>Ga0137360_10000650_pt1 | contig 20223 bp, 12 predicted proteins | sample Mad1_60_16metaG_FD_104924 | JGI IMG/M metagenome (GOLD analysis project Ga0137360, IMG submission 104924) | Vadose zone soil microbial communities from Angelo Coast Range Reserve, California, USA - Mad1_60_16 metaG | ecosystem: Environmental > Terrestrial > Soil > Vadose zone | place: USA... | reverse complement strand
GCTAAAGGAAACGGCCGAGCAAAACGATGAAGGCGCGATGGTGCGCCAGCGCATCGAGCGCAAACTGCAGTCATATCGCGGCGAAATCGACGAAAGGAAAATGGCCTCCATCTACAGTAGTCTCCTGCGTGGCGGCTTCTCTGCCGACATCGTTCGCCGCGAACTCCGCGCGCTGACTCGCGAGGACGTGCCCGAAACTGAGGCGGGTTCGGAGTAGACTCGCCCACTGTGCCTCCAATGGTGCTATCTCACCCCCTCTGCGATAATGAGGACACTCCATCGTGCCGGAATTGAGGCTCACGTGACGGGCAACGAGATACGCGAGAGATTTTTGCAGTTTTTTGAGGGTCAAGGCCACCGGCGGGTGCGGAGTTCGTCGCTGCTACCACATGGGGATGCTACGCTGCTGTTTACGAATGCGGGGATGAACCAGTTCAAGGACGTGTTTCTGGGGCTGGAAAAGCGAGATTACACGCGGGCGACGACGGCACAGAAATGCGTGCGCGCGGGTGGGAAGCACAACGATCTTGAAAATGTGGGGTTTACGAAGCGGCACCACACCTTTTTCGAGATGATGGGGAATTTTTCGTTTGGTGATTATTTCAAGAAGGATGCCATCGCCTACGCCTGGGAATTGATCACATCGACACAATGGTTTGGAATCGCGAAGGACAAGCTGTACTTAACGGTTTTTGGCGGGGCGGAAGTCGCGCCCGGAAATACGCTTGGCGTGGATGAAGAAGCGCGGGGGTTTTGGCGCGACCAAAACGTTGCGGCAGACCGCATCATTCCGATTCCTGGGCTCAAAGATAATTTCTGGGCTATGGGCGACACCGGCCCCTGCGGGCCGTGCAGCGAAGTTCATTACGATATGGGGCCGGCCGCATCCGATGAAGGCCACCCGGATTGTAGGTTCCCTTGCGGCTGCGGTCGCTACGTTGAAATCTGGAATCTCGTCTTCATGCAATTCAACCGCGATGCTTCCGGCACGCTCACCTCGCTGCCGAAACCTTGCGTAGACACCGGAATGGGTCTTGAACGCGTCGCCTGCGTCCTCCAAGGCGTCATTTCCAACTACGACACCGATTTGTTTCAGCCGTTGATGGGTAAGGCGGCCGGACTCTTAGAACATGACATGAGTGATACTGCTGAGGAAGTCTCCAGAAGGATTATCGCTGACCATTCGCGAGCCTCCACCTTTCTGATTTCTGACGGCGTAATGCCTTCCAACGAAGGTCGCGGTTACGTGCTGCGAAAAATCATCAATCGTGCGCTGCTCAATGCGGGACCGCCGGAGACAGTGTCCGACCAGGTACTTCCTGCCATGGCCGAGACGGTGGCTCAGCAAATGCGGGTGGCATACCCGGAACTTGACGAAAACATGCAGCACGTAGGTACGGTTTTGGCGTCGGAGACTTCGCGCTATCGCCGGACCATGACGACCAGCCTGGCCAAGCTCCGCGAAGAAGTTGCTCAGCTAGTGAAAGCGCTGCCCCCGCAATCCACGGAGGCGCGGGGCACGCCTATTCATAAGGCGACTCTTTCAGGCGATGCTGCCTTTAGGCTCTACGACACTTTCGGCCTTAGAAGAGACGTGATCGAAGAGGCGTCGAGGCTCCAGGGGGTGGACGTCGATTGGCACGGATTTGACTTGGCCATGCGTGAGCAGCGCGACCGCGGCAAGGCGTCGTGGAAGGGTGGAGCGAAAGAGGCGGCCAATCCGGCCTACGCGAAGATTGCCGACCGATTCGCGACCGAGCCGGATTTTTACCTTAGGACGAGCGCGAAAGATTGCGGCATTGAAGCGATCATCACAAAGAACGGTCCGGTGAATGAACTGATGGCGGGGGAGAGCGGTGAGATCGTTCTGGATCGCACAGTGATTTATGCGGAGTCGGGCGGGCAGATGGCGGACACCGGCGCGTTCTATGACAACCCGGAATCACAACTGCTCGCGTTCGTGACGGGTGCCTATTACCCGGTCGCGGGGCTGGTGGCGCACAAGGTTGTGGCCAAGGAGACCCTGCGCGTCGGGGATCGCGTGGCGGTTGTAGCAGATGCGGAGCGGAGGGCGAGGATTATCCGCAACCATACGGGGACCCATCTCGTGAATGCGGCGCTGCGGAATATTCTTGGCACACATGTAAAGCAGTCGGGGTCGCTCAATGCGCCGGAGCGGCTGCGCTTTGACTTCTCGCACTTTGCACACGTCGATGCGGAAGAGCTGCGCGACATCGAGCAGCAAGTGAACGACGAGATTCGGCTAAATACGAAGATCGAGACAGACGTCACGTCGCTCGAGGAGGCGCTGGCTTCTGGCGCGCTGGCTTTTTTCGGCGATAAATATCCCGAGCACAACGTTCGCGTGGTGACGATTCCCGATCCCCGAGCGGCGCGAGGGTTCTACTCAAAGGAGCTTTGCGGCGGGACGCATGTGCACCGAGTTGGCGACGTCGGCGTGCTGAAAATCGTGAATCAGGAGTCCGTTGCTGCGGGCGTGCGCCGCATCGAAGCCGTTACCGGCATTGGGGCGCTCGAGCACTACCAGGAGCAAGCGCAAATCCTGCGGCACCTGGCCAGCCAGCTCAATGTGGGGGAGGACGGTATCCTAGCGCAAGTTGAGAAGCTTTCCGAGACCGCCAAGCATCTGGAGAAGGAGCTGGAGGCGCAGAAGCGCAAAGGGGCGCTCAGCCAGATCGACGTGCTGGCCGCCCGGGTGCAGACCGTTAAGGGAGTCAAAGTGATCGCCTCCGAAGTGGAAAATGTTGACCGCGAGGGACTTAGGCAGCTGGTGGACAGTTTGAGACAGAAGCTGGGTTCTGGAGTGGTGGTGCTGGGTATGCCGGAGGATGGCAAGGTGGCTCTGATTGCTGGGGTAACCAAAGACCTGACGGCTAAAGTGCATGCTAGCAAGTTGATACAAGCGTTGGCCAAGCAAGTAGGGGGTTCCGGGGGTGGCCGGCCCGACTTGGCTGAGGCTGGCGGAAAAGACACAGCTGCGCTAAAAAGTGCCTTATTGAGCATCCCCTCCCTCCTTGAGCCCTGGTTATAATTTAAACAGCGCCAGGACCGTGTCTTGCGGCAGAGACCTCCCCCCGCGGGCGCGGATTCGCAAGATGAGCCAGCGTCGGGCGATCGCGGCAGACTGCTCGGCGGGGTCCCTAGTACCGAAGGGATATTGACCTTGACCGGGTCGGGACGATATTAAAGACTGTCCGCTCTGTAATAGGTTCGAAAATTGTTGTTGGCCTTCCCCAGCGCACGATGGTGAAACGCACAGCAAACGCGGCGTGGCTTGTTCTAGCGACGCTGATAGTCTGCTCGACCGTTTTCGCCCCGGGCGCCAGCGGCCAGATCGCCAAGGTCGTTGACGATTCGGGCCGGCAGTTTTTTGTCAACGCCGAAGCGCCGGTGACAGCCAAACTCACTGCCACCAAGCCGCGCGCCAACATCTACCTGCCCTCTGAATCTTCTTTTTCAGGACGCAGCCGTCCAGCCATGGACATCGGCCGCGACGGCCAGGAAAGACTCGTTCGAGAAGCGGCCGACCGGCATCGCGTGGACCCGGCACTGGTCCGCGCGGTGATTGAAACGGAATCGAACTGGAATCCAAAGGCGTATTCCCGCAAGGGAGCCGGCGGATTGATGCAGTTGATTCCCACGACGGCACAACGATATGGGGCTTTTGACCTGTTCAACCCGCAACAAAACATTGATGCCGGGGTTAAGCATTTGAAGTGGTTGCTGGAACGCTATAATGGCAACCTCGATTTGGCCCTGGCGGCGTACAATGCGGGAGAGGGGGCCGTTGACCGGGCTCACGGAATACCTGCGTATCGAGAAACGCGGAATTACGTACAGCGAGTACAGGATGCCTATTTCCGGCCGGGTTCGGGACGTCTGGCGGATGCCTTCGTCAACCCACACGCCATCCACCGAGACGTCACTCCGAGCGGCCGCATCATATTCACGAACGAATAGAAAGAGTATCCGGTGATTAGTTCTTGGTGGTTGGTTGTTCGTGCTTCTTAGTTGTATGTTGTTAGTGGTTGTAGAATGAGCGGCATTTGGGGATGTAGCTTGCTATTTCCGGTCAGAAAAAATTTGCACCAGGGCTTCGCCCGTCTTTCGCCGGTTTTTGCGATGCTGGCCTTTGTGCTCACGATTGCCGCTGCGCCCGTGAAAACGGCGGGGGCCGCGGCCACTGCAGTGAAGCGCCCATCCGCTTTCGCGCAATTTGCGCGGGCCGAAGAGCAGCGCGCAGCGCTGAACAGCAAGCCCACCGAGAAGCGCACGCTGGCGGACTACAAACTGGTGGTCACCGCCTACCGCCGCGTTGCTTCGGTTACGCCACGAGCCGCTGAAGTCCCCGATTCCCTTCGGGCCATTGCAGAACTTTACACCGAAATGGGCGACCGGTTTGGGCGAAACTACTACCAGTCAGCCGCCGATTCTTACCAATTTCTGGTGCACGAGTATCCGACCAGCAAGTATTGCCAGGATGCGATCCTGCGAGTGGCCAAGCTGCAGCGCGATCAACTGGGAGATGCGACGCTGGCGAAAAAGACTTATGAGAATTTCCTAAAGCGCTATCCGCATTCGCCGAGAAAGCGCGAAGCGCAAGAAGCGCTGGCGGAATTGGCGCTGCTACAGAATAGCGAGGGACCGTCCGCCACGAACAGTGTGGCGTCAGATTCAACGGCGGCCTTGCCAACCACGGAAGCAGCGCGCGCGGGTACACCGGTGCACTCCGGGGGCAAGTCGGTCAGCCGGCCGGGGTCGCGGGAGATTCCGCGGGTGCGGCGAATTCGCGCGGACGCCAACGGCGACGCGACGCGGCTGACCATCGATCTAGAAGACAGCGTGCGATACGCTTCCGGGCGCATCGCGAATCCCGACCGCATCTTTTTCGATTTGCGCGTGGCGCGACTGACGCCGGAAGTCGCTCGCGGCAACATCCGCGTTGACGGTCGCCTGCTGACCGCCGTGCGCGTGGCTCAGAATCATGGGGGTGTGGTGCGCGTGGTGCTGGACGTGAACGGAGTGAAGGATTACAGCGCTTCACTGACAAGCAATCCTCCGCAGCTTTTGATCGATCTCTACGGAAATCCTTCGGGGGAGCGGATTCACGCGGCCAAGGGAAAACCCGGGCAGGAAACAGCGTTGGAAGACTCGAATGAGGGCGTGGCAGCGGGGGGCGAAGCGCGAGCGGTTCAGAATGCGCCGGCAAAAGGATCGGCGGGGGACATGGTTTCGTTGGAGCAGCCGGCAGAAAATTCGAAGAGCGCCATCAGTGGCACGACTAACGGGAGTGCGATTAACGGCGGTGCGGCTAACGGTTCGACGGCCGGGAGCAATTCTTCCGCGGTGCCGCGCAATTCTTTGCCCAGTGCAAAGAACGCAAAATCGAAGTCCGTCAAAGCTAGAGCCACGAGCGCAAAGCCCGATTTAATTCAACCTGCGAGCGCGCCACAGCCGACGCGCGACGGGCAGTCCACGCTGACGCGTGCGCTGGGTTTGAAGGTTGGAAGGATCGTGATCGACGCTGGACACGGCGGCCACGATACAGGAACGATCGGCCCTACCGGCTTGATGGAGAAAGACCTGTGCCTGGATGTGGCGCTGCGGCTCGGGAAAATCATTGAGCAACGGCTGCCGGGCGCAGACGTAGTCTATACGCGTTCGGACGACAGCTTTATCCCTCTGGAAGAGCGGACGAACATCGCCAACCAGGCCAAGGCGGATCTGTTCATTTCGATTCATGCGAATTCGAGCAGGGACCACGCGGCGCGCGGCATCGAGACATATTACCTGAATCTGAAGGGCTCGGCGGAGGCCATGGAAGTGGCGGCGAGAGAGAACGCCACGGCGCAGGGAGGCGTTCACGAACTGCAAGATCTGGTGTTGAAGATTGCAAGGACGGAGAAAATTGATGAATCCAAAGAACTTGCCGAAGACATCCAGGATTCTCTCTCAAAGCGAATTCAAAAGACGAACAAGCCGGTGAAAAACCGCGGCGTGCGGAAAGCGCCCTTTGTGGTCTTGATTGGCGCGGACATGCCATCGATCCTAACGGAGATTTCATTCCTGAGTAATCCGGCGGACGAGCAAATGCTCAAGAAGCCCGAGCAAAGGCAGAAGGTGGCTGAAGGGTTGTATCAAGGCGTGGTTGGTTACCTGGAGAGCATGAACAGCGTGACGATGAATCGGCCGGCCAAAACCGGTGCGGGGCACGCCAGCGCGGCAGCGGTTGAACAATCTCGCAACCAAAACTAGGCGATTAGTGTCTAATAGAGGCTGGGATGCGAATGCCTCGCCTCATCTTCCTGTCGCTCTTTGCGGCCGCCATGGCTGCCGCACCCTGTTTGTCTGCGCAAGGTGCACTCGAGCGAGTATTCCCCGAACACTTTGGGCGATGGAACGCCGTCAGTTCCCCCGTCAAGATCAAGACTGACGAAGGGCAGGCACAGCTATTCGCCGAGTCGGGTCTGAAGAACTGGCTCGCTAAAGAGTATTCCGACGGGACTGAGAAGGTGGCAGTCACACTCCGGCAATTCCGGGATCCCAGCGGCGCGTACGAAGCCTACACCGCAGAGTTTGGGCCCCACATGCATCCGTCCACGATCGGAGGGCCTTCGGCGATCGACCAGGAGCGCCTGCTGCTGCTCCTCGGCAACCTAATCCTTGAAGTCCGGCCGCCACAGAATCCGACCACCGATGAGCTGCAACAACTTGCGGCGATGGTCCGGAAGCACTCCGAACAGACGCCCCTGCCGCCGATTCGGACGTATTTGCCGAGCGGCTTCTCGGATGGGACGCAGAGGTACGCGCTAGGGCCTGCGGCGTTGCAGAATGCGCTGAACGCGCTAAAACACGAGGAATTCACGAACCTTGTGAGTGAGGCAGGGTTTGCCTCTGGCGCGGAGGCCATGATCGCGGAGTATCGCAACGGCAAGGACTCGGCAGGATTGCTACTGATCGAATATCCCACGCCGCAACTGGCGGAGCAGCACCTGCGACATCTGGAGCAGGCGCTTTCTCGGGCCACCAAGCAGGCGGGAACAACCATTGAACGCAAGGCTTCCCTGCTCTCACTCGTACTGAAGCCCTCCTCAGCGGCTTATGGCGATGCGCTGCGGAGCGCGTTGAATTACGAAACAGAGGTAACCTGGCACGAGCCGAGACACACGATTACCGATCCACCCTTGGTGACGGTTCTCGCCAGGATATTCCTAGGGACAGGTCTGTTCATGGTAGTGGCAGTGGTCCTAGGCGCAGCGTTCGGCGGTGTCCGCGTGGTGGCAAAAATCTTTTTCCCAGGCAGGGTTTTTGACCGGCCGGAACAAATGGACATTCTGCAACTCGGGCTCTCCGGAAAACGAATCGATTCCCGCGATTTCTACTAACCGTCCGCTTTTGACTCCAGCGAACCAATCGCTGGATCCCGCGCCCAACAGGTGTCGGACCGACTCACTTGGCCCTTGGCCCGCCAGAGCTGCGCGCAAGAATTTCTGACGCTTCTGAATCCCCTGAGTCTTACATCGAGAAAGAGCAGGCGCTCAGAACAAAAGGGAATCAAATCTCGGTCATTTTTCGGTACAATTCAGCTATGCAGCCACACACTCTTTCGCGACGTTCGTTCCTCGCCTTTTCGGCAATGTTCCCGTGTGCACTCTCAGTTCGCGCGGCGAAACCGATTCCGGTCGGCCTGGAACTCTATTCTGTCCGGGATGAACTGAAGAAGGATCCAGAGGGCACGGTTCGCGCCGTCGCGCATATGGGATATCAGGGTGTCGAATTCTTTGCGCCCTATTTCGAGTGGTCCGAGAATCAAACAAAACAGATGAGAAAGCTTCTGGACGACCTCGGCATCCGGTGCTTCTCGACGCACAACGGCAGCTCTTACCTGAGCGCAGAGAACACCAGCCGGGCGCGCGACATGAACCTGATTCTGGGCAGTAAATACGTAGTCATGGCTTCGGCGGATCCGAAACCTGGTCTGGACGGCTGGAAGACGGTCGCTGATACCCTGAATCTTGCCGCCGACCAACTTGAATCATCCGGTTTGAAGGTGGGATATCACAATCACCAGCGGGAGTTCATTCCCGTCGAAAATCAGCGGCCCATCGAAATCCTCGCGAAGAATACCAAACCATCGATCATGCTGCAGCTGGACGTGGGCACTTGTCTGGAGGCCGGTTCTGATCCGGTGGCCTGGATTCGCACGAATCCGGGCAGAATCCGCTCTCTCCATCTCAAAGACTGGTCACCGGAACCGGCGAAGGGTTTCACGGTTCTCTTCGGAGAAGGTGCGGCAGAATGGAAAAACATTTTCGAAGCAGCCGAAAGTGCCGGTGGCGTCGAGTACTACCTAATCGAACAGGAAGGCAGCCGGTTTACCGAGCTCGATACCGCGCGACGCTGCTTGCAGTCCTTCCAGCTCATCCATTCAGCATGATGCCCATTTGCCAGAAGCTTCGTTCTTGACTTGCGCCATTTTGACAATCTGAAGCCGAGAATGGGAGTTAAACCGGCGACCTGCCGATTTATCGACCGCTGTCATGTTGTTGGACTCATGCGCTCTATTCCTCATCAGGTCCATGGGGTGCAGCAAGGCCTGTTCAGAAGTAGTTCAAGTATCTTGAGTCGAAATCTGAGTCGAAATCCCGGGATGAAGGCGTCCAAGAGGCGTGGCTGTCTTGAATCGCCTGGACGAAGAGTGCTCGCTGGCCTTGCTCGGTCTCGACGCCAACGCGATCGTTTACGAATGTGGTACCCGGGGGTAGGAGCAGGGCGGGCCAAAGCTCCCTTTGAGGCGGCACCGGGCTCACGGTTTCTTAGCCTGCTCTATCCCTGCCGATTCGAGAAGCCGACAGTTTAAGGTCTGCAGCACAACGGTAACCTGACATACTTCTGAAAGCATGTGCTGGGAGAGGAAAGCTTGCTTTGAATAGGGAATAATGTTTCAATTCGGAGCACCTCTTTCAGAGGCATCCTCTCGCATCTCTCGTTTTTTCAATGCTATAGAAGCGATCCGCGGTGGCTCTCGAATTGCCAATTCTCTTGGCGTCGAGTTGTGGTTCTTCTTGGTCTACAACTATGGCTTCTCGACTTTAGATGGATGGTGGCACTATGCAGAACACCAGGGAATCGAAAGTGAAAACCGGTCTCGCCGTCGAGGATGGGCTGGACGTCTCTGCACGGCCATTCAAGATCCTGGTAGTTGACGATTCACCGATCGACCGCAAACTTCTCGAGCAGGCTCTTAGCCGGGAACAATACACCGTCTTGTCGGCTGAGAGCGGAAAAGAAGCCATCCAACTGTTCGCGGAGCACCGGCCACCTTTAGTCATTACTGACTGGCTGATGCCCGACGTTACGGGAATTGAGTTGTGCCAGCGTATCCGGCTTGAATCTCAAGAGTCCTACACCTACATCATCATCCTGACGGCCATGACAGAGAAAGACAAACTTGTAAAAGGGCTGGGAGCGGGGGCCGATGACTACCTTACAAAGCCATTCCATGCCAACGAGCTGCTGGCCCGTGTGGGAGTAGGTCGAAGAATCGCAGATCTCCACCGACAGATTGAGGCCAAGAGCCGGGTATTGGAAGAGTTAGCCCTTACCGATGCTATGACTGGGTTGCTCAACCGCCGCGGCATTGAACTTTGGGCCGGCCGGGAACTCAGTGCCGCAGCCAGACATGACTTCCCCTTGTGGGCCGTGATGGCTGATATGGACAATTTCAAATCCGTAAACGACACGTATGGACACGATGCAGGCGACGCCGTTCTCAAGGGGTTTGCGGAGATTCTCAAAACCAATACCAGATCCGCCGACATTTGCGGCCGCGTCGGGGGAGAAGAATTTCTGATCGTTCTTACCCACACAAATAGAGACGGCGCCAAGCTTGCAATCGAGCGTATTCGCGAAAAGTTCTCAGCACAACGATTCCGTTTTCGCGGCCGGGACGTCGTAGTTACTGCAAGCTTCGGTATTGCAGGCCATAGCCGCCACCAATCTCAGAACTTCAATCGGCTATTGACACAAGCCGATGCGGCGTTGTATTCCGCAAAACAGCGTGGGCGCAATCGAGTCGAACTTGTGGCTACCGAAATCAACCCAGTGGAAAGCAATCAAGGGCCAACACAATGACAAAGACATGGCCCTCCAGAAGAACGTCGGAAGCATTGGCGGTACTCTTGCGCCGGTGAGGCTTGCGTGTGAACCCTGGGGCCTGACGTTTCATTGCCGGGGAAGTTGAGCACATGAGTCTTGGCAAATGTTATCTCGACATGTTGAATCTGCTTCCATCAGAAACAGAAATCGAAAAGGCAAAGTACGTGTGTCGCGTCAAGGTTTTGGGATGAGCGTGGCTTTCACAGAAGTGGTCGGTGCGGACCTTGCCAGACTAGCTGGGCTTGGCAAAAACCCGTGGGGCAGTCCCCCTTCCGCCCTTGACTGCCCCCGGGCCTAGTCAGAATTAACTTCTAGGCAAATTTTCACCATATAGGTAATCGGCGTCTGTTCGATATTGAACACCTAGTACTATCGAGTACTATCGATAGTTATGACATGCAATATATTTGGTTACACATATGACGTGGGCAGTCGGAAAAACAGTTTGCTGGCAGAACGACCCAAACTGGAGCTTGACGCCGAGTCGATCCGCTAGATTGGTACTGAGTGATGCGGACCCAAACAATCGACCATTCGAACACGGTTGGTTGTCGCGGAGATGGAGGCGAATGGACGCCAGATTAATTTTTCCTAATAATTATCTTACTCGAATACCTAAACTATCCTTGCTAGCGACGAACCGCGAGTTTAGGGTTAGTAACCCTTCTGAATTTTCTTCAAGTCTGCGCCCCTCCCTCTAGTCGCCAGGAGCATCGCATGACATCGGGGCAGCGGATAACCCAACAGGTGTTCCCTTAACACGTTCGAGGACTGTGCCGGATACGGCGCGTTCATAAGGCGCACCCAGACGGGGCCACACCGGCGTCAGCTATTGGAACGCCGTGCTCAGTTTTCGGGGGTTGGAAGTTCCTGCGTCTGATACGTACACCCTCGACGTATTCCAATTTGGTACAACCACTAGGTAGGTGGTTGGAAAAGCAAACCCACAAACTGGAGGGCGAGCCGGAGTCAATCCGCCAGCGAATCCGGAGGTCAAATGTCTTTAAACAGCAATCCGGTCGCCGCAGGTCAAGAAGTGCTTTTGTTCGCGCACCATTATCGAGACCTCCAAACTCTTACTACGCACCTTTGTGCTTGCTTTCATTTTCTGCAAGTGCTTCATCTTCGGCGAGTATGCGGTATAGAGTAGTGCGGCCTATCCCAAGGATTTCCGCAGCTTGAGCCTTGTTATCCTTGACGACTTTGAGAACGCGTTGGACATGCCGACGCTGAACTTCCTCGAGTGAACGCAGATCGGGATCCAAGTCGCCGATGTTTGATTGCTCGACCCGCATCATTTCCGGAAGGTCTCGAACATCGATTACATCTCCTTGCGCCATCATGCAGGCATGAGCGAGGACGTTTTCCAGTTCACGTACATTCCCCGGCCAGGAATGTCGAGCCAAAAGTATCTGAGTCTTTCGCGTAATTCCTCGAATTGGCTTATTGTATTGTGCTGCGAAACGCTCCAGAAAATGGCGTTCGAGCAAGGGCAAATCCTCTCGGCGCCGGGACAATCGCGGTAACTTGATTTCGACGGGGGAAATTCGATAGTAGAGATCCTCTCTAAACTTCTTTTCTGTCACCATCGCGCGCAGATCGCGATTGGTGGCGGTTACCACGTGCACATCAACCTCATGAAGCGCTGGGGATCCAACGCGTTGTACGACATGGTCCTGCAACACTCGAAGGAGCTTGGCCTGGCTCGAGAGACTGGCATCCCCTATTTCATCCAAAAAAAGAGTGCCCCTATGTGCAAGCTCAAAATATCCCTTCTTGTCTTGGACCGCCCCCGTGAATGCTCCTTGCACGTGACCAAACACCTCGCTCTCGAACAAGGTTTCGACCATTGCTCCACAATTGCAAACCACAAAGGGTCCGGAAGGCACAGGACCAAGGCGATGGAGCGAGCGCGCCACCAACTCCTTCCCCGTTCCCGTATCTCCGCTAATCAAAATATTCCGAAAATGTGGAGCAACGCGTCGAATCCGATCAAATACTTCCAACATTAGAGGGCTCCAGCCTACGATTCCCTCAAACTGAAAAGCCTCCACGAGGTCACGACTAATTTGGGTAGCTTCATGCCGCTCACGAGCAATGTCCACAAACTTCCCCACCCTGCGTCGCAGCACTTCGACTGAAATTGGTTTATTCAAATAGTCGGCTGCACCCTTTTGGATGGCCTCAACTGCGGATTCCGTCGAGTATTCGCCAGTCAGGAGAATTACATTAATAGTGGGGTTCACCCTGACGATTTTGTCCAGAACTTCCAAGCCCCTGCAAGTGGGCATCATTAGGTCCAGCAGAACAATATCCGTGCGCACCCCCAAGGCCAAGTCCAATCCCTCCTCAGGATTGGCAGAAGTGACGATTTCCAGCCTGCTTTCGCTTAGCGTCTGGGTGAGGAAGTCAAGAAATTCCAAGTCGTCGTCAATTGCTACAATCCGGACTGACGGATCGGCCTTCCCACTTTGAGAAACCATTCTCGCTCCTAGTATCCCCCAGAGCCAGAGACGAGGTTATGCACTCATCAAGAACAATTCCCGCAACCCTCGTTGAAGTTCAGCAGGATCTGAATGCGCTTCGGACGCGAAGATTTCAGAAGTCCCAATCTCCACATGCGGTAGTATAAGCCGACAAGGGTTCCATAGACAGTGTATGTTCTAATTGGATACTCCTAGCCTGTGAATTCGATGGCGGCGATTCCCTTCTCGGGGAAAGGGAAACTAAGTTTCCAAGAAAAACCGACCGTTGGTCGGCTGATTCAATCTCATCGGCATCGGAGAATTGCAGAGGAGTACTAACCAAAATCACTACGTATATTCTGAGATTGACACTATAAGAAAACGTAATAAAAAGAAATAAGGCAAATCTCTCTTGTGAGCGCCCAAGTCGGAACTGCCAGGAAGAGGCGCAGCTCCGTCAACCGGTTTCCCCTCTTGAGAGGGAGGGCTCAGGGTGATCGGTCACCAGCCGGCCGGGCCATCTGAGAGGCACCGCGGGGTCCTTGGCATCCCAAGCAAGGACCCCGTCGCTGTCTGAGCAGGAGGGAGTAACTCTGTGGAAGCGCCCGAGTGCCAACGTTCGGAACGCTATCAGACAAGTCTCGATGCGGGTTCAACTGGTTGGCCGTCTTGAAGCGTCCCAGCGAATTACAGAATCCATAAACATTTCGACAGGAGTGGGTCTGGAGGAGCCCTCGTATACCGTTTCGGATGAGTTCGTGATCGTCAGCTATCAGTATGCCCAGCTCACTTGCAGGTATCGTCACACGCACCGTCGTGCCTCTCTTGCCGGAAGCGATATCCAACCGACCGCCGATAGCTTGCGCACTCGCTCTTGCATACTGGGGATACCGACTCCGACCCCGCGAGAACCACGCGCGCATCCAGCGCGTACTGCCACAATCCGTTCGAAGAAATCCACTGGCACGATCATCCCCCGCGCTGGTTGGCGAAGCGCTGAGTGAAAGGAAACTCTTGCCCCGCTCATTCGGCGAGGCGAAAGGACATTGGGAAGGCCGTCGAACTTCAGGCGTGAAGAACCAGCAGGAGGGCCAGGCGCGCTGCTGTCGGTGTTGAATGGATTGAAGTAGCGGATGCTATATTCTGGGGCCTTATGAAGATTGAAGTGATCGCATTGCGTGAAATTCACATGCGTCTCAAGGCGCCGTTTGAAACAAGTTTTGGCATCGTCGTGGAAACCACTGTGGATGGTGTCGGTGGCTGGGGCGAGGTCACAGCGGGCGAAACGCCAGGCTACAATGCTGAAACAATTGAAACCGCGTGGCACGTGCTTTCCGATTTCATCGCTCCTACCGTCTCGGCAAAAACATATTGGACGCTTCCGAATTTCCTGCTCTAATGTCGCACATACGCGGCCATGAGATGGCTGTCAACATCAAGCTTGGCCGCGTTGGCGGGCATACCGAAGCGCGCTGCGTCCAGGAAGTTTGCCGCCACAATTCCATCCCGGTCTGGTGCGGGGGGATGCTGGAATCCGGTATTGGAAGAGCCCACAACATCGCGATGTCAACACTCGAGGGTTTCGCTCTCCCTGGCGACGTTTCAGCCAGTAGACGCTATTGAGACGAGGACATTGTCGAGCCCGAGGTCGAGGTCACATCGAAGGGCGCGATCCATGTTCCCAAAGCACCAGGTCTGGGATATTCAGTAAGACGCGATCGAATAGAACAGCTTCCTGTGCGCACCACCAACTGGATCGCGCAGTTGGCCACCGTGTAGGGCAGAAGCCCTTGAGAATGACCGGGAACACGGCAAGGGAGTTTACGCTTTGGGCATCCATTGTGTTCGCCGCTGGCGCAAGCCCAGTCGACTCCGATGAGAACGATTCGAACAGGTGCGTGGTTCCTCCGCGGATTTGCCTCTCTTCAGCGCGCCTGCTGCCCGACACGTGGTTCCGTACAAATCTGAAGGTCCGAGGACGTGCACCCCATGAACAAGAAAGAGGCTTTTCGAATTCTCGCAATCTGCGCATCGTTTATTCTAGTCGGGCTCTCGAGGCGTCCTGTGTCTGCGCAGTTCCCCCCTGCCCTGGAGCAGCGGATCAAGAAAATCATGAGCCGCCCGGTGTTTGCACACTCCCGATTCGGCATCGAATTTTATTCGCTCGATAGCGGGAAGGTCCTCTACGAGTTGAATTCGCAGCAGCTCTTCGTGCCTGGCTCCACAACCAAGTTGCTCACGGAGGGCACAGCGCTCGAGCTCTTAGGTGGAGACTACCGCTTCCATACCCGGGTTTATCGCACGGGGCCGATTAAGAATGACGGGACGCTCGACGGCGATCTGGTGCTAGTGGCTAGCGGCGACCCTAACCTTTCCAACCGTATTCAGCCGGATGGGACTTTGGCATTTGAAGATCAAGATCACTCCTACGGAGGGCCCGATAGCAAGGGCCTAGCCGGCGACACTCTATTGGTGCTGCGCGAGTTTGCGCGACAGATTGCCGATAAGGGCATCAGGCGCGTAAATGGGAAGCTCTTGGTGGACGTGACTCTCTTTCCTGAAGGAGAACGCGAGCTGGGCACGGGCATAGTAATATCGCCGATCGTCGTGAATGATAACGTCGTAGATGTGGTCTTCACTCCTGGTTCGGCCGAAGGCGCACCGGTAACACTCAAGATCTCTCCGCGGACGGCATACGTTACGTTCATCAACCAGGCCACAACCGGAAAGGCCGGATCGAAGGCCTCGCTCGAATACTCTGATGGCAAACCTAACCCGGACGGAACGCACATCGTCACCGTGACCGGCACCCTGGCCCTTGGCGCCCGCTCTACCATGACTTCCTATGGTGTTCCTGAGCCCAGTCGTTTGGCCGGTACCGTCTTGATGGAAGCTCTGAAGGAAAATGGTGTGGCCTCTGTCTTTGCGTCTACGGGGGACAAGCCTGATTTCAAGGCGCTAGCCGCGAGCTACAAACCAGAGAACCTAGTCGCGGAGCATGTTTCACCGCCTCTCACGGAAGAAGTGAAGGTCACATTGAAAGTCAGCCAGAACCTTCACGCCAGCATGACGCCCTTCGTTCTCGCCGCGTTGTTGGGCAAGAAAGCTAACCAAATCAATCCCACGGGTTTTGACCTGGAGAACGATTTCCTGAAGAAAGGTGGGCTTGATCTTACTGGCGCGTCCCAAAGCGACGGAGCCGGTGGCAACGCCTTTTATACGCCGGATTTCATGGTCCACTATCTGCTTTACATGTCCAAACAAAAAGACTTCGCCGATTTTCATCACGCACTGCCGATCCTGGGAAAAGATGGCACGCTCTTTAAGATTCAGGTGAACTCACCCGCCGCGGGACACGTGCACGCAAAAACCGGAACTTATGGCGTCTACGATGCCTTGAACAAGAATTTGATGATCACCGGCAAGGGTCTTGCCGGCTATATGGAAACAGCCAGCGGCGAGCATCTTATTCTGGCCCTTTACGCCAACATGGTAGCCGTTCCCTTGGAGGATCCTGAAGCGACACAAAAAATCGTGGGAGAAGCATTGGGTGAAATCGCTTCCGCGGCTTTTGAGGCCCCATTGCACTCGCAAGCAAGCGCCCAAGACAGCCGTAACTACGACGTGCTCATTAAAAATGGAAAAATCATTGACGGCTCCGGAAATCCTTGGGTTTCCGGGGACATTGGTCTGCGCGGCAACCGCATCGTGGCGATCGGAAAGCTCGATGGCGCGCACGCTATTCACACGATTGATGCCTCAGGACTGGTCGTTTCGCCGGGCTTCATTGACATGCTCGGACAATCGGAAGCGTCGTTACTCATCGACAACCGTTCCTTGAGCAAGCTTTCGCAGGGAATCACCACGGAAATTACCGGTGAGGGAGGATCAATCGCGCCACAGACGGACCTTACTCTGGCACCGCTTCAGCCTGTGCTAGACCACTACCAACTCAAGGTGGATTGGGCCACGCTCGATGGCTACTTCGACCGCCTGAAAAAAGTTGGCACTCCTCTGAATATCGGGACATACGTGGGTGCCGCGCAAGTGCGAGAAGCAGTGTTGGGGGACGTGGACCGCCCACCCACACCCGAGGAACTGGAAAAGATGAAGGCTCTCGTAGCACAAGCCATGCAACAAGGCGCGTTCGGAATCTCAACAGCCCTCATTTATCCACCGGGACACTACGCGAAAACCGAAGAATTGATCGACTTGGCAAAAGTGGCTGCGCAATACGGCGGTATCTACGGCACGCACATGCGCAGTGAAGGACAGAGCGAGCCAGCGGCCATCACCGAGGCGCTGCGCATTGGGCGTGAAGCGCATCTGCCGGTTGAAATCTTCCATCTTAAGGTCAGCGGAAAGACACGCTGGGGTTCCATGCCCAAAATCGTTGGGATGATCCAAACGGCGCGTGACTCTGGACAGGATGTAACTGCGGACATGTACCCCTACATTGCCGGAGGCACCGCTCTGGCTTCCAGCCTTCCGCCATGGGTCGCCGACGGTGGTCTAGAGAAGCTCCTGCAGCGCCTGCGGGACTCCGCGACCCGCGCCAAGATAAAAGCAGAAATGAGCGCAGACCACCAGCAATGGGAAAACTTATACTTCGACAGCGGCGGCGGTGGCGGCGTCATGGTTTCGGGTGTGGTAAATCCGGATCTCAAGAAATTTGATGGTAAGACCGTCGCCCAGATTGCCGAAACGCAAACGAAAACGCAGCTCGATGCACTCTTCGATTTCATCCTCGCGGACAAAGGCCAGACCGGAGCGCTCTACTTCATGGCTAGCGAAAACGATATGCAATTCGGGTTGAAGCAACCGTGGACCAGCCTCTGCCTCGACGCAGGCGAATTATCTCTCGATGGACCGCTCTTTGAAGCGCACACGCACCCGAGAGCTTTTGGGGCGATGCCGCGTTTCCTAGGACGTTACGTCCGGGATCTGCACTTGCTGCCGCTTGAACAGGCTATTCGTAAAATGACGTCCCTGCCCGCTCAACGCGAACGCTTGCTCAATCGTGGCCTGCTCAAGGAGGGCTATTTTGCCGACATCACAGTCTTCGATCCCAACTCCATTCAAGACACGGCAACATATGCCGAGCCTGCCAGCCTTTCCAAAGGTGTGAAATATGTCTTCGTCAATGGCCAATTAGAATTCCAGGATGGCAAATTGACGGGGATCATGGCGGGCCAGGCGCTGCGAGGACCGGGCTGGAGGCAAGCAGACGTTGATCAGCGGTGATGGTGCCCCCGCCTACGACGGAGGTCCACAACTGTCGCCGGACGGAGCTGGATGGTCTACCGATCGAACGAGTCCGGCCAATCGGAGATTTACCTCCGCTGCTATCCCGCCATGGATCGTCAGTGGCAGGTCTCGGAAGGCGGCGGCGTGCAGGCGCGGTGGAGCACCACCAGTCGCCGCATTTAGGCGACCTTCTTGCCGGCGGCTTGTTCGAGGAGTTCGTGAATGTAGGTTTGGTAGGGCTTGTGCTGTTTGGCGGCGAGGCGGCGGAGGCGCGCGAGCACCTTCGGAGAGATCCGGATGGCGATCAGTTGTTTAGCGTTTCCAGTAGATGGGCGCCCCACACGGCGAGCACGGCGGAGCTGAGCATCTGTCGCTTCGGGAATATCCGTCAGGTCGAGCATGCTATCCGGCATATGCCGCGCGTTCTTTGCGCGTTGCCTGGCGTGCGCTGATGATGCGAATCGTTTCTTTGTCATACTTCACTCGTCGGGTATAAACAACAAAGACGATCCGGCCGATAGGGGACAAACCGATTCGTACGGATCTAAGCTCCGACTCCGAGTGTTCAATGTCATCGTAGTCCAGCCCCATTGGGATCGGCGAAGACAGTAGCCGCCTCCTCAAAGAGACTCCGTGCTTCTTGAGGTTAGCGAGGGCTTTGCGCGCATCCCAAGAGAACACATTACTGTATATACGCTAATTACGGCATTAGATCAACTTGCGCCTGTTCTACAATTCCGAAGCTGAGGCGGAGGCACAACCGGAGGGTTGCCGGGTCATCTTCTCTACCGGCTGTGGTTGCACGTGGGGAAACAGGTCAATTCACTGGCGATAATGATCTGGTTTGTTTGCGCGGGCTTGGCGGCGTCTCTGGCGAATTAGAGGAACTATGCCGGCTAGTCCTGAACTGGGAGTTTGGACGACATCGCGGCGACGAGCCTGTTGTGGTTCATCGGGGTTCACCGGCGGACGCAGGTTGAAGCTTCATCCGACATAATCGTCGACGGGGCGTGCAAAGAATCGGACCGGCACATCGATGAAATTATGTTCTTAGAAGCCCAAATAAAAAGACTTAATCCAAACGACTCGTGTGACAAAAGACGTGCATGCGATACGACAGTCTGCGAGTGGTCACAAGAGAAAAGATTGAGCGAACCCAAGAGCGTAAGCGGGAAGAGGAACCGAACCAATTGCAAAGAGGTGGGGGCGTTCGTCCCTCCTTAACTCCACCTTCATCGCCTGTCGCTCCATAGCTTCGATTGAACTCTTCGTTCATCAATTCACGTCCTAGATTTTCTTCCATCGCCTATCTGCTCGACTTCCCACCAGCAGCAGCGCTTGCGGCTTTGGTAGGGGGTTCTGCGACAACCGAGTGAGTTCCGGCGTCTTCATCACGAAATAGCGGATGCGGAGTGAATGACGCAGGAGGCTCTTGTTCGAATCTGCGCACGTCCGAAGGTTTGTAATGATACTCCTTGCCGCATTCATCGCAACGGACCGTGAAACGGCCCTCAAGAATAGGGCGAGGCATTACTGCATCTGTCTCGGCAAGTGGGATTCTGTGTCTGAAAAATAAATTCTTCCGAACGTGGAACCAATGATTCTTGCAGAGGACCACCCAGCAATAACGGCTATCTTCCCACATACTGGAACCTCCTAGCGGTCAAAATGATGGGCAGGGTCCTTTGTCGCTTGATATTTTACGTTTCCTCGCGACAAATCCAAGAACAATTTCACCCTGGCGGGTCCGTGCCCTCCATAGGGCGCGATTCTGCCCCGCGCAACGGTTGTGTTTCAAAACAGCTTGGTCGGGAAAGCAAGCCAGACTTCCTTCGAAAGCACGCAATTCCGCTTCGCGCCCAAACTCCTGTCTGCCAGGAAGCTTATCGATATGGACCCGAACAAACCAAATATGGCGAAGGGGTTTTCGTGGACCATGCCATTGAGGATGCTGCTTTCATCCTTGAGCCCATTGACAAGAAGTGGCCCGCAATTCCGAGCCTCACATCTCAAGACTTAATCAGCGTGAGGTCCGCAGTGCGCTGTGTGATAGCGAGGCGCGTGCGCCAAGATCGTCGCATGGTGGAGGAGTCTCGCATGAGCGCGCTGATTTTTATGCGCGGTTTTGGCAGGGACAGCTGCTACCGTATGCGCCGCAAGCGGACAGTGCGTTATATGCGAAACTTGCAAAGGCCTTATTTGCAAGGTTTTACGCTAAGTTGTTGATTCCACGGCTGGGGACGTAGTTCAGTTGGTTAGAACGCTGCCCCGTCATTGGTTAGAATCCCGGACTTTCACGGCCAATTCCCTCCCCTGTTCGACAACACGTCCT
>Ga0137360_10000645_pt1 | contig 20326 bp, 16 predicted proteins | sample Mad1_60_16metaG_FD_104924 | JGI IMG/M metagenome (GOLD analysis project Ga0137360, IMG submission 104924) | Vadose zone soil microbial communities from Angelo Coast Range Reserve, California, USA - Mad1_60_16 metaG | ecosystem: Environmental > Terrestrial > Soil > Vadose zone | place: USA... | reverse complement strand
TGTCGAGAAGCTCGTACTCGGTCCAAGTGGGGGAGAAAGCTTCGAGTTTTGGAAGCATCAGCGGTTTCGCGCCTGTCCGATTTGCGCGACCGATTATGCGACAAATGGTGCCTTCAAGCGACGCCGCCGGGGTTTGGAACATTTGTGGGCCCGGGGGTGTCCGCGTATTCAGGCGCTATTCGAGAAACGAGCGGCCGTTTCGCGAGTCCTATATGTATGCAGCCCGCTATTTTCAAACAGCGCCTAGGTCCTCGAATCGCTCGAACTCTGCCAGCGGCCGGGAACCTCGGATGGCAAGGCGGGTTTGTTCTTTTCGTTGTTCTTGTCCTTGTGGGTTGCACGCAGAGCGCATCAACGTCGGTGGATGGGCTGCCGGATGGGCGCGGCGCTCGCGAACAGGCGGTGCATTTTGTCGGCGGTAAGGTAACACTCGCCGGGACGCTTGTGCTTCCTGAAGGGTCCGGGCGGCACTCCGCCGTCGTTCTCTTCCATGGCTCGGGAGCGCAGAGCAGGGATCGGTTTACGGCGCGGTGGTTTGCAGCGCAGGGCGTCGCGGCGCTGGCTTACGACAAGCGCGGGGTCGGAGAATCGAGCGGAGATTTTCGGGCAGTCCCATTCATGGAGCTTTCGGACGACGGGCTAGCGGGGATCGAGTATTTGAAGTCACGCAAGGAGATCGATGCGAAACGCATAGGAGTGTGGGGACTGAGCCAGGGAGGGTGGCTGGGGCCGCTGGCGGCTTCGCGTTCGCCGGACGTGTCCTTTGTCATCGCTGTGTCCGGGCCTGGAGTTTCCCCCGGTGAACAGATGATCGTTTATTACGCGAACGAGTTGCGTGCGCGAGGCATGTCTGAGCACGATGTTCAGGGAGCGAGCAGCGTTCGCAGGGACATTTGGAATTACCTCTCGAGCGGCGCGGGATATGAGAACCTAAAGACCGAGCTAGAGCAAGCACGCACGAAACCGTGGTACAGCCAGGCAAGAGCGCAGCAGGACGATTCGTTCGGGTTGCTCAAAACACCTTCCGAACTCCGTAAGGCTGAAGGCCGGAGCGCCATTTGGTTCCGCCAGGAGATGAGCTACGATCCAGTTCCGGCGCTGCGCGCGTTGCGAGTGCCGGCGCTGTTTTTGTTCGGGGACAAAGACCAGCTAATACCGGTAGAGGTGAGCGTTAGCATCCTGCGCCGAGTTCTCGCGGAAGACGGTCAACACGACTTCACGATTCGAGAGTTTCCAAACGATGATCATGGAATGCGGCTGACCAAGGGTGAAACAAGCGGCGAGATCGATCCTGAATATCTGGAGACCATGCGAGCATGGCTGGCGACTCACGTTCGAAACACACCTTGACGCACCGAATGTACGGCACCGAGGAGTTACTCGTGCCGGAGCGCTGTCATGGGATCCACCTTTGTGGCGCGACGAGCAGGGAGATAACACGCGAGCACGGAGATGCTCACCAGCAAGAATCCGACGGCGGCATAGGTCGCGGGATCGGTTGGCTTCACGTGAAAAAGCCAGAAGTGCTCCTTAATGAACCGATTGAGTCCGAGCGCTAGCGCAACGCCAACGGCTACGCCGGCCCCAGCAAGTGTCAGTCCCAGCTTGGCGACCAGCACGAGCACATCACCGCGCTGCGCTCCGAGAGCGAAACGGATGCCCAATTCCTTTGTGCGCTGGTTGACGAAGCAGGAAAGGACGCCATAAACGCCGATCGCTGCCAAAACCACGGCTATGCCGGCCAAAAACCCAAGCACGACGACGTAGTTTTTATAATCCTTCAGGGATTTCCCTAGCACATCCTCCATCGTACCGACGTCAGTAACGGGCTGATCCGGGTCCATCTCTTTCACAATTTGCTTCACCGACGTTGTGATATCTGCCTCATGGGCGCGCACGTCTGAGGTGGTCCGGATTACCAGGCTTCCCATAAGCTGGAAGAATTCGCTGCCGCCCCGGAACACGTTCGGCTGCTGAAGAAAAGATTCGTAGAGCAATGGGTGAAGTCCGCCCACGCCGATCTGCTTGACTTCGCCCGCAACGCCTACGATCTGGCGTGGCCTATCTTCGTCCACTCGCTGAGGCTCGTAACGAAGGAGGATCTGCTGCCCAATCGGATCTTCCTTCGGGAAATAGCGGTTTGCCAGTGTCTCGCTAATGACCACGGCCCATGGGGCGCTCTCCGTGTCGCGCTCATCGAAGTAGCGGCCTTTCATGAGCGGAATCTTCATGGTGCGAAAGTAGCTGGGGCTGACTTCGTTGAAAAATCCCACGGGCCTATCCCCCGGTGAAGGAGCAGGATGCCCCAGGATAGAGAAAGTCCTCATTCCCGCTCCCAGCGGGGGGATGATGCTGATCATTCCTACCGACTCGACTCCTGGCATCGCCGCGGCTCTTTCGAGCAATTGCCGGTGAAAGGCGGTCACCTTCGCGGATACTCTATCCATGTCTTTGCCGGGAGTTTTCTCCACGTATTTCACTTCGGTCGCCGGGAGATTCACAGCCATGGTCAGCACGTTTGCCGCGTCAAAACCCGGAGAGGGGAGCAGCATGCGAAGCAAGCTGTTGATCATCAAGCCGGACCCCACCAAAAGCACCATAGCCAGTGCTACTTCCGAAATCACCAATAGATAACGCGTGCGGCCTCGTTTCCCGGACGAAGTCCGGCTCTCTCCTTCGCGCAGAGCATCATTCAAATCTAGGCGTGCAGCGCGAATGGCCGGGGCCAGTCCGAACAGCAACGCCGCCAAGACCGAGAGTCCAGCGGCAAAAAGGAGCACACGTCCGTCGATACGAATGCGCTCCGCGTCTGGAACACCTTGTGTAATCGCGCGCATCAGGCGGGTTCCCCAGAACGACAGCAGTATGCCGAGCGAGCTTCCGATCAGGGTCAGCAATCCGCTCTCGGCAAGCAATTGCTGCATGAGCCGCCGCCGGCTCGCACCGAGCGACGCCCGCACGGAGTATTCCTTCCGCCGGCTTTCCGTCCGCGAAAGCATGAGGTTCGCCACGTTCACGCAGCCGATCAGCAGGACAAACCCCACTGCCCCCAGAAGTGGATAGAGCATGTCTCGAGCACTCTTGTAAAGCGTGTCGTGCAAAGGAATAACTTTTTCTCCCACTCCCTTATTGGACTCGGGATAGGCTTGCTCCATGCCGAGGGCAATCACGTCCATCTCGACCTGTGCTTCGGCGACGGTCACTCCCGGTTTTAGGCGTGCCACCGGCATAAACCAGTGGTCGGAGCGCTTCGCATTCCTTGCACTTCCCGGATTGACCGGTGTCCAAACCTCCGTGGCCTTTCCCTCGGTGCTCGATCCGTACCACGGGGCAAACCCCGTGAACCCCGCAGGCATCACTCCGACGACAGTCGAAACCACACCATCGATCCGGAACGCCTTGCCAAGCACATTGGGGTCGCTGTTGAACCTCCTCCTCCAGAAGGCGTTGCTGATGACAACGGTCTGGAACTGCTCCTGACTTTCTTCCGTGCGAAAGACTCGCCCCAAGGCGGGCTGCACTCCGCCCAAGTCGAAAAAGTTCTGAGTCGCTGATTGCATGCGGACCGGCCCAGGCTCACCGAGGCCGGTCAGCATGGCTCTGTCGCCCGCACTGATCCCGGCAATGTCAGCAAAAACGTGATTTTGTTTTTTCCAGTCGGCCACCTCCGCAATCGGCGGAAGATCATCCTCGGAACCGGGGTTCGTTTTTTGCGTGGTCCATACTGTCGCCAAGGTATCCGGATGCTCATAAGGCAGAGCGCGTAACAGCACCGCGTTCATCGCACTGAATACCGCGGTGTTCGCTCCGATGCCGAGCGCCAAAGAGAAAATCACCACGGCGGCGAAGCCCGGGCTTTTCACCAGGATTCGGGCCGCGTAGCGAACGTCCCGCCAAAGCGTCTCAGTCCAGGTAAAAATCCACATTTCACGGCAATCTTCCTTTACCAACGTGACGTTCCCAAATCGCCGCCGCGCCGCTACCCGCGCGTCATCTGCTCCAAGGCCCAAGGCACGGTTCTTTTCCGCGCGCCTCGCCAGATGAAACTGCAGCTCTTCCTCAAGGTCGCGCTCCAATCTCTTTCGCATCACGAGCGCCCTGACCTTCAGCCACGCCTCCGTCAACCATTCGTGCGGCATAAGTCCTCCTCAGGCGGGCTCCAGAATCCGCGCAATCGCCGAAGACATGCGCTTCCAGTGCGCTGTTTCTTCGGCCAGCTGTTTGCGGCCCGCCGCCGTCAGCCTGTAATACTTCGCCCGCCGGTTGTTGTCTGACGTGCCCCACTCTGCCGCGAGCAGTCCGCGAACTTCCAGGCGGTGTAGCGCCGGATACAGCGCGCCTTCTTCGACGCGCAACACCTCGTCGCTCCTCTCATGGATGTACTCCGCGATGTCGTAGCCGTGCATCTCTCCGTGACTCAAAGTTTTTAGGATCAGCAAGTCGAGTGTGTCGCGCAACAGATCGCCGGTTTCGGTCTTTTTCCGAGTCATTGCAAGGAGTCCCTGCCCATAAGGTTCTTAGGGGGAGTATCTCGCCACCTTTTTCCCATTTCAAGCTTATTTTTGCCAGCTGTTACGTTCACTTCGTGCGTCGTCGCGATTCCCCAATTCCTAGATCCTGAATGCCGCCCGAACCGGAAGGCTGGCCCACGACCTTCCTTGGGTTTTCTTGACCCTGTGTGAGGCGGTCGACTACACTTATAAATTCGATACCTGTCGCTTAAGCGGCTTGACCGTCGCTTTGTGTCTACGGGAAGAAACCGGCCGCATCTGGTTCGTCTGGGGCCGCGCAACTAAAGGGGGATTGCTTTGCCAAAGCGCACATTTCAACCGCGGAAACGACGCCGCGCGAAGACGCACGGATTCCGTTCGCGCATGAAGACCGTAGGCGGCCGCAGAGTTCTGGCGGCGCGCCGCAAGAAGGGACGCCATCGCCTCACGCCCGTCTAGTCCCGGGCGCCTGGAGTTTCCGCGCGAGGCGCGGCTGGTGCGGCGCGGTCAGTTCGATGCCGTGTACCGCGCCGGGAAGCGCCGATCCAGTTCCCACTTCACAGTTTTTCTTCGCGCCAACCAATTGCCGGTGAGCCGCTTCGGCTTCAGCATCAAAAAGGCGCTGGGCGAGGCGGTGGTGCGCAATCGCATCCGGCGGCGCGTGCGAGAGATCGTGCGTTGCCATCGCCTGGAGATGCCCGTGGGATGGGACATTGTGATTCATCCGAAGAGTACCGTGGCGCGGGCGGAGTTTCGGGCGTTGACGGGGGATTTTGTGCGGTTGATGAAGAGTGTGTGAGTGCGGTGATGAATACAGACGCAGGAAGCGAAGAGAGAGAAAGAGACGGACGGAAGTCCGTCCCACTTTTGGCGGCGAGGCCATCCTTGGCGGTGAAAGCGGCGCTGGCGGCTTTGCGTATTTATAAGGTGTATTTGTCGATTTTGTTTGCGGGGAGTTGCCGGTTCGAACCGACTTGCTCCGTGTATATGTATGAGGCGATCGAGCGATTTGGCATGATGCGGGGGTCGTGGATGGGATTGAAGCGGTTGCTGCGGTGCCAGCCTTTGTCGCCTAAGTTCGGCTACGACCCGGTGCCAGAGAAAATAGGAGCAGCAGAGATGGGCACTAGCGGAGCTGCGCAAGAGGCGGAACGCAACGGAGTCACGGCTAGAGAGGCCCATTCGTGAGCGCTCCGCAGAAGAAAAAAGAGCTTTCGTCGGAGATGCGCATCCTGATCGCCTCGATACTTTCGATGGCGGTGATTTTGTTGTGGGCCAAGTTTTTTGCGCCGAAACCGCCGGCGAATTTGCCGCAAGCTAACAAACCAGCCATAACCTCGCCAGCGGCGACAAATCCGGCGACGCAACAAGCATCCACTTCACCTTCGACCACACCTGGCAAAGCCAGCGCGCAGACACCTGCGGGAGTCGCGACGGGAATTGCGGCTTCTAACGCGGCCGCGATGCCACCCAAGGCTGACGCGCAGGAACGCACGATTGTCGTGGAAAACTCGCTTTATCGCGTCGAGATTGCGAACCGCGGCGGAGTGGTGAAAAGCTGGCAGCTGAAGAAGTACATGGACGATTCGAAACCGCAGCGCGTGCTGGATGTGGTGCACCCACAGGCTGCGGCGCAGGTTGGCGGATGGCCGTTCGCTTTGGTGCTCGACGATCAGCAGCTTGAGGCGCAGGCCAACTCTGCATTGTATGTGGCAGGAATTCCCCACGCGGGGGCTCCTCAGAAAGATATTCGGGGATACGTTGCAGGGGTTCCGGACGGTCCACTAGAGGCTCCAGCGGAATTGCAGCTCAGCTGGAGCGATGGACACCTCGAAGTCACGAAGAGTTTTCAATTTGATCATTCTTACGTGGTGCGTGTGGAAACGACCGTCAAGTTCAACGGGACGCCGGTCAAGGCCGGCTTGGCGTGGCTGGGAGGATTTGGCGATCTGACGGTGCAGAATCCCGCGCCCGTGGACACCACGTTTACGTTCTACAGCGAAGGCGGCAAGCTGACGGATTTGCCTTACAAAAAGCTCGAAGGCCCGGAGAAATGGGGCCCGGGCGTTTGGATGGGCGGCAAAGACTACGCGGGCATCGAGGACCGCTATTTTGCGGCGGCATTTCTGCCGGCAAACGGCATCGCTTCCCCCTCGATGGAAACGCGCTACTGGAAGGTAATGCGCACGGTCCAAGTCGAAGGAAAAGACACTCAGGAGCCGGTGTCGGAGGTGGCGGTTCGAACGTCTTCTCAACCGCCGGCGTTGCGCGTTTACGTTGGGCCGAAGGATTACGATGATTTGAAGGCGATGAAGCCGCCGCTGCAATCCTTGGTGAATTTTGGATTTTTGGAGTTCATCGCAGAGCCGCTGTTTCATGGAATGAAGTGGCTGCATAAATACATCCCCAACTGGGGCTGGACCATCGTCGTTCTGACGCTGGTCATAAACATGCTCCTTTTCCCGCTGCGAATTTCGAGCTACAAAACGACGCTGAAAATGCAGCGAGTGGCGCCGGAAATCAAAGCGATTCAGGAACGCTACAAGAAGTACAAACTGAACGACCCGAAAAAACAGGAAATGAACAAGGAAGTGATGGCCATTTACAGCCGCGAGGGGATTAACCCAGTGGGCGGCTGCTTCCAGATGTTTCTGCAGATGCCGATCTGGTTTGGGTTGAACAGCGCGCTACGCGGTGCGATCGAATTGCGGCATGCGCAGTGGCTGTGGATTTCGGACTTGGCTGCCAAGGATCCGTATTACGTTTTGCCGGTGGTGGTGGGCGTTTCGATGTACCTGGTCTCGAAAATGACGCCCATGACGGCGGCCGATCCACAGCAGCAACAGATGATGAAGATCATGCCTATCATGTTCGCGGGCAGTTTCATCATATTTCCGTTTTCGAGTGGACTCGCGTTGTATATTCTCACCAGCAGTCTGGTGGGTATCGCGCAGCAGTGGTATTTGAACCGCACACATCCCGCACCGGCAGCGGCGAAACAGATTACGCGCGGCAAGAAATAGAAGGTCGTGGAAAGATCGCCACAGGCAGGCGAGCAGGACACGGCTTCGACGGAGACCCATGGCACAGAACCTTATCCGCGACGGCAAGCTGGACCGGCAGGCGGCCGCGGAAGCGCTGCGGCAATTTCTCGAAGAGATTGTCCGCTTGTCTGGATTGGACTTGAAAGTGAAGGTACAAGCGGTCAACGCGCCTGCGACAGATTCTTCCAGCGAAGCGGAAGTGATTGCTGATCTCGACGGGCGTGATAAAGAGATTTTGCTGGAGCGCAACGGAGAGGTCTTAAAGGCGTTCGAACATCTGGCGTTTCGCGCGCTGCGGCTGGAACCTACCTACCACGAAAAAATCCACCTGGACAGCGGCGGCTACCGCGCTTTGCGCTTTGAAGAGTTGCGGATGACGGCGCGCGTTGCGGCAGAACGAGTGCAAAGCTCGCACCAGCCGTTCCGCCTCAATCCGATGTCTTCGCGCGAGCGGCGCATTGTGCATTTGACGTTGAAAGACATGCCCGGCGTGCGCACGGAGAGCGTGGGCATGGGCGAAGAACGCCAAGTGGTGATCCATCCGGCGAAAGCGAAGTGATTCGACTCTTCTGATCAGCCGCCTGATGGCCGGGCCGTCTAGTCCCGCTCCCATCCCTGAGAAATAACATTTGCGGACACGTCCATTTTTACGCGGTACGTAAACGCCGCGGGGCGATCTTTCGCCACTTGCGGAAATCGCACGTCGTAAATCTCCACAACGGCGTCGCTGCCCTCCTTGTGAAAACGAGTTACAGGGAAACGCGAGAACCACAAAACTTTTTGCACTTCGGGCAGGCGCTTGGCGGCGTCGATGTATTGATTCGGAGTCGCGTCGGGATAGTAGCGATGCTCGACGGATGAAAGGGGTGCCCGTTCGCTGAGATCGACGCGCACTTCGTAGACGCCGTGGGGCGTGCTGACGAGCCCATCCCAATGCCAGAGAGACGGAGGGAGGGGCAACGCGCCGAGAGTTTCCGGCTGGAGTTGGAAAAGCGAAGCGAATTTCTCGACGCGGTCGAGAGCGACGCGATGCGCGTAGAACGCCGCCGCAAGGTAGAGAAGCGCCGCGGCCAGACCGGTGCGATTCCAAGTGGCGTAACGGACGCGCAGCCCTTTGAAACGAAGCGCTGGGAGAAGGAAAATTGCGGCGAGCAGCATGATGATAGTGACGGCGGTTTGCGCGGAAATCGGCGCACCGACATTTTTCAACAGTGCGGCGACACCGAGCGAGGCGAGCGCGAGCACGCACCACGCGATGATTGCGCGATTCTTGAGACCTTCGGCTTGGCGGTAGACCCACGCGAGGATTTGCGGACATAGCAGAAGGGCGGTGAAGGTAAAGTCGATGATGAAAATCATATCCCAGGCGGGGCGCGACCACTTTAGCGGCGACCAGATCATCGTGCCAAAAGATGTGACCAGGTCCAGAAAAATATGGCTGAGAATGCCGATAGCGTAGATGCCCGTCAAGGCTCGGAAGGAGGGCGCATCCCATTTGCGCCAGCGTGCGAACCAGCGCGTCAGTGCGGCCAAAGCCAGCGCGAAGAAGGGCATGCAGACGAGGGAATGCGTGATGCTACGATGCCACGTGACGATGAGAAGTGGATCGCTTGAGAACCAGTCGCGAAGAATGTCTGAATCGGGAAAAATGGCGCCGAGCATCAACGACCAGGTGACCATGCGCGCGCGGTTCATGGGACGCGACGCGAACATGTCCTCGCCGCACAAGGCCGCTTTCGCGATAAGTGCGCCGGCGAGGCCGTGTGTAATCGTGTCCATGCGCTTTTTCTAAACGACCCCTGTCTAGTGAGCCGCGAGGCTCCTCCCGCTAATACGGCCAGAATAATCGACAGTTTCAAACCACTTTTATCAAAGGCGAGGCTTTCCGGATGACGCGGCCGATGCGGTGCGCCGTGACGCCGTGACGCGCGAAGGCCGCCAGGGCGGAATCCGCGTAGTCTGGGGCGATGGCCGCAAGAAAACCGCCAGAGGTCTGCGGATCGAAGAGAAGATCCTGATACTCGGGGGGGACGCTCGATTCGAAAACGGCGCATTCGCCGATGAATGCGCGATTGTTTTTTAAACCGGCGGAGAGATGGCCTTCAGAGGCGGCCCGAAGGGCGCCTGGAAAATAAGCAAAGGACGCATGGTCGATTTCAAAGGAGACGGGCTCGAGGCCGTTAGCTGGATCGCCGAGCGCCATCTCCCGAGCGTGGCCGAGAAGGCTGAATCCGGTCACATCGGTGAGGGCATGGATCGGTTTTGCACCTTGCGCGCTGTCGGCAACTTCCTGAAGTGCGGCGGCGGCCGCGGCGTTGAGAGTGCTCATTGCTGAGACGGCCGCAGCGACAGATTCCGCTGAGGCGCGATCTTTTTTTAGCGCCGTGGTAATCACGCCGGTCCCGAGCGGCTTGGTATAAAGTAATGCATCGCCGGGCTTGGCTCCCACGTTGCGCCAAACACGGTTCGGATTTATGAGGCCTGTGACGGCGTAGCCGAAAAGCATATCTTCATTGCGGATGGAGTGGCCGCCGATTACGCTGCACTTGGCCTCGTTCATTTTGGCGAGACCGCCACGAATAATTTGTTCGAGAATTTCCGGGTCGCCCTTTTCTGGAAAGCCGACTATGGATAATGACGAAACTGGCCGGCCACCCATGGCGTAGACGTCGCTCAAAGCGTTGGCGGCAGCGATTTGCCCGAACAGAAATGGGTCGTCGACGATGGGCGTGAAAAAATCGACGGTTTGGACCAGTGCGAGGTCTTCGCCGATGAGATAGATTCCGGCGTCATCGTTCGTGTCGAAACCGACAAGAACATTCGGGTCCGTCTGACGCGGGAGTTTGCGCAGAACGGCATCGAGAGTCGCGGGATTCAGTTTTGCCGCGCAACCTGCTGCTTTGGCCATGGCTGTGAGTTTCACTTGTGCCGCCAAGAGTTCACCTCGCTGATTCATTAACCATTATAGCGATGCTGCGACCTTTGCGCTGGTAACACGGTGGGGCGGGCCTAGAAGTTGCGGCAAAGAGTTGCGCCGGGCTTAGCGAACGTGGTTTCATCCCGGGATGCCTTGGGACTTCTGGTTAATCTTTTTCGCCCTCAGTGTGCTCTTGCCGTTGAGGGGGCGGCGGCGGTTGCAAAAGTTGATGGCGCTTCCGCGGACGAACTCGCGAGAGCGGCTTTCGCTTTACGCTTCGACGATTGCGTTTCAGTGGCTGGCCGTCGCCGTCGTTTTTTGGCGGGCCCGGGCCAGGGGACTGACTCCGGATGAGTTGGGTTTAGTGATTCATGGACGCTGGCGAATCCTGATCGCGGCGATTGTCGGCGCCGCGACTTTGGGAGGTTTGCAATGGCTCAATTTGCGGCGGATGGGGCGGTCGTCGGGGAAGGCCCGGGAGTTCATGCGCGTACTCGCCGAGAGGATTCTGCCGCAATCGCGAGTGGAGTTGGTTCCCTACTTGGGGTTGGCAGTGACCGCAGGATTGTGCGAGGAATTCCTGTACCGTGGGTTTGCCATGGCGGCATTGACGCGAGAAGGGTTGCCCGGTTGGGGCGTGGTGCTATTGTCCTCTGTTCTTTTTGGGTTGGCACACCTTTACCAGGGGAGAGGTGGGCTGGTGAGCACACTGGTCATTGGCACAGTGTTCGGGACAGCGCGAATCGCGTACGATGGGGTAGTTCCCGCAATGTTATGGCATATTGCAGTGGATGCAGTGGCGGGAGTGGCGGGGCCGAAGTACCTAGTTAGAGCAGGAGTACCGATCCGAGAAGGGGAAACTTCCAAAGCGTAGAATTTTATTAACTCTTATGACAACACCCAGCCCAGCGGTGCTTTCAGCGGAGACGATTCGCCGCGCTCTTGGCGAATTCCAATTGCCTGCAAATGACCAGCAAATCATTTGTATTCAACAATATATGAAGATTTTGCTGGCCTGGAATGAGAAGATAAATCTGACCGCAATTCGCGACCCTCTGGAAATACTATATCGTCATTTTTGCGAAAGTATGTATGCGGCCGTGGCTGTGCCTGTGGGAGATGGTCGGCTCGCCGACGTAGGCTCGGGGGCTGGATTTCCTGGAATTCCACTGAAAATCATGCGACCGAGGTTGCAGACCGTCCTGATTGAATGCAACATGAAGAAGGCCACGTTTCTGACGGAAGTGCTTAGAAACATTGCACTTCCAGACACACGCGTGCTGGTGAGCCGGTATGAGGAACTGGGCGAGGAGATTATGCCTCTGGATTTCGTGTGTTCACGAGCGGTGGGAGAGTTTGAGCCGTTTCTGTCTTGGGCGGCCTCGGAACGTGTTGCAGCTAAACAAGTTATCTTATGGATTGGGGGGCGCGACCTCGACCGGGCGCGCAGCGGGACGCGATGGGAATGGCGGGAGCCGATCCCCGTGCCGCATTCTTTGCAACGGTATTTGCTCGTGGGGACGAGAAAGAGCGAGGCCGTCGTGGCAACGACTTGAAAGATAAAGACTTTCGGTATTTTGGCGGAGAAACTCAGACCGCCCATTCCTAATCGATTTTGCGTCGCAGCCTGCCCATCTGACTTGTGTTCCTCTGCCTTCTTAGGGCACCTGGCCGGCGAAAATGGCTGGCGGGAGTAGACTGCTCCTTTTATCGACGCTTGAAAGCCGAAGGTCAACAAGTGACACGTGTGTTCCACGTGGAACAATCAGTGATACGAACCAATGAGGCCAATTGCAACGATGCAGGCGAGGAGAAGGAAAGCTCCACGTGAAACATGGGATCTAGGAACGCTTGGAGGTGCAGTGAACTCCCCCAACAGACTGCGGCGGCGTTCCACGTGGAACAATCCTCGGGCGCTCTCGAGTGGGCATAGCTGTTCCACGTGGAACACATGTGACTCGATCAGGCGGATGCAAAATTGTTCCACGTGGAACGTTCGGTTGAAAAATTCAGGAGCGCAGTGGACGTTCCACGTGAAACAAGTTGCATCCTTGACGCGACTCTGCTAACTTCTCGCAAATTGGGGGACTTGTTGGCGCGAATCATCGCGGTTGCAAATCAAAAAGGCGGGGTTGGAAAAACCACCACCGCAGTTAACTTGGCGGCTTGCCTCGCTACTTCTGAACAGTCTACTTTGCTGGTGGATTGTGATTCGCAGGCCAATGCTACGGCGGCCATCGGATTTGCCAAAGACCCTTCCCGCAGAACCCTCTACCACACCTTGATTCTGAATGAACCTTTTGACCGAATTGTTCAAAAGTCGCAAGTGGACGGCCTTGATGTCGTCCCCTCCGACAAGAACCTTGCGGGTGCTGCAGTAGAACTGGTATCGGCAGAAAATCGCGAGTATAAGCTCCAAGCGGTTCTGAACGAGATTCGAGAGCGCTACAAGTTTATTATTTTGGATTGCCCGCCAGCGCTTGATCTGTTGACTTTAAACGCGCTGGTTTCTGCGGACGCAGTGATGGTACCGATTCAATGCGAATACCTGGCCTTGGAAGGCGTCTCCGAGCTGCTGGATACGTTGATGCGAATCCGCCGGACGCTTAATCCCAGCTTGGAAATTGAAGGGATTTTGCTGACGATGTTCGATGAGCGAACCACTTTATCCAGGCAAGTCGCTACCGATCTGCGCAGTTTTTTCGGGACGCAAATATTTCAGAGCGTTATTCCACGCAATGTGCGGCTTGCCGAGGCGCCAAGTTTCGGAAAACCAATCATAATGTACGATATTCATAGCAAAGGGGCAGAGGGTTACACGCAACTCGCCCAGGAGGTCATTGCCAATGCCGAGAAACGCACTGGGACGGGGGCTCGGAGCGCTCATTCGGGAGCTTGAACCTCAGGTTTCCGCGCCGCAGGCTCCACTAGCTCAACCTCACGCCACGAACAGTAGCGCTGCTGCAGCTGTGCCTGCTCGGGAGGCAATGCAGGGGGGACAGCATCAAATCGACATTGATTTGATTGAGCCGAGCCCGTATCAGCCTCGCACGAGATTTCGCGAAGAAGCATTAGATGAATTGGCGCGGTCCATTAAGTCTAGTGGAATCATTCAACCCTTGGTAGTCCGGCCGATTGGGAGTCGTTTTCAGCTGATTGCCGGCGAGCGGCGTTGGAGGGCTGCACAACGGGCGGGGTTGGCGAAAGTTCCGGCGATTGTCCGACAAGTTCCGGATGAGCTGGCTTTGGAAATGACGCTGGTGGAAAACATCCAGCGAGAGGATTTGAATGCTATTGAAGCCGCCCGAGCTTTTGAGAGATTGCTGGAGGAATTTCAGCTTACGCAGGAAGCAGTGGCAGAGCGGACGGGAAAAGATCGCGCGACGGTTGCCAATTCAATCCGGCTGTTGAAGTTAGAACCAGCGATTCTAGAATGGATTGAAGAAGGCAAGCTGACTGCGGGGCATGGCAGAGCTCTGCTAGCCGTGGCTGATTCCCCTTTGAGGATGCGTTATGCACAGCGAGCTTCGCGAGGCGGGCTGACGGTTCGGCAGATTGAAAAATTGGCATCCCGGCGTTCGCGTGTCGCTAGCCCCGCGGCCGAGATCCATATGGACGCGAATATTAGGGCGGCGATTGATGAATTGCAGCGGAATCTGGGGACGAAAGTTCTCCTGCGGCAGAAGACCAAAATGCGCCCCGGGCAGCTCGTGGTGGAGTATTACGACGACGCGCAGTTGATGGGGATTTACGATCGCTTGATGAAGTGAGTCCGTTTCACCTGCGGCAATCGCTCTCGTTCAAACGTATCTTTTGGACAACTCGCTCTGCGCGATGCGTTGACTTGTGCGCACCGAAGGCTAGAGTAGGAGAGTCGCTCTAGGAGAAAAGTCATGGCATGGAAGTGGCCCGGTTCCTCAAAGAATGGCGCTAGCGAAGAGTGGACCGGATTTATTGATCAGGGTGTGACTCTCGAAGGCACGCTGCAGCTCACCGGAACATTTAGAATCGACGGCAATGTGCGGGGAAATATTATTTCCGAGCAGACTGTGGTTTTGGGTGAAGGCGCCAAAGTCGAAGGCCAGATTGAAGGAAATCGCGTGGTGATTTCTGGACGCTTTGACGGTGTGATTTTCGCAAAAGGGCGCGTGGAGATTCAGGCGAAGGGCGTGGTTACGGGCGAAGTTCATTCGCCGTGCATGGTGATTGATCCCGGCGGAATCTTTGATGGGCGCTGCCACATGCTGGCTTCTTCGGACGCGGCCTCTGGAGTGACGATTCCCATTCGAGCGGTCGGTCAAGCGTAGGTCGCCGATCCAAGAAACCTGCGAACTCCAAATATTGTTAGGTCTCGACTCAGATACCGCAACGTCATATCACCAAATAATATATAATAACTTATAAGTTAGGGGGCAAGAGCGTCTTCCGTAGCGCTCTTCTTCGCTTATTCGGCGTGGACTGCCGCTTGAGCCAGCGCGGCGGTGGCCTCTTTGATCCCCGCTTGGATGTTCGATTCCCAGTCGAGGTGCGGGACAGGGGAAGCGGAAGCGGCTCGGTAAAAATGGAGAGCTTCCGCGGGACGGCCTAGTTTCTTCTGAGAAAGCCGGCCCGCAGCCATCAGCGCTAGCAGGGATGGTCTGTCCTTTGGATAGGCTGTTGCGAGCTTGTCATATTCTCGAACGGCGCGCTCAAAGTCCTGCCGACCCTCGAGAGACCGGCAAAGATCGAGCCAAGTTGAGGCCGGTAGGTGCTGGCCGCCTGTATTCTGAAACTCCTCGTAATCGAGCAATGCAGCTTCGCCATCCTGCTTTTTGAGATGGAGTTGGCAAAGCTTGATAGTGGCATCCTGGTGGCCGGCCGAGTTGCCGCGGCGCCAGTGCAGTTGCTGCAGCAGCACCAGGGCGTCGGCAGCGTCAGGTTTGGCAGCAACGTGCTCCTCGAGTTTCTTGATAGCTTCTTCGGGCTTGCCTTGATCGATTGCTTCGGTGGCTTGAACGATGGCGGGATCGGCTGACCAGCTCACTTTTTCTTCGATGGCTGAGCTCACCTTGTGTTCCAAGCCTGAGCGAGAAAGAATGAGGGCACCAATCATTCCGAAGGCGAAGCCCCCGACGTGCGCCCAATGAGCTACGCCGCCAGCTTGTCCGGACAAGGAACCGTAGAACAGTTCCATGAGGCCCCAGAGCGGCAGCAGCCAATAAGCGGCGGCTTTGAATCGTCCGCGTACATAAAAAAGCCAAAAGAACATTTCGATTCTGAGCTTGGGAAAGCGGACCAGGAAGGCACCCATCAGAGCGGCGACAGCGCCGGAGGCCCCCAAACATGGGCCATAGCTATCGGGGTACATCCAGCCATGAAACTGGAGCGCTACGGCCCCAGCGAGGAGGTAGAAGACGGCATAGATGGCACGGCCCCAATTGTCTTCAAGGATGAAGCCGGCGAGCCAGAGAAACCACATATTGCCGATCAGATGGAGCCAACCACCGTGCAGGAAATTGGCAGTAATGTAGGAGATGGCAGTATGGTGGGCCGGAACAAAGCCATAACGAGCCAACAGAGTGTTATTCTCGAACTCTTCAAATTGTTGCGAGAGCCGGTCCATCTCCGCTTGAAGTTCAGCAGGCTCCTCGACTTGGCGGATATTGGCGTCCCAAGCGTCTTCCGGCTTGCGGTCAGGGGATGACAATTCTTTCCAGTCAGCCGGGTACTTGGTCGCGATAGGCTCGACAAACTTGCGCTCTTCCTCCCCGATTTTCAGTTCGGGGTGCATGGCCGCGAGGTAGACGAGATGTTTGCGCACTTCGACGCGCTGGGGAATTTGAGCGTCCTGGGCTTCGATCGTCCAGTGGGTCGCCAAGAAGACAATGATGTTAAGGGCGATGAGGGTGAACGTGACGATGGGCCAGCGGCGCCCCTGCATGCTTTCGTGGCGGAGGGGGATCAGTATCACGCGCGCTCCTTCCTGTCGAGAGAGTTGGAATGACCCGTCGCTTGATCCAGTTTAGAGGCTTCCCGCCATGACGAAGATAAAAGGGGAGAGCCATACCCGAATAAGTAAAGATTGCGGCTTACGCTACACAAGCTAAATTGCTATTTCCGCTGCGGAAAAAGATGAGACTGATTGCGTGGCAGAGAGATGGAGCAGTCGAAGCGCGTAGGTTGACACGTTGTTATCGGGCGACTATCGTTCGAACTGAATTTTCGCGAGGTCTTCTGGATGAAGATTTTGGTGATAGGGGGCGGAGGGCGCGAGCACGCGCTGGTCTGGAAGCTGAAGCAAAGCGCGCGCGTCGGGAAAATTTGGTGCGCGCCGGGGAACGGCGGAATCACTGAGGACGCGGAATGCATTCGAGTGGACGCCGGGGACGTTGCGGCAATTGTGGCGCTGGCAGAAAGAGTTGGCCCGGATTTGACGGTGGTGGGGCCGGAGCTGCCGCTGGTGAATGGGATTGCGGACGCGTTTCTGAAGCGAAACTGGGCCATTGTGGGCCCTTCCCGGCAGGCTGCACAGCTCGAAGGCAGCAAGATTTTTTCGAAGAAATTTCTGCTTCGACACAACATTCCAACGGCGAAAATGTATGGCGCTTATGACAGGCCGCAAGATGCGTATGCCGCTTTGAACGCCGTGGATTGGCCGCTGGTGATCAAGGCCGATGGATTGTGTGCGGGCAAGGGAGTAATCCTTGCGCCTGATGCGGAGCCTGCCAGGCATTTCCTCCAGTCGGTGATGGAGAAGAATGAGCTTGGACCTGGAGGCCATCGCGTTTTGCTGGAGGAGACGCTCGGCGGAGACGAGTTGTCTTTCATCATTCTGACGGATGGCGAGCGGTACGCGCCGATGGTCCCTACGAGGGATCACAAGCGAGTCCTTGAAGGGAACCGCGGCCCGAATACAGGCGGGATGGGTGCGTATTCTTCGGACGAGTTATTGCCAGCTGACCTGCGCGACGCAGTGATCTCGACGATCGTGGAACCGACCCTCAAGGGCCTAGCGAGTGACGGTATCCCGTACCAAGGCTTTTTGTACTTTGGCTTGATGCTGACCAACGATGGACCAAAGGTGCTGGAGTTTAATTGCAGGTTAGGCGACCCGGAAGCTCAGGCGATTGTGGCGCGGATGGATTTTGACCTTGCGGAGGTTCTAGAGGATGTTGCAGCAAAGCGGCTTGATCCCAAGAGATTCGATTGGAAACCGGGAGCAAGCGCGTGCGTGGTGCTCGCTTCGGGTGGGTATCCAGGAAAATTTGCAACTGGAATGAGAATTGACGGACTAACCGCCATTCGCGATGACACTGGTGTGGAGATATTCCAAGCTGGCACGCGGCGCCAACACGATTCCCTTGTGACCAGTGGTGGGCGCGTTCTGGGGGTGACAGCGGCAGGAGCTTCCTTAGAAACAGCTTTGACGCTGGCTTATCAGGCGTCGGAGAAGATTCATTTTGATGGCATGCACTATCGCAAGGACATCGGCCGATCGGTTGGCCGAATTAAAGTGGCAGGGGACTAGGCCGTGCCTCGCGTGTCTGCGATTTTATGGCTTGGGTTTTCGGTGTAGCGAGGGCGCATCTGGTGGCTGGTTTTTGTCTTCTTTGGCTTTCTCGACTGGTTCACCTGGTGGAACCACCCAATCGAAGCCGCCCTCGTTCACCGTGCCGAGAATAAAGCTGGCCTTTTCTGAAACGAGCGGCAGCACGGCACGGAGAAAGTCCGTGGCGTCTTCCGGAACTGCTTTGTTGGCTTGGCCGCGGTCAATGCTTTCCGCGACTTTCGTGAACTTGGGATCCGCTCGATAGACTTTCTCGATGTCCGGATCGTTTCCCTGAATGAGTTGCTGCAACGTTGGACCTTGAATAGTCTCCGGATAGCGAATTTCGATAAGTGTTTTCGGCGCGTGCTTTTCTGGCGGATAGAGCTGCGTGAAACGCGGGCGAAGGAGACGGGTCTGCCAGAAGTCGCCGCGAGTCGCGATTTCGTCCTGTTGGATGCGGTATTCAACGGTCCAGACTTCGGGGCCGTAGTCCTCCGGCGCAAACCCGATGACGACTACTTCAAAGAGAGCCTCATCGGGTTTGAATTCGATCCTGTGGTGGAGTTGGGAGACTAGCGGGCGCAGACGCTCGAGAAACGCGACACCAATAACATCTAGATCTGGCGCGACTTCGTCGGGATCGGCGGCGTAGTGTGGGTTCTTGCCCGGGACGCGAGGAAAATCCTTGTCCAGACGCACGGGTTTGGGGTCGGCGGGAATGCGCCATTCGGAAGCACCCAGAAGAACCCCGATGTGACTGCGGTCGATACTCAGGACACGCGGAGGAATGGAGTTAGGTTCGACAGCTTGATCGATGGCCGCGAAGACGATTTTGTCGCGAGCGACGTGAATAATGACGCGACCGCCAGCGAGATTGGCGACGATTTCGTCACCGCGCTCGCGCTCCTGAGCCAGCGAGACTTGCGCGATGGCCATACACACGAGGAAGAAGAAAAACGGCGAGACCGTAAAATTTGATCGGCGGCGGATTGTAGCAGCGACCTTCATAATTTTCTAAATGGCGGCGGCTCTTCTGCTCGGATGCATGCGACAAGACCCCCGGCTTTATGGCTTCCCTTCCATGACGCCGGCTGCGGCCACTTTTGCGCGCGCCAGCAGCGCATCGAGAGCCGCACGGTCATAGTAGCCGCCATTCCGAATCACGGCCCAAACTTTCGGCGTGTTGGCGATGTTCTCGACCGGATTCCCACTTAACAATACCAGATCGGCGGCGCGGCCGGTTTCGACGGTGCCAAAGTCTTTGTCGCGGCCAAGAAACTTTGCAGCCCCGAGCGTGGCTGCCTGCAAAGCTTCCATGGGCGTAAAGCCCGAGCGAACCAGCTCGGCCAGCTCGTGATGAAAACTATCACCGGGAAAGACAAACGGATCGAGCGAGTCTGAGCCGACGAGAAGCGGCACACCGGCATGGTGCAATTCACCGGTTAGCTTCCAATCGTTGGCCGCTTGACGAGCCAGCCATGCTGCACGCTGCTTCATACGCTCGTCTGTCAAGGAATCGCGCCACTGCTTTGCCAATGCCGGCGGAACGAAAGCGAGCAGAGGCTCATCGAGCTTCCAACTCTCTGGGTGGGAGGTGATGTCCAGAGAGGCGAGAGTCGGCGTGACCCAAGTGCCGTTCTTCTTCAGCGTTTGAAAGAGTATGGCGGCCTTTTCCGGGCTGTAGGTGGCGTCGGCTTCGTGAGCGATCTGCTCCCAGGCGGCGGCGTCGCCATTTTTTTCGGCTTGAACGAGGCGCGGACGCAGTTCAGCTTCAGTCGAGGAAAAAGAGAGGGCAAAACCGCTATAGAGAAGATGCTCGATGCTGCGCATGCCTGCGTTGCTAGCTTCGATGGCGCCGATTTCGAAAGGCAAGTGGCCGACAAAAGGAATGTTTTGCTTTTTGGATTCGTCGGCGACGGCGAAAAAGGCATCGCGCGACGGCATCGAAACGATCTTGATGAAGTTGGCGCCACGCTTCTTGAGGGCAAGGACAGCAGCCCGGGCTTCCTCAGCGTTGTGGACAGGATACTGCTCGGGAGTTTTTTCACCGCTCGCTGCTAGGAACGGGCCGCTACAAACGATGTGCGGGGCCAGGAGCGCACCCGACTCGGCGTCGCGCTGCCAGGATAGGAGAGCGTCGAGGTCGCCGCCCATGTCCCGCACGCCAGTGATGCCATAGGCGAGAAGTAGCGGGAGTAAGACTTGTTTGCCCCAGCTCGGATCGGCAGTGACGCCTGCGAGATGGACATGCATGTCCCAGAAGCCGGGAAGTAAGAATTTTCCGGAGGCCTCGATGGTGCGGGCGGTTTTGGGAACTTTGATCGTTGCTGCCGCGCCTACCGCAGTG
>Ga0137360_10000644_pt1 | contig 20336 bp, 17 predicted proteins | sample Mad1_60_16metaG_FD_104924 | JGI IMG/M metagenome (GOLD analysis project Ga0137360, IMG submission 104924) | Vadose zone soil microbial communities from Angelo Coast Range Reserve, California, USA - Mad1_60_16 metaG | ecosystem: Environmental > Terrestrial > Soil > Vadose zone | place: USA... | reverse complement strand
TGGTGGCGAAGCTGAGCCTTGGCGCGCTGGCATTGAACGATATTTGGTTTGGCGGGCAGACGATGAATCCATGGCTGCTGGAAGAGGGATCGTCCGGATCGAGCGCGGGGCCAGGGGCGGCCACGGCGGCAGGATTGGTAGGATTTGCGGTCGGAAGCGAGACAGGAGGGAGCATTGTTGGGCCGAGTATGCGCTGCGGGCTCACTGGATTGCGGCCGACGTACGGACGAGTGGCGCGGACGGGAGCGATGACGCTGTGCTGGTCGCTCGACAAGCTGGGTCCGATGACGCGAAGTGTTGAAGACGCGATGCTCGTGCTGCACGCGATTTCCGGGCCGGAGGCAGGCGACGTTTCGAGTGTGCCCAGCCGCTTGGATTTTGACGCAGGCGCAAACGTGAAAGGATTGCGCGTCGGATACTTTCCCGCGTGGATGAAAGAAAATCCTGCGACGGAAGTGGATCGCGCGGCTCTGGAAACGGTAAAGAAAGTAGCCATGATTCCGGTGGAGGTGAGCATTCCCGACTGGCCCTACGATTCGCTGAACTTGATTTTGTTCGCGGAAGGGGCGGCAGCGTTCGAAGAGATTACGCTGAATCACGCCGTGGACCAGCTGAAGGTGCAGACGTATGACGCATGGCCGAATATTTTCCGACAATCGCGGTTCCTTTCCGCAGTAGATTTTGTTCAGGCGGACAGACTGAGACGAAAAGTTGCGAATGAGATGGCGCGAGTCTTTTCTCAGGTCGATTTGCTGCTCGTGCCTTCGCTCCGCGATGAAATGCTGACGATCACAAATTTCACAGGGCATCCGTCGCTGACGATGAGAGCGGGATTCGTTGAAGTGTCCGAGGCGCGCACGGATTGGGCGCCCGACGCAAGCCGCCCGCTGCCAAAATTTTCGCCGCCGAGGCGAGTACCACATGGAGTGACTCTCATCGGCCGGCTATTCGATGAAGGAACAATAGCGCAAGCTGGGCTCGCGCTGGAGAAAGCGTTTAACGTCGAAGGAGAGCGGCCGCCAGGATTTTAGGTTGCGCGCTGGGATCCCTGTTCATCGTAATGGAGAAAAGGGCAATACCCAAGGCCCTAAATTGTGGTCAAGGGCGATGGAATTTGGTATTCTCGGCGAAGGTGAGGTACAGGGCTATATCCTGCGGTTAGGGAATGGCACCGGAGGCCGCCGATGAGCGTTATTCCTAATTCGGGCAGTGGGAAGATTACTGTGCCCGATCTGCTGCAGCGGAAGTCCTTGGCTGCGGGTTCCAATTCCAATCCGGCGAAAATTACTTGCTTGACGACGTACGACTATCCGACGGCGCGGCTTTTGGATGAAGCGGGCGTGGATGTGTTGCTCGTTGGCGATTCTGTCGGCATGGTGGTGCTCGGATACGAGAGCACGCTGCCGGTTTCGATCGAGGAGATGCTGCATCACACCCGGGCGGTGCGGCGCGGGACGCGGCGGGCGCTGGTGGTGGCGGACATGCCGTATGGCAGCTACCACAGCGACATCGCGGAATCAGTGCGCAACGCGATGCGCTTCGTGAAAGATGCGGGCGCGGAAGCAGTCAAAGTGGAAGGCGGCGAGCGGCGGCTCGAATTGATTGTGCGGCTGACGGAAGCGGAAATTCCGGTGATGGGGCACGTGGGATTGACGCCGCAATCGCTGAATGCGATGGGCGGGTATCGCGTGCAGGGGAAGACCGTGGACGCGGCGGAGCACTTGTTGCGGGATGCTCGCGCGGTGGAAGCGGCAGGGGCATTTGCGGTGGTGCTGGAGGCCGTGCCGCGAGAGCTGGCGGCGCAGATTACGCGCGAGCTGCGGATTCCGACAATTGGGATTGGCGCTGGGCCGGACTGCGACGGGCAGATTCTGGTGATTCACGATTTACTGGGACTGACGTTTGGACAAACGCCGAAGTTTGCGCGGCGGTATGCGAACGTCGGGGAGATGATTGCGAAGGCGGCGCGGGAGTATTGCGAGGATGTGCGCGGAGGGACGTTTCCTTCGGATGGGGAGTCGTATCATGCGGCGCAGACGGCGAAAGAGGAGAAAGAAGCCCCGGTCAATAGTGATGGCGATTGGTAGGAACGGGAGTCGAAAAGCGAAAAGCAGGCTCCTCGCTTCGCTCGGAATGACAATCTTCAGCATAAGCTGTAGGGCCAAGGAGAAACGACGATGACGTCGGAAGAAATGCGGGCGCTTTATGATTACAATGCGTGGGCCAATCACCGCGCGCTCGATGCGGCGGGAAATTTGACGAGCGAGCAGTTCACTAAGCCGCTGGGATCGAGTTTTGCGTCGGTGCGCGACACGCTGGCGCACATCTGCGGGGCGGAATGGGTTTGGATGGAGCGGTTTCAGGGACGCTCGCCGGCGTCGTTGCCGGATGTATTGGAGTGCGCGGATGTGGACAGTTTGCGCGCGAAGTGGGGGGAGCAGGAAGGGCGGCTGCTGGCCTTTGTTGGGAAGCTGACGCAGGAAGATTTGAACCGCGTGATGGAATACAAGACGCTGAAGTTTGGTATTTACAAGAATCCACTGTGGCAATCGATGCAGCACGTGGTGAATCATGGGACGTATCATCGCGGACAGATCACAACTTTGCTGCGGCAGCTTGGGGCGCAGCCGATTTTGACGGACTTGATGCACTACTACCGTGAACGCGCGACGGCGGCAAGCGCGTGATTTCTGACCGTGTAAATCCGTGAGACGCACACCCTCTCTGTGGAAATAATCCGAACGATTGCCTGGATGAAAGAATACGCGCGTGGCGCGCGCGGTGAAGGCCGCGTGATCGGGCTTGTGCCGACGATGGGAGCGCTGCATGAAGGGCACACGGCGCTCGTGAAACAGGCGCGAAAAGAATGCTCGCAAGTGATTGCGTCGGTGTTTGTGAATCCTAAACAATTTGGACCGAAAGAAGACTACAAGAAATATCCGCGCGATCTTGAGAAGGACGCGGAAAATCTTGCGGCTGTGGGCGTTGATGCGCTGTTTGCGCCGGAAGCGGCCGATGTGTATCCAGACGGATTTCGGACCTACGTGAATGTCGAGGGCATCAGCGAACGGCTGGAAGGGCGTTCGCGGCCTGGACATTTTCGCGGAGTGGCTACTGTCGTCTTGAAATTATTTGAGATTGTGCAGCCGCACTTCGCCTACTTCGGAAGGAAAGATGCGCAGCAGGTGCGCATCATCGGCGAGATGGCGCGCGACTTGAATCTGGATGCGGGAATTGTGGTTTGCCCGATTGTACGGGAGGCGCATGGGCTAGCGCTTTCTTCGCGGAATGCTTATCTCGGCGGCGAGGAGCGTGAAGCGGCGACAGTTCTTCACCGCGCACTTGTGGCGGTGGGAAACGAGCTGGCGGGCGGCGTGCGCGATGCGGCGCAGCTGCAAAGTGTCATGCGGCGGATTATTGAGGCCGAGCCGTTGGCAACTTTAGATTATGCGGAAATTGTGCGCGCGGATACGTTTGAGCCAGTTGTGCGAGTGGCTCAGCCCTGTTATGCGGTACTTGCCGTGTTCGTGGGAAAAACCCGTCTCATTGACAATCTTTTGATCGAGCCTGCATCGCAGGAATCAGAGGAGTTCGTGTTTCATCTCTGACAGAAATACCAAAAACCCTTATTTTTTTGAGGCCTCGGCGAGAACCTCGGCTGCGTGGCCCTTCGCTTTGACGTTGTCCCAGCCGTGTTCAAGCTTGCCGTCCGGGCCGACGAGAAAGGTGCTGCGAATAATGCCTAGGAACGAACGGCCGAGAAACTTCTTCATGCGGCGCGAGCCGTAGGCTTCGATTGTTTTGAGATCCGAATCGCTGAGGAGATCGAAGTTGAGTTTTTGCTTGGCTTTGAAGGCCGCTTGGGCTTTGACGGAGTCCCCGCTCATGCCGAGGATGACCACGCCAAGCTTGTCGAATTGCTTTTTTGCGTCGCGAAACTCGGACGCTTCGGTCGTTCAACCGGGAGTGTCGGCTTTGGGAAAGAAAAAGAGCACGACGCGTTTGCCGAGAAAGTCCGAGAGCGAGACGTCGTTGCCGGCATCATTCTTCAAGCGAAATGCGGGGGCTTTGTCGCCTACTTTGAGCATGTGCCTACCTCAGTGATTCGATTTGTTTGGCTGCCTGCACCTTCAGGCTTAAGAGCCTGAGCCACCAGCTTGGGCTAGAAAAAGCCGCAGGGCTCCTGCGGACTTCGCCCTGCATGGTTGCGAAACATTTTGGCACGGAGTCAGGAAAGAAGCTTCCGCAAAATGTCGTTGACAGCCTGGGGGTTGGCTTGGCCGCGCGTGGCGCGCATCACTTGACCGACGAAAAACTTGAAGACGCCTTCTTTGCCGGATTTGAATTGAGCCACATTGTCGGGATTCTGCTCGATGACTTCGCGGGCGGCTTTCTCAACTGCGTAGTCGTCGACAAGCGAGCCGAGGCCTTCGGCGGCTACTATTTCGTTGGCGCGGCGGCCTGATTCAAACATGGTGGCGAAAACTTTTTTCCCGACGGAGCCAGTGATCTGGCCGGATGCGACGAGCTTGAGGAGTTCGGCGAGGGCGGCGGGAGAGACTGGGCTTGCCTCGATTGCTTTTCCGGAATCGTTCAGGCGGCGGAGGAGTTCCGTTTGAATCCAATTGGCGGCGGTCTTGGCGGGAGCGCCGGCTTTTACGACGGATTCAAAATAATCGGCGAGCGATTGCGTGGCGGTCAAAACGCCTGCGTCGTATGGTGACAAACCATGAGCGGCGATGAAGCGGGCGCGCTTGGCTTCGGGGAGTTCGGGGAGCGAACGAAGAACTTCGTCGCGCCAGGCGGAGCTGACGTGCACGGGGAGCAAATCGGGCTCGGGAAAATAGCGGTAGTCGTGGGCCTTCTCTTTTGAGCGCATCGAGACGGTGCAGTTTTCGTTCTGGTGCCAAAGGCGCGTTTCCTGCGAAATACGTCCGCCGGATTCGAGCACGCCAATGTGGCGCTCGACTTCGTACTCGAGGGCTTTTTGGAGATAGCGGAAAGAGTTGAGATTTTTTACTTCCACTTTGGTGCCGAATTCCTTCGCGCCGCGAAGGCGGACGCTGACGTTGGCGTCACAACGGAGCGAGCCTTCTTCCATGTTGCAATCGCTGACGCCGGTGTAGAGCATGATCTGGCGGAGGGTGGTGAGGTAGGCGTAGGCCTGTTCGGGAGCGCGCATGTCGGGCTCGGAAACAATTTCGCTGAGAGGTGTGCCGCAGCGGTTGTAGTCGATGTAGGCCTTGGTGGCGGATTCGGAGAAGCCTTCGTGCAGATTTTTGGCGGCATCTTCTTCCAAGTGAAGGCGCGTGATGCCGATGCGTTTTTTGGCGCCGTCGTGCTCGATCTCGATCCAGCCATTGGTGGCGAGGGGCAACTCGTATTGGGAGATTTGGTAGCCTTTGGGCAGATCGGGATAGAAATAGTTTTTGCGGGCGAACCGCGAATGTTCGTGGACCGTGCAGTTTAATGCGAGCGAGGCGCGCATGGCGAGTTCTACGGCGCGCTTGTTCAAAACCGGCAGAGTACCGGGGAGGCCAAGGCATACGGGACAGACATTGGTGTTGGGCGGATCGCCGAAGTGCGTCGAGCAGCCGCAGAAAATCTTGGAGTTCGTCAGAAGCTGGACGTGGACTTCCAGGCCGATGACGGTCTCGTATTTTCGGAGCACTTCGGGGGCGATGGCCGCCGCCTCTGGAGCTGATTTCGTCATGATGAAGCGTGAATTATAGCATCAGGGCCGCGCGCGATTGTACGGGTGGGCGAGCCTGTGGGGTGCACCCCGCCTTGCCGACCCCCCTCCCCCCTGGGTTTTGCATAAGCCCATTTCTAAAGACAGCTCAAATCATTTGTTTTGATGCACTTTTGCAAGTGTTGATTCTAAATAACTTACGTGCACGGGTTTGCACTAAAATTGTGCAAAAATGCGTTGCGTCTCCTAAGTGCTGCAAATAGAAGAGCTAGGGCCTAAGAGCGGTCTCCAGAAAGCAAAAACGCCAGCACCATGCTGACGCTATGGTATCGATGGACAATATTACCTAGAATATATAGTACTCTAGAATTAACTTCTTGTCAAGGGAAAAGGCGGGTCACCTGCAAAGCTACCATGCAGTGGCCGACCTTCGTTTATAGGCGTTGATGGCATTGCGAGCGGTGATGGTCAGGTTGGCGGGCAGGTCGTCCATGGAGAACCAGCGAACTTCCTGCGTTTTCTCTGGCTCGCAGTTACGGGCGTCGCGGCTAGAGACGCGGGCGAGGTAAGCGGGAGAAACCCAGTGCTGGTTTTCGGCGGGCAGGAGGTGATCGGTAACGCACAAGAGAGAATCGATCGAGATCCCGGCGCCGACTTCTTCGAGCGTTTCGCGGATGGCGCATCGTTCGAGGGTTTCGAGAAAATCGAGTTTGCCGCCGACAATGCTCCAGCAACCGGCCTCGGGAGGGCGGCGGCGAAGCGTGAGAAGCAGGCGGCCGGATTCGTCGACCAAAAGGATACCCACGCCAACCCTGGGATTATCCGCCGAGAGCAAGGAGATGCTCCTTTCGTGTTGAACTAGTGGCGCGCCGCGTCCATCGCGGGCTCGCGGAGCGCGGGAAAGAGGCGCTCAGCGAGAGCGTAACCGCCGAAAAGGAGCGCGCCGTAGAGAGCGTCGCTCGCAAGCATGTTCCAGAGGAAAGGAATGGCGGCGACGTAGCAGGCGAGCAGGCCTTCGCGGGTGTGCGGATAGGTTGATCCGAACGCCCAGACACCCAAATCGACGACGATAAAAAATTGCACGGCGCCGAGGACTGTAGCGAGGCTGATGCGGGCGACCGTGCGACGATCGCGCAGCCACAGCCCGATAGCGACATTAAGGAGGAAGCTGGCGTAGACGACGGGCATGAGTTTGTGAAAGCCGACGAAGACGTCACCGGCGAAAAGGGCCAGCATTGGAAAGAGGAAGGCGAGACGCCGGTCTTTGAGGACTGCGCCAGAAAAAAGGGCCGTGGCACCGATAGGAGTAAAGTTCCAGGGATGCGGCGCAATGCGAAGCGCGGCGGCGAGGGCGATCATCGCTAGCGCCAGCAAAGTGCGGTAGAGCAGACTCTCTTTTGGGGAGATTTGGCCGTTCATATTTTTGCTTCCTCCATTTCGGATAGTAAATCACAAAAAACAAAACCATCCCGGTTGACGATCTCTCCGGTGCGGACGGGAACGGGAGAGTGAAAGATGGGGCCGTCGAAGACGAAGGTGTGGAACTCACCGTTTTCGCCGCAGTGGTCGGCGTGCGGTGGTAGGTCGCGGAAGAAAGATTCGTCGAGTTCGCGGCCGGCGAACGTGGGATCGAGGACCTTGGGATCGACGCAGACGGCAATGGCGCGGAATCGATTGGCGTGGAAGGAGCGAATCAGTTCGCGGGTGTCCCTGTTCCAAATGGGGAAGATGGCCGTCATGCCGATGCGGGCGAGATTGCGTTCGCGATAGGCTCGCAGGTCTTCGAGGAAAATATCGCCGAACGCGACTCTGCGGACGCCTTTTTCCAGGTAGAGCCGAAGAGCTTCTTCCATGCGGGCTTCGTACATTGCATTGATGCATTGCGGCGGGATGCGGACTTCGTGAAGCGGCAGGCCCATGGAGTGGGCCTGCCGCTCAAGAAGCTCGCGCCGGACGCCGTGCATGCTGATGCGTTCGCAGCCTTCGGTGACGGTTGTTAGAAGCGCGACGATATGAACGTCGCTTCGCTCGAGAAGAGTGTGCAGCGCCATGGCGCTGTCTTTGCCACCGCTCCAGCAGAAGAGAATTGGTTCCGAGCTGATCATAGTTGGTTGCTGCATCGCCGGTCGATGGCTGGTTAGTTGCGTCTGCTGAAGGTGTAGCGCACACCGGCACGCATATCCCGGCCTAGCGCGGGATAGCCGAGAGCGTCTTGATATTGTTTGTCGAAGAGATTTGTGGCTCGGGCGTAGAACATCACGCCGTGGCTGACGAGGTAGCTGCCGGACAAATCGAAGCGGGCGTAGCCGGGATTTCGCGTCAAGCCGAGGCCGAGGAAATCGCTGTCGGTACGGACGCCGGTAAAGTAACCGCCGAGAGTGACATTAAGGCGGCGGAAGGCGGCGTTCAGCGTAAGTGAACCGGAATTCGCGGGGCGGCGGATAAGGCGGTTGCCAGCAAATTCCGTTGGGTCAAAAGGATTGGAGGCTTTGATCACGCGACTGTCGTCGTAGGTATAGTTTCCGGCAAGGTTCAGCCAGCGCGTGAACCTGGTTTCTCCGGAGAGATTGAGTCCGCGGGCTTGAGCAATATCGGTATTGAAAAAATATCCAAAGCCACCGGGCACAACTGGAGAGGTCAGGTTGCAGAAGTTGTTGAACGAAGAGCAGAACGCAAAAGTGACGATGTTATAGAAACGGCTGGAGAAGTAATCAGCGGTCAAGCGGACATGGTCGCTGAAGAGTTTTTGTTCTAGGCCAGTAGTCCAAGTCTTGCTGGCTTCGGGCTTCAGCGAGGGATTGCCGAAGTCGCCAAAGTTGTCACCGAAGATTTGGTCGAAACGCGGCTCCTTGATGCCCTGGCCGTAGAAGATGCGGAAGAGCGTGTCGCCGCGCACGCCTTTGCCGTAAAGAAGATTGAGCGAGGCTCCTGCGCGGGGAACGAGGCGGGTGCCGAAGTTGGCGTTGGCTTCGGCGCGGCCTCCGAAGTTGAGGGAAGCGCGTGGATGTGGGCGATAGCGAAAATCTAGGAAACCGGCTTGATTGTTGCGGCGCGCGTGCGGGGCATTGATAGAAGTTAGAAAGGCGTTTTCGACTTCGTATTCGTAGCCCGCGGTGACGCCAAAATTCGCGATGAGATAACTCGTTTGTGCGGTGACGTTGGCGCGGTTGTATTGCAAATGGCTATTGCCGGGGAAATCGCAGAACTCGGCGGTGGGGACGGCCGCGGGATTGGTCTGCGGGCAGAAGGCGTTGGGATCAGTGGCGAAAAAACTTTGCAGCGGATTGTCGCTGGCTTGCCAGGTGTAGGACTCGGCGCCGCTGATTTGGAGGCGCCAGTGTTTGCCGGTGGCGAAATCCCAGCGGGCGCTGGAACTGAAAAGGTGCTGGGTGTAGCGCTGGTCTAGATTCGGCGGTTCGAAGAGAGTTTGACCGGCAATGCCGGCGATGCTGTCGTTGTTGCGCAGGCTCAGTCGGATTTGGTTGGAGTCGCTGAAGCTGTAGCCAAAATTGCCGGAGAGCGTTCGATTTAGGAAATTGTCGTTGGGGCCTTGGCCATCGGTTCCGAAGTAAGAGCCAGCGACGGAATAGTCGAATGCGCCGAGGAGACCGCTGAGCTGCGCGCCGCCGCGGCCCGAAGCGAAGCTGCCGCCCTCGCCGAAGATGCTGAACTCGGGAGTGCGCGTAGAGCCGCGGTGAGTGAAAAGCTGAATGACGCCGGAGACAGCGTCGGTGCCGTAGACGGCGCTTTCGGCGCCGCGAACGATCTCAACTTTGTCGATGTTGTCGAGAGTGAGGCTCGAAAAATCGACGGCTCCGCCTGGGGGGTTGATGGGCGCGCCGTCGACGAGGACTTTCGTGAAATTGGAGTTGCCGCCGTTGAGGAAGACGGAGGCTGTGCCACCTTCGGGTCCGGTGCGGCCAATAGCGATGCCTGGGGAAAAGGTCAGGGCATCGGCGAGGGCGACGGACTGGCGCTCTTCGATCTCTTCCCTGGTGATGACCGAGACCGGCGCTGTGGTTTGGTCGATTAGCGTGGGCTCGGCTTCCGCGGTGACAATGACATTGGAGTTGAGCGGTTCGAGCTCGAGATGCGAATCGAGCTGGCGGTGTTGCTTCGCGGCTAGATCGATCGTGAAATCGCGCGTGACGAAGGGCGACCGTTCGAACGAGACCTGATAGCGGCCCGGAGGAAGCGACAAACTATAGGCGCCATCGGTGGATGAACTTGCTTTCCAGAGTTGCGCGTTTTTGTCGGCTTCCAATTGAGCGGTCACGTGGACGTTAGGAACGCCGGCACCGCTCGAATCGAGGAGCGTTCCGGACAAATGCGCATCGGCAGAATTATTTTGAGCTTGTGCTGAAAAACTGATGCCAAGGAGAACTGCGGGTAAAACAAAAAACAGAAGAAGTCGTATTTTCATGTTTTCCTCCGCTCCCTCTCGCGCGGGAGTTGAAGGTTGGCCCGGCGCTGGGAAAAGATCGCTCGGGCTTGCAGACTTCGCCGGTCTCCTGGCTTGGCGGCAGTTCCGTCCCCATTGATGGACATTCCCTGGGGGGCGGTGCGAGGCCTTCCCGTAGCGCTGCCCTTTGTTTCTGGCGCGAACCTCGAGAGAGGGTCGCGAACAATGAGCGATGCGCCGCAGTGGCCGCGGCAGTACCTTATTCCGCCTTACAGTCGCGCGGCGGCGACGGCTTTTTCACGTGCAACTCCAACGATTGAAGAAGTTGACGCACCGTCTTCCCGTGCACGAAGTCTGCGATGAATCTGGGGGACCCCCTCCGTTTCCTGCCAGGGGCCCGCTGTGGGTGACTCAAGTGCCGCAGCCTACGTCGCGGCGTTCGGGTTAACAAGGGAACCGCTATTATTTATCGGACGGCATATTCACGCGGGGACGGCCAGACGAGCCGAGCTCCACGGTGAGAGGCGTCCGAAAAACCTGCTCTAGCAATTCGCGCTGGAAGACGCTTGCGGGCGGTCCAACGCGAAGGCATTTGCCCTTCTGAAAAAGTGCGACCTGATCGGCGTATTGTCCCGCGAGATTCAGTTCGTGAGTCACGACGACAACCGTGTAGCGGTTGGCGTTTGCAAGCCGGCGCAGAGTTTCGAGCAAATCGACCTGCGCGCCGATATCGAGATGCAACGTCGGTTCATCCAGGAGAAGAAGGAGCGGCTGCTGCGCGAGGGCGCGAGCCAAAATGACGCGTTGTTTTTCGCCGCCGGAAATTTGGTCCATCCAACGGTCGCTGAGATGTTCGGCGCCAACTTGCGCAAGCGCGTTGCGCGCGATGACGATGTCTTCCTCGGTTTCGAATCGCAGCGTGCGGCCGTACGGATGCCGCCCCTGGAGAACAAATTCCCAGGCGCGCGAGGGGAAGAGCAAAGGGCTTTCCTGCTGGACCATGGCAATGCGCTGGCCCCGCGCGCGGTGGGGAAGCGTGTGGGTCACGAAGCCGTTCAGCAGTACGCGGCCGGAAAGGGGCGCCAGCGAGCCAGCAATGAGTTTTAAGAGCGTGGATTTGCCGCAAGCGTTTGGTCCAAGGATCGCAACGATTTCGCCGGGACGCGCCTGAAAGCTCGTAGCTTCAAGCGTGAACAGAGGAGCTTGCGTTGGATTCGCGGAGTACGCGAAGCTGACCTGTTCGACGCTCAGGCGAACGTCGGAGTTGAAATCGCCGGCAGTTCCGACAGGACGTGAATCCGTGGAAGGAGAGGAGTGAGCGTAACTGGTCACGCCAACCCCCTGCGCATCAGATAGAGAAAAAGCGGCGCGCCGGCAATGGCCGTCATGGCGCCGACGGGAAGTTCAGAGGGAGATATGACCGTGCGGGCGAGCGTATCGGCAACGACCACGGCAATGGCACCGCCAAACGCGGCGGTGGGCAAGAGGATGCGATGATCGGAACCGAAGAGGAGGCGCATGACGTGGGGCACCAGGAGACCGACGTAACCGATAGCGCCGCTTACGGAAACAGCCAATCCCGTAAGTAGAGATGCGGCGATGTAGACCACCAAGCGCACGCGGCGGACGTCCACACCGAGGTGCATGGCTTCTTGTTCGCCGGCGAGGAGTAAATTGAGGTCGGAGGCCGTGGTGTAGATGACTCCTGCGGCAAAGAAAAAACCGAAGCGGAGGACCAGGCTCACAATTCGCTGAGGAGGCGTGGAGAGTTCACCCATCATCCAGAAAGCCATGCCGCGATAGTTGCCGCCGGTGAGGGTAGACATGAAAAACATGATGATGGCGGAGAGAAAAGAAGCGGAAATGATGCCGGCAAGCAGCAAGGTGCCGCTGTCGATCTGGCCTTCGCGAAGGCCGAGGAAATAGACCGCGGTGATGGTGAGCGCGGCACCGAGAAAAGCACCGACGGGCGTCAAAAGCGCGGCAACAGCGGGCGCGAGGGCCAAGTGGGGCTCAACAATCAGCGCGACGATGGCACCGACCGCCGCGCCGCTGGAGACGCCTAGAACATAAGGATCCGCCAGAGGATTGCGCAGCAACGCCTGAAAACTGGCGCCCGCAACGGAAAGCGATGCGCCGACAAAAATGCCGAGAAGAATGCGCGGCATACGAATATCGAAAATAATGAGTTGGTATTCGCTGGAGAGCTGGCTGGTTTGGCGAAAGAGGACGCGCAGCAGATCACGTCCCAAACCGTAGAGCGACACCGGCACGGCGCCAAGCTTGAGCGCGACGACCACGACAACGAACAATACGGCAGAGAGAATCGCGCAATGCACGAGCAAACGGCTGAGCGTCAAAGGGCGCAAGCGCAGGCCTCCAAGAGGGCGGGATCACCACTGGATGAGTCCAATACCCGAAGCGACGGTTGCGGCCGAGCAGGGGGCGGAATTTTCTTTTCTTTTTTGTCGTCGGGATGGGCGGAGAAAGCTTCGGGATGCAGCTGGCGCGCGAGATCCTCGATGGCGGAAACGATTCGGGGCGCGGGCCTGTTCACCGCATCGCTGATGACGGCAAAGCGGCGGTTGCGCACCGCGTCAAGACCGCGCCATCCGGGGCGCTCGGCGAGCACGTCGAAATCATTCTGCCCCCCATCGGAATGAGACGCGGCGAAAACGAGATAATCCGGTTGGAGGCGAACAACTTCTTCGAGACTCATGTGCGGCCAGTCTTGCGCAGAGTCGACGATCGAGGTGGCGCCCGCCAGCCGCATGGCGTCAGCGATAAAAGTGCCCTTGCCCACAGAGATCAGAGGATCCGACCAAACGATGAAGAGAACCCGTCGTGGCGGCACGCCGTTCAGACGCTGCCGCAGATCGGCGAGGTGGCGTTCGAGACCGGCGGCGAGAGTGGCGCCGGCTTCGGGCACGCCGAGCACCTCGGCAAGCCGCTCGGTCGACGAAACGATCTCCTGTACGGTGTTGGTATCGGTACCGTAGGAAGAGATGCCTAAATTATCGAGAGCGTGCACCGTCTCGAGGAGGTTCAAATTCTTGGTGACGAGAACGAGATCAGGCCGCAGAGCAACGATCTGCTCGAGACTCGGATTGATTGCGCCTCCCACTTTGGGCTTTTTCTGAGCATCGGGGGGATAATCGCAATAGTCCGTGTCTCCCACGAGGCGATCCTGCAAGCCAAGGGCGTAAATCGTTTCCGTCAGACTTGGCGCAAGAGAGACGATGCGTTGTACCGGCTGCGGGACGTGAACGGTGCGGCCTGCTTCATCCACGAAATCCTTGTAAACCGGCGCCGCCGGACTGGCGGGCGGCGTTTGCGCGCGCAGGGCGGGACACCAGGACGAAGCGCAGAGCAGCAGCGCGGCGACGGCGCACACCGCGGAAAAACTTTTTCGAACGTCTTTCCGTTTCGACACAATTCCCCACTGACAAACAAATCTTTTGCGCATCAAAAAAGCCCCGCGAGACACCGCGGGGCCTCCTGGCGGCGCTTCTTCTCGCGAAAAGCGCTGGCCTCTGCGGCGCGGGAGGGTAGTCTGGCTCACGGCTCAATCAGCCGATTACAGTGGCGGGACCGCGGCCGATTCTCACGGCCTTCCCCACTTCCCTTGCCTGCAAATTGAAAGCTCAGTGTATGACGAGGGTCTGGGAGTGTCAATGCACGAAACAAGTGTCTCGCTGGAATCCGATCAGCGATTCTTCCAATTTGGTTTGCGCTTTTCGACGAGCGCGCGAAGCCCCTCTTGAGAATCCTCGAGACGATAGAGTTCGTTGAGGAAAATATTCATGGAGTTTTTCATGCCATCGCGCAGAGAAAGGCCCATGCCTCCGAGAATTGCTTTTTTTGCCATCGTCAAAACCGGACCAGAGTGCGCGGTGATGCGATCAATCAAATCATTGACGGTCTGTTCTAGCTTAGCTTCGGGAACGAGACGGTTTACGAGTCCTAACTCCAGAGCGCGCTCCGCGGTGATGGCTTCTCCGGTCAGGACAATTTCAAGCGCACGCTTCGGTCCAACGAGATAGGGGAGAATGGTCGACGCGAGCGGCGGGAAGACGCCAATGGAAATCTCGGGCTGTGCGAAACGCGCTCTCGGCGTGGCAATCACCATATCTCCAAAAGCGGCAAGTTCCGCGCCGCCGCCGATGGCGGGGCCGTTCACCACGCAAATCACGGGCTTGCCTACTTCCAGCATGCCGGAGAAAGCGGCATGAAAGGCGTCGAGCATTTGAAAGACGCGCTCGGATGTGTACTCGCCGATGTCGATGCCGCCGCAAAATACCTTGCATGCGGAATCGAGAACGACGAGCTTCACTTCGGAGCTCTGGCCCGCGAAGGTGATTCCGTCCGAAAGTTCGCGCAGAAACGATTCATTCAGGAGATTGTGTTCTGGGCGGCTGAGCGTCATGCGCGCGACGCTGCCGGTGATGCGCATTTTGATGTATTCGAATTGCTCTGGCGTGCGCTTTTCGGGTCGCGACGAATATTCTTGCTCTTCAACCGGCTCAATCATGTCCCGACCTCCTTGGAAATTGTTGATCGAATGTCTTTAATGGCGGCGGTATAAGGACCAAATTCGATGCTACCACGGTGGAGCTTTGCGTTTTCGAACAGAGAATGAACGCGTGCGCAAACGGTTTGCCCCTCAAGCCTGCCGTTTTGCCGGTTGCAGCTTTACTTCTTGCCCTTCTCCGCACATCGGGCAGTTTCCTACGTATTCCATTTCTATTTGCAGGTATGCTGGGCTGCGATTTTCTTCTGTAGCGAGGAGTGCACTGCGTGGCGACTGGAAAATCTTCGTCGGCCCGAGAAACCGAGTCGGCTACCGCGGCGCAATTTGCCGGCCGGACTGATGCGGAAGGATTTCCAGCGAATGAAGCGTGGGAAAACGTTCCGCCGACACAGTTCGATTCCGACTGGCAGGGCAAGCATGCCGATCCGCAGCGAGAAACTGAAGTTCGGCTGCTGTGGACGCCCGAGGCACTTTATTTGAGATTTCTGGCGCACTACCGCAGCCTCACGGTTTTCACTGATGCCGAACCAAACGGGCGGAGGGATCAACTCTGGGACCGCGACGTGGTGGAAGTATTTCTGCAACCCACCTGGTCGGATGGACGGCATTACAAAGAGTTTGAAGTGAGTCCCAACGGTTTCTGGATTGACCTGGATATCGCGCCGGAGGGAAAACGCGATTTGAAGAGCGCCTTGAAGTGCCGCACAAGAATCGATGAAATGAGCAAAACCTGGGGAGCAGAGCTGATCCTGCCGATGAAGAGTTTGACCGCGCGATTCGATCCCTCTGTGGCTTGGCGCGCCAACTTCTATCGTGTCGAAGGGCCTAACGAGCCGCGTTTTTACTCTGCATGGCGTCCAACCAAAACACCCGTGCCGAACTTCCATGTGCCTGCGGCGTTTGGAAAGCTCTTGTTCGAACTCTAATTAGATATCCCTGACGGCATAGACAAGACTGGCGCGACGCAATCTTTTTTTCTATGCTTCCGGAGTGAACACCTCCGTATTTTTGTTCCGCATCTCGATTTTCAGGCGCGCAATTCGAAGGCTCTCCGCACTGGTCGTGGTTCTTGCCTTTTGTTCTACAACTCTTGCCGGCCAGAGCGAGCCCCCGCAGAAGCCAAACACCGATGCACCGGTCGTGACAAAAGTCGAGCCTCCCTCATGGTGGATCAACCTGACGCCGAGAGTGATGTTGCTGCTATCCGGTCACTATCTAGAAGCAACGCATGTTGTGTGCAACTTGCCGAGCGTTTTGGTGGAACGCACGCAGGCGACCGCACGGGGCGACTATTTGTTCGTTTGGCTGAAGATCGCGTCCAACACAAAGTCGGGCACCGCGGTGTGCCGCCTCACAACGACCACCGGTACAACTTCTTTTGAGCTGCCTTTGGCCGCGCGCGCGATGAAGCTCGGAAAATTTCAGGGACTGGCGCCCGCAGATGTGATTTATCTCATCATGCCGGACCGTTTCGCGAATGGCGATCCAACGAATGATGAACCTGCCGAAGCCCCCGGTACGCATGATCGTGTGAATCCGCGCGCTTATCATGGCGGAGATCTGCGAGGGATTCGTGAGCACCTTCCGTATTTGAAAGACCTCGGCGTGACCACACTTTGGCTCACGCCGATCCTGAAAAACGGCGCGGCTCAGGATTATCACGGTTATGGCTCAGTCGATCTATACGCCGTAGATCCGCATCTTGGAACGATTCGCGATTATCAGGAACTCGTCGCGGAGGCGCACAAGCAAAGCATGAAGATTGTTTTTGACTTTGTGCCGAACCACGTCGGGCCGAAACACCCCTGGGTTGCCGAGCCACCGCTGCCGGACTGGTTTCACGGGACTCAACAACATCACATGGATACCCGTGCGGGACTCAATGGAGGCTTCTACGGCAAAACGGACAAACAGAGCATGGCCAACGATCCATTCGAGACACTGGTCGATCCGCACGCGCCGCCGCGGCTGTCGCGAAATCTGACAGACGGTTGGTTCTTCAACACCTTGCCCGACTTGAACACGGAAAGCCCCGTGGTTGCCCAATATCTCTTGCAAAACAGCATTTGGTGGGCGGAGACTTCAGGCTTGGACGGCTACCGGCTGGATACTTTTCCGTATGTTCCGCGCAAGTTTTGGTCGACTTGGCACGCGGAGCTTCACCATATCTACCCATATCTGACGACCATCGGGGAAGTCTTTCATCCGGATCCGAGCGTCACCTCCTTTTTCGCTGGAGGCGAGAAGCGTTTCGATGGCATCGACTCCGGACTGAACACTCTGTTCGATTTCCCAACGTTTTTTGCGCAGCGAGATGTTCTGTTGCTTAACGCGCCGGTGCGGCGGATTGCCGACGTTTTACGCCACGATTCGTTGTATGTTCGTCCGGACGCGCTGGTGACATTCTTCGCCAATCACGACGTGCCGCGCTTTGCGAGCGCGGATGGCAGTTCGCCGGCAAAACTCAAACTGGCGTTTGGACTGACGCTGACGCTGCGCGGTATCCCCGAGCTGTACTACGGCGACGAAATCGGCTTGCCTGGCGGGGGAGACCCGGACAACCGTCGCGATTTCCCGGGCGGCTGGCCGGGCGATTCGAAGAATGCCTTCACCGCGGAAGGACGCACGGCGGAGCAGCAAGAGCTTTTCACGTATGTGCAGACGCTGTTGCGCTTGCGGCGCGAACATCCCGCTTTGCAAAGCGGAAGGTTATGGCACCTCTTTTCTGACGAAACGGCCTACGTGTTTTTGCGAGAGACGGAAGAAGAACGCGTGCTCGCAGCCTTCAATAATTCGACTGAGCCTCGCGAGCTGAAAATTCCTCTGAGCGACACGCCAGGACAGGGCGCGGCGGGCTTCAGGCGCGTTTTGGGCCAGGCAAAAGCCGATGTATTGAACGGGGAAGTCCACCTCGCCATGCCCGCGCAATCCATCTCGATATTTCTCGTGGACTGAGGAATCAGAAGGTCAGGCGAACATTCCAGTTTTTCACAGAATCAGGAACGGTGAGCGTGATGCAGTGCGCTTGCGCGTCATATCGCCACTCGTGAATCAATTGGTCTCCGATGCGGACTTCCTTTGGCTCGGCCCCCGCCCCAAAAATTTCCAGTTGCGTGCTGTTCCACCAAGGCTGGTAGGCACTTTTCTCTATGCTGCTCGTAATGGTCATCTCGCGCGGAGATATCTTGCAAGTGAAATTCACGCGAAGGAAGTCTCCCTTCTGATAGGCAAAGGTGTGCCCGTCGTCCTGATAAAGCGACCCGCGGCAGTCCTCTCCCATATAAACGCGCAGTTCGAGCGGACCGTCCGGCTTCTCGTTGGTGCTTTGCACGACGGGCTGCATTGCAATAATCGCTCCGGCGCGGACATAAAGCGGCGTTTCCGCGAGCGCCGGATGCAACGAAATTTGGTCCTTGCTCGAATGTATTTCCGTTTTCCAAAAGTCGTACCAATCACCTGGCGGAAGATGAACGTCCTCTGCGTCGACCCTTTCGGTGACGACAGGCGCGACGAAGAGATCACGGCCGAAGAGGAACTCGTGGTCCTCGCCATAGAGACCTTGCGCATCGGGATATTCGAGAAAGATTGGCTCCATGAGCGGCACGCCGGTGCGTGAGGCTTCTTCCATGGCGGTGTAAATGTAAGGAAGCAGTCTGTAACGCAGCTCGACGTAGCGCTTGCGGATCGCCTCTTGCTCGGGCCCGCTGGCCCAGGGTTCGTGGTCTGCCGTGCCCTTCGCGGCGTGATCGCGATACATCGGATAGAACACGCCCAACTCGAACCAGCGCGTCAGAAGATCGGCTGCCGGAGAGCCTGCGAAGCCGCCAACGTCCGCGCCAACCATCGAGTAACCAGAAAGCCCGAGATTCATGATCTGCGGCACGCTCATTCCGATGTGGTTCCAGGTGGCGCTGTTGTCGCCGGTCCACGTGGCTGCATAGCGTTCGGCGCCGGCATAGGCCGCGCGCGTAAGCACGAAGGGCCGTTCGTCAGGCCGCAGCTTGAGAAGGCCATCGTGGGTGGCGCGAACGTTTTGCATCCCGTAGACATTGTGAATGGCGCGATGGTCGAGAGTGGTGCCGTCATCGAGACGATGGACAACATCGAGCGGCATGGTTTTGGAAAGAGTCTCGAAGGTGGCGGGCTCGTTCATGTCATTCCAAAAGCCCGCTACCCCCATGTTGACGAAATCCTTGTAGAGGCCGCCCCACCAGCCGCGGGCGCGCGTTAACGTAAAATCGGGAAACACACTGTCGCCAGGCCAGACTTTGCCGGCATACACTGAGCCATCCGGGTTTTTGACGAAGACATCGTTTTTGATGCCGGAATCGTACGGAACATAGCCGTGGCCAGGATCCTTTTTGATGTGCAGGTCGGTGATAAGAACGGTGCGCATGCCCAGGGCGCGAAAATCGGAAATCATTTGTTCGAAATGGGGAAAGTACTCGCGGTTGACGGTAAACGGCGCGTTGCCCTGTTGATAGTCGATGTCAAAATAAATGACATCGCAGGGAATCTTCTTTTCCCGCAACGTTTGGACGACCTCGCGAGCGCGCGCTTCGGGGTAATAACTGTAGCGGCTCTGCTGATAACCGAGCGACCAGAGCGGCGGAAGAGGCGTGCGACCTACGAGCGATGTGAATTGCTGGACGATTTTCTTGGGTTCCGGGCCAGCGATAAAATAATAGTTCAGCTCGCCGCCCTCGGCTCCAAAAGAGAAATAATCGGGCGACTCTTTTCCGAAATCGAAGCTGCTGCGGTAGGTGTTGTCGAAGAAAACGCCGTACGCCGTGCCTTTGTGAAGGCCGATAAAAAACGGAATCGTTTTATACAGCGGATCGTCGGATTCCTGCCACCCGTAAAAGTCCGTATTCCACATCGTATAGGCGTGATTGCGGCGGTTCATCGGGCCGGGTTTGTCGCCCAGACCATAGTAACTTTCCTCGGAGGGCATGCGCTTCCAGGCGTGGATATACGTGCCATTCCAAGCCATGGGCAAGGACGGCTCATCAGCAAGGAGAACATTCCCCGCCAAATCCGTGAACGTGATCAGTAGAGGTGACTTCTTGACGATGACAATGACGCGCCCTGTAGTCATACGCAGATCAGTCTTCCCGTCCTCGACGTTGATCGCAGGAGGGTCAGGTGATTCGATCACCGCCCAGGAAAAATCTTTAGCAAACGATCCTTGCGGCGCGAGGCGAACGCGGATCACGCCGTCGCGAAAAACCGTGATGCGCACTTTGGCCGAGCCGGAGGTCAGTTCAGCGCCGTCTCGAAGTTTTTCCACGCGCTGTACGTTTCCGACGTGTTGCCAGCCCGCCGCCATTGCACTGCTGGCAGTGAACAAGTAGATCAGGATGCCGATTCCGGTCCATCTTGAAAGCCGTGACATGCGATTCCTCTCTTCGCGGGTCTGGTGGAAGAATCCTTGACTAGAATACCCTTGCGCGCCTGGCGGCACGCACTGCGAGTTTCGCTACGCCGCGAGCCACTCCTCAAAAAAAGAGCAAGCCTTTCCGCCTTCGATGCGCCGGCGCACCGCATCCATGACGCGACATTTTGCCGTCCCATTGCTTCCGTAAAAAGCCAGCCAATAGGGCAAATGAATCTCAATGGGCATGCGTTCTATTTCCACTCTAAGCGCCCGCAACTTGAAAAATCCTTGCTGGAAAAGCACTCGCAGAACTTTCGTCCGGAGAAGGTCTTCC
>Ga0137360_10000633_pt1 | contig 20485 bp, 18 predicted proteins | sample Mad1_60_16metaG_FD_104924 | JGI IMG/M metagenome (GOLD analysis project Ga0137360, IMG submission 104924) | Vadose zone soil microbial communities from Angelo Coast Range Reserve, California, USA - Mad1_60_16 metaG | ecosystem: Environmental > Terrestrial > Soil > Vadose zone | place: USA... | reverse complement strand
GTACGAATCCCTCGCCCCCGGAGGGAAGAGGGCAGGGTGAGGCGTACGAATCCCTCGCCCCCGGAGGGAAGAGGGCAGGGTGAGGCGTACGAATCCCTCGCCCCCGGAGGGGGAGAGGGCAGGGTGAGGGGGGCTACCGCACCTTCGGAGCCAGCGCGGCGGCGATAGCGTCCACGTCGTAGACGCAGCCACCCCACGTCCCGCCGCCCGCCTGCTGGAGAAGGGCCCACAGCCGCGTGTCGTCGGGCAGGTTCGCGTCCGGCGCGAGATCGGGCCGCGGGGGCCGGCCCGCGAGCACGCGCGTGCCTTCCTCGGGGCCGAAGTTCTTCTCCCCGTGGCCGACGAGATCCACGCTGCCCTCGAGGCGATTCCTGTCCACCACGACGCGCACCAGATCGCCCTCGACGAGCCGGCCGATGGGCCCTCCCGCGAGCGCCTCGGGGCCGACGTGACCGACGCAGGCGCCCGTCGAGACGCCGGAGAAGCGCGCGTCGGTGAGCACCGCCACTTCCTTGCCCCAGCTCAAGTGCTTGAGGGCGGCGGTGATCTGGTAGATCTCCTCCATGCCCGCGCCGAGGGGCCCGCGGCAGATCAGCACGAGCACGTCGCCCGCCCGGACGCGCTCCGGCCCCTGGCTCTTGATGGCCGCGATGGCGTCGCGCTCGCGCGTGAAGATGCGCGCGGGGCCGGTCTTTCGATAGACGCCGTCGGCGTCCACCACGGACGGATCGATGGCCGTGCTCTTGATCACCGAGCCCTCCGGGGCCAGATTGCCCCGGGGAAAGGTGACCGTGCTCGTGAGCCCCGCCTTGTGCGCGCGCGCCGGGCTCATGATGACCTCGTCGGGATCGATGCCGTCCGTGGCGCGCAGCCGCTCGCGCAGCACGCGCCGCCGGTCCGAGCCTTCCCACCAGTCGAGCACGCGTCCGAGAGTGTCGCCCGACACCGTGAGTGCGTCCAGCTCGAGCAGGCCCTCGCGACGCAGGTGCAGCATCACCTCGGGGACTCCACCGGCCAGGAAGACCCGCACGGTTGGATGATTGCGCGGGCCATTGGGCAGCGCGTCGACCAGGCGCGGCACGCGACGGTTGATCTGGATCCAGTCCTCCACGGTGGGGCGCCTGAGCCCGGCCGCGTGGGCGGCCGCGGGCAGATGGAGGAGAAGATTGGTCGAGCCGCCGAACGCCGCGTGGACCACCATGGCGTTGCGCACGGCCGCGTCCGTCACGATGTCGCGCGTGGCGAGACCGCGGGCCTGCAGGGTCACCATGGCGCGGGCGGAGCGCCGGGCCATGTCGAGCCACACGGGCTGGCCCGAGGGGGCGAGCGCCGAGTGCGGCAGGGAGAGGCCGAGCGCTTCGCCCACGACCTGCGAGGTGGCGGCCGTGCCGAGGAACTGGCAGCCGCCGCCCGGCGAGCCGCAGGCGCGGCAGCCAAGATCGCTCGCTTCCTCGAGGGAGAGCTCGCCGTGGGCAAAGCGGGCGCCGATGCTCTGGACCTTGCCCGCGTCCTCGCCGTCCGTGGGCGGCAGCGTCACGCCGCCGGGCACGAGCACGCAGGGCAGATCCCGCATGGCCGCGAGCGCGAGCATCATGGCGGGCAGGCCCTTGTCGCAGGTGGCGATGCCCATGACGCCCTTGCGCGTGGGCAGCGAGCGGATGAGCCGCCGGAACACGATGGCCGCGTCGTTGCGATAGGCGAGGCTGTCCATCATGCCCACCGTGCCCTGCGTCCTGCCGTCGCAGGGATCGGAGCAAAAGGCGGCGAAGGGCAGGCACTCGAGTCGCGCCAGCTCGCGCGCCGCCTCCTGCATGAGGAGCCCGACCTCCCAGTGCCCGGTGTGATAGCCAAGGGCGACGGGACGGCCGTCGGGGGCGCGCACGCCTCCCTGAGTGGAGAGCATCAGGTATTGCGGGCGCCCCAGCTCGCGCGGGTCCCAACCCATGCCCGCGTTCTGCGTCAGCCCGAAGATGTCGCCGCTCGGGCTGTCGCGGAGCATTTCGGCCGTCAGGGGCAGGCTGCCCCGAGGTCCCGGCGCCGCGCTCGTGACTTCGAGGACGTCTCCTCCCGAATCGACGATCTCCGTGAAGCCGAGGATCGGCGCCTTCATGTCGTGAGGCGGATGCTAGCCCGGCCCATTCGGCCCGTCAAGCAAACGGCCTACGGAGAGCCCGCGTCCGGCGGAGGGAGGAGCGCGAGGAGGCGGGCCAGCCCGAGCGGCATACGCGTCACTCGGCCGCCCCGCACACCCAGCGCATCATCGATGGCGGAGGCCAGCACCGCGGGAACGGGGAGCGCGCCCGACTCGCCCACGCCCTTGATGCCGAGCGGGTTGAGCGGCGAGAGCGTCTCCAGGTGGTCGATGTCCATGCTCGGCACGTCGGTGGCCGTCGGCAGGAGGTAGTCCATGTAGCTGCCCGCGAGCAGCTGGCCGTCCTGGTCGTAGACGATTTCCTCGAGAAGCGCGCTCCCGATGCCCAGCGCCACGCCGCCCTGGATCTGCCCCTCCACCACCATCGGGTTGATGAGCCGGCCGCTGTCATGGCTGATCCAGTAGCCGGTGACGGTGACGCGCGCCGAGAGCGGATCGATCTCGACCCGCGCCACGTGCGCACCCGACGAGTAGGTCATGTCGGCGGGCTGGAAGAAGCGCGTGCTCTCGAGGCCGGGCTCGACGCCCAGCGCGGCGGTGGCGCCGGCGGCCGCGCGTGCCAGCTCGGCAAAGGTCACGCGGCGCTCGAGGCGGCGGCGATCGGCGAAAACCGCGCCCGTCTGCTGGAGCTCGGCCTCCGCCACGCCGAGGACCCGGGCGGCGAGCACGAGGGCTTTCGCCCGCAACTCTCGCGCGGCCAGCGCCACCGCCGACCCGCCCACCACGGCGGCCCGGCTCGCGAACGAGCCGATACCGTGCTCGATGCCGCCGGTGTCACCCGCGATCACGCTGACATCCTCAGGGGTGAGGCCAAGCTCGTCGGCCGCGACCTGGGCGAAGGTGGTCTCGAGGCTCTGGCCCTGGGTGGTCGCGCCGGTGAACACCGCGATGCGTCCCCGCGCGTCCACCTGCACGCGCGCGGCCTCGAAAGGGCCGACGCCCGTCAGCTCGACATAGCAGGCGAGCCCCACTCCCACGAGGCGGCCCTGGGCGCGGGCGGCCGCCGCCTCCGCGCGAAGCGTGTCGTAGCCCGCGCTCTCGAGGGCCCGGCGGAGCACGGAGGGGAAATCGCCGCTGTCGAGGATCACGTTTCCGCTCGCGCGGTAGTTCGGCAGCCCGACGTCCCACGGCATGTCCCCGGGCCGCACGAGATTTGCCAGCCGCACCTCCGCGCGCTCGCGCCCCGTCTCGCGGGCCACGAGATCGAGGACCCGCTCGATCACGAACACGGCCTGCGGCTGCCCGGCGCCGCGGTACGGCGTCACCGGCACGCGGTGGGTGTAGCGGCTCTCGAAGCTCGAGAGCACGGCCGGGATCCGGTAGGGCCCGGTGAGCATGGACGCGGTGAGCAGCGGAACCACCAGCCCCCGCGGCGTGTAGGCACCCGTATCGTGAACGAACCGGTCGCGGAGCGCCAGGATCCGCCCCGTGGCGTCGAAGCCCACCGTAACGTCGTGCTCCTGCTCCCGCTCCTGGGTCGCGGCCAGCATGTGCTCGAGCCGGTCCTCGAGCCAGCGGACGGGCCGCCCGAGGCGCCGCGCGAGGAACGGGATGAGCACGTCCTCCGGATAGACGATGAGCTTGGCGCCGAAGCCGCCGCCCACGTCGGGCGCGACCACGCGCACCTGATGCGGCGGCAGGTCGAGGAGATCGCCGATGAACTGGCGGATCTGGTGCGGCACCTGGGACGAGGCCCACACCGTGAGCTGGCCGAGGGCCGCGTTCCAGTCCGCGACCAGCCCGCGCGTCTCCATGGGCTGGCCGCCGCCCCGCCCGATGCCGAGCTTGATCTGGACCACGCGCGGGGCGGCCCGCAGCGCGGCCTCGACGTCACCCCGCGCGAGGGTCACGCGCCCGGCCAGGTTGTCCGGCACGTCGTCGTGCACGGCCGGCGCTCCCGGCGCGAGTGTCTGCGCCGAGGGCAGCGGCTCGTACTCCACGTCTACCAGCTCGCGCGCGTCCTCGGCCGTGTACCGGCTGTCCGCGACCACCACCGCCACCACCTCGCCGACGAAGCGCGCGCGGCCGTCCGCGAGCATGGAGAAGTTGTGGCCGCGCAGCTCGGGGTGCGGAGGCACGATGGGAAACGGCCGGCCGGCCGAGCCCAGATCCAGAAAGCTCACCACGTCCACCACCCCGGGGTGCTCGCGCGCCCGCGCGGCGTCCACCCGCACCATGCGGGCGTGGGCATGGGGGCTCCGCACGAGCGCCGCGTGGAGCATCCCGGCCAGAGCGATATCGCCCACGTACTGCCCGCGCCCGGTCAGGAGCCGCGGGTCTTCCTTGCGGAGGTAGCGGTCGCCGACGAACTTCACCGCGGCACTCCCGCCGCCCGGAGGGCCGCGGCCGCGTCGAGCCCGGCCTGCACGATGTTCTGGTAGCCCGTGCAGCGGCAGAGATTCCCGGACAGGATCTCGCGGATGTCCGCCTCCGTGGGCGACGGGCGCTCGCGGAGATAGGCGGTGAGTGTCATCAGCATGCCGGGAGTGCAGAAGCCGCACTGGAGCGCGTGACGCGCCCGGAAAGCCTCCTGCAAAGGATGGAGCGCTCCGTCGGCTCCCGCGAGGCCTTCGACCGTATCCACCCGACACTCGTCCGCCTGGACCGCGAAGAGGAGGCAGGAGCGAACGGGCTCGCCGTCCACGAGCACGGTGCAGGCGCCGCACGCGCCGTGCTCGCAGCCGAGGTGGGTGCCGGTCAGGCCGAATTCTTCGCGGAGCAGGTCGGCGAGGAGAAGACGCGGTATGACGCGCGCCTGGCGCTCCGCTCCGTTCACCGTGAGGCGGACGGCATGCATCGTCACGAGGCCATCCCCGCGCGAGTAGCCGCGCGGCCCAGCGCCTGCGCGCCGAGCCCGGCGGCGACGCGGCGCCGGTACTCCACGGTGGCGTGAAGATCGGCGCGCGGCTCCAGCTCCGCGGCCGCCGCCCGGCCCGCTTCGCCGAGACGCGCGGGCGTGGGCCGCTCGCCGACGAGCGCGGCCGCGGCGCGCGACACATGCGGCACGTCGCCGGTACCGAAGAAGACGAGCTCCGCGTGACGACAGATCCCCGCCGCGTCGAGCCCGAGGACGGCGCAGGCGCCGACGAGGGCGAAGTCGCCGTGACGGCGCGCCACCTCGACGATGGCCTGGCCCGTGCGCTCCATCGCGAGGGCCGGGATCTCGATCTCCACGAGCAGCTCGTCCGACTCGAGCGCGGTGGCCAGCAGACCTCGGAAGAAGTCGGCCGCGCGACAGGTGCGCCCGGCCCGCGCGCTTCGCAGGTGGAAAACCGCGTCGAGGGCCAGCATGCACGCGGGCAGCTCGGCGGCGGGATCGGCGTGGGCCAGGCTCCCGCCCACGGTCCCCCGCGCCCGCGTCTGGAGGTGCCCGATGAGCGGCGCCGCCTCGGCCAGAAGCGGAGCGGCGGCGGCAATACGCGCGTCGCGCTCGAGGGCGCTCTGGCGAAGGAGCGCGCCCAGGCGCAGACTCCCCGGCTCCGCGCGCACCGCGGCGAGCGCGGCCACGCGGTTGAGATCCACCAGCACGGCCGGGCGCGCGAGGCGCATGTTCATCATGGGCACCAGGCTCTGGCCGCCCGCCAGCGGCTTGGCGTCGGTCCCGTGGCGGGCGAGGAGCTCCAGCGCCTCATCGACCGCGCGCGGGGCGAAGTACTCGAACGGAGCCGGTCGCACGCTGCCTAGATCTGCCCGAGCTTGGGGTGCGAGAACATGGGCAGCTTCACGCCCCACGGGATCATGCGCGCCCGGATATTCCGGACGAACTGCGGGACGATCTGCATCTCGTCCTCGGGCGTGGTGCCGCCCAGGCCCGCTTCGCACGCCACGCGGTCGGCGTCGATTTCGAGCGGCGTGGCGCTGCCTCCTTCGATGGCGAGCCAGAGATTGCGGTACCCGCCGAACTCCACGTTCTGGATCATGGTGGTGACGGCGCGCTCGATGTTCAGGACGGTCTCCGGCGTGAACCCCGGGGCCCAGGCGTCGAGGCACTGCCAGCCGAAGGCGATGTGGCGCACCTCGTCGCGGAGGATCAGCTCCATGAGCCGGCGCACCGCCGGATTGGTGGCCTTGTGCACCGTGGCCTTGAACGCGTCGATCAGGATCTCTTCGGCCGCGCAGACCAAGCTCGCGAAGATGCCCTCGAGCGAGGTGTCGGGGTCGAAGGCCATGCGGCGCACGCCGTGCGTTCCCACCGCGCCGACCGTCGGCGGGTTCTGCGGCTGGGGAAAGTACCCGCCGAGGCGCTCGGCCATGAGCCACGATGCCTCGGCGTGCCGGCCCTCCTCCTGCGTCCGCATGGTGAAGAAGAAGCGGAGATCGGGATGGCGGTTCTCGAGGCAGAAGCGCAGCAGGAGGGCCGGGCTTTCCGAGATGGCGCCGTACTCACCCCATGTCCTCCGGCTCCAGTGGAGGCGCGCGGCGAGAATCTGCTCCTCCGTGTACCGCTCGGGCCGGAGCTCGGCCCACGGGATGTCGGTCTGCGGATCCCACTCGAGGGTCTTGGCCCGCTGCCAGAGCTCCCAGACATCGGGCATGGCGGGCGTGAGCTCGAGCGGATAGCGGGTCTCGGTGAGATAGGGCGTCATGGCAGTCTCCTCCACGGCAGGGTCGGACGGCGCGTCATGCGCGGCCGAGCTCCGGATGGGTGACGTAGGGCAGCGCGATGTCCCACGCGGCGAGACGCTCGCGGACCTGAGCCAGGGTGGCGCGGACCACCGCCTTCTCCTGCTCCACGGTGGACGCGCCCAGGCCGTGCTGCGCGGTGAGGGCCTCAGCGGCGAGGAGCCCTTCGCTCGCGCCCGGAGGCAAGAGCCACGTGTTGCGGTAGCCGGCGAGGATCACGCGCTCCAGCATATCGCGGACGGCGGCCGCGACGGCGGGGCGCCGCTCCGGGGCGAGCCGCGGAAGGCGGTCGGCCAGAAGCGTCCACGCGAAGATCACGTGCCGCTGCTTGTCCCCGGCGATGAGCCGGAGGGCCTGGCGCGCGATCTCGTGGCGGCTCTGCTGGAGATGACTCAGGCACAGGTTGAGGTCGAGCTGGTCATCGAGGCAGCCGAGCGCGGCCACGAATCCTTCCAGCGGCACGTCGGGATCGAGCGCCATCTGCGCGAAGGGATGATTGCTCGCCCGCGCGATGGCTTCATGGCCCGGACTGGCGTGGTAGCCGCCGAGACGCTCGGCGAAGAGATAGCAGGCCTCGAGATGCTTGGCCTCTTCGGCCGGACGGAAGGAGAGAAAGAGCTTGGCGTCCATGCCCGCGGACCCGGACTCGAGGCAGAATCGCAGGAGGAGCGAGGTGCCTTCACCGAGCCCCGGGTAGATGCCCCACGCGCGACGGCTCCACACGAGCCGCGCCGCCTCGAGGACCGGCGCCTCGTAGGCCGCGGGATCGAGGCGGGCCCACGCGATATCCTCCGTCGGGTTCCAGCGGAAGCCCTTCGACTGGCTGTACAGCTCGCGGATGGCCGGGCTCTCGGGCTCGAAGTGCAGCGGGAAGCGCCGCTCGACGAAGCGCTTTTCCTGGGCCTGATAGCCCCTCAGCAGTCGGTCGCTTGTCTCTGTCATGCCGTCGGTACCTTTCCCTCTCCTCTACCGCCCAGGTAGGCCATGGTGAGCTGGTCGTCTGCGAGCAGCGCGGCGCCCGCGCCCGACAGGGCCACCCGGCCGGCCTCGAGCACGTAGGCGCGGTTCGCCGCCCGGAGCGCCATGCGCGCATTCTGCTCCACGAGGAGGATGGTCGTCCCCGCGTCGCGGAGCATGGTCAGGAGCCGCATGATCTCGCGCACCACGAGCGGCGCGAGCCCGAGCGACGGCTCGTCACAGAGAAGAATCCGCGGGCGGCTCATGAGCGCGCGGGCGATCGCGAGCATCTGCTGCTCTCCTCCGGACAGCGTCCCCGCAAGCTGATCGCGGCGCTGGCGCAGCACCGGGAACAGCCGGTAGGCCTCGCCCACACCCTCGTCGAGCCGCTCCTGGAAGCCGCGCCCGCGCGGGAGCGCGTAGCCGCCGAGGTGGAGATTGTCCAGCACGGTGAGGGCGCCGAAAACGCGGCGCCGCTCGGGCACGAGGGCGATCCCCGCGCGAAGGATCTCCTCGGGGGGCCGGCCCGTGAGGTCGCCTCCGTCGAGCCGCACCCGGCCGCCGGCGGGCGGGAGCAGCCCGGTGATGGATCGGAGCAAGGTCGACTTCCCGGCTCCGTTGGCGCCGATCAGCGCCACCATCTCGCCCGCGCGCACTTCGAGGGACACGCCCCGGAGCGCTTCGACGGATCCATACCGCGCGACGAGCTCGCTCACCTCAAGCAACGGCGGCCACGTCCTCTCCGAGGTACACCGTGATGACGGCGGGGTCGCGCTGTACCTCGGCGGGCGTGCCCTCGGCGATTTTCTCGCCGTAGTTCAGTACCACCACGCGATCCGAGACGCCCATGACGAGGTGCATGTCGTGCTCGATGAGAAGGATCGAGATCCCCAGGGTGCGCAGGCGGCCGATGAGCCCCATCATCTCGACCTTCTCGCTCGTGTTGAGCCCCGCGGCGGGCTCGTCGAGGAGGAGGAGCGCGGGCTCCGAGGCGATCGCTCGCGCCACTTCGACCCGCTTCTGCTGGCCGAAGGGCAGGCCGCCCGCGCGGTCGAGCCCGACGCCATCGAGCCCCACCGTGGCGAGGGCGCGCTCCGCGCGCTCGAAATGCGCGCGGCTCTCGCGCCGGAGCGCGGGCAGGGCGAAGGCCGCGCCCAGGAAGCGCGCCGGCGCATCGCGCTCGCAGCCGACCATGACGTTCTCGATCACGGTGAGACTCGGGAAGAGCTGCACATTCTGGAAGGTCCGTGAGAGGCCGAGGCGGGCGAGGCGGTGCGCGGGGAGCCCTCCGAGGGGCGTTCCCCGGAACCGGAATTCGCCCGCGGTCGGAGCATAGACTCCGGTGATCACGTTGAAGAGGGTCGTCTTCCCCGCCCCGTTGGGACCGATGACCGCCTTGATCTCGCCTTCCGCCACATCGAAGCTGCAGTCGTGCACGGCCCGCACGCCACCGAACCACTTGGTGATCCCGCGCACTTCGAGCAGGCGCGCCGCGCCCGCCGAGACAGGGCGCCCGGAGGCGCCGGGCGCGGCTACGGAGACGGCCCCTGCCGGCGCCCCGACCGGGCGCGCGCGCACGAGGACGCCCGCGATTCCCCGCGGGAGAAAGAGCATCACGAGGATCAGGGTGAGACCGTAGAGCGGAAGCTCCCAGTCGCCGAAGCGGCGAAGCGCCTCGGGCAACACGGTGAGGAGAAAGGCGCCGATCACCGCGCCCCAGTAGAGGCCGATCCCGCCGAGCGCCACCATGAGCACGAGGACGACCGAGAAGAGGAAGGAGAAGATCTCCGGGCTGATGACCGTGATGTAGTGCGCGTAGAGGCTTCCCGCCACGGAGGCGTAGACCGCGGAGAGGACGAACACGCGCCGCTTCTCCGCCGCGGTGTCGACGCCCATCGCCTCCGCCGCCACCTCGCTCGCGCCGAGCGCGCGCAGGACACGGCCCACCCGCGAGTTGACGAGGTTGCGCGCCATCCAGAGCGCGGCGGCCGCGAAGGCCCAGACGAGGAGGTAGTGATGGGTGGCGGTGGTGAGATGGATCGGCCCGATGTCCCACGGCAGGATGCCCGCCAGCCCCGAGGAGCCACCCGTCACCGGATAGAGCTGGACGAAGGCCAAGTGGAGCACCACGCCGATCCCGAGCGTGGCCATGGCGAGATAGTACGACTTGAGCCGGAGGGTGGGAATCCCGAGCACGTAGGCGAGCGCGCCGGTCGCCGCGGCGGCCACCGGCATGCCGAGCCACGGTGAGACGCCGAACCGCACGGAGAGCACGGCGGAGACGTACGCGCCCAGTCCGTAGAAGCCGGCGTGGCCGAGAGAGACCTGCCCGGCATAGCCCATGAGGAGATTCAGCCCCATGGCCATCGTGACGTAGACGCCCGCCACCACGAAGATGTGAACGAGGTACTGGTTGGGCAGAAGCCACGGCAGCGCGGCCACCGCGACCAGGAAGCCCACGAGGGCCCGGCCGGAAACCCGGCCGGGCAGCCGGTCAACCGCAAGCACGAGGGCGTGAGGCTACAGGTCCACCAGACGGAACTTGCCCTGGCGCCACTCGATCATCACCACGTCGCTCTTCGCGAGTCCCCAGTGCTTCTGCGGCGAGAAGTTGAAGATGCCGCCCACGCCCCGGTAGCCATGGATATGCTCCTCGAGGCCTGCGCGGATCTTCGCCCGCTCGCTGCCCCCGCCGCGGGCGATGGCCTGCGCGACCATGCCGATGCCGTCCCACGCCTGGCCGCCGTAGACATCGGTCTCCTCGTTGAACTTGGCGCGATAGCGGGCCTTGTAGTCGAGGATGGTGGCCTTGATGGGATCGCCGTCGGGCAGCTGCTCGGCGATGGGAAACTTGAGGGACGTGAGGACAAGCCCTTCCGCGGCGTCGCCCGCCAGCTGCATGTAGCGGTCGGCCACGAAACCGAAGCCGTGCACGAGCATCTGCTTGAGGCCGAGCTGCTGCGCGTTCTTGAGAAAGACCACCCCGGCGGGCGTCACCGTCCAGCAGACGATGGCCTGCGCGCTGGTACCGCGGATGCGGGTGAGCTGGGTGGTCAGGTCGGTATCCGCCGGACCGAACTCCTCGTAGACCACATTGATCCCCGTCGCCGGCGCCTGGGCGCGGACCTGGTCGCGCGCGCTCACGCCGAACGCGCCCGTGTCGTTGAGCATGGCCACGTCCTTGATGTTGCGCTTCTTGAAGAAATCGAGCAGGCGGGCAACGACCTCGGTGTCGTTCACGGTGGACTTGAACACCCACGCGCGGTCGCGCACCGGCTCCACGAGACCGGTGGCGCCGGACACGCTCATCAGCGGCACCTCCGCGCGCTGGACGGTGGGAATGAGGGCGAGGCCGATGTCACTGCGGTTGCCGTCGCCGACGATCACCTCCACCTGGTCCTGCTCGATCAGGCGCTTGGCCGCGAGCACGGCCTTGGTGGATTCGCTGGCCGCGTCATAGATGATGGACTCGATCCGCCGCCCGTTGATGCCACCGCGCTTGTTGGTCTCCTCCACGAAGAGCTCGACGGAACGCTTCATCCGGTCGCCGAGGAAGGCGGCGGGACCGGTGTAGGAGAAGATGCTCCCGATCCGGATGGCCGCCCCCTGCGCGCCGCCGCGGCCTGGGCTGACGAGACCGGCGGCGAGGCCGCCGGTGAGGCCGCCGGTGAGGGTGGTCGTGAACTGCCGTCGCGTGAGCATGAGCTCTCCCTTGCGCAGGTGCGTCCTCACACGCGCTCGCTCTCGGCGCGAGCGAAGAGCCCACGCGGGCGGACGAAGAGGAGGAGCAGAATGAGGAGAAAGGCCGCCACGTCCTTGAACGCCGAGCCGATGAGGCCGCCGCCGAATGCCTCGAGGAGTCCCAGGACGAAGCCGCCGACAATGCCGCCGAAGGTGTTGCCGAGCCCGCCGGTCACCGCCGCCGCGAACCCCTTGAGACCGAGCATGGTGCCCGCGTCGTAGATCGTGAGCGTCACCGGCGTGATGATGATGCCCCCGACCGCGCCCACCGCCGCCCCCAGCGCGAAGGAGAGCATGACCATGCGGCGGACATCGATGCCCATGAGCCGCGCCGTCTCCCGGTCAATCGCCACGGCCCGCATGGCCTTGCCGATAAGAGTGCGGGAGAAGAAGAGGTGGACCAGGAGCACGATCGCGCACGCCACCCCGACGATCCAGAGCGCCTGCGGCACGAAGGTCGCGCCGAGCACCCGGATGGGCCGCTCGCCCGAGAACGCGGGCAGCCCCGCCGCGTTCTTGCCCAGCGTCACCATCACCCCGCCCTTCAGGAGGATGGACGCGCCGATGGTCACGATGATGAGATTCAGCACATCGGCATGGCGCACGGGCCGTATGACCAGCCGCTCCATGAGCATCCCGATGGCCGTGACCGTCACGACGGTAAGGACAATGACCACGATAAGCGGCAGGTGGGTCGTCGAGAGGATGGAGGCGCCGAGCATGCCCCCGAGCATGGCAAACTCGCCCTGCGCGAAGTTGACCGCCCCCGTGGCATTGAAGATGATGTTGAGCCCGAGCGCGATGAGACCGTAGATCGCCCCGACCACGAGCCCAGAGAAGAGGAATTGCAGCAGGTTTGCCGCGCTCACGCCCGCGCCTCCGTCGGTTCAGGTGATCTGCCGCCGACCAGCCTAGCTCAAAAAGACTGTCGGGGTGGACGAAAGAACCGGCGCACGTGGCCCGCTACTACATTTCATACTCGCAGTATCCGGCCCTCGAATCGTCCGGGTACCACCGACCGCCGTCGCGGATGCACGTCGCCCTGAGGTCTTCCTGAGTAGAAGTGGGAGGCATCGCGGTGCTGGCACAGCCTGCCAGGCAAGCCGTCGCCAAACTCAGCAGGACCACCCTGCTCCATGTCATGGTCCGCGACGGCACCTCAGAGCTGTGGGGAAACCCGAAGAGGATTAGATCACGCGAGATGGCGCAAGCTGCGCCGGCGGCGTATCAGAACGCGTGAGCTCCGAGCCGCCGGCTCCCCGCCGGAAGGTTAGCGGTGGTCGGACTCGGAAAGCACCCGCGTGTCCACTCCACGCTCGGCGGCTCGCTTCGCCTCGGCGAGCGCGCGCTGACGCTTCACCTCAGCGAGAACCGCGGGAACCCGCTCTTCGGGAATACGCGGATACTGCCGCTTGAACTCGATCTCTTCCAGTGTCATGTCGCTGCTCCTTTCGCCGCTTAGGCCGCTATTGGGGTCCCTAACACACCATATAGGGGTCGGCGAGATCCTGTCAACGATATCTAGGGGTCTGAGCCGTGGTTGATCCTGGCCTCTCAGGCGGCGCGCGCTGGAGAACATCCAGATCCTCCTCGATGGGCGGCCAGCGGGATCTGGTAGCACCTCCCCGGGCCGTTGACCGAACTCGAACGTCCGCTCCCGGCGAGTGACGTACATGGATTGCGCTCTTAGTCCGACTTCCCGTGAGAGGGAAGATCACGGCTGAGCTGCGCAGGAGCGAAGTGACCGTGCTCGCTCCTTGATATAGTCTCTCCATGGGAGATCGTGGATGAAGAGCTCTAGGCGCCAACCGCCAAAACAGAAGAGCCCGTCGCTGGAGTGGATTCACAAGGTACGGCGCGATCGCCAGAAAGCCCGCCGTGGCCACCCCGCTCGACCTCTGCCCCGAAGCGACGCCGAGAAGCTGGCCCGTCGCTACGGTCTCAAGCTAGCCAGACCGGTCAGCTCTTCCCGCTGACCGGAGCCGTCCACCCGGTCGGCCCGCCCTCCCAGCCGTCGCATAGACGGCCCTGGCCCAAGCACTGCGCCTCACCGACATCCTGATGGCCTTCCCATAAATACTGCTGGCCATCGCCATGGTGGCGGGCCTGGGCCTCCGCCTTGACGATGCGGCCGGAGTCGGCGCAAGATCGCCCGCAACGAGCGCGGGATCCGGCCACTGACGCGGTCACGTGGACGGATGGAGAGCTCAAGAGGGTCTACGAGTCGTAGACCAGAAGGAGAAAGCATGGACCAGGAGCGCCGGGATTTCGTGAAGGGGGCCGGAGTGGCGGTGGTGGCGGCGATGGCGGCGGGCGCCGGGCCCGCTGCAGCCCAGCCCATGCCGGTCTACGAGATCTACGCGGCCAAGTACGCGGGACCGTTCACGAGCAAGCTGGCGTTCCTCCTCTTTAACCAGGGCTGGGATCAGGACATCGACCGCTACTACTACATCTGGGTCGTCAAGGGGCCGACTGAGACCATTCTTGTCGACACTGGAGTTGGCCTCACCGTCGCCGCCGACCGCAAGCTCAAGGGGTATGTCAACCCGATCGACGTGGCGGCGCGGATCGGCGTCAAGCCCAACGACGTCACCAAGGTCGTCATCACCCATATGCACTGGGACCACGTGGGCGGCATGGAGATGATGCCCAAGGCGTATCCCAAGGCGACGTTCTACGTCCAGAAGAGGGAGTACGACTTCTGGACCAAGCACCCGGTGGCCAAGCGCAAGATCTTCGCGGGCACGGCCGATCCGCTGGCCTACAAGGTCATGCAGGACATGGAAGGGACGCCGCGGCTGCAGCTCGTGAACGGTGACATGAATATCGGCCCGGGCCTCGACATCATGCTGGGCCCCGGGCACACGATCGGTACGCAGTCGCTCGCGGTTCCCACGGCCAAGGGGACGGCGGTCGTGGCCTCGGACTGCGGACACCTGGCGCGCAACTTCAAGGAAGACACGCCGAGCATCCTCATCACCGATCTCATCGGCTGGATGGAGACGTACGACAAAGTGCGCGCCAAGGCCTCCTCCGTGGATCTCTGCTTCCCGGGCCATGACGCGGGGATGCTGCTGAACTACCCGAAGGTGGCCGAGGACGTGACGCGGCTCGCCTAGATCTCGTCCGAGCCTTCGTTGATCCGCTCGAAGTGGTTCGCCGAGAGGTAGCGCTCGCTCCCGTCGTGGCGCATGGCGAGGATAACCGCCAGACCCCGGGCGGAGAATGATATTACAGTGGAGGAGGAAACATGGCGACGAAGAAACGGACGAGCGTCCTCCTGGACAAGGTCCTTCTCAAGAGGGCCCGCAGAGCCTTGCGGGCCTCCAACAACACCCAGGCAATCGCGCAGGCTCTCACCGAGGTGGTGACAAACCGGGAGATCGACACGACATTGGGCGCCCTGCTCCGCAAAGGGCGGGGTCACTTCGTGGACGTATACCGGTAGTGCTCGTTGCCCATCCTCCTCGACACGAACGTCTACCTCTTCGCCCTGAGATCGCCAGGCGGTGCTGTCTACTTTGAGCAGCAGTTTCGACCGCTGGTCTTCAGGACATATCTGTCGAGTGTCGTGGTCGAAGAGCTCTACACAGGGGCGCTCGACCCCACCGGCGTCCGATTGATCGACGGCTACGTCGGGCGCTCGAGCGCGCGGGGCGGATCACCACCCCCAACTTCCAAGACTGGAAGGACGCCGGAACGCTCGTCGCCCGCATCACCCGGCAGGAGCCGTCGCGGAAGACCAAGGTCCAGCAGATGCTGAACGACATCCTTCTGGCTCTCAACGCTCGCCGGCTTGGGGCTGATCTGTTTACCTTCAACCGGAAAGATTTCCGGCGGCACAGGTCCTTCTCGCTCAAGGTGCTGAAGCCGGTCACCTGAGCTAAGCACGAGCATTCCCCGTGAAACCCGGACTGCGTCGGTCGTCCACCGAGCTGTACGAGGAGGCACTATGAAGCGATCCCTCAGGTCCTTCGCTATCGCCGCGCTCCTGGCTGTGCCAATGCTGCTCGTCGGAGCGGGTGCGGCGTGGAGCGCCGACCCCATCCATATCGCGCTCAGTGCGCCCCTCACGGGCAACTTCGCCGAGTACGGGCAGCTCTTCCAGAAGGCCATCGATCTCGGCGTGGAGCAGATCAACGCGGCCGGCGGCATCAAGGGGCGTCCCATCGTGATCGACGTGGGCGACAGCAAGGCCGATCCCAAGGAAGCCGCGGCCTTGGCGCAGAAGTTCACCTCGGACAGCAAGATCGTGGCCGAGATCGGCGACTTCAGCAGCACGGCGTGCTTGGCGGCCCAGCCGATCTACGACCGCGCGGGAATGGTGCAGCTGTCCCCGACGGCCTCTCATCCGAACTTCGCGCCGGGCAGCCAGTGGAGCTTCGGCATCGTCGGCACCCAGGCGGGCGAGGGCCCGTTCATGGCGCGCTACGCCGTGCAGAAGCTGGGCAAGAAGCGGCTGGCCGTGCTCTACATCAACAACGACTGGGGCATCGTGAGCAAGGATCTCTTCATCAAGGCGGCCAAGGAGATGGGCGCCGACACCGTGGCCGTGGAATCGTACTTCGAGACGGACAAGGACTTCACCGCCGTGCTCACGAAGCTGCGGGGCCAGAAGCCCGAGCTGCTCTATATCCCGTCCTTCTATAATGAAGCGGCGCTGATCAGCAAGCAGCGCGAGAAGCTCGGCTGGACCGACGTGACCATGATGGGCCCGGGCTCTCTCTACTCGCCCAAGCTGCTGGAGATCGGCGGCGATTCCGTCAACGGTCTCTACACCAGCGCCGCCTTCTTCCCGAAGGACCCGCGGCCCGAGGTGCAGAAGTTCGTGAAGGGCTTTGAGGCCAAGTACAAGGCCACGCCGAACACGTTCGCGGCGGTGGCCTACGATTCAATCAACCTCCTGGCCTTCGTGATCGGCAAGGTCGGCACCGACCGCAAGGCCATCCGCGACGAGATGGCCAAGGTGCGCGATTACCCGGGCGTGACGGGGAACATCACGTTCACGGAGCGGCGGGACGTGGTCAAGGAGTATCGCCAGCTGGTCATCAAGAACGGCGAGTTCACGCTCTACGACAAGTAGCGCTCCGGGGTGCTGCTCTCGCAGGTCGTCAACGGTCTCACCCAGGGCAGCCTCTATGCCCTGGTGGCCATCGGGTTCGTGATCATCTTCGGCACCATGAACCTGGTCACCTTCGCCCACGGCGAGGTGTACATGATCGGCGCCTTCGTGGGCTACTTCGCGCTCAGCGTGTATCACCTGCCGTGGTGGGTGGCCCTCGGCCTCGGCATGGCGGCCGCCTGGACTCTGGGGGTGCTGGTCGAGAAGATGGCGTTCCGCCCGCTCCGCGCGGCCGGGCACATGCCGCCACTGCTCATCACGATCGGGCTGTCCATCATCCTCAAGGATCTGGCCGTCATCGTCTTCGGCGCCGAGAATCGGCCTGTCCCGTCCGTTTACGAGACGACCATCCGGGTGGGCGGCGTCTCGGTGTCCGTTCTCCAGCTCGTGATCCTCGCTCTCGCGGGTGCCCTCGTGCTGGCCCTGCAACTGCTCCTGAAGGCGACCAAGATCGGCCGCGCCATGCGCGCCACGGCCCAGGATCACGAGGCGGCCTATGCCATGGGCGTCAACGTCAATCGCGTCTTCAACATCTCGTTCGCGCTGGCCTCGGCGCTAGGCGGCGCGGCCGGCGTAATGGTGGGCATCTACTACAACACCGTCTACCCGGCCATGGGCGGCACCGCCGGCCTCAAGGGCTTCGCCGCGTGCATCTTCGGCGGGCTGACCAGCATCCCCGGCGCCATCCTGGGCTGGCTCATCCTGGGCGTGGTGGAAAACCTCACGGTGCAGTTCATCTCCTCGGGCTACCGCGACGTGGTGGCCTTCGTGGTCATGGTGCTGGTGCTCGTGCTTCGCCCGCAGGGCCTCCTCGGCAAGAAGCTCCGGACGGTCTAGCCTGCGCTATGCGTGATCCATCACCTCACCCTCACCCTACCCTCTCCCTCCCAGGAGGGAGAGGGACTCCGAATCCCTCGCCCCCGGAGGGGGAGAGGGTAGGGTGAGGGGGAGTCCAGGCTAAACCGTGGCACTCCACGAATTCGTCCCCCGGCGAAAAAACCGCCGCGTATGGTGCTCGCTGCTCGTCGCGGCGATCTTGCTGCCGGTCGTAGTGCGCAGCGAGTACCTCCTCAACACGGCGGTGCTGGCCGGCATCTACGTGATCCTCGCCTCCAGCCTCAACATCACCAACGGCTACACGGGCCTCTTCTCCTTCGGACACGCCGCCTTCTACGGCATCGGCGCCTACACCGCGGCCATCCTGGCCACGAAGCTTGGCGTGGGATTCTGGCTCACCCTGCCCCTGGCCGGAATCGTCGCCGCGGTGTTCGGCGCGGCGCTGGCCCTGCCCACGCTCCGGCTGTCCGGCATCTTCCTGGCCCTCGTGACCATCGGCTTTCAGGAGATCACCTTCCTCGTCACCCTCAACTGGATCGGCCTCACGCGCGGGCCCATGGGCATTCCCGGCGTGCCGCCGCCGTCCTTCTTCGGCTTCGAGCTGCGTGGCAATACCGGCTTCTACTACCTGATCCTGGTTCTCGACGTGTTCACGCTGTTCGTGCTCTCGCGCATCGTCACCTCGAGACTGGGACGCGCCTTCGTGTCCATCCGGGAAGACGAGCTGGCCGCGCAGGCCTCCGGCCTTCCCACGTTCCGGCTCAAGGTGCTGTCCTTCGTGATCGCCACGTTCTTCGCCGGCCTCGCGGGTGCGGTCTTCGCCCATCACGCCCGCTTCGTGAGCGCCGATTCCTTCCGCCTCGACGAGACCTTCCTGATCCTGACCATGCTCATCGTGGGCGGCATGGGCAGCTTTCTCGGGCCCGTCATCGGCGCCGTCGCCCTCGTGGTCCTGCCCGAGGCCTCGCGCTTCCTCGCCGAGTACCGCGGAGTCGTCTACGGGCTCGTGCTCATCGGCGTGATCCTCTTCCGTCCCGAAGGCGTGGCCGGCGTGCCGGGCATCATTCAGCCGCGGGGCCTGCTGGCCTTCAAGGCGGACGACGGAGAGCCAGCGCGGTGAGCCTGCTCGAGGCGCGATCGGTAAGCGTCACCTTCGGCGGTGTGGCCGCGCTCAAGCAAGTGAGCTTCGCCCTCGGCGAAAACGAGATCGTCGGGCTCATCGGCCCCAACGGCGCCGGCAAAACCACGCTCTTCAACTGCCTGAGCGGCCTCCAGGTCCCCGAAGAGGGCGGCATGCTCTTTAGCGGCGTGCCCCTAGAGACGCGCGCCCCACATCAGATCGCGGCCCTCGGCATGGCCCGCACCTTTCAGACGAGCCGCGTCTTCAAGCGCATGACCGTGCTCGAGCACGTGCTGATCGGCCGCTACCGTCACCAGCGGGCGGGGCTGTGGGGCGCCGTCGCCCGACCCCGCTGGGTCGCCGACGAGGAGGAGGCCGCCCGGGCACGGGGCCTGGCCACGCTGGGCCTCTTCGAGGACCGCCTGCTCCCGCGCATCAACGACTTCGCCGACAGCCTCTCCTACGCCAACCGCCGCCGGCTGGAGATCGCCCGCGCGCTGGTCTCGGAGCCGCGCCTCCTGCTGCTCGACGAGCCCACGGCGGGAATGAATCCGCACGAGACGGCCGGGATCGTGACGCTCATCCAATCCATCCGCAAGCTGGGCATCACCGTCTTCCTCATCGAGCACGACATGAAGGTGATCATGAACGCCTCCCACCGGATCATCGTGCTCGACCACGGCGAGAAGATCGCCGAGGGCCGACCCGAGGAAATCCGCGCTAACGAAGACGTGATCCAGGCCTACATGGGGCGGAGGGGCGCCCGTGCTTGAGCTGCGCTCGGTGTCGGCGCGCTACGGGCAGGTGCAGGTCCTCTGGGACGTGTCGCTGACCGTGGGCGAGGGCGAGCTGGTCTGCCTCCTCGGCGGCAACGCCTCCGGCAAGTCCACCACCATCAAGACTATCCTCGGCCTCGTGCATCCCGTGGCCGGCGAGATTGTCTGGGACGGACGGCCCATTCAGCGCTGGACGCCGGCCGAGGTGGTGCGCGCGGGCATCGCGCCGGTGCTGGAGAGCCGCCGCATCTTCCCCGACCTGACCGTGCACGAGAATCTGCTCATGGGCGCCTACACGCGAGGCGACGCCGACGGCGTGCGCACCGACCTCGAGCGGGTCCTGACGCTCTTCCCCGTCCTCGGCGAGCGGCGCCGTCAGCCCGGCGGAGCGCTGTCGGGCGGCGAGCAGCAGATGCTGGCCATGGGCCGCGCGCTCCTCGCCCGCCCGCGCCTGCTCGTGATGGACGAGCCGTCGATGGGGCTGTCCCCGCTCTACGTCGACCGCATCTTCGACATCATCCAGGAACTCAACCGCGACGGCATCGGCATCCTGCTCGTCGAGCAGAACGCCAACATGGCGCTGTCCATCGCGGCGCGGGGCTACGTGCTCCAGACCGGCCGCATCGTGCTGCATGATACGGCACGGAACCTCGTCAACCATCCCATGATGCGCAAGGCATACCTCGAGCTCTGAAGGGAGCGGCCATGAACAAGATCGAGCGAGTGCGGGCAGCGCTGGCGGGCCAACCGGTGGATCGCCCGCCCTTCACCGTGTGGTACCACTTCGGCAACCAGCACGCCCCCGCCGAGCGCACCGCCCAGGTGCACCTGGAGTTCTTCGAGCACTACGACCTCGATCTGCTCAAGCTCATGAACGACTACGACTACCCGATGCCCGAGGGCCTGGAAGTCATCGCCACGCCGGCCGACCTGGCGCGCCTCAAGCCCTTCGATCCCGCGGACACGCCGTTCGGCACCCAGCTCCGCACGGTGGAGATCGTCGCCGGCGCCCTGCGCGGCAAGGCCCTCTTCCTCGACACGGTTTTCAACGCGTGGAACACGCTCAAGCGCAACCTGGTGCAGGAGGCGATGCCCGCCCTCATGGCCCAGCACCCGGCCGCCCTCGAAGCCGCGCTCGGCGTGGTGAACGCCAACCT
>Ga0137360_10000630_pt1 | contig 20552 bp, 10 predicted proteins | sample Mad1_60_16metaG_FD_104924 | JGI IMG/M metagenome (GOLD analysis project Ga0137360, IMG submission 104924) | Vadose zone soil microbial communities from Angelo Coast Range Reserve, California, USA - Mad1_60_16 metaG | ecosystem: Environmental > Terrestrial > Soil > Vadose zone | place: USA... | reverse complement strand
GAAGCTCTTGTGTACCCTGAAAGATGCCGCAATCCACGAGCAGGCGCTTGCCGGCTGCTTCCACGAGATATTTCGAGCCGGTAACGCAACCTGCCGCGCCAAGAAAAGTGAGTCTTGCCATAGGCCTGCCATTCTACAGAATTCATGGCACTGGCACACGTTAGCCCTAAGTGCCTCCACAAGAGAAAACGGGACGAGTCCATTCGACTCGCCCCGCTTCCAAATCGACTCATACACTTTGAACTGAAAAGTCCATTCAGTCTGCAGCGCTGGCCTGTTTTGCCTTTGCGATGACCGATTCGATGTTCAGACCCAGCCCTTTCGCAACTCCTGTTCCATAAGCGGGATCGGCCTTGTAGAAATGCTGGAGCTGAAGCTCTTGAATGCGTTGCGGCACGCCATTGCCGAGGCTGGAGACGATGTTGTCGATCAGCCGCTGCTTGGCGTCCGCGGGCATGAGCCGGAAAAGATTGCCCGGCTGCGTATAGTAATCGCTGTCGAGACGATGATCATGCCGCGCCACGGTTCCGCTGACGGCATGCGGCCGTTCGACGTAGGACCGGTCTTGTGTCGGCCCGCCGAAGCTGTTCGGTTCGTAGTTCACCGCCGGGCCGCCGTTTCCGTCGAAGCGCATGGCGCCGTCTTTGTTGTAGGTGTGATAGGGGCACTGCGGTTTGTTGACCGGAAGGGAATCGTAGTTGACGCCCAGGCGGTAGCGGTGCGCATCGGGGTAGGAGATCAATCGCGCCTGTAGCATTTTGTCCGGTGAAAAGCCCATGCCCGGTGCAACGTTGCGCGGCTCGAACGCTGCTTGCTCCACTTCCGCGAAATAATTTTCCGGATTGCGGTTCAACTCCAGCTCGCCTACCTCATGCAGGGGGTAATCTTTGTGCGGCCACACCTTCGTCAGGTCGAATGGATTGATGCGATAGGTCTCCGCGTCTTTCTCCGGCATGATCTGCACGCACACGCGCCACTTGGGGAAGTCTCCCTTCGCGATGGCGTGGAACAGATCGCGCTGAGAGTAATCGGGATCGGTTCCCTCGAGTGCGCCCGCCTGCTCGCGGAAGAAGTTCTTGATCCCTTGCTTGGTCTTGAAGTGCCACTTCACATAGAAGAGTTCATTTTTCGCGTTGATCAGGCTGAACGTGTGACTGCTGTAGCCGTTCATGTGCCGGTAGCCGTCCGGAGTCCCGCGGTCGGAGAAGAGAATCGTCACCTGATGCAGCGATTCGGGCGAGAGCGACCAGAAATCCCACATCATCGTGGGAGACTTCAAATTGGTTTGAGGGTCGCGCTTCTGCGTGTGGATGAAATCGCCGAATTTCAGCGGGTCGCGAATAAAAAACACCGGCGTATTGTTGCCGGTCATGTCCCAATTGCCTTCTTCGGTGTAGAACTTCAGCGCAAACCCGCGCGGATCGCGCGCCGTGTCCGCCGAACCCTTTTCGCCGCCGACGGTCGAAAAGCGGATGAAGGTTGGGGTCTTCTTGCCGACCGTGTTGAACAGTTTCGCCGTGGTGTACTTGGTGATTTCGGCGCTGGTGCAAACGAAATGCCCGTGAGCACCGGAGCCCTTGGCATGCACGACGCGCTCCGGGATCCTCTCCCGGTTAAAATGTGCCATCTTTTCAAACAGCAAGAAGTCTTCGAAGACCACCGGCCCGCGTGGCCCTACGGTCAGCGAATTCTGGTTGTCGCCCACGGGACGGCCCGCATCCGTGGTCATGATTTTCCTTTTCTCTTCCGGCATGAATCCTCCTCAGTTCGATCAGAGCGGCCGCGCAAAGCGAGCCGGCTGTGATCGCAGACTGGAAGAGTAGAGGTCCGCGACCTATACATCCAATATATAGTTCGGATACGATGGATAGGCATAGCCTATGGAACTCCATCAACTTCGCTACTTCTGCGCGGTGGCCGAAACCGGCAGCTTCAGCCGCGCCGCGGAGCAATCTCACGTCTCTCAGCCGTCGCTTTCGCAGCAGATCATGAAGCTTGAGGACGAACTGGGCGCCCGTCTATTCGATCGTCTCAGCCGCTCGGTTCGGCTTACGGAACTCGGCAAAACATTCCTCCCGCGTGCCCGAACCGTTCTACGCGAGCTGGAAGCTGCCAAAGACGATGTCGTCGAGCGCAAGGACTTCATTGGCGGTCCCGTGACCGTCGGAATCATTCCCACGGTCGGCCCGTATTTTCTGCCGCCTGTCCTCACATCCTTTTCCCGCAAATTCCCGCAAGTTCGGTTTACTGTCGTTGAAGAAATCACGCCCGCACTTCTCGACCGGCTCCGCGCAGGCGCCATCGACGTGGCCATCCTCGCGCTTCCCATCCGCGGCCACGAATTTGAAACCGCCCCGTTGCTCACCGAGCGCCTCTTCGCCGCGCTCCCGAGGAGCCACAGGCTCGGCAAGCGCCGCTCGCTTTTCCTGAAAGACCTCCGCTCCGAACCTTTTCTGCTGTTGCGTGACGGCCATTGCTTTCGCGATACGGCCGTTGCCGCCTGCGACCGCGCGCACCTTCATCCGCAGGTCATTTTCGAAAGCGGTCAATTCAGCAGTCTGCTCAGCATGGTTGGAGCAGGCATGGGGGTCTCCATCGTTCCCGAAATGGCCATCGATAAAAAATCGCCATGCCGTTATGTCCACATCGCTGATGAGCAAGCTGCCCGCACCATCGGCACGGCTGTTCTCCGTGGGCGGTCTCTGACCCGCGCCCACTTCGCTTTTCTTGAACACGTCCGGAAGGGCGCCGGTTGAGCAGCTCCGCCTATTTCCGTTTCGCTGGCAAGATCTGCTCGATCTGCCGGAGGTGGTTTATATCGTGCCCCGCAGTCATGCGGACAATATGCCCAATCGTTTCCTGCCCGCGCTCGGAATGCATCCCGCAGTGTTTCCACTGCTCGGGTGTCAGTGACTTGAGCAAACAACCTGTCCGTGCAGAAGCTGGCGGACCGAACCGCCATGAGTGTTCGCAATTTCGAGCGCGTGTTCACGCGCGAGTTGGGAAAAACGCCATCCCACTATGTCTTGTAGATGCGAGCCGAAGCTGCGTCGGCAGCTGGAGAGTACGGACCAAGGCCTCAAGCAAATCGCTGCCGCCTGCGGATTCAGCAGTACGGATTCGATGCGGCGTGCATTCCCGCGATCCGTGGGAACCACACCCCACAAGTATCGCCGTCAGCTCCACGGTCCTGAAAGGCGCGCTTAATTGCTGTAAGATTCGGCTCGGGAGCTTCAATGCGGATGGATTTTGACTCTTAAGAATATCGAGGTGCTAGGACATGCTGCGGTGATTTGGTGGAGCCGATGGGATTCGAATCTACCAGCGATATGGAAACAAAGGAGTTTTGTGGTGCAGCCTGGCCTTCTAAGGAACTGAAAAGAAAGGGAGGGAATTCTTAGTGCCCCCTTATTGCCCCTGAAAATTCCTGGTTAGAGACGGTTCACTGATAGAATGCAATTCGATGAGCCAAGGACCGCCTAAAAAGGAAATACGAATTCAGAATATAGGGGTCCCCGACTTGCACGATTTGCAAATCTCTCGATTTGAATTCCCTATGAGCTTCCGGAAGCAAGTACCCCGCTTAAAGTGATCTTCCATAGCTGCATTCTGCCTCCCCTGATGTTTCGAATTTGTTCCGAAAACCCTTTTCGCATGGTCTAAGCGACAGAGACGATTCCACTTTAATGCGGTTATTGGCCTAGAACGGCAAGGAAAGGGTTTCCGGACCACTCCGCGCAGGAAGGATAGCAGGGCCCTCCCCGACGTGGAAGCCTGAGATTGCTCCCGGGCCTACAGTCTTTCTAGTTCACCTGGAACGTCAAAAAATGACTTGTGCTCGGATCGTTGCCGGCAGTGAAGTACAAGTTGTACACGCCGGTTGCGAGATTCGCCTTGAGGTTGAAGACATATCCTCCCGCAGGGCCCAGCGCGCTGTCGAACCGGAAATCGTTATCCGGGTTGGCATTGCCTGCTGTGACGATCGCATCCGTTGCCTGCGTGCTGACCTGGATCAACTTGGTGGCGTGCACAATCACGCCGGAGTTCGAGACGTCTTTGCCGCTGGCATCGCAGAGGTACAGCTTGAGCGGGATGGTCGCCCCGCTCTTAACGGCGTTGGTTAGATTGTACAAGATGCAAAGGTTATAGCTCACGGAGTAGCTGACGGATTGCGTCGAGCTGAGGCCGGCGGTGTCAGTCGAATTCACCGCGAAGACCTTGCCGCCCACCGAGGCCGCATCGATATTGCTCCCGCTCGCTACAGGACCGGTGCAGGAAGGCGCCGGGCTCGACTCGGGGTCGGTACACCTATAGCTGGCCGCCACCGGCTGGTTGATCGTATAGGTGGCACCGTTCGTGGGCGAGGTGATGCTGATGCTGGGAGGCGTCGTATCGATCTTAACGGTCAGTGTTTTGAGCGGCTCCACGTTCTCAGCCTGATCCGTGGCCTGATAGGAAATGGTTGTCACGCCCTGATTGGCGATCTGGAACAAGGTCGAAGCGCCGAGCACCGTCGTGCTGGTAATCGGCTGCGCGCCGATGGCGCTATAGGCGATCTGTTTCACCAGGGTGTCATCGGTCGAGGCGAGGATCACGCTTACGGGGCTGGTGGTAAACCAGCCGTTGGCCCCGTTCGGCGCGAGAGGAGAAGTACTGGCAGTGGTCGTCGGGGGCACAGTGTCCGATGGAAGCGAACCGGGCAGATTGCCGATCACCTCATCCGAGTTCAGCCCCTTGGTCCCTCCCGAGATCGTGAGGTCAGTGGGGTTGAAGCCCGTGGTGATGACTGCATAATTGCTCTGACCATCGGAGGCTATCAGGAGCGCCGGGTTGGGCTGCGGAGACGACGTCTCGTACTGAGAAGTGAGCTGGATGGGAGTCGTCGTGGCAGTTATGGGGCAGAGGGCGAAAGCCGTGCCATTCGCGTCGAAGCATTTGTTTTCGGTAATGATGCAATTACCGCCTGCACCGGCGATGGGGGTGCAGGTCGTCCCGGCAGGGACAGGTCTGCCACCCGAGAAAGTGTTACCACTCGTGCCGGCGGCTATGCTTGCATTGAACACTGCGGGCGCCACTTGGATGAAGCTGACCCGCATCGTGGCAGCGCCATTCATATTCGCATCGGGAGGAATCGTAACTGTCTGGTTGATGACGTTGGGGCTGGTAAAAGTCGTTGACGTTCCCGGCGCGACCGGCTGTGGCGGCGAGGCCGCCGTCACAATCCGTAATTGGTCATCGGCCCCACCAGCTGCGGTAGTGAAGCTCAGCGTTTTCCCATCTGGTGAAATAACGAACATGTCAGGAGAACCAAGTTCAAAACCCCGAGCGGGTTCGCTGCCGACAACAGGGTACAACGTTCCCGGCGCGCCCAGAATTACGTCGGTCTGGTCAAGGCTTCCACTCAACGCGATGACGCCCAATATGGGGTTGAGAAAGGACACCGACCCGGAGTAGAACACACCATTGTTTGGATCAAAGGGATCGGCATGCAGGAGAAAGCTATCCACAACCGTGCCGGCAGGGATAGTGCCGAGCGTCAACGATCCAACCGAGTCATAAGTGCCAGGCAATGTAGCGTCCACAGCAATTGCACTGGGAAGAACAGAGCTGACTCGCTCGGCGAAGAAGAAAGCACTCTGATTGCTCTCCAATGCGTTTAGCTGAACTGAGGGGGGCGGGGTTATATTCAGTACGGCCGCGGGCGTGAAGGCCCCCTTGAGCGCTAGACTGTGATAGAGTGCCCCGGCAAGGGCCGTCACGCCGGTGAGGTTGCCTACGCCGCCAGCGCCGAGCACCTGCGCGGGCGTGTTGCTGGTCGTGTTCGTCCCGTTGCCCAATTGCCCGTAAATGTTGAATCCCCAAGCCCAGACCGTGCCGTCACTCTTCAGCGCCAGACTGTTCTCAAATCCAGCGGCAAGGGCCGTCACGCCGGTGAGGTTGCCTACACCACCAGGGCCGAGCACCTGCACGGGCGTGTTGCTGCTGGTGAACGTCCCGTTGCCCAATGACCCTACACCGTTGGAACCCCAAGCCCAGACCGTGCCATCGTTCTTCATCGCCAGACTGTGATAATTCCCTCCCGCAATGGCCCTCACGCCAGTGAGCCCGCTCGTCTGGACGGGCGTGTTGCTGTCCGTGTTCGTCCCGTTGCCCAATTGCCCCTGACCGTTGAAACCCCAGGCCCAGACCGTGCCGTCGCTCTTCAGCGCCAGACTGTGAAAAACTCCCCCAGCAATGGCCGTCACGCCGCTGAGTCCGCTCACCTGCACGGGCGTGTTGCTGCTGGTGAACGTCGCGTTGCCCAATTGCCCTTGATTGTTGAACCCCCAGGCCCAGACCGTGCCGTCGCTCTTCAGCGCCAGACTGTGCAGATTCTGACCTCCTCCTACGGCAAGGGCCGTCACGCCGCTGAGGTTGCCTACGCCACCAGGGCCGAGCACCTGCACGGGCGTGTTGCTGTCCGTGAACGTCCCGTTGCCCAATTGCCCTAGGGCGTTGTTCCCCCAGGCCCAGACCGTGCCGTCGCTCTTCAGCGCCAGACTGTGCTCGGCGCCTCCGGCAATAGCCGTCACGCCGCTGAGTCCACTCACCTGCGCGGGCGTGTTGCTATTGGTGAACGTCCCGTTGCCCAATTGCCCGGAACCGTTCAACCCCCAGGCCCAGACCGTGCCTTGACCTCGCGCCGACTGGCACAAGCAAAATAATGCGATAATGGAACACGCGATGGTCCGAAGAGGTTGCATTGTGGTTCCCCTCTCTTTTTATCTTATCTAAGACCGGTCGCTGCCCGCCCCCGGCCAGGCGCAGTTTGGCTTTGTCCGATTTTTCGGAGCCGACCCTGGTCGCCTTCAGTCAGTTCGCGCATCGAGATTGTCTCGCCATACGGATGTTGGTCGCCGGCAAGAGCGCTTCCTTCTCGGTCCCTCGGCCTGCGCACAAGGGGTTGCTTTTTCGCAATTGGCAACTGGGGGACAAGCAGTCGGCAGAGAAATTAGCCGATTGCCACGCATACTGCCATCCTCGGTTGCGAAATGCAACTGAAAAAATAGTACCTGCCCGGAGAACCGGGCGGGTGGGGTCTGCGAGTTTTAGACTGGAGATCCGCCACAAGATGTTTTTGATTTCAAGCCTATCGGGCTCATAATCATGTAATTTGTGGAGGTAGGCCGCCCAGTTCATGCAATGCCCTGTATGCCAAGCGGATAATCCGCCCACCGCAGTCACCTGTGAGAAGTGCAGCACTCCTTTCCCACTGTCCGAGGTGACCCTTGCCCCGACAGGGGTTGGGACCGAAGCGTGGTCCGTTCCGGTGACTCGGAGCACCGCGGCGGAAACCGCTGCAAAGAGACAGCTCCAACCTGGAACAATCATCGGCGATCGCTACGAGATCCTGCAACTTCTGGGGCAGGGCGGGATGGGGGCGGTTTACAAGGCACGGGATATTGAACTCGAGCGTCTTGTGGCCTTGAAGCTGATCCGTCCGGACCTTGCGAGCCATCCGGAAATTCTCCGGCGTTTCAAACAAGAACTCATTCTCGCCCGGGAAGTGACCCACTGGAACGTGATCCGCATCTTTGATCTCGGGCAGGCCCACGGGGTCCGATTTATCACCATGGAGTACGTAGAAGGGCGAGATCTGCGAGCCCTGCTTCATGAAAAGGGGAAGGTCACGCCGGAAGAGGCGGTTCCAATCTTCGTGCAGATCGCTGCGGCGTTGGAAGCGGCGCATCACGCGGGAGTCGTGCACCGGGACCTGAAGCCACAGAACATCATGGTGGATCAGGCGGGCCGGGTTTACGTGATGGATTTTGGCGTGGCTCGATCACTGGAGACGCCCGGGATGACCCAAACGGGAGCCTTGATGGGCACGCCGGAGTACATGTCACCGGAGCAGGCCAAGGGGCTGAAAGTGGATGCCCGCTCGGACCTCTTTTCTCTAGGAATCATTTTTTACGAAACGCTGAGCGGGGTCTCGCCTTTCAAAGCCGAGACAGCCATGGCCACGATGTTCAAACGCACGAAAGAGCGCGCCATCCCGGTGGCCCAGGCGGCAAGCGGCGTGCCCGTGTTCCTGAGCGACATCGTTTCGAAGTGCCTGGAAATCAACACCCAACAGCGATATCAGTCGGCGCGGGAAATTATCACGGATCTCGAGAAGTGGCAAAGCGGCGTGGTCCGCAGCGCTATGAATCCGGCGGCGCGCTGGTGGAAATACGCGCCCAAGCAGCAAAAGTGGCTCGCCGCCGGGATTGTGGCATGCCTGTTGCTCACAGTTGCTTACCCATTTCGCGACAAGTTGCCGCTGCGATTTCCCGTCAAGCCGTCCGCAGCCGTGCCCGCCGTTTCGCTGGCCATTTTGCCTTTCCATAACTCTTCTACGGATCTAACCATTGACTGGCTTGGGCCGAGCCTCGCGGAAATGCTTAGCACCGGCGTAGGACAGTCTAACGGGCTCCGGACTGTTTCCTTGGATCGTCTCCATCAAATCCTGCAAGATCTGCGCATCTCTCCCAACGCTAGCCTGGAGCCGGATATGCTTCGCCGTGTCGCGGAGCTCAGCAATGCTGATTTGGTGGTTTGGGGACACTATGCCAAGTTCGGCGACCGCATTCGCATCGACGCCACGCTGCTGGATCTGAAGCACGACCGGCGTTCGGCCTTAAAGATTGAAGCCGCAAGTGAAAAGGAGATCCCTGCAACTGTTGACGGTCTCGCCGAGCTTATTCGCAAAAATCTTTCCATCTCCTCGGACGTGCTGAAAGAACTAAAAGCCAGTTCCTTCCAGCCCTCTTCAAAATCCGTGCTGGCTCTCCGCGACTACAACCAGGGCGTGCAACTCCTGCGCCAGGGAAAGGACCTTGAGGCTCAGAAGCAGCTCCAGGCTTCCATCAAGGAAGACCCGGAGTTCGCGATGGCTTATTCCAGGCTTGCTCAGGCGGACGCCAACCTGGGCTATGACAACGAAGCCGAGCAGCTCTCGCGCAAGGCCGTGGATCTCAGCCAAAACCTGCCTCCCCGGGAAAAGTACCTGATTGCAGCGAGCCATGCTCGGATCATCAAGGACTACCCGAAAGCCATCGAGTCCTACGAGAATCTTGCCAAGGCCTCACCCGGCGACTCCGACGTCCAATTTACTCTTGGCAGGATCTACGAAGATACGGGGGAGTACCAAAAGGCTCGCGAGCGCTTCGAAGCGGTGCTGAAAATCGATCCGCAATCCGTGGAGACGCTATGGAGAAGGGGCGCCGTGGAGATCGAGAGTAGTAATCCACAGGGCAGTCTCGATTATTTGAACCGTGGCCTCACGCTCTCCATCGAACTTGGAAACGACGAGAAGAAAGCGCTCATTCTGCAAGCCATCGGCATTGCTTACAAGCTTATGAACAAGCCCGAGGATGCTCTGCGCAACTATCAAGAGTCGCTCGCCACCCAGCGCCGCCTTGGCCAAAAGCGCGGAGTGGCCGCCAGCCTTAGCGAAATGGCCCAGATCTATTCTCTCCTTGGCAAGCCGGATGCCGCCCTGGCCAGCTTCAACGAGGTGCTGCAAGTGCGGAAGGAAATCGGCGCCAAGAAGGAAGCGGGTGACACGCTGATTGATCTCGGCAACTTCTACCAAGAACGCGGCCAGCACGATCAGGCGCTCCAAATGTACAAGGAGTCGCTGCAAATCCAGCGGGACTCGGGCGACGAGGCTTATCAGGCGTTGTGCCTGAACAACATCGGCAACGTCTACCTCTCAAACGGCCAGTACGATGACGCGCTCACCTATTTCCAGCAGGCTCTTGGGTTGCGTGAGAAACTGAAGGTCCCGGCCGACATCGCGGATTCGGTGCACAACCTGGCAGAGACGAATGCGCAGATGGGGCAATATGACCAGGCGCTGAGCCAGTATCTTCGCGCACTCGATCTCTACCGCAACGCGGGAGACAAACGAAGCGTCGCGATCAGCTCGTATGGCATGGGAACATTGTTTGGCTATCAAGGGCGATTGGGCGCTGCCCTGAATTCCAAGCAAGACGCTCTCAGGACCTTTCGGGAGCTTCAGGATCGCAGCCCCATGATGGCCGAAATCTTGAGCGGCTACGGCGCCGCGCTGGCCGAGGCGGGACGCTGGGACGAAGCTCAGAAGACTCTGAATGAAGCGCTAAGCCTGGCCCGCGAGCTCAAAAGCCAACCCGCTGTTGCGGAGACGCTCAACTTTCAGGGGGACAGCGCCTTTTATCGAGGTGACTTCAACTCAGCTCGCACGCTTTACGGGCAGGCCATCCAGGCGGCATCGCGCACCAAAGAACGCAACAAGGTTCTGGGTTCCAGAATCGGCTTGGCCAAAATAGCCGTCAACGATGGGCATTCGCGGGCGGCGATCAGCTCCTTGCAGAGCCTGGCTCAGGAAGCGGACAGTCTGGGGCTAAAGTATTTATCGGTCGAATGCTCGGTTTATGTGTCCGAAGCTCTGGTAAACAGCAAAGATTATTCACGAGCCAGGCAGGAACTCGGGCCGGCCCTGGGCAAGGCCGAAAAATTAGGCTTGCGAACCCTGCTCGCCAAGGACCACTACCTTCTAGGCACTACGTTTCGCCTAACGGGCAACGGAGCGGAAGCCACGAGGCATTATCGGGAGGCGCTCCGATTGCTCGACGAAATCCGCAAGGAAGCTGGGGCTGAAAAGGTAATCGAACGGGCCGATCTAAAACCTATTCACGAGGAATCTATTCGCTGGTCGCAGGGCGACCAGCGATAGGCGGAACCCCGTCCTGCTGGGCTGCCCACACCTCCAGTGCCGCCATTCACCAAACCAATGCTCCATAAAGTACGAGGGTACCGGGCCCTGTGGCTAGAAATTTCCTGCTCGCTCTCTCTGCGATGTTCTTAGTTAGGGCCATGAGTGTGACCTCGCTGCCCATTTCGCTCGAAAGGGTCTGGTTCAGGTCACCCCGCTCGCTCGTAACGGAGCTGCGGGAAGGGCACGGTGCGCCTCTCACCCAGCTCACTTCGGCGCGCAAGAGTTCCCCTTTGATCGCAATGGAGAATGATTCGGTGTGACGCAGTGCCGGGCTGGCCGGGGGAAACGCTATCAGCGAAGCCCGACGATTCAAGCGAACACCAACAGGTCAAAAGTTGAACTTCAAGCCCATTTGGATTTGCCTGGAAGTGCCGAGGCCTATCGTCCGTCCAAATGTGTTGAAAATCTTCCCAAAGGCGCTTGTTCCAACAAACGTGTTGGGCTCATCAAAATTGGGGTGATTAAATACATTGAACATTTCGACCCGGAACTCGAGATCGCGCGCCTCACCGATTTTGGTATTCTTGATTATGGAAAAATCAATTTGTTTGAAACTCGGGCCGAACACCGTATTGCGCCCCAGGTTGCCAAATGTCCCAGAGGCAGGGATAGCAAAGGCCGATGGATTCAGCCATTGGTCCACGCTCCTGGGATGTGCATAAGGATCGACGTTGGGCACAGCGTCCGGCCTCTGGTTAGTGAAGTTGCCGTTGCCGAATGTGTTTGTGTTGATGTAGACGGTTGTTGCGATCCCTGTGTGTAGAATCCCGAGGGCCGACAACCGCCATCCGGAAGCCAGGCGATTGGCCACGCCGTGTGAAGGGCCGAGAAACCGATGCCCTGCGCCCACTGGTAGGTCGTACATGACATTGGTGGCGAAATTGTGACGGATATCTCCGGAGCCGTTGCCCCGCTCCGCTCTGATGTTGTTGTTATCCTGCGGTTGCGCGCTGAATAGGCCTTGGTCTTGCACATCGTCGATCACGTGTCCGTACGTGTACTCGAAATCAAAAAGCAAGCCGGAACTGAAGCGCCGCTTTAAGGAAACTTGGAGCGCGTGATAGAGACTAAATCCGCTGTTAGTTTCGATACTGATGTCACCGAAACTTGGATTTGGCCGACTTCCCAAGGCGGGATCAAAAAAGTTAATGTTGATGTCCCGCCGCAAGTTGATTCCGTGATTGCCGACGTAGGCAACCTGGAACGCCGTGTTAGAAGTAATCTGTGTCGCAACACTCAGATTCCATTGCTCCACGTAAATGTCGGGCTTCTCCCAAGCAAAACCGGCGACGTTGGGTGGCGGAGCCGTTCCTTGGGATAGAAAGGGGGTAAAGGGATACGATAGGTTTGGAATCTGCTGTCGGAGAAGCGTTAGAAAGCCGGGGACATCGTTCAAGGGAACCGAATAGCAGCAGAATCCCACGGGGTAAGCTTGGAAAAAAACCCCAAAACCTGACCGGACGACGATGCGCGGCTTAGGTGACCACGCGATAGCAAACCGCGGGCCAAAATTTGCGGTGTTAGCGCTGAAATAGGGCGTGCCCGGAGGTCCGAGCGTCTGTGTGCGGGTGTCAAACGTCTGGGGCGCATCGTGGTAATCATGCGGCACGGTTTCGAAGTCGTATCGAAGTCCGTAATCAAGCGTCAGGCCGTGCCGCCATTGGAATGTGTCCTGAATGAAAGCCCCGATCTGGGTGGCGCGACCACCGTTTGGGGGATATTCAGGTCGCAAACTGACGAAGGCCAGGCGATTGTTAATGAAGTCGTTAATCGAGTTGTACTGCATGAGCTCGGGGCCAAAACCCCCCGCGAGATTGACCCTGATCCGCCACACCGTAACGCCCGACTTGAGCGTGTGTCGGCCCTTTATCAGGCTAATGGCGTTGCCAAACTGAATGCTTGTGGCGTTCTGCCTATACCTTCCCTGCGTGCCGGGCTGAATGCTGAGACCGTTGACAACGGTCTGTGGGAACGGCTCGCTCGCCTCGATAACACTCGTCCACCGCTGCATCCCGACCAGGGCATCGTTGATTAATCCGGAGCCAAAGGTATGCTGTTCGTGGATAGCGATGTTGGTCGTGCGGATAGGGACATTCTGATGATCCAGAACACCAAACGCAGAAGGGAACACGCCAAACAGCGGACCCGCCACCTGCGAGTCATTCACGTTCACGCGGGCGAAAGCTGTGTCCCTACTCCCGAAGCTGTTGTCAATACGCACGGACCCTGTGTCCTCACGCACGCGCGAAACACTTGTCACCGTATAGTTATCCACCAATGGGTTGGGAGTTGGCGATGTGCCCCGCGGCATGAGATTCACGATATTGGTCAGCGCCGGAGATGTGGCTAACACCTGGCTACGCAACAAGTCGCTGGGCACCGTGCCGCTGCCGGTGATGCCGACCCGCTGTCGGGAACCCTCATAACTCGAGAAATAGAATGTCTTGTCGTGGCGGATCGGACCCCCAACATTGCCGCCGAAATCGTTAAATCGGAACGTGGGTTTCTTCGTCGCGAAGAAGTTACTCGCATCCAGAACGTCGTTACGGAAGAATTCAAAAAGGGTACCGTGGATCTCATTCGTGCCTGACTTAGTCGCAATGTTAATCGACGACCCTGCTGAACGACCATACTGTGCTTCGTAGTTGCCCGTTTGCACACGAAATTCGGCAATCGTATCCAGGCTGCCAGTTAGAAGCCGGGCCCCCCGTTCGTAACCGTTCGCCATATATGGCTGGTCTACACGGGTAGCATCAACGCCATCGATCGAGTACTGGTTGTGAACTGTATGGAGACCGTTGAAAGTCAGATCTGAAATGAAGTTGCTACGAGCGATAGCACCAGGAATCAACAGGCTAAAGCGCGCGTAGTCCCGCCCGTTGATTGGAAGCTCGGTCACCTGCTGGTTGTTCATGACCCCTCCGGTGGAACCGGACTCGTTAATCAGCGGCGCGCCTCCCTCGACGGTAATGCTCTGGCTCACGGAGCCAACCTGCATAGAGAAGTTGATAGCGGCAAAGTCCTGAATGTGGAGCTGCACGTCAGGTTTAACGATCTGTGCAAACCCTTCTTTTTCGACGACGACGCGGTACCTGCCAGGAGGGATGTTCAGGATGCGATAGAGTCCTTCCTCCTTTGTTTCAACGGAATAGACGGCGTTCGTTTCTATGTTGATGGCCTGAACCTTCGCTCCAACAATGGCAAGCCCTTTCGGATCAGTGACACGACCTGTCAACGTGGCAGTAGGCGTCTGCGCCAGAGTGGGCAGAGAAATTGCAATGCTCACTGCGAGAAGACCCAGAAGCACTAGGACTCGGGCACACGTTCCCATTGAATACCTCTCCGACGGATCGAATTGGGCGCTTCTATTGCTAGTATGCCGATGAATTGATTAGGTTGTGCCAGATCCAAGTAGTCGGTTGAAATTGAGTCGCGGGAGAATTGGCAAGGGTTAGGCCAGTGACGCTAAGACCTGATAGAGGCTGCTATCGAGCGTCAGGGATGGTTGGGCAGGCCCCCCAGGTAAGCGTAAAGAAGCTTTTGTCCATTTGGCTCCCTGGTGTAATCGAGGGATTCGGCTGTGACAAAGACGGCGTCAATGTCACGAAGCAGCGCCGGATCATTTACCTTGAGAACCCAACGGCGCTGCTCATGATGGTCCACTTGGAAGGTACCGAGATTCCGCGCGGATTGAGACACTGCTTCGCGGTGGCCCCAAGCCTGGAAGGAGTACTTCGCAGGGGTTAACTTCCCCGTTGGCAAATCGAAGGCGTAGAAGATGAGCGACTGGCCCTGGGCATAAAACACGCGGCCGAAGGATTTGGCGGACTTGCCGCGGCCGTCCACGTCGTGCACGTCAATGATGTGTAAGTCCCTCGCCCCCATCAGCTTGCGCACCTCCTGTCCCACCGCGGTGAGCTGGCGTTCCTGTTCGACCCGCGCCGATTCGGCTTGAAGCGCTTGAGTGAGTTCCCGGATGCGACCTTCTTGCGCTAGAAGGGAGGCCATGTTCTCGGCATCGGTGAGGTGCAATTTTTCGACTTTGGTTCTTAGGTCGGCGATTAGCTTCTCGCTCTGCTGATTCGCACCCGCCAAGCCGGTGTTTTCCTGTTGCGCTTGCCGAAGCGCAGCATTAAGCCGCGCGGCTTCTGTCCGCACCTGCTCTAGCTCACTTTGAAGCTTGCGCACGGATTCGGCCGAAACGGCCTTGTATTCCTCCAACTGGGCCAGGTCAGCCGACTTCAGTTCAATCGAACGATAGACGGCAGCCAATTCAGAGCGGAGGATATGGTTCTGCCTGGCCAGTTCCGTGAGGCGAGTGTCGGGGACAGTGGAACGCGGCACGATCCGGTACATCCTGCCAGCTAGCGCCCCGACAACCAGAACGACGACAAAGCCTGCGGCAGCGGCCGCATGGCGCCACGGAAGATGGTTCCACCGGACAGCCTGTGGCCCGCGAATCCGCCGCTCACCCTCCTGCGACAAGTTGATTCCCTCGGCGCGCGCTCGGGCGAAGAACCTTTCTCTGAGTTCGCCGCCCGAGCCGTGTCGGGAAACCGCTTCCTTCAGGCTCCAGCGTCGGGGTGCCGCCTGGGGCAACTGCTTATGAAGAAGGCGAACGTAATCGTGGTAGGCTTCGCGGCAACTCGGGCAGTCGGACAGGTGGGAGTTAAGTTCTTTGTCCTCTTCGACCGAGATCTGGCCGATTGCCGCGAGCGCCCCAAGCTCTTCGAAGTGTTCATGCTTTGACATGTGCAACCTCTTGTCGCGGTGATTCGGACTTCTTCCGGTTGTTGGAGGAAGCGCACAAAAGTGAGCGAAGTTTCTCAAGCCCTCGATAGTAGTGGTGCCTGACGCTGGCGAAGGATTCCCCGGTCTTCTCAGCGATTTCGTGCATCGTTAGACCTTCAAAAAAAGCCAATTCCAGAGTCCTCTTCTGCAGCTTGTTCAAGCGACTCAGGGCTTCTTGAACCAACTGCGCCGATTCCAGCATCCCCAAAGAGGCTTTCTCCGGCGAAGTTAGAACCGTTGCGGGGAATGGCGAATCTTCAGTCAGTTCGTGGAACCTTCGGAGGTTCAAAGAGCGCCGCCGATTCAGGCCCCGATGGTACGCATACTGGAGAATCCACACCTTAGTAGTGCCCCTGGAAGCATCGAATTGTGCCGCCGATCCGAGTATTTCCAAGAACACAGATTGCATTACGTCTTCGGCTTCGCCTGGATCTCGCAAGATGCGGAGAGCAACGCTCAAGACAAGGCGATGATAGCGGTCAAAGAGGACGGCGAGGGCGTCCGGGTGGCCGTCGCGAAGATGCATGACGAGTGCTTCGTCCGACAAGCTCATGAGACGGGTGAAGCTAGGCTGACAGTTTTCTTCGCTCGTCTTACTAGGCAGGCTCATAATGGCAGGGCGCAAAGGGATCTTGTTCCCCTATATCACAACGAGGAACGGTTTGGAAGCATTTTGCAAGAAAAATAATTTTCGACCTAGCTGGCACAAATGTGGGGTATCAGCGGCAAACTAATACAAAGCCGTCTGGATAGTCATGACGAAACGTAGTGATGAGCGCACTCGGAGCGCCGACACTATCAAAGCGTGCCAGCTGTCGCTTTTTCGACATGTTTTGTCATTGTATCGAATGTGCGCACATTTGACAATATGCCGCAATGCGTTGCCGGGAGAGTTGCTCAGCTCCAATGCCAACTTCCCTGCATAAAAAACGATATTGAAGACGAGAAAGTTGCATTGGACAGGGGTGGAGGGAGCGGCTAGGTTCGAGCCATGGCCCGCGCACCAGTCTTAAAACAAGGGAGGGGTAAATCATGAGAATTGGCGAAGGTACTTTATTCTCCGTCAGAGCTCTGGTGGTCGTGTTTGCGTTTCTTCTGCCGTTGTCGGCGCAAGCCCAGACGGCAGGAGAAATCACGGGGCAGGTTTTTGACATCTCGAAAGCGGCGGTCGCGGAGGCGACCGTGACCGCAAAGAACGTGGGCACAAGTGAGACTCGGTCCGTGCAGACGGATAGTCAGGGTCACTACCGAATTACGGAACTCCGCGTGGGGACCTACGATGTTTCTGCAGAACGTCAAGGGTTTCGGCGGCAAGTCCAGACTGGGGTAGTTCTGAATGTTGCCGCAACTGTCCAGCTGAACTTTACGATCCAAGTGGGAGAGGTAAATGCAGAAGTGGTAGTTACTGCAGATGCGGCTATCATTGAGAAGGGTGATGCGTCGACGGGAACGACGATGGCCACGCAGCAGATTAACGAGCTGCCCATCAATGGCCGCGACTACGCTCGATTTGCATTACTCACGCCGGGGGCCGTGCTGCGCAGCAACTTCATCGCCGACCTTAGTTTCAATGGCCTTCATACCGTACACAACCAATTCTCCATCGACGGAATCGATGCCTCGCGCGTCGATCAGCCATACATGGCGAACGGATTCGAGCGAGGAGCAAGGTTGCTGACCGGCAGCTTAGATACGATTTCCGAATTCAAAGTACAGACCAGCGACTACGGCGCCGAATACGGCCGCGCCGGCGGGTCATACGTGAACATTGTAACTAAGTCCGGCACTAACGAATTCCACGGCAGTGTCTTCGAATACTTCCGAAACGATATCTTCGATGCGAAGAACTTTTTTGCAGTTAAGTCTGCCCCTAAACCAAAGTTTCGCTATAACAATTTTGGTGGAAACATGGGAGGGCCGATCCGGAAGAACACCACATTTTTCTTTTTGAATTACGAAGGATCGCGCCAGCGCATCGGGATCACGGGATCCGGGACCGTGCCCAGCGATCAATTGCGAAGTCAAGTTCTGGCAACCTCGCCGCAGTTGACCGACATATTAAACATGTTCCCCGCGGGTACTTCGCACACAGCCGATCCCTTGGTTGATAATGTCACGAGGACGTCAGTCTCGGCGATTCGGGAAGACACCGGATCAATACGCTTGGATCATAAGTTCAGGACTTCGGACTCGGCATTTGTGCGCGTCAACATCAACGATTCTTTCACACACGGTCCGTTGTTTGGCGTCTTCCCCAACGCGCTCGGCGTCCTAGATCATCAAATCGTACCCCTACGCACGACAAATATCGCCATTCACGAGACGCACATTTTCAACCCCACTTTTATCAATGACTTTCTAGCCGGAATGCAACGGTGGGCTAGCAACATCGATTCGCGCGTGCCCTTTCCAAACACGCTGGTTGTGGGCTTGTCTGTTAATCCCGGAACAGAAGGATACTTCCTGGAAAACAACAACAGCTTTCAGATCGGTGACAACATGAGCCTGGTAAAGGGACGCCACGCAATCAAGTGGGGCACCACCATTTACCGGATTCAGATCAACGCGAACAGCGATAACTTTCCCTTCATGCAATTCAATTCGATCCCGGATTTCGTCAATGATAGTCTCGCGATAGTAAACATTTCTGCAGCCACGCCTGGGAATGGAGTGCGTGCGACTCAGATTGGTGCGTTTGTACAGGATAGCTTTCAAATTCGCCCGACGCTGACTCTCGATTACGGCTTGCGTTACGATATCGAGACCGTTCCACACGATTCGAAGTATGCCACCCGACCATTCGATACCAGGTGCATGTGCCTTGCGCCAGCGGGGACCTCTTATTTCCACATCAACAGCAAGGATTTCGGCCCGCGCGTCGGAATAGCCTGGTCGCCGTTCTCACGCGTTGTGGTGCGGACCGGATATGGAATCTACTTCCAGAACTATCCTGTAGGATTTGGCTCTTACTTTGTCCCCTCGAATACGGTGACTGGAAACATCACGCTGCTCCAATCGGATATCCCGAATTTGACGTATCCGTACGATGCTTTCCTGTCGCAAACGGCAGTCTTTCCGCCGAACGTTAACGGATTTCCGTACCACAAACCGGACATTTATGTGAACCAGTACAACTTCAGCGCGGCGACGCAGCTCGGCAGCAACATGGCAGTGCAAGTCGCCTATCTTGGTAATCACGGCGTGAATCTGTGGCGCGAATACAACATCAACTACTTCGATCCCGCGCTGGGCGCACGGCCACTGCCGCAATTCGGAAACGTCCTACTGCAGAGCAACTCGGGATTCAATTCCTACAACGGCCTCCAAGTCTCGATTAAGAGACGCATGGTCAATGGCTTCATGTTTGACGTCGAATACAGCCTGGGCCATGGCATCGACGACGTGGATGACCAGGGATTGTTTGCTTCCGATCCGCAGGACACGAACAACTTTAGGGCGGAACGGGGCAATGGCAGCGGGGACATCCGGCACAACATTTCGTTCAATACCATGTATGAGTTGCCCTTCGGCCATGGGCGCCGCTTCTTGGACAATGCAAGCGGAGCCGTGGATCGGCTCGTCGGAGGCTGGAGCATAGCGGCCCTGGGCATTCTAAGAACGGGTGTCGCTTCTACTGTCCACATCGGTACCAACACGTTTGGAAATTTCGATTTTACCAACCAGCGGCCCGATCGAGTGCCTGGCGTCTCGCAGTACGGCGCAGGATCGGGGCCGGACAATTTCCTTAACGGCGCTGCCTTCTCGTTGCCTGCACCCGGCACGTTTGGAAATCTGGCACGCGATACGTTTTATGGCCCGTCTTACAAACAGATTGACTTCTCAATTCTCAAGAAGACTCGCCTCACGGAAAAGAAGAACCTGGAATTCCGTGCCGAGTTTTTTAACTTGTTTAACCATCCAAACTTCGACGAGCCGAACAGCTTCTGGGGTACGGACGGGAGTGGCAAGGTCTTCTCCTCCTTTGGCCAGATCTTCAACACCCTAGGTCGAACGCTCGGGGTCGGAACTTCTCGGCAGATTCAGCTAGCTCTCCGGTTTAACTACTAGCGGCAACTCTCCCACGTCCCGAGGAGGCATACTAACATGCCTCTCTTCGGGCCCTGGGCGATATTCCTGTTGGATTGGTTGTACTGGAGACTGCGCGGATAACTTTTCGCCGAAGTGATCGATAGCATCTTGCAACGTGTGTGCATTTGTGGCTTGGAGGTACCCGGTTGATTGGGCGGAGACGGCACCCATGAAAACATCACACCGCAATCTGAGTTTAGTCTGTCGAATTATCTTAGCTCTACTGTTCACGGGAGTCCCGAACACGGCGGGAGCACAATCTCCCCAGGAGAAACGAGAAGGCCAACCAGCGAAGCAGGAAGGCCTCACGCTGAAGGCGGCTCGCAAGATTGAATTCTCCACCGACGAAGGCACATGGATCTCTTTAGATGTCTCGAGTGACGGTCAAGAGATCGTGTTTGATTTGGCTGGCCATCTCTACCGGCTGGATATCAACGGTGGAAACGCAGTTCCCATCACTTCCGGGTTTTCATTCGAAAGCCAGCCACGCTTTTCTCCGGACGGCAAGCAGATTGTGTATGTGAGTGACCGCTCCGGCGCGGACAATGTTTGGATCTCTCGCGCAGACGGATCCGGCGCGAAGCGGCTGACCAGTGATGCGGACACCATGTTTACTTCGCCTATTTGGACCCGCGATGGACGATATATTTTGGTTTCGCGTCTGAAGCCGAAGGGGTATGGATCTGCCCTGGAAGTTTGGATGTATGACGTGAAAGGCGGGTCGGGGCTCGTTGTTGTGCAGGCTAAGGGAAGCGAGAGCTCGCCGGGGCAAATCGCGATGGGAGCCATTCCTTCACCCGATGGACGATACCTCTATTTTGAAACAAGGGCAGGCGGATTTTCCGAGAACCCCCGATGGCAGATTGGACGCCGCGACCTGCAATTGGGT
>Ga0137360_10000629_pt1 | contig 20569 bp, 20 predicted proteins | sample Mad1_60_16metaG_FD_104924 | JGI IMG/M metagenome (GOLD analysis project Ga0137360, IMG submission 104924) | Vadose zone soil microbial communities from Angelo Coast Range Reserve, California, USA - Mad1_60_16 metaG | ecosystem: Environmental > Terrestrial > Soil > Vadose zone | place: USA... | reverse complement strand
CACCGAATACTGCCGGACCGCCGAATAGATCCCGATGGGCAGGGCGAGCACCCAGGTGAGGAACAAGGAGGCGACTGAGACCACCACGGTCAGCCAGAAGCGCTCGCCGATCACCTCGGTGACGGGCCGCCGCCACTCCATGGACATGCCGAAGTTGCCTTGGGCGATGAGGCGCATCCACTTGAGGTACTGCACGTAGACTGGCTGCCCGAGGCCGTACTGGATCCGGAGGTTCTGCGCCTCCTCGTCGGTTACCACGCTGCCCATGGACGCCATCTGGGCGATGTAGGAGGTGACGTAGTCGCCCGGCGGCAGCTGGATGATTACGAAGGAGAGGACGGAGATCGCCCACACGGTGAAGATTGCGAGGAGGGCGCGACGGCCGATGTAGGCCAGCATGACGGGCCCGGGTCACCAACCCTCACTCAACCCTCTCCCCGCTGGGGAGAGGGCAGGGTGAGGGGCGGCGATGCCCCAGGCGCCTCCCGAGCCTACTTCTTCCAGAAAAACGTCACGGGGCGGGAGATCGTCGGGGTCTTGCCGTCCGGGCTATTGTATTGACGCGACGGAATATTGCCCATGCTCGTCTTGACCACGCGCACGCCCATGGAGGCCGGGCCCATCCCGATGACGCCAATGATGTAGACCTCCTCGGCGGTGATCTTCCAGACCTCCTTGCCGAGCTGGATCCGCTCCTTCTCGGGCACGCCGTACGCACGCTTGAACTTCGCCATCAGCTCCTTCATGCGCGCGGGAGGCTCCTTCCCCTGCGTACCCGCGGACTGGAACCATTTGGCATAGAGCGGCCCCGAGGACGCGACGACGGCGATGGCGTCGAAGGGAAACACGTGCGTCGGGAACGTGAAGAGATGCTCGCTGCCGTCGTTGTTCCAAGCGGCGAGCTGCTGCTCGTTGGCGGCGGTGCGCTGCAGGGCGAGGCTCCGCTCCACCTCCTGCACGGTGAGATCGATACCGATCTTCTTCCACTGCTCGCGGATCATCTCCGCGATCTGCGTGAATTGCAGGAATTGGCCTCCGAGTGTCATGATCTCGACCCGGAGCCTCCCCTTGCCGTCGGTCCGCAGGCGATAACCCTCGGCGTCTTTCTTGGCGAGGCCGATCTTGTCGAGCATCTCGTTGGCCTTCTTGAGGTCGAGCGTCGCCCAGAGCTTGCGGTACTCGGGACCGGGGTTGTACTTGTTGTTGTCGGCGGGCACCACGGAGCTCGGCGTGCCGGTCCCCAGCCAGAAGGTCTCGTTGATCTGGTCGCGGTCGATCCCAAGCGCGAGCGCGCGCCGGAAGTCGGCCGTGTTCATCCACTTCGCGATCTCCGGGTCGGCCTCGTAGCTCAAGTTGAACTTGATGATCATGTCCCCGCCGTAGTCACCCGGATCGAGATAAAGCTTGTAGCCGCCCTTCTGCTGATTCTCGATGAACACCGGCACCTTGGCGAGGTCGAGGTGGCGAGCCTGGAAGTCGTACTCGCCCGCGATCGCGCGCAGGTTGATGACCTCGAGATTCTCCGCGAGCGTTAGCACCACCCGATCGATGTAGGGCAACTGGTTGCCTGCCGTGTCCACGAAGACGCTGTAGGGATTCCGCTCCAGCGTCCACGTGGGCGTGTTGGCGGGCGTCACGGTTTTCCACGGTGAGAGGACCGGCAGGTCGGGATTCTGCGACCAGTCGTTCTTGGACAGGAACATGCGGACCCAGCTGTCGAACTTCGCCTCCTTGAACTTCTTGTCCACCTCGGCCTGCCCGGCGTACTTCGGGTGGAACTGCTTCAGGTAGTGGGCCGGTGCATACCCACCCAGCCCGAACGCCCCACGCCAAGCCTGACCGCCGAGGTCCGTGGAGCCCGCCAGCACGTCGGGGAACATGTAGTACGGCTCGGGGAACTTGAACTTCACCGTGTAGGCGTCGACCTTTTCGACCACGCCCTGCTTGCCGTTGATCGCCATGGCCGCGGAAGGCGTGGGGACGAGGTCCTTGTTCCGGTAGATGTCCTCGAACCAGAAGACGAAGTCGTCCGCGGTGAACGGCTTGCCGTCGCTCCACTTCATCCCCCGGCGCAGGTGGAGGACGAGGGTGCGCCCGCCGTCCTGCATCTCGTAGCCCTTGGCAATGTTGGGCGTCACCTTGTCGCCCGTGTAGTCCCAGAAGAGCAGATGGTCGGGCCCCGAGCAGCACCGGTAGCCGTTCCAGAAGTCGGCCGGGCCCGTGAACCCTCCGCGCCACGTGCCGCCGTACTTGCCGATCTCGTTGAGCGGCTTGATGACCAGCGGATCCTGCCCGACCCGCTCCGCCACCGGCGGGAGCTTGCCCGCCTTGACCATCTCGGCGAACTGCGGGGCCTCCTTGAGCTGTTTGGGCTGCTTGGCAGGATCGGTGACGACCTCCGGCCCCTCCAGCTTGCCGATCAGGGCGCTCTTGCTCATCTGAGCCAGGGCCCCGGCGGCGGCCATGATGCTGAGCGCCCCCACCACGAGGCCGATCGTGAAACGGGACCGGAGCATGCGTGCCCGCGGCGTACGGCTATCTTCGGTCATGACGCGTCCCCCTTGATGCGTGTCCCGATGATCATGCGTGCTGCCCGCGGCGCTCCTGCCCCCGGCTTGGCCAGCACGCCCCACCAGCGGGCTCCCTCCAAGTATGTTGGGGGATACTGCGCCGGGCGCCCGCCCGCCGTCAAGCGGCTCTCACTAGCGCGCATCAGGGTCTGGCGCAGCCGATCGGCTCGAGGCAGCCGGTATATACTGCCCCTGCCGCATCGCAGTCCCACCCAGAGGAGGCGGTGTGATGACCCAGCGACACGTACTCCTCGCGTACCGGCGCGCCGCCCTTGATGGTGGTGCCGACACACCTTCATACGTCGAGTGGCGTATCTACGGGTTACGGAATTATGCCCACCACACAAGGAGGAGTCCATGAACCGACGCCAGTTCCTCAAGCTTGGTGCTGTGACCGGTGGAGCCGTTGCTGTCGGAGGCCCTGGGCGCGGCTGGTGGAGCACGGCCACCGCGCAGCCGGCCGCCACGCCTACCGTTGATCGTCTCGTCCTGACCGTCGTGGTGGACAACGTCTACGACATCTTCGCCAAAGGCGGCAAGCTCGACGCCATCACGGTGCAGCGGGCACCGTTCGTCAGGACGGGCGATACCCTGCTCTCCGAGCACGGTCTCGCGTACCACCTCGAGTCGACGCGCGGATCGGAGCGGCGGGAGATTCTCCTCGACTTCGCCCTGACCGAGAAGAATCTCAGCCAAAACTACCGGGGGCTGAAGGTCGATCCGGGCCGCGCCGACGCCCTCATCCTCAGCCACGGCCATGTCGATCACTATGGGGCGCTGGCCCCGCTGGTCGAGCAGGGCGTGATCAAGCCGGGGCTGACGCTCTACGCGGGCGGCGAAGACACCTTCTGCCAGCGCTTCGTTGCCCTGCCCAGTGGATCAGTCGACATGGGTCAGCTCGACCGCCCGGGCCTCGAATCACGCGGCCTCAAGGTTGTGCTCGCCAAGCAGCCCGCGGTAGTGGCCGGCCACGCCATGACCACCGGCCAGATCGATCGGCTCACCGACTTCGAGAAGCCGCCGGCGTCCGGTCGGCTGCTCGCCGGTCCCATGCACTCGGCGTGCTCGTCCAGCCACTTCGGAGCCACGCAGGTGGCGGTCAAGCCGGGTGATCTGGCACCCGACAACTTCCAGGGTGAGCATGCCACCGCCTATCTCGTGAAGGACCGGGGCCTCGTGGTGATCACCTCCTGTGGCCACGCCGGCGTCATCAACTCGGTGCGCCAGGCACAGAAGGTGACCGGTATCCAGAAGGTCCACGCGATCGTGGGCGGCTATCACCTGGCCCCGGCGCCCGACGAAATCGTTGCCAAGACGGTGGCAGAATTCAAGGCGATCAACCCCGACTACATCATTCCCATGCACTGCACCGGTTTGAACACCATCATCGCCGTGCACCAGGCCATGCCGGCGAAGCTCGTGATGCCCTCGACGGGCACGCGCGTGATCTTTGGCGCATGAGTCCCCCCTCCGGGCCGCGCGAGGGCACACTGTCGCCGCGCGGCTTCAGGCTCCACTACGTCGAGTGGGGAGACGCGAGCGCCCCGCCGCTCGTGCTCCTCCACGGCATCACCGGGCATGCCCGAACCTGGGACACGCTGGCGTCGGCCCTCGCGGATACGTGGCACGTTCTCACGCTCGATCAGCGCGGCCACGGCGATTCCGATCCCGCGCCCGACGGCGACTACGGTGTGGGGGCGATGGGGGACGATCTCGACGCCTTCGCGGACGCGCTGGGGCTCCCCACGTTCGCCCTGCTCGGCCTGTCCATGGGCGGACGCGTGGCCATGGGATTCGCCGGCGCGCACCCACAGCGCGTCCAGCGACTCGTCATCGTGGACATCGCCCCCGAGATCCATCCCCCCGGCATGGCCCGCATCCGGTCCATGATCGCCAACGCCCCCGAGGCTATCGAATCGGAAGAGTGGGCGGTCGAGACCGCGATGGCGGCCAACCCGCGCGCCGACGTGGCCGAGTTGCGCCACCGGATCAAGCACGCGCTCCGCCGCGAGCCCGACGGGACGCTCACCTGGAAGTACGCGCGCGACGTGCGGGAGATGATGCGGCGAGGCGGCCGCCACGAGCCGCTCGATCTTTGGGAACGGCTCACCCGCATCACTTGCCCCACGCTGCTCGTGCGCGGTGCCGAGTCCGACGTGCTCTCGCCGGAGCTGGCCGAGCGGGTGGTCGCGGCCCTGCCCGACGGCCGGATCGTGGAGGTGCCCGAGGCCGGGCATACCGTCCCCGGCGACCGCCCCATGGAATTCGTCGAGGTAGTGCGGCGCTTCCTCTCGCCCAGCGCGCGCTAGACTGCGCCGCTACCGCTCGCGCCCCGCCGCCGCGCTGCCTCTCCGCCCGCACCCGCTGCATGGCGTCTCGTCTCCACCCGCTTGTGCCAAGCCGGTAGCCCTCACGCGCCCCCCTCTCTCCCTTGGGGAGAGGGGCAGGGAGAGGGAACCCGCTCGACGCTCACCCGCCTCCCCACCGGGAAAAACCGCAGGTCCCAGCGCTCAGCTAGCATTCCCCAGAGTCCCTGCGGATACGCGAGCATCACGCCGACCGCGAGCGTGCCCAGCAGGATCATGTACCAGGCCCCGTAGTCGGAGAGGAACTCGCGCACCAGGAAGAAGAGCGCGGTGCCGATCAGCGGGCCTTCGAGCGAGCCGAGCCCGCCGATCACGACGATGAAGATCGTGTAGGCCGTCCAGGAGATGCTGAAGCCGGCGTCCGGCGAGATGCGGAGCAGGTTGAGGTAGATCAGCCCGCCGGTGAGGCCCGTACCGAACGCGACCGCGACGTAGACCGCGAGCTTGGTGCGGAAGACGTCGACGCCCAGCGTCTCGGAGGCGGGCTCGCTATCCCGGATCGCCATGAGCCCGAGCCCGTAACGGGAGCGAAGAAAGGCGTACACCGCGCCGAGGGCCGCTACGCCGATGGCCAGGGCAAGGAAATAGGTCGTCAGCTCGCGACTCTCGCGGGCGAGCGGAAACACCGCCTTCAGGGTGCGCCCGGACCCGCGGCCGAGGGCGGGCGTGTTGGCGATGAGCAGCCGGTACACCTCGGCGACCGCCCACGTGCCCACCGCAAAGTAGCCCCCATGGAAGCGGAAGACGATGGCGGCCGTGGGCAGCGCGAAGGCGGCCGCCGCCAGCCCCGCCAGCGGGACCGCGAGGAACGGATTCACGCCGAGATCGTCCGCCAGCACGATGAGCGCATAGCCGCCGAGCCCCACGTAGGCCTGCTGCCCGATGGAGACGAGACCGGCATAGCCGGCGAGCAGATTCCACATCTGGGCGAGCACGAGCAGGGCGATGAACTCCACGAGGATGCGCATCGTGCTGGGACCGCCCCAGGCGGGCAGGCTCAGGAGGACGATCAGGACGAGCACGGCGCCGACCGCGCCGATGCGGCTGGCGGGCGTCGTGCGCTCGATCCGGACGGCCGCGGGCTCCATCGGACGACTAGGCGACTCTGCGCGCCCTGGCGAAGAGACCGTGGGGACGGAGGAGCAGGACGGCCAGGAACACCAGATGTCCGGTGAGAATACCCCATCCGGGTGACAGCTTGGCGCCTACGGTCTGCGCGATACCCAACAGGGCGCCGCCCACGAGCGTGCCCCACAGCGAGCCCATCCCGCCGATGATGACGGCCTCGAAGGCGAAGAGCAGCCGATCGGGCCCGCTGCTGAACGTGAATGTCGTCCGGATGCCGAGGAACACGCCGGCCACCGCGACGATGCCGAGGGACAGCGCCATGGCCGCACCGTAGAGCTGCCGATTGTCGATGCCCATCAGCTCGGCCGTCTCCTGATCGTCGGAGGTGGCGCGGAACGCACGCCCCACCGACATGCGGCTGATGACGAGCTGCAGGCCGACCAGGATCAGCACGGCTACCACCAGCGTGATGAAGGGGAACCAGCCGATGGCGAGCCCGGATCCGAGCGACAGGCTCGCGGTCTCGATGCCGCCGGGGTTCAGGCGCCGCGAATCAGCGGAGAAGGTCTCGAGCAGCGCGTTCTGGATGATGATGGACAACCCAAACGTGACCAGGATCGGCGGCAGGATTCCGCGACCGAGGAGCCGGTTGAGGACCAGCATCTGGAGCGCGTAGCCCACCGCGGCCATGAGCGGCACCACCAGGATCAAAACCAGGAACGGATTCCAGCCGAGCGCCTCCACCGCGACGACCGCGAGGAACGCGGCCAGGATGCTGAGGTCGCCATGGGCGAGGTTCACGATGCGCATGACGCCGAAGATGAGCGAGAGGCCGGTGGCGAAGAGCGCGTAGAGCCCGCCGAGCAGCAGCCCCTGGAGGATGGTGTCCAGCCAGGCCAACCGTCACACTCCGAAGTAGGCGGCGGCGATCCGCGCGCGTGTCAGCTCCGCGGGCCGGCCTTCGAGCGAGACAGTGCCTTTGCGCAGGCAGTAGACGCGCTGGGCCAGCGGCAGGATCTGGCTCACGTTCTGGTCAACCACGAGCGTGGTGGTGCCTTCTCCGGCGATGGTACGCACGACGCGGTAGAGATCCTGGACCACGAGGGGTGCCAGGCCGAGCGAGATCTCGTCTACCAGGAGCAGGCGCGGGTTGGACATGAGCCCGCGACCGATGGCGAGCATTTGCTGCTCGCCCCCCGAGAGGTTCGTGCCCGGCTGGCGTCGGCGCGCGCCCAGCACGGGGAACAGCTCGTAGACTCGCGCGAGCGTCCAGCGACCCGACCGTGCGCGGTAGGCGCCCACCTGCAGGTTCTCCTCGACGCTCAGGCTGGGAAAGATCCGGCGGCCCTCGGGCACCAGCACGACGCCACGGTCCACCAGCTCGTGCGCCGACCGCCCGCCGACCGGAGCGCCGTCGAAGCGGACGGCCGACGCGGGCGCCGGAAGCACGCCCGCGATCGTGCGGAGGACCGTGGTCTTGCCGGCGCCGTTGGCGCCGATGACCGCCACCGTCTCGCCTTCTCCGGCTTCGAGTGAGACGTCGAAGAGGGCCTGGAAGCTTCCGTAGAAAGCGCTCAGGCCGCGGACGCTCAGCAGGGTCACTGCACGTCGATTCCCAGGTAGACGCGCTGCACGAGGGCACTGGCCATCACCTCGTCGGGGGCGCCCTCCACCAGCATCCGTCCGGCGCTGATGACGACGAGCCGGCTCACCACCCTGCGCAGCGTGTGGACGATGTGCTCGATCCAGATAATGGCCACGCCCGCGCCGTGGGCGCGCCGGATCACCTCGACCAGCTCGTGCACCTCGTGCTCGCTGAGGCCGCCCGCGATCTCGTCGAGCAGGAGCACCCGCGGCCCGGTGGCCAGCGCGCGCGCCAGCTCCAGACGCTTGCGCTCGAGGAGAGTCAGGGCCCCCGCCCGCGTATTGGCCTTGGAGGCCAGCCCCGCGAGCTCCAGCGCTGCCATGGACGGACCATAGGCGGAGCGCTCGGAGGCTCCGGCCCCGAAGACGCCGCCCACCAGCACGTTCTCGAACACGGTGAGCGCTTCGAACGGATGCGGGATCTGATGGGTGAGTGCAATGCCCGCGCGGCACCGCGCGGGCGGCGAGGTGCTCGTGATGTCACGGCCGGCGAAGGTCACCGTTCCGCTCTCGGGGTGCAGGCGCCCGATCATCAGGTTGAGCGCGGTGGTCTTGCCGGCGCCGTTGGGCCCGATCACGCCGAGGGCCTCACCCTCTCCGACGGAGACGGTGAGCCCGTCGATGACCCGAAGCGATCCGAACGTCTTCGAGACGTTCTCGAGCGCGAGCAGCGCGGCCATCAGGCGACGCGGTCCCGCTCGCAGGGAATGGTCGTCACCGCCCCGCGGATCCGCGCGCCCTCACGCCTGTCCGATGGACCGGAGCTTCGCGGAGACGGGAATATTGGGTGCTGTCCGGTTGCTGACGATGACCATGTCGAAGCGGAACTCCTTGCCGCGCACCCACTGCCCGCCAACGAGCGGGGTCTTGGTGACGTTGGGCACCGGGCCTTTGGCCCAGTTGATCGGGCCCACAACGGTGTTGAGGTTGGTGGCCTTGATCGCAGCAACCACCGCGCTCTTGTCGTCCAGGGAGGAGGCTCGCTTGAGAACATCGACGGCGACCTCGAACAGAGCGTGGGTGAACCCGAGCGGCTGCGTCCACTGCTTCCTGGTTTCCTTGATGTAGGCGGCGCTCAGATCGGCAGCGCTCGCCCCGGTCAGTGAGGACTTGAACGGATAGCGCGGTGCCCACCACACCTCCGTCGACATGCCCTCGCCGAGATCGCCCAGGGCCTCGACCGAGCGCGGGAACAGGAGCGCCTTGCCGACCGAGGCGATCTTCGGCTTGAAGCCCTGCTGGGCCGCCTGCTTCCAGAACGTCGTCCAGTCGGGTGGGATCGGCACCCCGGTCACGATCTCGACCTTGTCCCGCTTGAACGCGGAGATCTGGGCGGAGAAGTCGTCGGTCAGGTTCGGGTATCGCCCGGGATCGACGAGCTTGTAACCGGCGGCGGCCAGGGCGGGAGGGAAGCCCCGCTGCGGATCGCTCCACGCATTGCCGTCGCCGTCGTTCGGCCAGAGCGCGCCCACGACCTTGTTGGTGGGCAGCGTGTTCCACATATCCACGAAGACGCCGATGATGTCCTCGAGACCCCAGAAAAAATGGTAGGTGGACTTGAAGCCGGTTTCCGGCTTGCCGCCGCGGCCGAAAAACCAGGGTTGCCACGGACAGACGCTCGAGATACAGGGCGTGCCGTTGGCCTCACTTTGGTCGGAGACGGGATTCGTGGTCTCGGGCGTGCTCGACACCAGCATGAGGTCCACCTTGTCCGACAGGATGAGCCGGGAGGCGACCTCGGCCGCGCGGTTCGGATCGGACTGGCTGTCCCGCACGAGCACCTCGACGGGAAAGCTCTGCCCGCGAATCGACAGCCCGCTCCCCAATGCCTTGCGGATTCCGCCGACCACGAACGTGTCAGTCTCGCCGAAGCCGGCCAGGGAGCCGGTCTGCGGGCTCACGTAGCCGATCTTGAGCGTCCGCGTGCCGCGCTGGGCCACCGCCCGCCCCGGACGGATGCCGTGGAGCGTGAGCGCCGCGGCCGAGCCGCCGGCCATTCGCAGGAAATCGCGCCGACCACCCCGCGAATTCTCCCGCATGCGGCTAGAATTGCACGGGCGCCGGCGGCATCTTGCCGCTGGCGTAGAGAGCCGGGAGCTCCGGCGAGGCGTTTTCCCAGACCAGGAGCATCGAGCGCTTGGGCGAGAAGCCCCGATGTCGGATGTCGGCGGGCATGGCGGCCACGTCGCCGGCCTTCATGGTGACGCGGGCCCGGACCGCGCCGGTGTCCCGGTCCTCCACTTCCCACTGGATTTCGTCGGAGAGCTGCACGAACCACTCCACCCGATCGTTGCCGTGGATGATCGGCAGGATGTACTCCTCCGTGGTCGGGCAATAAAGGCTGTTCTTGCACACCGACACCACCGAGGGGTTCCACGTCACGTCGGAGCGCGAGAGATAGGCGAAGAGGTTCACGGATACCACCTCGTGCTCGAAGCCGGGCTCCGCGTGCACCTCGGGGGCGTCCTGCGGCACGTCGGTGAAGTGACGGTTGATCGGGAAGCCATTGTCGTCGGTGCGGATCGGCTCGTCTCCGGGGGCCCCGATCATGCGCTTGGCCGTCACGCGGTGCCGCGTGATCGCTCGCTTGTTGCTTCCGTTCTTGGGCCCGAACGCGCTACCTGTCTCCTCCGGGGACGCGAAGGGATCGAACGTCGCGTTGGTCCAGTCGCCCAGGATCGCCTCGAAGAGGCGGCTGATCACATCGGTCTTGAAGTTCTCCGAGTAGTCCAGCCCGGCCTGCCGGTACTGGGCATTGAAGCGGCCCGCGAATAGGTCCACGGTGCCGTAGTGGTTCACCGTCCCGATGACGGTATCGAAGTTGACGATGCCGTAGAAGAATCCCCACGCGACGTCACGCTGGATCGCGCGGAGAAACGCGTCCACCGCGAGCATGTGGGTGCCGTTGGGCCAGCGGTTGTGGACGAAGTATTCGTCCCGGCTGAACGCGAACTTGCCCAGGGTGAACTCCCGGTATCCGTGCTGATTGGGCTCGATGCTTCCGAGTTCGGGGAGCGTATCGGTCGCCATGGCGTCATCCTCCCTGTGCGTGCGTGCTCAGGCCTGGGGCCGGGGCGTGGTCTGGCAGATCTGGGCCCAGCGCTCCACCGTGTCTTGCCCGGCCAGCGTCTGGAGCAGGATGACGCTCGGGTGGCCCGCGTGGAACTGGTACGCTGCGCCGGCGGGCAGCAGGGTCATGTGACCGCGCCGGGCCCGCACGCGTCCCATCTTCTTCCCGGGGGGCGTGGCGGCCAGCGGAATCGAGCCCTGGCTGCCCGACGGCACCAGGGACAGATCGTCGGGCTTGACGAGCCGAACCTCGACCTCGCCGTCCATGACGAGGGCGAACTCGTCCTGCGCGGCCACCCGCCATCCGGAGGTGCCCTCGGCCCGGATGGCCTCGATCACGTACTCGATGTTCTTGCCGACCGCGACCTTCTCGTAGGGCTTGGCCTTCGAGGCGACCTCGAACACGTTGGAGAAAACGTAGTTTCGGGGATCGTCTTTTATGACCTCGACGCCCCCCTTCTCAAAGTGCTGAAGCGAGCCGAAGCGGGTGAGCTGTGGCGCCATTGCCGGTCTCCTTTTTGCGACCCTCCCCACGTCCCCGACCGAGCTGCCGGCGGAGCCGGCCCAGCTCTGCCTGATCCGCCAGAGAGAGCGCGTATCTCGCGCACGACGTGCAAACTTGAACTGTTCTCTAGTACGCCAGCCAGGTCTTGTCAAGGTCGGGCATCCCTCTGCCGGGCGCCATCGACAATGCGCTGATCCGGATGCCGATGTGCCGCACCGTCCGATCGAGAGCTGCCGGCAAGTCGTGGATGGCGAGCTGCAGTGGGCAGCCGCTGGGCTTGTGATTTGTCGATTAGACGGCGAGGGGGCTTGCTGTCCAGCCTATGTCTTTAATCCGCGCGGCTGTCTCGCCTGCCGCCGGATTGCCACCGCCACCGACCGAGGGCGAGGCCAAGAGTTCCGACGCCGAAAAGGAGAATCGTTGACGGTTCAGGAACAACGAGCGCACCGCGAATCTCCCCGCCGCCAAACTGCACGGTGTGAAAGTTGATGTAGGAGTTGCCCGACAGGATGTTCGGCAGCTGCGCAGCAAGCGTCGTGTTATTGCCTTCGGGCGCATCCCACTTGCCGCTGATCGTTCCCCCAACCCCCGTAGCGAACGGCGTGAACACTTGATCGTTGGGGTTGTTGTCATTGAAAGGGCTGCCGAAGAAGCCCCAGACGACAGGCGCGTTGGTGGTGGGAGTCACAGTCGGAGCTGCATGAATAAGTTTTGGGGGAGCACTCCAGTGGGCCCTCAACTCAAGGGAGGTGGAGTCCGGGACGGACCCAGATCGCATAGCCCCCGCTGATCGGATCATCCACACGGCGGTAGCCTCGAGTCTGCGCATAGTCGATGAACGGCTGAACGAATTCCTTCCGGCGATTGAAGAAAACCGCGTCCGGTGGCCGCCGGGCGAGTAACTCTCCGAGTTCGGCAGCCGAGATCATCCCGTACCGCTCGCGGTCTTTCGGAGGAAGGAAGGCCGCCATCCTCCATGCGAAGGGGCCAGTGGCGAACTCCGGATACACCCTGAGTCCGCCCTCGATGGGCTGTATGGGCGTCGTGGTCAGCACCAGCGCGCCTGGCGCCGTCGCCGACCTGATCCGCTCCCCGACCTCGTGCTCCCGCATCGGTATCCAGTGACTGGGGGTTAGCAGGGAGGTGAGCCTCTGGTAGGTGACTGGGAAGTCGGTAGCTGCGACGATGATTAGCGCGGCCCCGGTCAGCCGAGCCCACCGGGCTGCCGGCTGTACTGGGGCGGACGCAAGGACGTAGACAATCACCAAGACCATGAAGGGGAGCAGCGGGTATGCGTATTGAAGCTGTGGTGGCATCGGCGCCAGGACACCGGGGACGAGCACTATCAGGACTCCCAGCGTCAACAGGACGGCCTCGCGGTGCGGCCCGCTCCAAGCCTTGGCTCGCCATGCCGCAAAGGTCGCGCAGTACAGGAAGAGGATCAACAGCGCCGCGTCGGCCTGTTGATCGACGAACTTGTGGAGGAAGTATACGATCTTGTCCAGCAGCGTGACCTTGACGTACTTCAGGTGGACGAGGGTGGTGAGCCGCGGGTAACCCAGGATGCCGAAGATGAACTGGGAGGGTACGGTCATCAGCGGGACGATGGCTGGCAGCACTCCGACGGTCATCCCAAGGCTGCAGAGCAGGAGGCCGCCCAGCCGTTGCCCTCGTCGCACCAGCGACCGGCTTAGCCAGAACGACAGCAAGAAGGGCACGGCCACCGGCGCGAAGCTGATCCGGATACCAATGGCGCAGCCCAGCAGCAACCCGCTGAGAGCGAGATAGATTGGACGCAGCCCGCTGAGCCCCCGCAGATGCAAGAGGAGCGCGGCCAGCGCGCAGAGCGTCGAGGTCTCGTGGTTCCAGGCGAGGGCGTCCGTGTGCCTGAAGACCCTGCTGGAGACCAGCACGAGCAGGAGCCCGCCCGTAGTGAGCCATCGTCCGAGCGGATCCATCCGGGCCAGCAGACGCCAACCGGTCGCGCAGAGCAGGGCCGCGAGGGCGGTCCCACAAAGCGCCTGGATGATCCGCGCGGCGAGGAGCTTGTACGGTGTCCACCAAGTCAGGGCCGCGTAAAGATACACCTGGTTGGGCATGTGGAAGTACGGGTAGTCGCGGTACGGAAGCAAGCCATCTTGGGTCAAGAGCACGGCCGGGACCACGAACTGGTGCTCATCGTGATTGAACGATCGGTTCACAGCCCGGGAGAAGGACAGGACGAACACGATCGTGGTCATGACCACGAAGACCAGCCAAGGGGTCATGCGGACCACCGAACGGTCAGGGGCCATCATTCGGCTCTCCATTCGTTCGGGTGAAGCAGGCGCGATTAACGCCATTGCCCAGGCGCTCGTTCGACTCGCGCGGCAATATCCATAGGGGCATCAAGAGGGGCGACCAGCAGCTCGCGGGTAAAGCGGCCGTATCCTCGTCGTCCGTTAGCCCAGCAGGTCCAGTCGACGCCGATCCGCATTGCGTTAGCGGCCGGCCGCGACCGGCCCGCGATGCTGGTCTTCGATCTTCTGCTCTTCGTGGTACTCGAAGTCGGTGTTGACCGCCCAGATGTCGTGGGACGCCCCCTGCATGTTCCACACGGCCATCATGGCCGTGAGCATCGAGTGATCCTGGTTGTTGTACTTGTGCATCCCGTTCCGCCCCACCGTGTGCAGGTTGGCGATGGGGTCGATGTGGCTGCGGACCGTATCGAGGCAGTCCCGGTACTTCGAGTCGTAGATCGGGTAGGCCTTGGGCATCCGGATCACGGCCCCGTCCTTCACGTCCGACGCCGTGGCGAGGCCCAGCTGCTCCAGCTCGCTCGAGGCCTGACGGATCAATCCGGCGTCCGTGCTCTCCCAGAGCCCGTCGCCCTTGAAGCAGAAGTACTCCATGCCGAGACAGGTCCGCCCCGGCTCCGGCACCATGGCGGCGCTCCAGTTATTGAAATTCTGGATTCGGCCCACCTTCACGCCCGGAGTGTGGATGTAGATCCAGTTGTCCGGGAAGAGATCCTGCTTGTCGAGGATCAGTGCCACCACCAGGAAGTCGCGGTAGGCCAGTCCCTCCGCGGCCTGCCGCACCGCAGGCGACACCGCGGGCGCGAGGGCCCGCACCAGCGAGCGCACCGGCATGGTGGCGATCACGTGATCGGCCTCGATTCGCAGGTCGCCCGCCTGCGTCTTGGCGCGGACCGCCACCGCCTTGCCGTTCTCCACTTCGATGGCGGTCACCCAGTGCTGCATCCGCACCTCGGCGCCCATCTCGCAGATCCGGTCGCGGCACATCTCCCACATCTGGCCGGGACCCAAACGGGGATACTGGAACTCATTGATCAGACTCTTGATCTTGGTCGAGCGCTTGTTGAGCGAGACGGCGGAGATGATGACCTTGGCCAGCGAGAGCCCCTGAATCCGCTGGGCGGCCCACTCCGCCCGGATCTCGGTGCAGGGAATGCCCCAGACCTTCTCGGTGTAGGTCTTGAAGAAGATTCGATAGAGCCGCTTGCCGAAGCGGTTGGTGACCCACTGCTCGAAGTTCTCTTCCACCGGATGGGGCCACCAGTGCCAGCGCAGGTAACTGAGCACGATGAGCACCGCGTTGATCAGGCCGAGACCCTTGAGGGCGTTGGCGGCCTTGAGAGGATAGTCGAAATACTTGCCGTTGTAGTGAATCCGAGACATTCGGGGCACCGAGATGAACTCGGGTCCCAGGATCTCGTGCCAGAGCGTTTCGACCGGGGCGATCTTGGTGAAGAACCGGTGACCACCGATGTCGAAGCGGAATCCCTTGTACTGTGCTGTCCGGCAGATCCCGCCAACCATATCGTCGGCCTCGAGCACCGTCACCTGGTAGCCCTGTTTGGCCAGCAGGTAGGCGGCGGTGAGTCCGGCGGGACCGGCACCCACGACCACCACCTTGTCGCGTGGGGCGATGGGGGTCACGGCGCGAGGATAAGGTGTGGTGGATTCCAAGCTATCGCTCGGCAAACGGGTCACGCCGGCCCAGGAGGCGCCGGCTTGCCCCGGTGAACACGATCAACAGACCTTCGACAGCGCATGCCCGCCCCTTGCCCAGTAACCCCACGATCTCGCCGACGCCCACGCAGAGTCGGACAGGACGAGCAGCCGCAGGGAGCGCCGTGACAGCTCGGCCCAGTGCGATCCCTGGTACTCGGTAACCTGGCTTGCCGCCTGACACACTGCGCTGCCTGGTTGACTCGAACTCTACTCGGACCGAATCATACGTCGCGGCCTCATCCGGAAGCACAAAATGGGTCGATGTCCCGAAGGCTGCGGATCATAGCAGATACCAACGGATTACTCGTCCGAGCCGGGATACGCAGGCGGGTCTGAAAATCCTATGCTCCACTGGCAAGCCTGATAGGAACCGATGGATGGCAAGATGCGTCTAACCTATTGAAAACGCGCTGGTCGTATCCGACTCCTCAAGGCTTCGACACGGGGCCCAACGTGGGACCGGCATTCAGATCCAGATTCGCAGCAACCCAGGTCCAGCGTCTGCGCTGGGAAAGCCCGGTCCGATTCCCATATTCCCAGAACATTCCCACGGCGATTCTCATCTGATTCCCATCCGCTGAAGTTAGTCGAGGCGCTCTCGGACTGGATCCACCGGCTAGACCAAGTCCACCGCGAAGACGAGGATGTTCGATTTCGGTGGTTGCGGGCCCCTGATTTGAACCAGGCGCAGCTGCTCCTGCACGACACGCAGGTTCTTCGTGCGACGCAGTAGCTCCGCGCAACACGCATGCCGGAGCGCATGAGGATGCAACGCGCGTAGCCCCGCCCGCATCCCGACGGCCTTGGCGACCTTCACCATCAGGCCTGATCCGCCTGGACGCTTGACGCCGGCGCTGCGCCTGCCTAGGATGTCGCTCAGCCGGCCCGGCGCAAGGACGGGGGGCGACCGCCGCCGGAGGATGTTCATGTTGGCTATCCTCTGAAACTCTGCTGATTGGACAGGGTTTCGGAACCACGCGCGATATCGAGCAAGGACCGGACGGGAATCTTTACGTTGTGTCGGTGACAGACAGCATCATCTATCAGATTCGCCGCAAGCCCTAGCCCGAACATGACAGCGAAACGAAAGAGGCGTTTATGAAAACATTGCTGAATCTCAAGCCGATTTGGGTTTCGGCGTTCCTTGCGTGTGCTTTCTCTTCCCAGGCTCACGCCACTTCCATCATCAATGGCGGATTCGAAGCGGGTTTCACGGGCTGGACCCGAGCCGATCAATTGGGTAGTGAGGGTACATTTGCGCTGCAGACCGGCACCACTAGCCCTGTCACTGGAACTGTTGTTCCCGCACCGCCAGGAGGCTCGACCGCCGGAATGACCGACGCGCAGGGACCGGGAAGTCACGTCCTCCATCAGACCTTCACCGTGGATGCGCTAGTTTCACTGGCGACGCTCAACTTCGATCTCTTTATCGGGAACCGGGCAACCGCCTTCTTTGCACCCAACACGCTCGACTTCGCGACCCCGACTCTCAACCAGCAGGCTCGCGTCGACATCATCGCCAGCGGCGCCGACCCGTTCAGCGTCGCCCCAAGCGATGTACTGCTGAACCTCTTCAAGACCAATCCAGGTGACGCGCTAGTCTCCGGTTACACACATCTCTCCATTGACGTCACCTCGCTTTTCAACAGCCATTTCAACGTGCCGTTGACGCTTCGATTTGCGGAAACGGACAATGTGTTCACTTTCCAGATGGGCGTGGACAACGTAGCTATCCAGTCCAGCCCAGGTCAAGTCATACCCGAGCCGTCGTCGTGGATTCTGACGTTCACGGGACTCCTCGCGATCTTCTGGGTCCGGCGGCGCGCCCGCCCACCCAGACTCGTTTGACGGCGCCCACGATCTCGAAGTAGAAGCCCAGCGACCTGTTCGCCGGCGAGGGGTGGCGGGCCCCCGCAACCACTGAGATCAACCGTTTGGGCTTGGCGCGGGCGGTTGGCGGAACAGGTCGAGGTAATCGGTACCGTAGCTGAGAGGCACTCCCGCCTCAGCGTACTCCTTCGCGGCAGCCATCATGAGCAGCCGGTGCATGATCGCAAGCTCGGCAATGCGTCGGCGATCCGCGATGAAGATCGTATTCTCAGTGCCTCTCCGACCTTTCTCCGGAGAGGTGGATTTGCTTGGGGCCTTGGGCCCAGTCTTCCTCGCCGACGAGTCACCTCCCGTACGCGCGGCATCTTCCCGCGAGGGTGTAGAATTTACAGATCGTCCAAACGACTAAGCCGCCGCTGAACCGGACAAAGGAGGCTCCTCATGGAACAGATCGGACAGATGGACAAGCCCGGCGCGCTAACCCGGACACTTTTCAGCATCGGAGAGCGGATGTTTGGTCAGGTGCCAACTCCCGAGCGACTCATGGTGCATCGGCTGCCGCTCCTGCTTGGGCTTGGAGGTCTTTACGGCGCCATCGAGTGGTTCGGGAAGATCGACGCTGAGCTTCGCGCTCTGCTCAACGTCCAGGTGGCCGCACTCTACGGCGCCACGTACTGAATGGACATCCGCCACGCCGTCGGCGTGAAGGCGGGTGTCCCTGCGAATAAGCTCGCCGATGTCTTGACGTACCGTGAGAGCCCGCACTTCAGTGAACGGGAGCGAGCCGCGCTCCAATTCTCCGAGCACATTACCCGCGACGACCTCGAGGTCTCCGAAGCGTGCCTGGGGCAGGTGCGGGAGCATTTCACAGAGGCAGAGATCGTGGAGCTGACGTTCATCGTCGGCTTCCAGACCTTTGCCAGCAAATTTGCGAAGGCCTGGAGGCTCGCGCCACAAGGCTACTCTTCCTGAGGTGCGAATCGCATTCCGGGACAAACCGTGCGACCGGAATCCGCTCGAGGCAAGATTGACAAGGAGGGCTCATGCTCAACCCTGGAGACAAGGCGCCCGACTTCACGGGGCGCGACCACAACGGCAATACCGTGAAGCTGTCGGACTTCAAGGGCAAGACCAGAAGGGTGCGGCGCGCGTTGGCGTGGTGATCGATCGCGACGGCAAGATCAAGGAGTGACACGCGCGCGTCGACGCCCGTGCCTGGCCGGCCGAGGTCGTCAAGACGCTGTAGAGCGCATCTGACCGACGATCGCATCCGACCCGACCGGAGACGAAGCCATGATCGCTGCCATCGCCCGAATGGCCGCCACCCCACCGCACTCCGCGGCGAGGTCGCGCACGGGGTAGCCGAGCCGCGCCATGCGGGAGCCCTCCTTTCTCTGGCCCGTGATCCGGACGTCAACGGCCAACTCTGTGTCCCAGCGCTGATCGGGGTTTTGACGGCAAAGGTCAGCGGCTTCCTGTACACTCGCTTCACCTCGAAGATGTGCTGGGCGGGGCCGGGCGCCCCCGCCACCTCTCGAATTCGCGAGCAGTTCACGGTCTCCGTTCGGCGCTGCCACCGTTCCTCGCGGCTCACCCTCAGGCGACGACAGGGAGATCGATGGCTGCCGCTCACCTGCTCACGGAGCTGACCCCCGAGACGCTCGAGGAGCCGATCCGGGCGGAGCTCTTCGGTGTCGAACGCCTCGAGCAGCACGCCGAGAGCCTGGCCGCCGCCCAGCCCGTCCTCAGCGGAACGGTCAGAGGACGCCCGCTGCTCCCGCGCGTCCAGGACAACGGCCGCTTCTTGCGCGAGACGTATCGGGCGGTCGCCAAGGCGATTCGCGAAGAGCGCTCCATCGTGCCCGCGGCAGAATGGCTCGTCGACAACTTTCACATCGTGGATGAGCAGCTGCGCGAGATCCGCGACGATCTGCCGCCGGGCTTCTATCGGGAATTGCCCAAGCTGGCCGACGGGCCTTTCGCCGGCTATCCGCGCGTCTACGGTATCGCGTGGGCCTTTGTCGCGCACACGGATAGTCGCTTCGACCCGGACCTTCTCCGCCGATTCGTGCTGGCCTATCAACGCGTCCAACCGCTGACCATCGGCGAGCTGTGGGCGGTCGCCATCACCCTGCGAGTGGTGCTGGTGGAAAACCTTCGCCGGCTCGCGGAAGGCATCGTGCGCGGGCGCAGCGCACGCGAGGCCGCCGACGCCCTGGCCGACGATCTCCTCGGCCTGAGCGGCGATGAATCACGGCTGGCCACCCGCGCGCTCCAGAGGCTCGAAGAGGCGCGGTTGGGGACCGCCTTTGCTGTGCAGCTCGTTCAGCGACTCCGCGATCAGGATCCTGCGGTGACCCCCGCTCTCGTCTGGCTGGACCGTCGCCTGACTGCCCAAGGGACGACGCCCGACGAGATCGTCCGCGTCGAGCATCAACGGCAGGCCGCGATGAACGTGACCGTCCGGAACGTGATCATGAGCATGGGGCTGATGTCCGCGCTGGATTGGACGGAATTCTTCGAGAGCGTTAGCCTCGTGGACCGCGTGCTCCAGGCGGACGCCAACTATCCCGCCATGGACTTCTCGACGCGCGACAGCTACCGGCATGCCATCGAGGAGCTCGCGAAAGGCTCGGGCCGCGCTGAGCTCGACGTGGCCCGTGAGGCAATCGGACAGGCGGCACGGAGCGACGTACACGACGGCCGGCGGAATGATCCCGGCTTCTATCTCGTGGGGGCGGGGCGCCTTCCATTGGAGACGATCCTCGGCTGCCGAGCCTCGCTCCCGCGCCGGCTCCTCCGTGCCTATATCGGGGCGGCGACGTTCGGGTATCTCGGCACCATCGGCCTTCTCACCTTGGTTCTTCTCGCGCTGCCCCTCTTCGCCGCGTGGGCATCCGGCGTGCGACCGACGGTTCTCATCGTGCTCGGCCTCCTCGCCGTCGTTCCGTCGTCGGATCTCGCCATAGCGCTCGTGAATCGCTTCGTCGCGGCCGTGGTGAAGCCGGGAGCTCTGCCGCGATTCGAGCTTCGCGATGGTGTGCCGCCGGCTCTCCGCACCATGGTGGTCGTTCCCACGCTGCTGGCCGCTCGCGGCGAGATCGACGAGCAGATGGAGCGGCTGGAAGTGCACTACCTGGCCAACCCCGACGGCGACCTGCGATTTGCCATCCTCTCGGACTGGACGGACGCGCCCCAGGAAACCATGCCGGGCGACGAGGACCTATTGGCCGTGGCGCGCGAGCGGATCGCGGGGTTGAACCAGCGCCATGGAGCGGCACCGGATGGTGGCCACCGATTCTTCCTCTTCCATCGCCACCGGCTCTGGAACGAGCGCGAAGGGGCCTGGATGGGGTGGGAACGCAAGCGCGGGAAGCTTCACGAGCTGAACCGCCTGCTTCGAGGAGCGACCGACACCACGTTTCTGCCGGCTCCGGACCGCGTCGACGGGGCGCCGCCGGATGTCCGCTACGTCATTACCCTGGATGCGGACACGCGCTT
>Ga0137360_10000627_pt1 | contig 20608 bp, 9 predicted proteins | sample Mad1_60_16metaG_FD_104924 | JGI IMG/M metagenome (GOLD analysis project Ga0137360, IMG submission 104924) | Vadose zone soil microbial communities from Angelo Coast Range Reserve, California, USA - Mad1_60_16 metaG | ecosystem: Environmental > Terrestrial > Soil > Vadose zone | place: USA... | reverse complement strand
GAGCGCTAACTCGAAATCACCTTTCTGAGTCGCCGTGCCATCGACACTGGCGTAATTAACCGAGGCTGAGCCGCTGCTGTCGCCTGAGCGCGTCACGGTGATGGTCAACGCGGTCAGGTCTTCCTGCACGTTGTAGTTGCTCGCGCTGAACTGCAAGCTCGGCGCTCCTGCGTTGTCGTCATTGATGATCGTGCCGATGCCCTGGGCCTTGGCGATGATCGCGTTTGACGGGTTCGACAGATTGACGAAGAAAGTTTCGTCAGGCTCGTGTGCTGTGTCGCCACTTACGTTGACGGTGATCGTGTTGGAAGTCTGCCCCTTGGTAATGGTTAGCAGACCGCTAGTCGTCTGATAATCAGAGCCGGCTATCGCGGTACCATTAGCCGTCACGTAGTTGACGCTCACATCGTTGGCAATCGCGTTGGAAGAAGTAACCGTAAAGGTGAAAGCCGACGTGCCGTTGTTGCCTTCGGCCTGCGAGACATCGCTGATTGAAAGCGTTGGCTGCTCGTTATCCTGGATGAAGAACGAGGCGGTCGTGACATTGCCAAGCACCGCGCCCCCGGTTGGATTGCTCAACGACAGAGTAAAGCTTTCAATACCTTCCGGCGTGTTGTCGTCGATGATGGGAACATTGATAGCTTTGCTGGTTTCGCCATCGTTGAAGGTCAAGGTACCGGACGTGCTGGTGTAATCAAACGGCGCCGTGGCCGTGCCGCCGGTGGTCGCATACTGGATAGTGACCGTTCCGGTGCTGCCATTCGTGCGCAATACATTAATCGAGAAGCCGCCGCTGTTTTCAAGCTGTGTGATTGAGTTGGTGCTGAGTTGTAAGGTTCCAGGACTGTTGACGACGCCTGAAGCACACGCAGCGAATTCCGAAGTGTTCCCGGCAGGATCTGTCGCCGTCGCGCTGAAGAAAGTGCCCGCGACGTTGGCCGTCGGCACGTTGAAAGTAAAACCGGCTTTGCCGCTCGCGTCGGTAATCACGTTCGCAAATCCCAAAAAAGTCTGGCCTTCACCAAACCCGGACAGGTTGGGAGCTGTATTAGAAAAGAATTCGAGCCGGAACTGCGTAGAGAACGCACTGTCAAGCGTGCCTTTGATGGTGGTTGTACCGGCATTGGAAACAGCGGACGTGATGACCGGGAAGTTTTGTAGATTGTTTGCGCCTGTATCGGCGTCTCCAGTGTTGTCATCGTTGGGCGTGACGCCAAACGATCCGGTGTACAGATCGATGCCTAATCCATTCGCGCTGGAATAGATTGAGTTGCCGAGGATCGCGTTGTTGATACTCTTAAAGACGAAGACGCCAAATCCATTATTGAAGGCGATCACATTGCCTGCACCTGACGCAGTGCCGCCAACCGTGTTATTGGCGGGTCCATTCTCAATATCGATGCCGGCCTGACCATTCGGGAGCGGACTGACGCCATCGGCCTTGGTCCCGATGAAGTTGCCCATTACCTGATTGTTAGCTGCGATTCCGCCGAAACCAATTCCGTTGGAATTGTTACCCGAGATAACATTCCGCTCGGCGGAGGTAGTACCGCCAATAATGTTTGAAGTGCCGCTAATCGAGAGGCCATTATTAAAAGTTCCAACAGTTGCTGTTCCACTCGCATCGGTGCCAATATAATTCCCAATCACTTTGTTGTTATGGGCAGCGATCGTATCCAGCCAGACACCTGTGCCGCCTGAGGCCGAGGCGATTCCTGAAACTACGTTGCGATCGGCCGGGACCGAACCTCCGATGATGTTATTCGCCGATTTTACGTACACACCAACATTGCAGTTTGGGACTGGGAAGTTCGCAGTGCCGGCGGGATTAGTGCCAATGAAATTACCCGCAACAGCGTTACCATCGTTCGCCTGGATCGAAATCCCCTGCAAACTAAAGCGGTTGATGACTAAACCCCTAATCGTGCTGTTACCGCCAGTCAACGTCAGCCCCGAGATGCCGGCGCCGACGTTCGCGCCGTTCAACTCGATTAAGAGAACTGCATCGCTGCCAACCGTCAGCGTGTTCGGGGCAGCTCCGGGTTGGGTATAGCCGTCGATCGTAATGGGCTCGGTTATTGTCGGCAGCGCTGAAGTCGGACTGATCGTCTTGACCCCGCCGCCAGGAATGTTGAAGTTGATCACATCGAGTCCAGGATCTCCCGCCGGCGCGTCGCCTGACGCTGCGTTGGTGTTGGCTGCGGTAATCGCCTCGCGCAGAGTCACAACGCCATCGACTGCGATTGTGTCTCCGGTGCTCGTAACGGTGATTGTCTTGGCCGAAGCCGCTGATGCCGCAAAGCAAAGCAGACCAAGCGCCAATACCAGGGTGCTTAGAGCAGGCGAGAAGCGTACGGCCGGCGTCTCATGGTTAATCGAAGCTCGTACTCTCGTTGATGGTGGCAAATAAGCACTACCATTGAGGTGACCATCGGAGTGGACAGGGCGCACATCGGATTTCCGCGGCGCTGCATCGGACTGCGATCTGATCTCTGCGAAAGTGATTTCTGCGGATTGCTTTTCTCGGGACTTCATATCTTCTCCTTAAATCGTTTGGTTCCCTCAGGAGAGAACTCCTTCTCTGACAACAGGGCGAAGATACTGCCCGCGCGTTTCTCGGTCACCGCTTGTGCAAGTAGGAAGTTAGGTGCGAAAAGGGTTGGAAATAAAGCGAGAGGAACGAGAAAGCGCGCAGACTGATGGTTACCGCGATTGACGTTGGGATTCGCCTACTTGCGTACGCAAGGATCGAAGAAGTTCAGAATCAAAAGCAAAAGGGGAGCCGCAGGCGCTCCCCCTTCTTCTGTTCTCACTGGCTAGTTGCGTTCCGGCTTTCCAAGTGAACCCGCGGTAGCGGTTGACGCCTTAAGCTATCGCCGCGACCGCGGGCTCAACTTCGCGTCCACGATTGGAAAGCCTTCACGCAGCATCAGGCTCGACTCTTTGTGCCAGGCCGTTCCTGGCCGAAGAGTGTCGCCTAGTTGCCTGCCGGCGCCCTTCGAGGCGGGCTCGGACCAAATACCCTACCTACAGCAATCCTTCGGTAACCCTTTGCGTGAAGGTCTTTGGCAGCAAAGCTCTGTGCCACCCAGATTGCCTCGTCGTCTGAAGGGTCGACTGCGACACCGGCTGTATCAGTGCCCAGATTCGTGCCCGTCGCATAATCCGATTCCCCGCCTTTGAGTAGCCGGCTTGGACGAATGTCTGCCTCGTCGTGATACCACACGCTGTAACGCACCTCCAGATGTTGGGCCTTATCGGCGGAATAGCGTGTGTAGACGATTACCATGTCTCCGTGTTTGTTTACTTCGATGCCGGGAAAGCTGTAGTGAAAGCGATCTGAAGGCTTGTCGTCGACCGTGCTGTTCAGTCCAAAGGTACGATCGATCTCGGTCTTGCCGGTCAGCGTATTAACCCGCAGCACCCGAATCGATAAGTAGCATTTATCGGTTACGCCGGGCCAGCATTGATTAAAGGTCGAATAGACCTTTCCGTCTCTAGCGGATGCGTTTAAGACTATCCTCCAATCATAGAAGTGGTCGAACGTAAAAGAACTAATCGGGTAAAGCGCAGGAACCAGACTGTCGCCGACAAGCGACCACACTACCAGGTCGTATCTTGTTTTTCTCAAGGCGGCAATCTCAGCCTGCTTCTTCGTAATTTGCTGAGCCAGCGCCGGCATCTGAGCAAGCGAGGCGCCATTCAAGGCCTTCGAAAGATCCTTGATTTCTGCTTCCAGTCCCGCGATCTTGCTTTTCGTTGCCTCATTGTCGGGACGGTCAATAAAGTTGTTCACGAAATATCCGTCAGCTGTTTGCGGCCCATGCATGACAACCGGTTTGACGCCGCGGGCCATATTGGTGGTGAAGTCGCTCCCATCCTCAGTCCGATCGGTAATGAAGTTATTGGCATCCACGAATAGCGGAAATGCTCGGCCTGTCGCGCATTGAGGTGGACCGTTTTTCCTGGCAGAACAACCGGACGCCAACGAGTCCGCATCGGCCACCATCAGATTTACATAGAAGGGACCGCAATGATTGAAGGTCTGGCCGTTCTCCGTAAACGGCGTCTTGCAGTCTATCCAATCCTGTGCGCTCTGTACGGTGTCAGTCTTGAACGTTGGATCACGCCGATTCACTCCGATGGAAGCCAGAAAGTACTTGGGAGACATGCCTATGCTTGGATAATCCGCGCCCTCTCCGGAACTCTTAAACACCGGATCGGAGCAACCGGCCGGCATATTGCATTCGCCGTTGTGAATTGTCTCGTTCCACCAATAGGTGTAGAAACCGTCTCTGGGATCTTCGGTCTTCGAGACGGCCACCGCGGCCTTGTCTCGCCGCGTTAATTTCAGCGCGGGATATTTAACGAACTGCGCTGGGTCAGGATAGCCATCGCTCTTCAACATGGCATATATCCAAAAGCGCTTGCGGTACGAGTCGAACATGATACGGACATCGCCGTACGTTTTGAGTTTCATGCTGAATCCGGGAGGAAGGCCGCTGGGCGCAATCAATCCCGAATTGACATCGCCCTGGACCTGAGCGAAGAGAGAGCTTATTGCGAAAGGATTTGGGAAAATAGTTCCCGGCTTTGGTCCCACCGGCGAACCGGTTTTGTCATAGAGCGCTATGCCATCGCGTTCGTCACTCACAAGCACGAATCCATTACTGACCGCCACGCCTGGATCACCTCCGGCCAACCCTGCAGTGTCCAGAAAGCTCACCATAGGCTTGGGAGTTTGGGGCCCGGAGGACTCGCCAGTTCCTCCTGCCGTTCCGGAAATGACGGGCACGCTCACAGGCGATTCGTCTTCGGCGCTACCAGATCCACCGCCCGAGGGGTTTAGATTAACGGAACTCACCTCGAACGGGCCATGGATCGGAAGGCTTTTCTTTGGGACGCTGGGCGGCGGCGGTGACCCAGGACTATAAGCGACACCTGACGCCCGCGAATGGCTCGCGGCATAGACCAGCAAGGCTGAAATTAGTAGCCCCAGGACAATTAGCTTTGCGAATGTACTCGTAGTTTTCATGGCTTACCTTTCTCTGTTGGTGTTTGAATCAATAAATCTTAGGCGGCCTTAGAACCCTTTTACGACGGGTGGTTGTCCTGCTGGCTGTTTCAGCCCGACTCCTTGACAACGCGAGCAAGGTAGTGCGAACGGCCCGCGCTGTCACCGCTTGCGCAAGTAGGTAAGGAACAAGATGAAAAGGGAGTTGTAAAAAGGCGAGAAGCCACGGACTCCGCGGCAAACACGCGGTTCTTTACCTCAACCCTTACTCTTGACTTGTGATTAGACGAGCCGGTTGACGAGAGCTTTGGCGACGGCTTCTGAGCGGGTATGAACCTGAAGTTTTTCGTAGATGCTGCGCACGTGGAAGTTGACCGTGTTGATCGAAACACCCAGTTCGACCGCGGCGGTTTTATAGATATGACCTTCTACGAACAGTTTCAACAAGCGCGTTTCGTGTGGTGTGAGTTGATAGTCAGCGCGATCCGGCGGACGAATTTCGCGAAACAGCGTAATTACGCGGCGTGCAACTTCAGGAGACATCGGGGCGCCGCCGCCCACTGCTTCTTTGAGGCTCTCAAGCAGCTTCGCCGGCGGTGTTTTCTTGAGCAGGTACCCAGAGGCTCCGGCGCACATCGCATCGAAGATGCGTTCATCGTCGTCATAAACAGTGAGCATCAGAATCAACAGATCCGGGTGACGCTCCTTCAGAATGCGAATGCCTTCGATGCCATTCATTCCCGGCAAGCCAATATCAGAGAGCACTATGCCGGGAAGTTTTGGGCCAATTTTATCCAGCGCTTCTTCCATGCTGCGGTAACTACCGGTACATGAATATCCATCAGTCCCGTTAATCAGAAAGGTCAGACACTCGCGAATGTCGCGTTCGTCTTCGATAATAGCCACGTCGATTGTGGCAGCAGGCTGGCTGCCTGAGAGGCTGGATTCTGGCTGGGATTCCTGCGTCATTAACATTCTCCGAGGGTACGCGGTCGACAGCGTTTTGTCACCGCATAATCAAGTAGTCGACAGATCTCCAGTTTCTACAATTGCGATCGTCCCATCGTGATGGCTCAAAGGGATCGTGAAGGTCAGCGTGGTCCCCTGGCTCTGATCGGATACAGTTTTCATTCGGCCACCCAGACCTTCTGTCCGCGCTCGCATGCTGGTTAAACCATGGCCGTTGCTCTTGCTGCTGACATCGAAGCCGCGACCATTATCTCTAAATTCAAGGAAGAGTCTGCCACTGTCGACTCGGAACTCGATTTCAGCTTTGGTACAGCCTGAGTGGCGAACGGTGTTATTGACCGCTTCTTTGAAAATCAGGAAGAGTTCGCGCCGAACATTGGCGCCGACTTTGACAGCGCGTTCTGAGTCGGGAAACCGAAATCGAAAACTAATATCGCGCGCACTGTAGACATCGCCGGCAAAGTGGCGCATGCGCTGCGTCAGATCCCCGAGACTGTCCTTCTCTGGATTAATGGCCCACACGATGTCGCTCATCGAATCAACTAACTCTCGCGACAATCCGGCGATCACCGGCAGAGGCCCGCCCGCAGGTCTGTCTATCTCCTGACGTTGAGCCACTTCGCTCAGTAGAGAAATGCGCGTCAGGCTGGAACCGATGTCATCGTGAAGATCGGTCGCGATGCGTTTGCGCACTCTCTCCAGTTCCACCAGCCGGGCTTCATTGGCTTTGTGCAGATTCTCTTCAGCGAGCTTAGCTTCCATTAGGGCCGCATTGATTTCCTTGAGCCGAGCCATGCGGTAACGATAAAGCGAAAACAAAATTGCGCCTGTGAGCAAGAGGCATAAGGTCAAAAACCACCAGCGCAGCCAGACCGGGGCCAGAATTTTGAAACTGACGGTGGCCGCCCTGGTGCTTGTCAGACCATCGGCATTGATCGCCCGCACCAGAAAGCGGTAACTACCGGATTGAAGGTTGGCATAGGTAACAGTGCGCTGCTCGCTGGGTCCACTCCAATCCTGATCTGCGCCTTCCAACTTGTATTGGTAGCGAAGTGATTCTCCCGCGCTGAAATCGACACCGAAAAAGTCTATCTGCAGGTTGTTCTGCGAGTGCGCGAGTTGAAGCAATGGAATCTCGGTACTACCAAGTTCCGAAACGGCGCGACGCTCGCCTGCGACCCGCAGCCCGCTTATCCAGACGGGAGGCGGCGTCAAAGACTTGTCCTGCCTCGGTACTAGTCGCGACACACCATTCGGAGTGCCAAACCACAAAGACCCGCCGCCATCGCGAATGGCGGTTATGACGAAGTCGCCGGCGAGGCCGTCGCTGATGGAATAATGCCTGAGGCGAGTTGCGTCAGCTGACAACCTGTCGATGCCACGCGCGGTGCCAGCATAGATATTGCCGTAAGCGTCTTCAGTAATCGAACGCACGTTATTGCTCGCCAGGCCGTTTTCAGCAGTGAAGACGACAAATCGCGGATGCGGGGAGAAAGGTTCGTCAACGCGGCTCAAGCCGCTCTGGGCCGACCCAATCCATAACCTTCCCTGCCGGTCGAGATGCAGCGCCGTAATCAGTCCTCCCGGCAGCCCATCAGCAGCCGTGAACTGTACAAACCGCCCATCTGTGTAACGCACTAGCCCGCCTTCATAAAAGCCAAAGAAAATATTTCCCCGCGCGTCTTCGGCAAATGCCGACGGCGCTCGGTTCGGGGGAAAACCTTCGGCTTCGGTAAAAGTGTGGAACTTTCTGCTGGCTCGGGTCCATCTTGATAAGCCAAAGTGCTGATTAAGATCATGAGTACTGATCCAGAGGTCGCGATGCGAGTCTTCAAAGATATGGAACATCCGGTCGCCGCTGAGACCATCACGGCTGTCGTAGGTGGCCAGCGGCTTTTGCCACGCGAGTTTCTGGAAGTCGTTCGCGGCTGCAAAGCGAAAGAGCTTTCCATTCGTCAGGAACCACCATTCGCCCTCGCTGTCCTGAAACACGGGATTGGAGGACCACAATACGCGGGCATCATTCGGCAGCTGTGGATGAATCGTCTGAAAGCCTTTCCCGTCGAAAAAACTGACAGAGAGATCGTTACTCATCACATACACCTGACCGGCGCGACTCTGGTTCAAAGTTAGAATGTACGGATTGCCCTTGCTCAACCCATCCGCCGCCGAATATGACGTAAGGCCGCGGCGATCCCACCGGATCAGTCCGTTGGGACCACCCAGCCAGAGGTTTTCATTTCCATCTTCACCAATATGGATGATGTCCACGGCAAACCCCTGCGCACTTGTGTAAGCGTGGAATGTACTTCCATCAAAATCGATCAAGCTCTTTGCATTTGAAATCCAAACGTGTCCGTCTGCGGTTTGATATAAGTACTTGCCGAAACCGCCGACATCCGTTTCGGTGTCTGAGAGTTTAAGAATCTCGCCCGGTTTCTTAACCAGGTTAGGGTAGTCTTTGTAACTCACTTCTCGCGAAGCTTTATTCAAATTGCGACTCAGGAATGGTCCCGCAAAAGACAAATCCTCACGCGATTCGGGCTCGATCACATAGAGCTCTTTTTGACTTCCAACCCAGAGCTCTCCGTCGCGCGCCGCAAGGATGCTGGTCAAAGAATCAGAGCCGGGATCCTTTATGCTGTAATAGACTTGATTGCCGTCGTTGAAACGCCGAATCAGACCCCAGGTAGTCAGTATCCAGAAACTGCCGTCCTGTCCTTCCGAGATCGCCGCGATTCCTGAAAGGTTCAAAGGATGTGGGGGCAGTGAGAGCTCAGACTTTTCAAAACCCCGCTTACTTTCCTTTTCGATCAGGCGATAGAGATCGTCGCTTCCCAGCCATAGGTTACCCGCATGGTCTTCAAACAGGACGCCCCGGTCGTTGCTTATAAACTCGGCTTTCAGCGTGGTTCTGTCGGTGAGCTTACTTTCGGAGGCCTTTAGCGGAGCAGCGGGATCGAAGCGGAATAGCCCACCGGTGGTTGAAATCCAATAAACGCCCGTGTGCGTCTCGAGAATCTGTTCGATACCGGGCGGCGCCCCATTGTCTCCAATTTGATAAGTAACAAAGCGCGAACCATCAAAGCGGCTCAGACCATCGCGAGTACAAACCCAAAGGAATCCGCGCGAGTCCCGCATCAACGAATTTATGAAGCCGCTGCCCAGGCCGTCTGCGCTCGTAAAAATCTTGATCGGCAAGCGCTCTGCAGCTGAGTGCGTCGCCAATGACGCGAGCCAACAGATTAAGAAGGCGGCCCGAAGACAGGCTTTCGTCGGAATGGGGGTTCGCATCAGATTTGAGCAGTGCCAAGAATATGACACCGGATGTGCGAGCGACAAGAGCTAAATCAGAATAAGTCCAGGTTCCGCGGACTGAAGGGACGCGGTCGGCCCCTGCAAGGAAGCCCGCCGCGCGATGGCCGGTCGAAAGGCCCTCAAAGGGATTTGACGCGGAAAGGCGCAAGAGCAAATCCGAATTAACGGTTCGGCTCTTGCGCACCTGGCGCCTCTTTGTGGCTGGTGGTTCTCTCGTGCGCGTTATATCTGACTCAAGTCTCCAGCAGCTGGTAGTGCCCTAATTTCCGTCGAGTGACATGGAGTCAGTACAGAGAGCGGTAGAGCGACCGGGTCTTAGTTATTAGCAAAATCAGGATCGCGCATCATTATTACCCGGTCGCTACCGCCGGTGCAGCTCATTTGCTACGACGACGGCTATCTATTCTGATCTTCGGCGATTGCTTCTAAACCCGTTCAGCGAACGGTGACCGTCACATTGTTAGCGGTCAGTGAGTTTCCAGTCGAGCGCTGCAACTCAGCAATCGCCTTGTTCAGATCAGTCTGGGCGCGCAGTTCGTTACCCCGCGCGGTGGCCAGCGCCGTCTGCCGTTCAAGCACCAGAAAAACAGTTGACTGGCCAACGTCCAGTTTGCGTTTTTCGCTTTCGTATTGTTGCTCGGCGGTTGAACGGCCGATCGCCGCCGATCGTAAACGCGCCGCGGCGGTCTTGAGCGATTGCAGAGCGTTGCGCACCTCGACCTGGATCAGTTGTTCGAGTTGCTCACGTTGCGTAGCAATACGTTTGCCTTCCACCAGCGAGTGGCCGAGTTGTCCCTCGGCGGTCCGATTGTGCAGCGGCAAGCTAATCGAAATCCCGACACGAAAATTATTGAATTGATTCGAACCGAGATTGCCAAGAGACTGCGGGTAGCCTCCAAGCAAATCGGGCGAAATGGTGGTCGCCGCGGACGCCGGTAAAGCTTGCAAACCCGCCAGCACCGACAATTCGTTGACGCGAGCGCGCACTTGATCGCTACTGGCCGTAAGGGGATTGCTGCCGGCCAAAGTGCCTGCGTTTCCAACCATCCCATAGCTTCCCACGAGATCGATCTCTGGTTTAGTTTGATCGCGATAAAGTCGCTGATCCAGAAGGTTGATCTCTCGCGCCAGATCCGATTGGCGCAGCTCCTGTCGATTCAGGATCGCGGAATTCATCGCGTCTTCCAGAGAGACCTCCGGCAGATTCAAATCAGCCTGATCGGTAGGAATGATGGACACGCTCCATAACTTCGCCTTTTGATTTTCGGCGATCATGTTTTTCAGATTATTCTCGGCCCGAGTAACGTCTTCGAGGGCGCTGAACTCGGCCTGTTCGAAATTCGCTACCTGAGTCTCCGCCGCGACGACATCGATCGGCGCCAGCGAACCTTCGGCCACCATGCGCCGATTATGTTCGAGCTGAGTGCGCGAGTCGTTCAACGAATCGCGCTGAATCTGCAAATTGCGCAAGGCAAAGACCAGGTCCCAGTAAGATCGCTGGACGTTGGTGATTACTTCAATCGCCCGCTGTCGAAACTGCGCGTCGGTCAGTGAAAGGTTCTTTTTTGCCACCTCGATCTGTCGTCGCGCTAAGTCAAACCGCAACCCGCGAACCAGCGGCTGGGTATAACTGAAAGTGAGCGCGGTCGGATATTGCGGATTGAGCGCGGTGAAGAAGCTGTTGCTCGTCGAACGGACTGAGGAGAAGTCCAAACGATAGTTGCCGCCGTATTTTGGCGCTAAGCCTTCCAGGCGGCTGGTGGCGGTAAAGTCCGTGGCTTCGACCGCATTGCTGGCCCCGCTGAGAAAACTCGCCGCCGGTGTTTTGATTCTTTCGTAATAAGTCTGGGCGCTGATCCTCGGATCGTATGCGCCGCGAGTCGACAACAGATCGTATTCGGCAATCTTAACGTTGTCGCGCGCGACTTCGATGTCCTTGTTATTGTTCAAGGCCAAGGCAATCGCTTCCCGCAGGGTCAGGGGTTGTTGGTCGTTTGTGTCCACGCCGATCCGGCTCAGCGGAGGCAGAGGTTGATTTGCGTCCGAGCGAAAATCGATGGCCACCGACGGCACCTTTAGACTCCGCTGCGCAGAAACCATAGGCGATGCAGTTGGGGCCGGGGGTCCCTGGGCAACAGCGTTTGAATTAGCGAGAGCAAATACCAACGCGACCAGCGAAGTGAGCTTCAACGTCGTCCGCGCAGCGGACGGGCAGTGGCCCGACCGTGAAGGAGGGCGTTCTTTCGAGCCTTCACGATCTGACGCCCTCCCTAACGGCCGGGCTACTGCCCCCCGTTTCACGGGCTCAGATTGATTCAGTCCGCCAGGTACCCAGCACTGGAGTGCTGAGCTATTATCGCGCTGTCCGCTTCGCAAACGCACTGGCGTGGAGATTCCGTTTTCTTCAATCATGACTTTCTTCCAAAAGTAGTTCTCGATCCTCAAAGAAATATCAATTTGGTTTCGTGCTTTCGTAAAAATGGCACGAACAAACCCATCTGCTTCGTGTGCTTTGGCGGATCGTTTTATCTGACAAACAAAATTCCTCCAAACAAAACCGCCACTCTCTTATTGTTTCGATGTTATTCCCAGGAGCGATGCCGCCGCTGTCGCCGCTCGCCGGCGCGCGCGTCCGAGAACACCTGAGAAGGTCGAACCGATGCGAGACCAGATATGGCTGCGCGCCAAATCGTCGAACAGCGAATAGAACACCGGCACCGCAAGTAGCGTCAGCAACAGGCACAAAGACTGTCCGCCAATCACCAACACGCCAATCGATCTGTTGGTACCCGCGCCGGGCCCACTGGAAAGAACCAGTGGGGTCATACCGGCGACCAGAGCGATCGTCGTCATCAGAATCGGTCGTAAGCGATCGCGGTTGGCCTGAATGATCGCGTCATGGCGTTCCATGCCCTGCTTTCGCAATCCATTCGTGTGATCGATTTGCAGGATGGCGTTCTTTTTCACCACACCGAACAGCAGCAGTAGGCCCAGACCCGAAAAAATGTTCACCGTCTGGCCAGTCACCAGCAGAGAGAGGATGCCAAATGGAATCGCCAGCGGCAGTGTCAAAAGGATCGTGACGGGGTGAATAAACGATTCGAACTGGGCCGCCAGGACCATGTACATAAAGACAAAGGATAAGACAATAGCCAGCAGGAAATATTGGCCGGTGCGAGCTAGTTCCCGCGTCCGTCCTGCCAGAAACGTTCGATACGAGCTGTCCATGTTTTCTGCTTTGGCATATTCGGTCAGCTTCGCGGTGACCGCGGTCTGCGATCCTCCCGGCTTCGTATTCGCGACCAGCATCACCTGACGCTGACGGTTGTAGCGATCGATTGAAGAGGGGCCGGTGCCCTGCTCGATCCGCACCAGATTATCGAGGCTGACCCAGCCGAGTTTTTGCGACGTCACGAGCATTCGCTTCAGGCCGTCAGCGCTGGCGCGAAACTCGCCCATTGCTCGCACCCGCACGTTGTATTGATCGGTCCCGGCGTTGAAAGTCGAAACTTTCTGGCCTGCCACCAGCGTGTTAAGCGATTGCGCAATATCCCCGACTCGCACCCCGAGGTCAGCGGCGCGCGCCCGATCGATGACCACGCGCAATTCGGGCTTGCCGGTGATCAGCGTGGAGTCGACGTCCACGACATCTGGAATGGTTTTCAGCTTCTTCAGCAAGTCATCAGCGTACTTGGTGAGCTTGTCCAGATCCGGGCCGCTCACCACGAAATTGATGTCGGCATTACGCTGCCCGCCGCCGGAAATCGCGGCCACCGGATTGACGCTGGTGCGCAACTGATCCGGAAATTCCTTCAAGTACTTGCCCACGATGTCGTTGCGCGTGCGAATCATCAAGTCCTGTTGCGAGACGCTGCGCTCCTCGACCGACGTCATCTTGACGTAGATATTTGCCAGGTTAACGATCTGTTGTTGACCGCTGCCGATCGTTACCAGCGTGTCAGTCACGCCAGGCAGCTTTCGTACATCCGCGGCGATTCGTTCAGCCAAACTTGAAGTCGAAGAGAGCGTGGCGCCTTCAGGCGCGCGCACGTTGATCTCGAATTGCGCCTGGTCGTCGACGGGCAGGAAGTTTTTGCCTACGAACATGAAAAGCGGCACCGTGCTGACGATCACCAGCACTGACAACAGCACGATCGCCCAGCGATGCTGCATCGACCACTTGAGCATCCAGGTGTATGTGCGATCGATGGGACGATAGAAGCGCCCCTCTTTCGATTGCGCCTGGACGTACTTGTCTTTGAACTCGGCCAGCGAGCTGCGCTTCTGTCCATCGGGCGCAGGGGAGGTTTCCGGGCTAGGTGCTTTTGCGGCGGGCGCATGCTTGCGCTTGATCATGCGGGCAGCCAGCATCGGCGTCAGCGTGAACGACACAATCAGCGAAACCGCGATGGCAAACGAAGATGTGAAACCGAACGACGACATGAAGCGGCCCACTATCCCGGCCATGAATCCGACGGGCAGAAACACCGCGAGCAACGACAGGGTTGTGGCCGTAACCGCCATGCCAATTTCACGCGTACCTTCGATGGCTGCCTGAAACGGCGGCATTCCCTTTTCTTCGATGTAGCGAAAAATATTTTCCAGCACCACGACGGCATCGTCGATCACAATGCCGACCATCAACGTGAGCGCGAGCATCGTGATCTGGTTCAGGGTAAAACCCATCGCGGCCATAAGCCCAAAGGTGGCCACGATCGATGTCGGAATGGCTATCGACGCGATTAAGGTAGCGCGGAAGTTCCAGAGAAAAACGAAGACGACAATGGCCGCCAGGATACTGCCCTCAATCAAGTGCAGGTTGATTGCATGCAACGCGGCTTTGATAAAGATCGTCTGGTCGCCAACGATTTGTGTCTTGACGTCGCGCGGCAGATTCGGCATCAATTCGGCCAGACGCTCTTTGACCGCGTCGGCAACCGCCACAGTATTTTGTCCCGACTGCTTCGAGACGACCAGCGTAACGGCCGGTTGTCCATTCAAACGCGCCTCTGTGCGTTGCTCTTCAGCGCCGTCTTCGACATAACCGATATCACTTAGTTTGACCGCATAGGCGCCGCGGTTTGCCACCACGATATTGTTGAACTGCGCCGGATCGGGCACACGTCCCATTGTGCGCACCGTGAACTCCCGCTGGCCAGCTTCAACGCGGCCACCGGGCAATTCCATGTTTTGCAGTTTTACCGCAGTCGCCACGTCGGCCGCAGTCACATTAAAAGCGCGCATCTTGTCGGGATCCACCCAGACTTCGACTTCGCGCAAGCGGCCACCGACAATCTCAACATTGCCGACTCCGTCGATCGATTCGATGAGCCGCTTGATCTGCTTGTCGGCGATGTCGGTGACTTCACGCAGGCTGCGCGGAGCAGACACTGCTATGCGCAGGACGGGCGTCGCATCGGTGTCGAGCTTTTGCACGATGGGCACTTCGGCAGTCTCAGGCAAGTCGTTGACGATCAAATCAACTTTGTTGCGGACTTCCGACGCGGCCACATCGGCATTCTTTTCCAGCACGAAGTTAACGAAGACCTGCGAAACGCCTTCGACCGAGGTTGAGCGCAACTCATCGATGCCGCTGATGGTGTTGACTGCGCCTTCGACCTTGTCGGTGATTTCAGTTTCGATTTCCTGTGGCGACGCGCCCGGGTTAACGACCGTGATCGTGATCGTGGGCAGATCGATCTTCGGAAACAGATCCACGCCGAGTGATCTAAATGAAAACAGGCCCACGACGGTGATGCTCAGGATTAGCATGGTCGCGAACACCGGACGACGAACACAGATTTCAGCAAGTCTTTGCATCTTAACCCCCGCGGAGCGCCAGGCATCTATTGAAGCGCAGCCATCTTGCCTGCGGAACGCCGGCATCCTGCCGGCTCTCCTATCGAGTTCACCCGCTTGCTACCGCAAGGCGGTTCCGCACCTATTGCGTTACTGCTGCTCCATCACTCAATTGATCTACATTACTCGTAGCCACCACCTCATCGGCCGCAACTCCGCTCTTGAGCTCGACCAAATCACCCTCGGCCTGGCCGGGCTGCACCAGTCGTTGCTCGGCATGACCGTTCTTAATCACAAACACGTAAGTCGAGCCCGAAATCGTTCGCAAAGCACGCTGCGGCACCAGCACCGCGGCCTCAGTCTGCGGCAAAAGAATCCGCACCGTCGCGAACTGTCCCGGCTTCAATTCGGCTTTTGGATTTTCAACGTCGGCTTCAATTGTCAGCGTCCGGGAGGACGCGGTGACGTTTGGCGAAACTCGCGCCACGCGGCCGGCAAAATTGCGATCGGGATAGCCGGAAACGCTGACCGAAACGCTTTCGCCAGGATGAACCTGTGGAATCGCTTGCTCCGGGATGTCTATGCGCACGCGCAACGGATTTAGATTGACCACGGTCGCGACTTTCTGTTGCGGCGAAACGTATTCGCCAACGTCGGCGGGCCGATCGGAAACATAGCCCGGCATCGGCGAGACCACGACCGTGTAACCGAGATTGCGTTTCGCTAAGGCGACCTGCGTCGCCGCGGCATCGACTGCGGCTTGCGAGTTCGCAACGGTGGCATAGTTTTGCTGGGCCAGATGGATCAGGGCCTGATGCTGCTCAGCTAATTGATCGCGCTGTGATTTCTGCTGATCGTACGCCGAGCGCGAAATGTCGCCCGTCTCGACCAGTTTTTCGTAACGACGCAAGTTCTTCTCGGCTAGCTCAAGTGCCGAACGCGCCGCCGCTACCTCAGGAACACTCTCCGGATTGAATTTCTGCCCCGGCCGCAAACCGATCTTCGCTTCGTTCTGACGCAGTGTAGCTTTCGCCTCGTCCAGCTGGGCCTGCGCCTGTTGGACACGGATGCGAAAGTCCGCGTCATCAAGCTTGACGATCATCTGCCCCCGCCGCACGACGCTACCCAGGTCCACGCCGACAGCCGCGACCTTGCCCGACGTTTCGGCGGCGACATCAGCCTGCTCATTCGGGGCCAGACTGCCGTTGGCTTCAAAGTAACGTGGCAGTTGCCGCGAAACGGCGGAGGTGGTACTGACAGCAATGGCCGCGGGTGTAGGACTGGCAGACGCGCCGACATTGTTGCCCTGTCCTTTTGAGCGACTGCAGCCGCTCAGGCCGGCACCGATCGCCGCGGCGGTCAGGAATAAAAGGATTAGTTTAAGCGGTCCTGGAAGACTCATTTACGCGATCTCTTTCTCTTCGATTTCACTCGTATCGCAGATGTTTGCGACCCGTTGCCGTTGGCAATCCGCTTCGCCGCAGACTCCTTGCCGGCGGATTTGAAACTGCTCGGTTGGGCCGGCCTGCCTACTGCCCTTCTGGCCGCGATTCCATTCAGAAGGATTCCGGCGAATTCGCGGGCCGCGGCCTGGTTTGAAATTTTCAACAGCCTTCGTTTGCGGTCCCACAAATTGTTATTCAACGAGTGATGCATGACCATGCCGATAAACGCGCGCACCACGACGGCAGGCTCAACTTCAACGATCGCGCCTTCCCTTTGCCTTTCGCGAATATAATTGCCGAGGGATCGATAGACTTGCCGCACGAATTTTTCCCAGAACATGTGGGCCAGGTCGTGCTCTTCCAGGGCCGAATGTAACAACAGTCTCTGGAATTCGGGATCCGCATCGTGTTGATTCAACGCCTCGAGGGCAATTCCTTCGAAGACCGCGCGGTCATCTTTGCGTTCGATAGCTTCGGCCACTGCCTGCCGCCGATCCAGCGTATCGTACACACAGGCCTTCTGATCCAGAATGGCGCTATACAACACTTCCTTGTTCGCAAAGTGCCGGAAGACCATCGCCTCTGAAACCCCGGCGGCCACCGCAATTTCCCTGGTGGTGGTGCCGCGAAAGCCGCGTTGCGAAAACAGGCGCATGGCAATCCGCAGAATTTGCAGCCGGCGGTCATCGCCGGCCATCCGCGCACCATTCCCGTTGGCGCCGCTATTGGGCATCGCTTTCTTATTCTGATTTGCCAATGTTCGTTCAGATCAATTCCGAAGTAAGTACTCACTTACCATCTGTCAGACAAAGAAGTCAAGTAATGAAAGTATCATTCTTAATCTTTGCGTCTTGTAGGACGGGCGGTTTGGGGGATCCGTGAGTCGGCCTGCCATCAAAAAAGGCAAAGGTACAGAACCGGGAGCGGTAGCGACCGGGTCCAGCACTCAACTGGGCCGGAATCTTTCGCGTCAAGTGTATTTGGGAGGTTGAACTTGAGACCCGGTCGCTAACCCTGCCGGTTCTGTGCCCTCGCCTCTGCTGAGCGATTCACGCAACCGCTCGCCCAATCTCCTCGTATGGAGAGTTTGGTTATATCTACAGCGAGGAGTTAAAGAAATGCCGGAAGCAACGGAAAATGGTCAACAGGCGCCGAACACGGCCATTACCAAAGGTAGCCATGGGAGAGAATTGAGTATGTCAGAATTTGCAGAAGATGCGCAGGAGTATGGAAGAAAGATTGTCGATGCCGCGTCGCGGGCCGGCGATTTTGTGAGCGAAAAGGTCAACGTTGTTGGCGATAAGATCAAGGACTTGCAAGGCAAGGATTTCAGAGAGATCGCCGGCGAAGCTAAAGATTATGCTCGCGAAAACCCGGGCCATGCCATTCTGATCTCGGCAGTTGCGGGCGTGGTCCTGGGATTCCTTCTGCGCGGCGGCAGAAGATAACTTTGAAGTGCGGCGACAACCGCAGCGCGACGCCGCTTTGGATTCAGGTATTTTCCTGAGGGCGCTGTTGGAGTCTTGATTTGGAAGCTCTTTGCGCCCTCTTCTGCGGAGGCTGCTCAGAGAACAGTCAGACTAAGACATTCCCAAAACACCTCCAGCCACGGTCAGGTGGTGGCGCTATTAGGCGCCAACTCACTGATAGTGCGGAAAAAGGTTAGCCGCGTTCAGTGCCAGCCCGACGTAAGACTGAATCTCCTGCGGTTGAAAGCGGTAACCACCACGGTAGACGAAGAGCTGATTCCCGCCCCCGTCGGTGCACGTTCCGGGATACGACTCGTAAAATGAGAGCAGCCCGTCATTAAACGTCTGGCGAATTGCCGGTTCGTCCTGCCCACGAAGAATGTACTGGCGCGAGAATTCCGGCCGCTGTCCAAAGTCGATATCCTGATAACCAAAAGCAGTGAAGATCTTGAGCAGGACATTCTCTGGTCGCAGCGAAAAGTACGGCGCCTTCAAGTATGGCGGTTCAAGATAGACAACTGATTGACGATGTGTCTGCCGGTTCTTGCCGTAACCGGTGACATAGACGTAATCGAAAACAGCGGCCTTGATGCCGCTGGCTGCGCCGTACATAAAATTTTTGATCTCTTTGCTATGACCCTGGTTGAAGAAGGCAAAACGATCCAGGCCGGAAATCATGTTGAGCGGAGCACTCGCGGCAAAGCTCCAACCAAGCTGGCCCGCAGCCATTTGCAACTGTTGGGTTCGCTCTTTTTCTTTCCGCCGCGAATAGGCGGTCACAAAGATGACCAGCGCCACAAGCAAGCCACCGATAAGAAACGGAAATAGCGGGAGCAAACCAGACATTCGTCACCGTCGATTAATCCAGGCTAAGTCTCTCAGTCTCTCGCGCCCGCCTGCTTCAGAATCGTGACAACGTCTGGATGGTTTTTGCTCGTCGCCAAACTCACGGCGGTCGCGCCGTTGTCGGAGCGGCGATTTACATTTCCGCCGCGGGCAATCAGCAGCCGCACAGTCGGGGCATGTCCCTGAAAGGAAGCAATCATGAGCGCGGTAATGCCGTTCTTGTTTTGTGCGTCGATATCGGCACCGCCCGCTAGCAGTGCCTCAACGGTTTCCGTCTTGCCTGCGGCAGAGGCCAGAATCAAAGCATTATCTCCGTCCTTATCGCCCTGGTTCGGCCGCGCGCCTTTGCTGAGCAGCAATTTCACAACTGGCGTAAAGCCCTGGACCGACGGGCTAATCAAAACCGGAGCGCCGGTATTATCAGCTGAGTTAACATTGGCGCCTGCCCTCAAGAGCACCTCGACTGCCTCCAGGCGTCCGTTCCCCGCCGCGAAGTAAAGCGCGGAATTACCTTCCTTGTCCCGCGCGTTTACGTCCGCTCCCGCGGCGATCAGATCTGGCATGAGATCGGTTCGGCCTTGGGCGGCCGCGCGCATCAGAGGGGTGCGGCCCTTTTCGTCGACCTTCAAGGCGTCGCTTTCCGTCGCTGAACGCGAACTGTTCCACGAAGGCGCGCTGCGTTGCGAAACCTTGCGCAGGTCCGGCCGGCGCAGACCGACATACTCGGGAGCAATTTGCGCTGCGCGCGCATCAGTAACACGCGCGCGCGAGTCTTCTCCCAGCGCGCGATAAACGTCACCGAGCATCAGCCATCCATCTTCATCGTCCCCACTTTTCTGTGTGTACTCTTCAAGTTGGGTGCGCGCCTCGGTCAAACGCCCGTCGAGAATCAGCAGGCCGACGCGATCCGGCGCATAGGTCGAGCCCAGATTTACCGCGGCGGTCCATTGCTCACGAGCAACAGCAAAGTCCTCGGTCATGTAATAGATCAGGCCGATGTTCGAGCGGGGCGCGCCATCCTTCGGATTCAACTTAATGGCTTCGACGTACTGCTGCGCGGACGGAAGCAGTTGACCAAGCTTTTGCAGGATGACGGCATAATTAAAACGCGCGGAATAGTCTTTCGGATCAATGTCGACGGCCTTTTTCGCCTCGAGGGCCGCGTCGCTATAGCGCCGCTGGCTGCTCAGGACCCGGACCAATTCGAGATGCAGGACGATGAGCGGCTGAGGCGTGAGTGTGATCGACTTGCGGTACGCAGTTTCGGCCTCGGCATAACTTTGGCGCAATGAAAGAACGTAACCGAGCGCCAGATAGCCGTAGTAGTTTTCAGGTTGCGCCGCAACTGACCGCCGCGCCGCCGCTAACGCTTCATCGAGACGTTGCAGCTCGCTATAGGTGAACGCGAGCCGCGCGTAGGGTTCACTGTCACCGTGGCTTAAGCCGGCCGCGCGCTGATAAAACTTTTCGGCCTCGACAAATTTCTTCTGGCTGTAGTACGCGTGGCCGAGGCCGAGATACGGTCGCGGATCCGAAGGGGCAAGCTTCGCCGCCAACAGATAACCTCGCTCAGCAGCTTCATTGCGGCCGTTCTGGCGGGCGTCATCGGCGAGACTGAGCGCGTCCTCAAGCTGTCCCGTGTCATTTACGGGTTGCGGACGCGTTCCCGCCCTTGGCTTGGAAGCTGCCGGCGCGGTGTGAGTAACTTTTTTCGCGGGAAGCTTCATCACCGCGCCGGCGTCGGCAAT
>Ga0137360_10000624_pt1 | contig 20636 bp, 21 predicted proteins | sample Mad1_60_16metaG_FD_104924 | JGI IMG/M metagenome (GOLD analysis project Ga0137360, IMG submission 104924) | Vadose zone soil microbial communities from Angelo Coast Range Reserve, California, USA - Mad1_60_16 metaG | ecosystem: Environmental > Terrestrial > Soil > Vadose zone | place: USA... | reverse complement strand
TCGCCGTGCTGATCGCACGACACTGGGGACCCGATACGGCGATCCTGGCCGGCTGCGGCGCGCTCATCGGCCATCTCTATCCCCTGTGGCTTCGCTTCAAAGGGGGCAAGGGCGTGGCCACCAGCCTGGGCGTACTGCTGGCGCTGGATTGGCGGATCGGCCTCGTCGGCTGTGGCACCTGGCTGCTGGTCGCCGCGGCATTCCGCTATTCCTCGCTGGCGGCTCTCTGCGCGGTGGCACTGGCCCCCATTGTCGCCTGGTTCATCGCCACCCGCCAGCTTGCCGCGGTCGCGCTCCTTATCGCCGCCCTGGTCTGGCTGCGCCATCACCAGAACATCCGCCGATTGCTCGGCGGCCAGGAACCGAGAATCGGACGCCGCAAGGATGGCTAGGCCGTCCCTCTCGCTTATCATTATCACCAAGAACAACGGCCGTACCTTGCGCCGCTGTCTCGACTCCGCCGATTTTGTCGATGAAAAAATCCTGATCGACAACGCCAGCACCGACGATACGCGGGATATTGCCAAAGCATCGGGCGCACGGGTCGTGACCACCACGGACTTTCCCGGCTTCTCCGCCCAAAAACAGCGGGCGCTCGATCTCGCTACCACCGATTGGATCCTGGCGCTGGATGCCGATGAATGGATCCCGGCGCCGCTTAAGGCCGCATTGCTCGAGGCCCTCGATAATCCCGGCCCCCATGCCGGCTTCGACATGCCCCGTCACTCTTCATTTTGCGGGCGGGTGCTGCGTCATGGGGATTGGGCGCGCGACCGGGTGGTCCGGCTCTGCCGACGCCGCCAGGCGAGTTACGGGCGCGACGCGGTCCATGATCGGATCAGGGTCGAGGGATCCATCGGCCGTCTGAACCAGCCGCTGATGCATGAGGCGGTCTTCGATCTGGAACACGCACTCTGGCGCATGAATCTCTATTCCAGCATGACCGCCCGCGAGCGGCATCTGCGCGGCCAGCGGGCCTCATTGCCGGGTGCGCTGACCCATGGGTTCTGGACGTTTTTCAAAAGCTATATCCTGCGTGCGGGATTTCTCGACGGGGCGCCCGGCTTCTATCAGGCGCTGACCGCCGGCGAGGGATCGTTCTATCGTTATGCCAAGCTGGTGGAGATGAACCGGGGTCAGCCTAAGCCCTGAACTGTACTATTATTAGTTGCTTGATTTGACAGATTTTCTCGGCTTTGCCATTCTCCGGCCATGGAAAGGCAAGCCCTGAAGGATGACGAACGCTTGGCCTGGCTGCGGCTCAGCCGCAGCGAGAAGGTCGGGCCCATGACCTTTCGCCGGTTGCTGCGCAGTTTCGGCAGCGCCCAGGCCGCCCTTGCCGTCTTGCCTGAACTGGCGCGCCGCGGCCGTGGGCGGCCCATTGCCGTCTACCCTGCCGCGGCGGCGGCCGAGGAGGTTGTTCGCTTGCAGCAGATTGGCGGGCGCCTGATCGCCCAATGCGAACCCGATTACCCCGCCACCCTGGCTACCATCGCCGATGCGCCCCCTGTCCTTGCCGCGCTCGGCAATGCCAACTTGCTGAGGCGCCGGTCGATCGCCATCGTGGGCGCCCGCAATGCCTCGGCCAATGGGCGGTTCCTGGGCGAAACCCTGGCCCGCCAACTGGGCGAGATCGGCTGGGCGATTACATCCGGCCTCGCGCGGGGCATCGATGCCGCCGCCCATCAGGGTGGGCTGGCCACCGGTACCATTGCCGTGCTGGCCGGCGGCATCGACCAGCCCTACCCCCCGGAAACCGAGCCGCTCTATCGGGAAATCGCCCAGCACGGCCTGTTGCTGGCCGAATTGGCCCTTGGCTGCGTGCCCCAGGCCCGCCATTTCCCGCGGCGCAACCGCATCGTCTCGGGAATTTCGGAGGGAGCCGTGGTGGTGGAAGCCGCGGTCAAGTCCGGGTCCCTCATCACCGCGCGGCTGGCCGGCGAACAGGGTCGCCAAGTCATGGCGGTTCCGGGCTCCCCCTTGGATCCACGCTGCCGTGGGGCCAATCAATTGATTCGCGAGGGAGCCATATTGGTGGAGACGGCCTCGGACATCGACGAGGCGATCCGTGGCCTGGCCACCGAGCAACCGGTGGGCTATGACGAGGAAGGGCGGCAGATTCACTATGTCGCCGAGGCAGGCGAAGTATCTGATTTTCCATCAGAATCCTCCATCTCCCTGGTTGAAAGCCTGCTCGGCCCCAGCCCGGTGGCGGTTGACGAACTGCTCCGGCAGTGTCAATTGTCTCCCCCATTTCTGCGGATGACGCTGCTGGAACTCGAGCTGGCCGGACGTCTGCAATGGCATCCCGGCAACCGCGTCTCGCTCTTGGCAATCGGTTGACAACGTCCCATTTGAGGCCCCCCAGCATATGAAATCCGGGCAAGAGGAAGAAGCGCCGCAACGATGAATGTCGTCGTCGTCGAATCGCCTGCCAAGGCGAAGACCATCAATAAGTATCTCGGGTCCGATTACACGGTCCTGGCGAGCTTCGGCCATGTGCGCGATCTGCCGCCCAAGGACGGATCGGTGCGTCCCGAGGAAGACTTCGCCATGAGCTGGGAGGTCGACGGCAAATCCGAAGGCCGCATCAAGGCCATCGCCCAGGCCCTCAAGTCCGCCGATAGGCTCATCCTCGCCACCGATCCGGATCGCGAGGGCGAGGCGATCTCCTGGCATATCAGCGAGGAGTTGAGCCGCCGCAAGGCTTTGGGCGGCAAGCAGGTGGCCCGAGTGGTCTTCAACGAGATCACCAAATCGGCAGTGCTGGATGCCATGCAGCATCCCCGCAAGGTGAATCGCGAGCTGGTGGAAGCCTATTTGGCGCGCCGCGCGCTGGATTATCTGGTGGGTTTCACCCTTTCCCCCGTTCTCTGGCGCAAACTGCCCGGCAGCCGCTCGGCCGGCCGCGTCCAGTCGGTGGCGCTGCGCCTGATCTGCGAGCGCGAGGCCGAGATCGAGGTCTTCAAGGCACAGGAATACTGGACCATCGCCGTGGTCTTCACGACCGACGATGGCCAGGTCTTCAGCGCCCGCCTCACCCATCTCGACGGCCGCAAGTTGGAGAAATTCGATCTACCCGACGAGGCCGCGGCCACCGCTGCGGCGGCGAAGATCAACGCCGGGGCACCCTTCAAGGTTTCGGCGGTCGAGCGCAAGACGGTCAAGCGCAACCCCTTCCCCTCATTCACCACCTCCACCCTGCAACAGGAGGCCTCGCGCAAACTGGGCTTCAGCGCCAGCCATACCATGCGGGTGGCCCAGCGCCTGTATGAAGGCGTGGATCTGGATGGGGATACCGTCGGCCTCATCACTTATATGCGTACGGATTCGGTGCAGCTCTCGGGCGAGGCCATTGCGGCCAGCCGGCGGCTGATTACCGCCGACTATGGCGATCACTATCTGCCGGAGAAGCCGCGCTTCTACACCACCAAGGCCAAGAACGCCCAGGAGGCCCATGAGGCGATCCGTCCGACCGATCTGTTCCGCCGCCCGCGCGATGTGGCCCGGCATCTCGATGCCGATCAGCGCCGCCTTTACGAGCTGATCTGGAAGCGCACCGTGGCGAGCCAGATGGAAAGCGCCGAGCTCGATCAGGTGGCCGTGGACATCGCGGGCACCAATGTGGCGCTTCGGGCCAACGGCTCGGTGCTGAAATTCGATGGGTTCCTCACCCTCTATCAGGAAGATCGCGACGACCCGAGCGAGGACGAGGAAGGCGAGGGCCGCCTACCCGATCTGACGCCCCAGCAGCCCGTCAACCGCAAAGAGACCAAGCCGGAGCAGCATTTCACCCAGCCGCCGCCCCGATATTCCGAGGCCAGCCTGGTCAAGCGGCTGGAGGAGTTGGGCATCGGACGGCCGTCGACATATGCCTCCATCATTCAGGTACTGCAGGATCGCAATTACGTCCGGCTCGATCGCAAGCGCTTCTATCCCGAGGACCGCGGCCGCCTGGTGACCGCCTTCCTCACCGGTTTCTTCCGTCGCTATGTCGAATACGGATTCACCGCCGCGCTGGAAGAACAGCTGGACGATATTTCCGGCGGCCGGGTCGATTGGAAGACCGTGCTGCGCCAGTTCTGGGACGATTTCAGCCAGGCTGTGGCCGGCACCAAGGAACTGCGCATCAGCGAGGTCATCGACGCGCTGGATGCCGATCTCGGCCGCCACTTCTTTCCCGAAACCAAGGACGGTTCCGATCCCCGCGTCTGCCCCGGCTGCGGCAACGGGCGACTCAGCCTGAAACTCGGCAAGTTCGGCGCCTTCATCGGCTGTTCCAACTATCCCGAATGCCGCTACACGCGGCGGCTTGGCATCGACAATGGCGACGGTTCGGCCGCCGATGCAGGCCCGAAAGAATTGGGCCTCGACCCGGTGAGCGGGCTAAAGGTCAGCTTGCGCAAGGGCCCCTATGGCCATTACGTCCAGCTCGGCGAAAACGGCGCGACCCCGCCCAAGGCGGAAAAACGGGTGAAGGGCGAAAAGCGTCCCAAGGGCGAGAAAGCCCCAAAGGCCGAGAAACCGGAAAAACCCAAACGCATCTCTTTGCCTCGCGGCCTGGAGCCGGCCGATGTGGACCTGCCCAAGGCGCTGGCGCTTTTGGCCCTGCCGCGCTCCGTCGGTCCCCATCCCGAAACCGGCGAGGTAATCACCGCCGGCATCGGCCGCTTCGGACCCTATCTGAAGCACGGACCCGTTTATAAATCGCTGGCCAAGGACGATGACGTTCTGACCATCGGCCTCAATCGCGCGGTTGCCTTGCTGGCAGAAGCCAAGGGCGCCAATCGGCGCGGTGGGGCTCCTGGCAAGCCGCTGGGCGATCATCCGGCCGATGGCAAGCCGGTCACCCTGCACGAGGGCCGCTACGGGCCCTACGTCAAGCACGGCAAGGTCAATGCCACGCTGCCTAAATCGGTCTCGCCCGATCAGGTAACCCTGGCCGAAGCGCTGCCCCTGTTGGAGGAACGCGCGGCAAAGGGCGGTGGCGGCAAGAGGGCGCGCCGACCGATTGCCAAGAGCGCCAAACCAAAGGCGGCAAAGAAGGCGCCGGCCGCGGCGCCCAGGCCGAAGAAAGTGGCGGCAGGATCATGAGCACCCCGGCGAAGCCTCGTCCGGCGGCAATAGCTACCGTCCAGGTCGAGAACGAGCGCGTGAAGGTCACCGAATGGCGCTTTGCGCCGGGTGCCGCCACCGGCTGGCACCGCCATGGCTACGACTATGTCGTGGTCCCCATGGTGACCGGAAAACTCCAGCTCGAAGACGGCAAGGAAACGCAATTCGCCGATTTGACCGCTGGGCGATCTTACTATCGGCCGCTAGGCATCGAGCATGACGTGATCAACGCCAATGACTATGAATTCGTCTTCGTCGAGGTCGAGTTCAAGGCGCCGGGCTGATGACGGAACATCGGCGTAAACAGGCGCCGTTGCCCACGCGCGAAAAGGTACTGGAATTCATCCGTGAGTCTCCCACGCCCGTGGGCAAGCGCGAGATCGCCCGGGCGTTTGGCATCAAGGGCGCCGATCGCATCGGCCTGAAGGCTCTACTGAAGGAATTGGAACGCGAGGGCGAGGTGGACCGTGGCCGGCATCGCCGCATCGCCGGCCCGGGCGCTCTCGACGAGGTCGTGACATTGACCGTGCTGGGGCCCGACGCCGATGGCGAGTTGCTTGCCGCGCCCGCCGATCTCTCCACCGAGGCCAAGGGCCCGCGAATCTTCCTGCTCCCCGATCGCTTGGCCAAACCGGCGCTGGCGCGGGGCGACAGGGTGCTGGCCCGATTGCGTCGGGTCGATGAAGATACCTACGAAGGACGGGTTATCCGTCGCCTACCGGTTCTGCCGGCGCGCATCGTCGGCCTCTACGACCGCGCGGGCGACGGCAGCGGGCGCATACGCCCCGCCGGCAAGAAGTCGCGCAACGAATACCGTGTCGCTTCATCCGATGCGGCGGGCGCCACGCCGGGGGAGATCGTGCTGGCTCAGGCCCTGCCGGGCCAGCGCCACGGCCTGCCCCAAGCCCGGGTGGTGGAACGCCTGGGGCCCCATGGCGGGCCGCGTTCGGCGAGCCTGCTGTCGATCTACGAGCACGACATTCCGACCGCTTTTGACGCCGAAGCCCAGGCCATCGCCGCGGCCGCGCAAGCCGTGGCGCTCGGCGAGCGAACCGATCTGCGCGCGCTGCCGCTGGTCACCATCGACGGCGCCGATGCGCGCGATTTCGACGATGCGGTCTTCGTCGAATCCGACAGTGATCCGAAGAATCCCGGCGGTTTTGTTCTTGTGGTCGCCATCGCCGACGTCGCCCATTACGTGCGTTCGGGCGATGCGCTGGATCGCAACGCTTATTGGCGCGGCAATTCGGTCTATTTTCCCGACCGCGTCGTGCCCATGCTGCCGGAGGAACTGTCCAACGGCCTCTGCTCGCTGAAGCCCGGCGAAGATCGTGGCTGTCTGGCGGTGCGAATGGTGATCGATGCGGAAGGACGCAAGCTGCGCCATCGCTTCATGCGCGGCCTGATGCGTTCCACCGCGCGCCTCACCTATGAGCAAGTCCAAGCCGCGGCCGACGGCCATGGCGACGAACGCACGGCGCCGTTGATGGAACCCGTGATTCAGCCACTCTATGCCGCCTTTCGCGCATTGCTGAACGAACGCCAGCGCCGCGGAACCCTCGATCTCGATCTTCCGGAACGCCAAGTGATCCTGGACGAGCAGGGAAAGATCCAACGTATTCAGCCGCGCATGCGCCTCGACAGTCATCGGCTGATCGAGGAATTCATGATCGCGGCCAATGTGGCGGCAGCGGAGACATTGGAAAAGCTGCGCCAGCCGTGCATGTATCGCGTTCACGATGGGCCGGACGCGGCCAAGATCGAGGCGCTGCGCGAATTCGTCGCAACCTTGGGCCTCAATCTCGCCCGCGGGCAGGTCTTGCGACCCAAGATGTTCACCCAGCTATTGGAAAAAGCGAACGAATCGCCCTACGCCTTGATGGTCCACGAACTGGTGCTGCGCAGTCAGTCCCAGGCCGTCTACAGCCCGGTGAATATCGGGCATTTCGGCCTGGCGCTGCCCCGCTATGCCCATTTCACCTCGCCGATCCGCCGCTACGCGGATCTGCTGGTCCATCGAGCGCTCATTGCCGGCTGCCGCCTGGGCGATGGCGCGTTGCCGCCCGAGGTAGGCGAGCGATTCCCGGCCATCGGCGAACATATTTCGACCACTGAGCGCCGGGCGGCCGCGGCCGAGCGCGACGCAATCGACCGCTTCGTTGCCGCCTTCCTGGCCGACCGGGTGGGCGCCATCATCGCGGGCCGCGTCACCGGGGTCACCCGCTTCGGGCTCTTCGTTCGCTTGGATGAGACCGGCGCCGATGGGCTGGTGCCCATCAATAGCCTGCCAAACGACTTCTACGACCATGACGAAGCGGGCCATGCCCTGGTGGGCCGGCGCTGGGCAAGGGTTTATCGTCTGGGCGAGCGGGTCATGGTCCGCCTGGTTCAGGCCGAGCCGCTGACGGGCGGACTGTTGCTGGAACTGATCGATACGGGCAATAGCGAGCTGCCTGTGAGAGTCCCTACAGCGAGAGGAAAAAAGCCCAGCAAAGTCAAGGTGCCGCCAAGGCCCGGCGCCGACCGGCCGCGCTCTCCCAAGCGCGGCGCCAAAAGCCGTCGCCGCCGCTGACCCGCTGTGACGGGCGCGCCGCAGCATCACGGAAAATTCAACAAAGTCACTACACTAGCCCCGCGGCCCTCTGGTCAGTGTAATGATTTCTGTTATCTATAGCCGCGAAGGCGGCGCGAGGATTCGTGACGGCCGCCGTAGGATCGGGCCACCATGTCGATTGCCACCCGGTTGATATCGCCCTTGCGCCGGATGCCGGCGCTTTTGGCGTTTCTCGCAGTGGCCGGCTGCACCAACGGCGGGTCGTCGCTGGCCGCCAATGTCGATTACGACCGCGACCGGCGCATGTTCATCGCCGGATATGAAGATATCGACCAGTACTACATCCTGAAGGAAGACCTGGGAAACCTGACCGTGGGCGGGCTATCGGCCCTGGCGGCCATCGACCCGAAGATCGCGGTGCAGCGCAAGGACGCCAAGATCTACCTTGTCTATGCCGGGACCACGGCGGCGAGCTTCGTCGCCACCGACAATTTTGACGCCGACGATTGGGCCGTGCTGACGGCAGGCGCCTTGGTTACTGCGCGCAAGGTTTCGCCCGCGATCGACAAGGCCGGCAGCGAGGCCGTCTATCGGGCGATCTTCAACGGGATGCTGGCCCGGCTCGATCAATTCTCCCGCTATGCGGGTCGTGACGCCGCCCTGGAGAACCGCGCCACCCGCGAGGGCTTCGGGGGCATCGGAGTGCGCATAGCGGTGGAGGACGGCAAGGTGCGCGTCGTCTCCGTGATGCATTACACGCCGGCCGAACGCATCGGCCTGCATGCCGACGACATCATCACCGCCATCGACGGCGCGCCTACCAAGGGGCTTGATCAGCAGGCCGTGGTCGGCATGCTGCGCGGACCCGACGACAGCCGCGTGCTGCTGACCGTCCAGCGCGGCACGAACAACAAGCCGCTCTCCTTTGCCGTCACCCGCGCCCATGTGGTGCCCGAGACGGTGACATATCGGCGCGAAGGCGATATCGCCTATATCCGGATGTACGGGTTCAACCAGGGCACCGCAGACAGCCTGCGGCGCGAGATCGATAGCGCGCGCAGCGATATAGGCGACAACATGCGCGGGGTCGTCCTCGATCTGCGCGGCAATCCGGGCGGGTTGCTCGACCAGGCCGTGGCCGTCTCCGACATGTTCCTGAGAAGCGGGCGCATCGTTTCGACCCATGGTCGAAACCCCGACAGCCACCAGGTTTTCGAAGCCACATCGGGCGACGTGATCAACGGACTGCCCATCGCGGTTCTGATCAACGGCAATTCGGCCTCGGCCTCCGAGATCGTCGCGGCCGCACTCCAGGATAACGACCGCGCCGTGGTGATCGGCAGCAATTCCTACGGCAAGGGCACGGTGCAGGAATTGCGCCGCCTGCCCAACGACGGCGAACTCACCCTCACCTGGGCCCGCTTCCATGCACCGTCGGGCTATACCTTGCATCACGTCGGCGTGCTGCCCTCGATCTGCACCAACAAGGACGACGAAGATGCAACCCAGCTTCTCGCCGACCTGGGTGCGGGAAAACTGCCGCCGCTCCCGGTGGAACAGCGCAATGCCACCTCGCCGGACGACACGGCCGGCCTCGACAAGATTCGGTCCGCCTGCCCGGTCTATCATTCAGAGCGCACCGTGGATCTGCAAGTGGCCCTCAGGCTGCTGACCCAGCCGCGGCTTTATGCCCGGGCCGTGGCCCTGGCCGAGCCCATCGGGAAGGCTTCGGCGACGCTGCCCGATCTCAGCCTGGCGCCGCCATAAGCAGGCGCCCATGAGCCCAGCCATCGTTCGGCCGGTGGATGCCGCGGGGCTGGTGCTTATGCGCCAGGGCCGCGACAGGCTTGAAGTGCTGCTGGGCCGCCGGCATGCGCGAGCCGGCTTCCTGCCCGACATCTATGTTTTTCCCGGCGGCCGCGTCGAACCCACAGACGCGCTGGGGCCGCCCCTGCCGCTGGCGCCCGCGGTGGCGGCCGATCTAGCCAGGGGCGGACGGCGGCCCCCCAGCGCCCTGCTGCGGGCTGCCCTGCGTGAGACGGCGGAGGAAACGGGACTCCATCTGCCCCTAGTCGCCATTCCACACATCGATTTCGTCTGCCGGGCCATCACCCCCACCGCCTCTCATCGCCGATATCACACCCGCTTCTTCCTCGCCGACGGCGTGGCCTGCCAAGGCGACCTCAAAGGCGATGGCGAGCTGGAAGACCTGGGCTGGCGGCCGCTGTCCGAGATCGCCCGCCTCAACCTGGTGGACGTCACCGCCTTCGTGCTGGAGGAGGCCGTACAGCGGCGCGAACAGGGCCTTTCCCCGGGTGAAAAGCCGGCCCCGCGGCTAACATACTTGGGCGAAAACATGCGCGTTTTCCGCCGCCCTTGACAGGGCTGGGGATCACGCTATGTTCCGCGCCGACTTCGGGAGATTGGGCCCATGGCCAAGCAAACCACCGTATTGATCAAATTGGTCAGCACCGCTGACACCGGCTATTTCTACGTGACCAAGAAGAATCCGCGCACCTCGACCGAGAAGTTCGAGTTCCGCAAATATGATCCGGTTGCCAAGAAGCACGTCGCCTTCAAGGAATCGAAGATCAAGTAGCCGACGGTTTCGTCGCGCGCATGACGAAAAGGCCGCCCTCGGGGCGGCCTTTCGATTTTGTGCGCCAACTCGGAAATCGCCAACTAGGCGAGAAAACGCCCGATGGTGTCGAGGAAATTGGTGACCGAGATCGGCTTGGCGATATACGCCTCGCAGCCGCCGTTCCGAATTTTTTCCTCGTCGCCCTTCATGGCAAAGGCGGTGACTGCGATGACCGGAATTTTGCGTAGTTCGTCGTCTTCCTTCAGCCAGCGCGTGACTTCCAGCCCCGACACTTCCGGCAGTTGGATATCCATCAGGATCAGATCCGGGCGATGAAGGCGCGCCAGCTTCAGGGCCTCGATGCCGTCGCGAGTTTCCAGGATCTCGTGGCCGCAAGCCTCGATCAGGTCATGGAACAGCTTCATATTGAGCTCGTTATCCTCGACGATGAGCACCTTCTTCGGTACCTGCGCCCTGGCCAAGACCTGTGCCATTCTGCCTCCAAGATCGCCCCCTTCCACAAGCGGACAGGGACCTGTTAAATCGGCCTACAAGGCCTAGACTTCAATGGTAAACAAATCGTAACTGCGGGCGCCGGCGCCCGACTCTGATAGGGTTCCGCCATGCGGATCGGAGTCGACCTGGGTGGTACGAAAATCGAGGCGATCGCCCTCGACGACGAGGGCGTGGTTCGCGCCCGCCTGCGCCGCCCGGCGCCCCAGGGCGACTACGCCAATACCATCGCCGCCGTGGTCGAACTCGTGGGCGAGGTCGAACGCAGCGCCGGCGTCGGGCCTTCGCCCGTGGGCCTCGGCATGCCGGGCGGCATTTCGCCGGCCACCGGATTGGTCAAGGGCGCCAACTCCACCTGGCTGATCGGCCATCCTTTCGATGTCGATCTCGCCGCCGTACTTCGCCGCCCCCTCAAAGTGGCCAACGATGCGAATTGCTTTGCCGTGTCGGAAGCGCGCGATGGGGCCGCCGCCGGCTCGGCCATCGTCTTCGGGGTCATCCTGGGCACTGGCGTGGGTGGCGGCATCGTCGTCGATGGCCGGCCGTTGACCGGCGCCAATGCGATATCCGGCGAATGGGGCCACAATCCCCTGCCCTGGCCCAAGGACGATGAGCGGCCGGGGCCTTCCTGTTTCTGCGGCCAGCATGGCTGCATCGAAACTTGGCTTTCGGGTCCGGGGCTGGCGCGCGATCATCGCGCGATTACCGGCGAGCCGCTCGCCGGCGCGGCCATCGTCGCCGCGGCGGAGGCGTGTCAGCCGGCCGCCGCCGCGAGCCTGGCGCGTTATGAGGAGCGCCTGGCGCGCGCGCTCGCCCATGTGGTCAACATCCTCGATCCGCATGTGATCGTCCTGGGTGGCGGGCTCTCGAATATCGCCCGGCTCTATCGCAATCTGCCGGCCTTGATGCAGCCCCGCGTATTTTCCGACCATGTCGCGACTAAAATACTGCCCCCGCGCCATGGTGATTCCAGCGGCGTCAGGGGTGCGGCCTGGCTGTGGTCGGTGGGCGACGCGCCATGAGCGCGCTCTGCCGCGACTGTCTCGGCGTCAGTGCCGAGCGGCCGGCGCGCTGCCTCCTCTGCGGCTCGCCGCGCCTGATCGCCCATCCCGAACTCGAGCATCTGGCCATCGCCCATATCGCTTGCGATGCCTTCTATGCCAGCGTGGAAAAACGCGACGATCCAACCTTGCGCGACCAACCCGTCATCGTCGGCGGCGGCCGGCGCGGGGTTGTCTCGGCCGCCTGCTACATCGCGCGCATCTATGGGGTGCGCTCGGCCATGCCCATGTTCAAGGCGCTGGCCGCCTGCCCGCATGCCGCCGTCGTTCATCCCAACATGGCGAAATATGCGCGCGTCGGGGGCGAGATCCGCGAGATGATGCGCTCATTGACGCCGCTAGTGGAACCACTCTCCATCGACGAGGCTTTTCTCGATCTCGGCGGAACTGAGCAACTGCATCACGGCAGCCCGGCGCGCTCGCTGGCGAAACTGGCACTTGAGATCGAGCAGCGCATCGGCGTCACCGTCTCCATAGGCCTCAGCTACAACAAGTTCCTGGCCAAGATTGCCTCCGACCTTGACAAACCCCGCGGCTTCGCGGTGATCGGCCAGGGCGAGGTGCTGGATTTCCTGGGCCCCAAGCCGGTCAGCCTGATCTGGGGCGTCGGCAGGGCGCTGCAAGCCAGACTTGCCGCCGACGGCATCGCCAATATCGCCGATCTGCGTGGCTCGACGGAAATGGCCCTGGTGGCCCGCTACGGCAGCATCGGCCGGCGCCTTTACCGCTTCGCCCGAGGCCAGGACGACCGGCGGGTCGACCCGGACGGCGAAATAAAAAGCATTTCGGCCGAGACGACCTTCGACGAAGACATCGCCCTCGCTGCGCTGCTGACGGCGGAACTTTGGCCGCTCTGCGAAAAAGTTTCCGTCCGGCTGAAGCGCAACGAGCTTGCCGGCCACAGCGTGCATCTGAAATTGAAGACGGCGGACTTCAAGACACTGACCCGCTCCCGGCGACTGACCAAGCCCACGCAGCTTGCCGAAGCGCTGTACCAGGCAGCATTGCCGCTGCTGGAGGCCGAGGCAACCGGCCGGCGATACCGCCTGATCGGCGTGGGTGCTGCCGATCTGACGCCGGCGGGGCCGGAAGTCCAGCCCGATCTGTTGGATGCCGACGCGCTCCAACAGGCGGCGGTGGAAAAGGTCATGGATGAATTGCGCGCCAGGCTGGGCAGCGGGGCGATCCGCAAGGGGCGCGGCTGGGTCAGCAACCCGGATCCGGCAACGCCTCCACCTTCGTCAAAGCCGCGTCGACGCTGAAGCTGCCGTAATCGAGGGACAGCTTGCCCACGATGCCGTTGCCATAGACGCTGAGCGTCTGCTCGTGCTCCGGGGTCGATTGGTTGCCGCCCGGCGCGAAGAAGGCTAGCCCCACGCGGTAGATCGGCCCCTTGGCGAGGAGGGGCGAGAGTGCGGCCATGGCCGTGTCGGGCGCGGGCGTGCCCGCGAGAACGGCGCTGATATCGAACAGGCCCTTATCGTCGGTACCGTCGAAGACCGTGGCGTATAGCAGCCGGTCACCCGCCTTCAAATGATTCAGCAGAGAAATGGTATGGGCGGTCGGGAATAGCGTTCCCGTCGGCAAGTTCAACTTCATATTTTTGGGCAAGCTGAAATGAGCGAGGCCGCCCAGGCCCCGCCCGTCGAGCCTGGCATCGCCCTTGAATTCGGAAGTCACCTTGCCTTCGGTGGTATTGCTCACGAAAAAGCGGTAGTGCAGGCCATCCTTCGATTCCCAGGAGTTGAGTGACCAGCCGAGATCTACGATCCGCCCATCCTGATAGCGGAACTTCATCTGGGATTTCTGCGCGGTGGTCCAACCGCCGCAGGCGTCAAGCCACTCATAGGTCATCGTCCCGCGAACGTCGACAACCTCTGCGCCGTTCTGGCTGCGCGAGAGTTTCATTTCGTAGTTGGCACGATGGGAGGCCAGTTCGCCGGCCGATGTCGGCCTCGGCACTGCCAGCAGAAGACCAAGAAGTAGGCCCGTTAGCGGGCCCAGTGGTGGGCATCGTAGCAAGCTTGCCAAACGCATCATCGGCCTCTAGGTTCCGCCGGTTTTCGAACGGCCGGACTATGTCATGTCCGGCTGACCTGGGATAGTCGCAACACCTTGCAAGGCTGGGACCCGTCGATGTCATCAAAACCCCGCATTTTCGTTACCCGAAAGCTTCCGGCCGCTGTCGAGGCCCGGCTTCTCCGCGACTATCAGCCCATGCTGAATCCCAGCGACAAGCTCTACGGCGCCGACGACATCGCCGCGGGTTCCGCCGGTTGCGACGGCCTGCTGCCCTGCCCCATCGACAAGCTGAACGCCGAAGTGGTGGCGCGACTGCCCGCCAGCATCCGCATCATCGCAACGTTCTCCGTGGGCTATGAGCATATCGACGTCGCCGCCTGCAAGGATCGGGGCATCGTCGTCGGCAATACGCCCGATGTGCTGACCGATGCGACGGCGGATATCGCCCTGCTGCTGATGCTGGGCGCGGCGCGAGGCGCCTCCGAGGGCGAGCGCGTGGTGCGCAGCGACGGCTGGGGCGCCTGGGCGCCGACGGGCATGTTGGGCATCCACATGACCGGCAAGCGCTTGGGCATTTATGGCATGGGTCGCATCGGCCAGGCCGTTGCCAAGCGCGCCCGTGCCTTCGACATGAAGATCCACTATCACAATCGTTCGCGCCTTCCCGTCGATCGCGAAGAGGGCGCCGTGTTCCACGCCAAAGCGGAAGATATGCTGCCCCACTGCGACTTCCTGTCGATCAACGCGCCTTCCTCGCCGCAGACCAACGGCTTTCTCAACGCAGCTCGCATTGCCCTGCTGCCGGACGGCGCCATCGTCGTCAACACGGCGCGAGGTCCCCTGGTGGACGATGCGGCGCTGATTGCCGCGCTCAATTCGGGCAAGCTGGCCGCGGCCGGCCTCGACGTCTACACGGGCGAGCCGAACATCAATCCGGCCTATCGCTCGATCAAGAACGCCTTTTTGCTGCCCCATCTGGGCAGCGCCACGACCGAGACCCGCAATGCCATGGGTTTCAAGGCGCTGGACAATCTGGACGCCTTCTTCGCCGGCCGGCCGCTGCCCAGCCGGGTTGCCTGATCTCTAACTCGCAGTGCGATGAAAGGCTGCCCAGCGCAGCCGCGCCATGCGATAGGCATCCATGATCGATATCGCGTAGATGAGCAGCCCGCCCGCCAATCGGCCGACCATGCTGTGCTGCGGCGTCGTCAGATGCCAGGTGATGATGCCCAGCGTGATCATAAACAATTGAAAGGTCAGCCCGCGCTGCGGCTGCCCGCAAAGCACATGGCCGAAGCCCGGCAGCAGCACCGCAACCAGCAGGATGAGATAAGGGTGGTAAGGGCGAGGTGGTGCCGGTTGCTGCATTAGTTTTCCGAGTATTCCTGGAACCTGCGACGATAATTCTATGCCGTCGGCGCGACCGCGCGATAGACATCCAGCGTCGCGTCAAGCAGCCGGCGCGCCAGGCTTGCCGGCAATCGATCCTCGGCAAATTCGATCTGGCGGAGAACAGTGTAATAGATCCGCTCCGCCTGCTGGACCTGATAGACGCATCGCACGCCCCGCGGGGTTATCAGCAATTCCTTCATCCGTGGATCGGCGAACAGCCGGATATGGGGGGCGATGAGGTCGACCGGGGGCATGGCTTGCGGATCGTCGCTGCCGATTGCGGCGTCGGCGGGCCAACCGGCCGGAACGGTGACGCGATGCTCGAACTCGCCGAAGGGCGAATAGAATTCGCTGCCCTGGGCGCGCATGAGCAGATCGAAGCTGCCCCCATAGCGAACCGGCGCCAGCAAGGTAACTTTGAGCCAGAGGGACGGGATCTTGCGAAATACGACGTGATCGACCAGCGGCTCGAGGTGGAATTCGAAGCCCTGGTATCTGCCTTCGAGAAGCGGGAAATAGATATCGTCCTGAGTGATGCGATATCGCTCGAACAGCGGCAGGCAATCGGAAAAGAAGGCGCCGCGCTTGTGGCGGGTGCGGCGGCGATCACGGCGATAGAGCCATGCCAGGCCGAAAATCGCGGTGGCAATGACGAAAATTACATCCCAGCGCAAATCCGACCACCCGGAAAAGAAATATGCCGAGGCCGCATGCGATCGGCGCCGGCATGGGCCAGGAGACCATACCGCTTCGGCGATCGCGACGCCCTATCAGTATCCCTTCGGCCGGGGCCAGGGCATGGTGAACTGGTCGCCCCGGCGCACATAGCGATAGCGATAGAAGGCAAACCACAGAGAGGCGATCACATAGAACGCCACCATGGACAGCAATTGCCGGCCGTAGCCTAGATAGACCGCAAAGAATGTGGCGATGCAAAGCGTGAGCAGCACGATGGCCGGCAGCGGATGGAAGGGATGCTCATAGCCGCGCTGGATTGAGCCCAAGGGCCACATGCGGCGGAACTTCCACATGTTGATCGGCATGAAGGTGTAGTTCAGCAGTCCGGAAAGAATCGAGAAGGTGATGATCTGGGCCAAGGGAATGTAGAGGGCGAAAATCGCCGCGATCGGGATCAGGAACAGGATCGAGCGGAAGGGCGTGCGATATCGCGGATGAACGCCACCGAACCAAGCTGGCAGATAGCGGTCGCGTCCCATGGAGAACCAGGCGCGTGCGGCGTCATTGATGCAGCCGTTGGCCGAGGCGATGGCCGAGAACAGGGTGCCGACGAACAGGATGACGATCAGCACGGGGCTCGCGGTCACCCGGGCGGCATCGAACAGCGGCGCCAGTTCGGCATCCCAGCCGATGTATTCCCAGGGCAGAACGCCGCAGGCGATATACCAGGTCAGCGCCGCGGCAATCAGCAAGGTGATCATGCCGGTCATGGTGCCCAGCGGCAAGGCGCGGCCCGGCGAGCGCACTTCCTCGGCCGCCTGGCAGGTGCCTTCGATTCCCAGATAGAACCAGATGCCGAAATGGAGCGAGGCCAGCACGCCAATCCAGCCATAGGGAAGTTCAGTCAGAAGCTCCTTATGCAGCAGCACCGCGTTGGGATTCCACGGCCGCACGCCGATGAAGAGCACGATGATCGACAGGAAGGCCGCCGCCGTAATGACGAAGTTGACGGTCAGCGTCATGAACACGCCGCGGTAGTTGAGCAGTGCCAGGATGGCGAGGCACAGGATGGTGAACGGTTCCCAGGGGATCTCGTGCCCGAGCTCACCGGCGCCGATCTGAAGCAATTGCCCGGCCACCTGAATGTCGCCCGCCTCCAGCATGGTATATGCAAGAACCAGATAGAGGCCGACGTTGAAGGCCATCAGCGGGCCGATGGTATGCTTGGCTTGGGCGTACTGCCCACCGGCGGCGGCCACCGTCGAGGTGATCTCCGAATCGATCATGGCGACGCAGGTATAGAGCAGTCCGATAACCCAGCACGAGATCAGGGAGCCCAGCGCGCCGCCCTTGCCGACGCCGTAGTTCCAGCCCATGAACTCGCCGACCAGCACGATGCCGACGCCCAAGGCCCAGACATGGACCGGCCCCAGGACCTTCAGAAGGTTGATCTGCTGGGGCCGCGACTGGGCTGCTATCTGCTCACTCATGACTCAATGCCCCTTTGTCTTGCCGCTGTCGGCAAACAGCTCGTCCACGCCTTCGCGCGAGCTCAACAGCACATCTTCGGTGTAGCCGGTGTTGACTCGGAAAAAGTCCCACACCATCCACAGGATCAGGACGGCGGATATGACCCAAGCGGCCGGACCCAGGATGTTCCACATAATTTCCTCCCGCGCAGAATTGCCCGATCAACCCACGGCGATCAGTCGAATTTCTCGGCGATGACCTGTTTGTATTCTTTTTCCGACATGACCAGCATGAAGATGAAATAGCCCAGGATGACGAGGGCCGTGATCACCACGCCCGAGACGTCGATCGTGTAATCGAACGGCTGGGTAATGATATCGGCTGCGGATTCCTTGGTGTAGCCGAGCTTTTCCCATTGCGCTTGCATGGTCGGATTCTGATTGAGCGTCTCCCAGGTCAGTCCGGTCCATGTCTTCGTGCCGTCGGCCGCAGCCTGGTAAGTGACACCCTCGGGCAGCTTCTCCACCCGCGAGGGCACGGCGATCTTCAGCCAGATCGGCAGAAAAAGGGCCCCGAACACCAGGGCCAACAGGAAGGCGACGTCGAAGAGCTGTCCCGCAATGCCTTGTCTGGGCGGGCTGTATCTCGTGACCATGACAATCCCCCGATTGCGGCCTTAACGTCCGGCGTCGAGATGCCGGATGTCGACGCCGTAGATATGTTCCTTGTCGTCTCCGTAGTGGCGAATCATCGCCGTGATCGACGCCGTGTTGAAAAGCAGGAGCAGGGCGGCGGCGATCCAGCAGACGATCTCGACGCCGCTGCTGAGGTAGGCGCGCACGGCCAGCATCACGAAGATGATGGTGATCCACAGCGCGATGACGAAACCCGTGGCCCACAAACGGTCGCGGGCGAACATCGCTTGGATTCGAGCCTGCATGTCTTGAGCCATGTCGCTTATTCCCCCTGGCGTGACGACATCTGATTCCGTTTCGCCGGAGGCCGCGCGTTCCGCGCTTGTGCATCGCCGGCTTCGGTTATGAATTCCGCGTAAAGGTTTCCTGCTCAGAAACTCCTATTACCTGATTGAAACATTGCGGCAGCCTTTCGCAGGCTGTCTATCGCTCAAAGGGGGTAGACCTATTCAGAAGGGGGTATACCAATCCCGCCTTCTTCGGGCTTTGCGTCGCCGACCTGCGCCGACCCTCAGGCATCCGATCGGCGTGCCCAGCCCATTTCTACGGCCAGCATCGCCGCCTGGGTTCGATTCGTCGCGGCGAGCTTCTTGAGAATCGTCTTCACATGCACTTTGACCGTGCTTTCCAGCAGGCCGAGGCAGCGTGCGATCTCCTTGTTCGAGCGGCCGAGCGCCACGTGCGACAGCACTTCGCGCTGGCGAAAGGTGAGTTTCTGCAGAGGACTGCCGGGTCGCTGCGATCTGCCTTCCAGCGTCGCCGGGGGCCAGACCGGATTTTTGAAAAACTCGCGCGGCAGATAAATCTCGCCTGAGGCAGCCAGCGCCAGCGCGTGACGCAATACCTCCTCGCTCGCCGCCTTGGAGATGTAGCCGCGAGCGCCCACTTCCACCGCATTGGCTGCGGTATTGGCGTCGAGTTCGTTCGCCAGGAGAATGATCGGCGTCGAGGGGAGCCTGGCAACAAGCTGGGTGAGGCCGGCGAAATTCCATTGGCTGGCAAGACCGGATTCGACCAGCAGCAGTCCCGGCCGCGGACGGATGCCCATGTCCACCAAGGCCTGACCGATGTCGCCGGTGTCGAAGACCGACGCGCCGGGATGCCATTGCCGGAGCAACAGCGCCAAACCGCGGCGAAACAACGTCTGCGGATCGATGATGACGATGGGAAAGGCGTATTCCGACAATTCGCCGATCTTGTCGCGGCGCGACAGACCGGACGCACCGTCTCTGGACAGCGTCAGCTTTGGCTCGAGGGGAACTAAACTGCCCGCCCGCCGCCGGCTCATGGGGCGCGAACGGCGTCATGGGTGAAGCGGGACGCCGGTCGGGGTGCGCGACGTTGAGGCTCCGTGTCGCGGGCCGCCCAATCCGGCCCGGCGGTGGCGACGGCCTCGGCAAACGCGACGATCGCCTCCTCGATCAGCTCTACGTCTGCAGCGCGATTTGTCGAAGTATCCAGGCGGCGATAACTTGCGGGACAGAAACCGCCATTGGCCAGGGTATTGAACGTGACGGAGATAGAGCCTGCCATGGCGCGCCGGCGCTTCAGGTTGATCCGCCACCGCTTCTTCGGCCCGCCCCGGGATGCGACGCGCATGATCATGCCTTCCAAGCCGATGGCCAGTTGCCGCCGGCGAGCGATGATGCCTAAATCCTCGTTACCGATGGGATCGCTGTCCGGGCGCCAAGCCAGGCCGTGCTCCGCCAGGCGACACCAAGCGCGCAAAGCCTGGGCGGCAGGTTCTCCCACCGGCGGATTGCCGGCCACCCAGCGCTGAATGGTCCGCGACTTTACGCCCAACAGCCGGGCCGCCTCGAGCTGAGACAGGCCGAGTTGGCCGAGCGCCAACCGAAATTCCCTGGAGTCCACCGCGCTACCCTCTGCCGATTCACCGACGGCAGCTTGGGTCCTGGGCCCATATAAAATCGATTATCGCCGATAGGGGCGGATATATATGCCGTATATATGATATATATATGCCGTATATATGTCGTAACCTTTGATCGGACCCTGGCCGATGAATCGATGTCGTACTGGCCATTGCGCCAGCGCAGCGAGGATCGTTCAGGATCAGGTATTCGGCGCGGCGGCCGGTTCCAAGACCAAGATTGGGTATGGCAGGGACATTGGAAAACGACGGGTGCCGAGCAGCGAGTTAACCGTCATTCGGCCTAAACGATCCATGCCGAATCCGCTCCCCCCGGGGACCAAACAGGGCATATAGAATGCCTGGCCGATTGGTGTAGCCTCGATCCTCGCTCTTCAAGTGCTTAAGGCGCCAGTCGATGAGGGAACGAAACTTCGACCGCGAAGACCGACCGATCGGCAACCGGGGCGATCGCGTTCTCGTCTGCGTCGATGAGAAAGCGAGTTCCCTGGCCCTCGTCCATCACGCCCGGCGTCTGGCCGACAGGCTGGGCGCGGATTGGACCGCCATCCACATCGAAGACGCCGAGCGCCGGCGGCCCGAGTGCAAACGCGATGCGGTTGCCGATGGGCTGCGCTTGGCCGAACGGCTGGGCGGCGAGGCTGTTGCCGTTCCGGCCGAGACC
>Ga0137360_10000613_pt1 | contig 20804 bp, 15 predicted proteins | sample Mad1_60_16metaG_FD_104924 | JGI IMG/M metagenome (GOLD analysis project Ga0137360, IMG submission 104924) | Vadose zone soil microbial communities from Angelo Coast Range Reserve, California, USA - Mad1_60_16 metaG | ecosystem: Environmental > Terrestrial > Soil > Vadose zone | place: USA... | reverse complement strand
TGAATGTGCGCCGCTTGAGCACCGCCGTCTTGGCGGCCACTGCGCCTTTCCTAGTCATCGTTAAGCCTCCTTCCCCGTAGGGATATGTGCTTAACTTTTTGTGTCAGTCAAGGGTGCAGTTCAATACTTGGTACTCACTCTTAACCTTTAAGCAGGCAAGCAAAGTTAGATGTCATTAGGGCTTTATACGTCTAACCGCATACGAGATACCCACTCGCGTAATCAGCAATCCCGTATGAATACCGGAGGGCTTTGCCTATAAAGGCGAGGGTCGAAGTGAGTTTATAGGCAACCATCCGACTTTATGGGCAAGACGCGGTTGGCGGAACTAAGAGGTGGCCCTTTGGCTCCCAGCCTAAAGCTCGGGAGAAGAGTGAAGACCTTACCTAATCCCGAAGACACCCCACCATCTGAGATCGACGATGAGAATGAACCATTGAAGAGGTATTTCAAACCGTGGCAAATATCTCGCACTCCCAAGTACAAATTGAGTGTGAATCGCTCATGCTCGGAAAGTACTGCGATCGGGCGCTTTAGAGAATGCGGGTAGTAACAACTCGGCAAAGACTGGTTTGAACTGTTCGAGCGCTTGATGGGTTCGGTAGCGAGTGACCGGTCTGCCAAGTTTCTTAGAAACCTTTGTTTTCATACGGCGGTCGTTCATGAGTTTTCCGGCTGGGTCATCCTCGTCCTCGTCCCTGCCCTGGATGAAGTCCTTAATAATCTCTCCGATTGCGCGACGAACGTCTGACCTGGTCATCAGTTCCTTCATGCATTGCTCGGTCGCAAGTTTCGCCAGTACTTTTTCCGGCAAGTTCCAGGTAGAGAGATCCAGCAACTCAAGCGCGGCATTGCCAGCTTGGTCGTCCAGACAATCATACTTCCAGCTGCAAGACGAAACCCCCTCGGGGGTCTCGTCATCCTGCTTTACAAATTTGAGTTTGCCGGGTACCAGCGGGGCTATTAGTTTAGGGGTAAGGTTGTTGAGAACTGTGTAGATATACGCGTCGAGTGAGTTTCTGCCGGAATACTGACCTTGGGTCCTTAAGCGGATAAAACCTTCATTCTCTAGTTGCTTTCGCAGCTCAGGCTTTAGATTCTTATGGGCTACATCCGCCGCACACTTTTCTATCTTTCTCATGACGGGATGAGCATGAAGGTCGTCACCTGTGAGTTTGGGATCCTGGAATTCGTAGAAGAGAATTACATCGCCGGCGAAGCGCGAGGGCGGCCCGCAAGCCGGCTGGGCAGGGGCTTCGCCATTGAAAATGCCTTGGGTGCATCGTGGGTCAGAGTTGGATTGTTCGCATTGCGCATCTGCGACCAATCCCGTTTGGCTTGGGTGGTTTTTTCGACTGACCATCGGGTTCACATTCCTTTCGGTTCCAGCGCCAACTTTCCAGCGTGGTCTTTCGGAAATAAGGTGTACCTCTCGACCGCCAGGACAGGCCGAACAGAGACTGGTCTGTCATGTACCTTTTGTTGTTCGTGATCGCATAAGCCGGGTCGAGGTACTTCCGGGGTCGGCTTACGCTCCGCCAAAACTCATCGAAAATGTCCATTTCAATCGGTTTCCTTAGCTGGTGGTTGAGTAACCTAATTGTCTTGACGAATTCCTTTAGAACGTCTGAATTGCCTCTCGGTCCGAAACTAACGGCGAGAAGAAGTCTCGATTGATCTGTCTTCCGCAAAAATGAAGCAAAATCTCTTGCTCTTACCGTTAAAGAGTGCCAGACACGACTCGGTGGTCGAAAAGAATTACAAAATCTCGTATAGCGATAGGCGGTCTGGTAGTCGTTAGCTAATCAGGAGAGCGGTTAGCCAATAATGGAGGGGAGCAGAGCCGGGTTTCGAACCAGCCACGCGCTGAAGTCGTCCGATATGACCTGAAAAAAATTTTCAGCCAAGCGCGCTGTTTCACCGCTCTTTACTTTTGAGCGGTTAATAGGCACGAATGAAAGTTCCAAACCGATCGATTCGCGCCGATTAGCAAGCCAGTTCAAAACCACGACATCACATGGAGGTCAGATTATCATGAAAACGAAAGACACCACAGTAGTTTCGATGCTTTGCGCGATTGGCGCAATCCTGATTTTCTCGTTGCCGTCAACCGCTATCGCGGGCGTGTCAGCAAAAAACATCGCGGTTCTATCCCGAGCTGCCCTACCTTGCTCTGGCTATATCAAGGCGCAGTCCGAGATTAATGCTGTTGAGAGTATCCGCACCGACATCGTGCCTATGATTGGGGAGATCAAGGCCCAACGCAGCATCATGATGGCCGGCGTGGTCGGCGCCATCAATGACATTCGTGAGATTGGTGTAGTCGCACCGATTGGGCGAATAACCGACGACATCACGGATCCGGTCAACGATATTAGTGACGTCCGTACAATCGCGCCCATTCGGGAAATAGTCCGAGCAGTGGCCCCCCAGATTAACGATATCCGGGAGATCCGTGTAATCGCGCCCATTCGCGAAATAGACAAAGGGATCGTTCCTGAGATCGAGGATATTAGTGCCATCCATGGAGTCTCTATCCGGCAGGACATCAGTAGAGCCATTCTACCTAAGAGTGAACAGATTCTCCCCGGTCTCGCCATCAGCAGTCTCATCGCCAACCCCTCCAGGAGCATTCAGAATCAATCCAGATCAATAATTGCGATAGACACCAGCATCAGCGATCGCATCGTGCCCTATTCCAGCAACCTGATCGTTGGAGTCCCTACCATCTCAATTGTTGATTTAGCAAAAACAGGGATCAGCCATCGCATTATTTCTAATGGTGCTGGCTCAATCCGTATTGGCATCGGGGACCTGGAGATAAATCACTACCGCGACATTATTGTGAAAGGTGGGGTGGCGAGGCGGGGTAACGAACTGGCTTCCGCAGGTCATAGCATCCAGCGTATACGGCCCACACAATCGCTCACCTGACCGATCCGTGTCACGTTCACTGAGCTATTCTGCTCAGTGGTCTCCTGAAATAAAAACTAGTGCCAAGTAGTCGCTCGTCGAGATACAAGCGGCGCTGGCGGAGCCATATGGACTCTGAGTCAAGAAACTTACCAGTTGGCGGTATGCCCGAAGCTAATGAAGGAAAGGACACAGTCATGCAAGAAGCTAAAAAGAAAGTGGAGGGAAGCGAGGTTGGAATCACAGCCCGTGTGAATTCAACCCAACCCTATATTGGACGCACACCGAAATGCGCGAATCCCATTGCTGGTGAAGAGCAGGTGATCAGCTACATCGCCGGCGATCTGATCGGAGAGCAATGCCAGGATTTCATCACTCACGTAAGCAGATGCTGGTACTGTCTTAAGGAAGTTGTTTTGTGGCGAGCTGCTCAGGTATTAACAGAAGCCGACAACCCGACCGCACCGAGTTCACATCGTCCTCACAAATTTAGCGCTCGAACCTCGGAACGAGCCGGACAATCGAGAATCATCTTCGAACAACGGAGCAGAGGAACAGCTCGCTCTATGTTCACCATACCTTGGCAAGCTGTCGGCCAGGACGGTTGGAATGTTTGGAGTTGGAAATCGCAAACACGGTTACTGCCAATGTGAGTATGACGGTGCGTGGATGTCGAGATGAAAGTGTTTCAAATCGAAGCCGCTCCGCTAGTTTGGTTTCCATTTCTAATATGACCGGGCTCAATGCTTGACCTTAGGTTTGGCCGCACGGCGGGAACCCTGACATCGCGATTTTCGTGCTGAGCCTGACTTCTTGCGGAACCAGCTTTGGGTGGGTATTTTGTAGGGCCAAAGAAACATCATGATCAATTCCAGAAGGGTATAGATATCGAAAACCCCTTCAAAGGTCCAGAGCATATACTTAGGCGGCCCTTCGAGCGGGAAGGGTTCTACGATATGTCGATGCAAAGCCCAGGACATAAGCACCCAGGCAGTGAGGAACACGAATTCGCGCATTCGCCTGACGAAAAACTGCCACCACCGCCGCCACTCGCTCTTTTCGCTGTTCGCCATGGCAACTCCACTCTTACCCGGAACACGACGAGTCCAAGCCGTCTGTTCTTCTGACACAGAACCGGCCCACGCTTATAAAGAGCGTCGATCATGCTCATGAGGCTGAGATTTGCATCTTTAGAGCTTAATGACTGATTGGAAGCGACAACAATCGGCGATCCTGTCGTCAAGTTTGAAGCTTGGGAAGCGCACTGACTTATGCTTCATCCCGAAGTCGCGTCGCCTTCCCTGGGGACAACCAGACAGATACCCTGGACTGAACAAGCTGCAAATTCTTCAATGACCTCGGCGATTAAAGCTGGGAGGTGATCTCTGCAATTCTAAAAGACAAAGAATAGTGCGCCGGAGGCTTATACGTCTTTGAGCGCCATGCTCAGCAACTAGACAACGCATAAACACGATTGCTCTGTCCGGTCTCATTGGGGCCACGTAAGCAGTCGAATGATCATACAGCTAGCTGATCGACGAAAGCGTAACGGAAGCGACAATCGTAGCGCTTACGGCATTTCGCCGCTAAAGTTAGCGCAACAGGACCTTAAAGCTGTGACCGCCGCCACAACGGCACTGCACGCTGTAATGATATAAACTTTACTTGACAACGTGTGAGGCTGTACTATGTCACTGACGTAGTGAGTCATTGACTTAGTCCGCTTCGGGCGCACTAAGCAGTTCGGCGTAGGTCTTGTAATTAAGGTAAGTCGGATTGACAACGATAACGCCGAACGACGCTGGCTTAGATCACTCAGCGAGAGCTAAGTGTTGCCAAGCCTCCGTAAGACACGAAACACCCTTCGCTTCCGGTTTGGACCCGGAAGAAGCAACGCGGACTTCCCATCATTTGGGTTGGAATCCATTTGATGTCTGTCAGTCGCCCGCAATCACTTATGCCTTACGGCATCGAAGGGTGTTCGCATTTTAGCCGCTACGATGTTGGATTACAACTCTTTGCAGCTAAAACCTCTTCAAGACATTCCGCATTGCCTCGAAAAGAAATAGTCACGAGCCCCCTTTAACTCGCAACGATTCTACATCTCCAACAAGAAATATTGATCGGACAAATGAGGTCGGTTTTCCCCCATTGCCTGTCCGGTAAAAAACTCATCATCTTGCCTTGCGACCCTTTCCAAATGGCCGTCTAATGTAGCGCCGCTCCAGCGTCGAAGTTGGAATCTTCATGTCGACGCTGAGCCATTGGCGCGCCGCTTCACCTAGCGTCAAACTTCGAGCAGCAACCAGTCTCGCGTACTTGAGAAAGTTGGGCGATCTGTCCGCATAGACCTGCCGTTCATGCTCCTCCCAAACATCTTTTGTAAAGTGGTCATAGCCCGTTTGATGAGTGCTTCGGGTGTATTGTCGGTACAGCTTGTTGTACTCGGACTTATATTCCTTGAGAAGCGCCGTTCGACTGTGGCATTTCGCGCTGGCTTCAAACTTTAACCACTGCTCCCGCTTGTTTTCAGCAACGCCCGATTTCAGCCGTCGTTCCGACGCCTTCTTCGTCTGATCAAAAAAGTCTCGAAAGAAAGCTCTCAAGAATGCCTTATTGGGAAGTTGGCCCCCGTGAGTTAAGTGATACGCCTCCTGAAAGACAGCTTCGATTCCGTCCGTGATGCCGTTGCGAAGAAATTTTCGGATGTAAGCGCAGGCAGCTTCGATTTCTGAGTCACCAAGGGCGGGGTTCGTCCGATCATCTTCTAGATAAAAACTGGCCGACGACGGCAGACCATCAATCCGAATCTCATATCTAACGCGCCGCTTATTTCCGCGACGGTGCTCAACCACGCAAGCGAACTCGACATCGAAGCTCACCACCTGACCTACCTGGCGCGCTGACTCAATATCATCGTCGGTTTTTTGCTTAGAGCCCATCGTCAAAACGACACTTGCCACGACTCAAACTCTCCGCGGCCACAGAATATAAGGCGGCTAGCAGAGGTCTGTTATCAACTAGGATACTACTGCTAACAAAGTAAAGCTCTGCCGGCGCGAACCGGCAGAGCCTTTGAAAACCAAACGCGATTGCTCGCATTCGATCTCCGGTAAAACGATTGTGAGCCAATCGCCTCATGAAAGGCAAGGCCCACATGGCAGACATTACCGAACGAGAGCTGAAGGCGCTTCAAATCGCAGCGAAGGCAAAATTACAGCGAAGCGATGACGGCTACAGATGGTTTGTACCTTCTCAGACCCATAAGGGTGGCGATTATTACTACACCGTCAAACCCGATCCTACACATCCGCATTGCACGTGTCCTGACTTTGAATCTCGCAAGTTACGATGTAAACACATCTTCGCCGTCGAATACACGATCGAACGCGAGCAAACGGCTGATGGTCAAACGGTAGTCACCGAAACACTGAGAATTAGTCAGAAGACTTACTCTCAGGATTGGCCCTCCTACAACAAGGCCCAGACCCATGAGAAAGAACACTTTCAAAAGCTGCTGCATGAACTGTGTAAAGGTATCGGCGGACCATCTCAGATAATCGGTCGCCCCCGCATACCACTCGATGACATGATCTTTAGTGCCGCGTTCAAGGTCTACTCAACAGTTTCGGCACGACGCTTCATGTGCGACCTGCGCGACTCGCACGCCAAAGGCTATATTTCACGAGTTCCCGCCTACAACACAATCTTTAAGTACTTTGAAAACGACCTGTTGACACCTCATCTGCAAATGCTAATCGAAGAAAGTGCGTTACCGCTGCAGACTGTTGAGTCTGCGTTCGCTGTCGACTCTTCCGGCTTTTCAACATCCAGGTTCATCCAATGGGTCCAAGCCAAACATCATAATCCCAAACTCCTCGAGGCGCGTGATTGGGTCAAAGTCCATTTGATGTGCGGCGTCCAAACCAACATTGTCACGGCCGTCGAAATCACCGACCGATTCGCCGGCGACTCGCCGCAGTTTAAGCCACTGGTTCAAGCAACGGGACGTAACTTTACGATGGCCGAAGTAATCGCGGACAAGGCCTACTTGTCAGTCGATAATTTGCAAACCGTAGTCGACCACCACGCTATGCCCTACATCCCATACAAAGCTAACAGCGATCCCGACAAGAGAACCCCGAACCCTATCTGGCGGCGTATGTACTATTACTTCTGTTACAACCAGGAGTGGTTCATGCAGCACTACCACAAACGCAGCAACGTCGAATCCACGTTCAGTATGATCAAAGCGAAGTTCGGGGATTCACTTCGCAGCAAAACCAAAACGGCCCAGGTGAATGAGGCACTCTGCAAGATTCTCTGTCACAACTTGTGCTGCCTCATCCAGAGCATGTATGAATTGCAGATCAAGCCGGACTTTTGGCAAGAACTCTAGCCCTCTCAATTTCGATAGGAGTCATTTTCGATCTCATTAACTATGCGATCTACGATGTGAGGCGCATCCCATACTGCCGCTTGTTCGAGTCCTGCGGCTTCCGAAGTGTCAGCATCTCTAAATTTACCTTGGTGGTAGATCTGATATCTTCCAGAAATTACATCTTTAACGTAGTTGGGTGGAGGCCAATCAGATTCTGACTCCGTAAAAGCATCGAAGTCCACTATGGGCCATTCGCCGCCTTCCAGAATGTCGTTGTATAACCCAACAATGAAAAGGAAATCACGTGAACCAATCGGAGGATGATAAGGCTCGTTTGTGACGTCTTTGTAAATCCCTACGGATGCATCCTTATAGACTCGGCCGTAAGCAAATTTTCCGTCTGGAAGACCAATTTGAAATACATCACCAACTTTTACTTAAGTCATCAGGTTGATTCCATTAACCGATGGTACCAAGCCTCAAATCCTGGGGCTTTCGCCAGTCGCACCAAGACTGGGGCGGCGATCACGCTGCCCTCGACTTCGTTTCCCGAATTAAGGATTTGGTTAATCAGCTTCATTTCGACCCCTATACTCGAAGCCGCACTAAACTGCTCACGCGGAATGATACCCGTTTGAAAGGTCTCACGCCCAAGGTGGAGTGCAACTTGAAATTCCGGCACCTGGCTTAGGTTAACCGCTCTCCTTTCATCACTCGTCAAGCCCAGAACAATTACTTTGTCTGAGAGCTGAACCGCCGGACGAAACCGCATCCGCTCGATTAGGGCACGACCGAGACCGAGTGGAACAAATACGGTGAGCAATTCGGCATGAAAAATGTCGTAACCTTCTTCAACCAGTCGCTCGACAACGATCTGGTCAGACCTGTTCGGTTCCTCGGATATAACCTCAACAGTAGTTAGGACATCGTCACGGAGCGACATATGTTCTGAAAGAAATGTTATCTGATCTACTTGTCGCCTAATTAACACCCAACCTGGTCATAACCTGCCGGCAACTGGTGCACGGCGTCATGGGTGTTAGTCGTCGCGTACTAAACACGCCCATCTGAGTGCCTCGTAGCGACCTGCCAGAGTCTAAGATTCTAGACATCAGACGGCACTCAACACAGGCCCCATGATACGGGCTTCGTTGGCTCGCTGGAATTGAATCCAGCGCTCCCTGAACTCTTCGATTATGAGTGAACCCATATCCACTTGTCTCTGAGAACAACTTACCGTCTGGCGTTCGCGCTGCTCCGCCCGCGCCCGCCGGCCCTCGTGCGTTCTGCGCGGTAGCTAATGCCGCATCGTTTACCGTACCTTGATGCATTTCGCTAACCATGGCGTTAGTGCGACTACTCTCAACCATTGCTCCGCCAGTCGCGTTGGCGCTTCGTGCTCCCTCAAAAAGAGCGATCATGCCAACTGCAAACATTGCACCCTTCTCACCCGGCGTCTCAGCTTGGAAAGTCGGCACAGAGGGGACTCTGGCACTCGTAAACGGGGAGATTAGAACATTGATACCATCGTTGATGGCATTTGGGACGCCCGCCGCAACATTTGCGACTCCTTTCGCTGTCCCATACATCGTATCGCTTGAGACCTGAGATGCGAAGTCCAACTGCGGAGGAGGGGTTGGACCCGGATGACACGCTCCCCCAAGACAGTCTGCGTGAACAGATTGGTGTCCATCTGGATCGAGATAGCGCATTGGGTTATTAAGGCCATATTGGTACTTGTCTAGACTTTGAGGTTCAGCTGGATCTGCATAGAACGTCGGGTTATGAGACGTGACGTCCGCGAACAGTTCTGTCGGACCTCCTGAGAATTCATCGGGTGAAGTGAACCGTCCTTCAATTGATGAGTAGTACCTAGCAAGGAAGTAATCGAGCCCCGTCTCATTATCTCGTTCTTTTTGGGTGAACTTCTGTCGCGTGCTGTCGCCTGAGTAACCTTGCGTGATTGTGCGACCACCCGCGCCGGGCTGACTGGGCGGACCGCCAAAGAGTTCTTCCCCAAATGGCAGATAGTCATGCCGAGTCATGCCGCTCACGTAGTTTCCGTTTGGATCCGTGACTGTCAGACTTCCACTCTGATCGAAGATCATCCGCGGCGTACCTAGTTGATCTGAAACCAACCACCGAAGATCCGTTGAGCTAGAGCTAACCCAAGCGCCGAGCACGCGATCGCGCAGTTCCTGAATGTGAATCGCCTTTACTGGTTCCCCTTGAGCCAAACCGGCACTGTAGCCAGAAGCCGGCGCGCCCAGGGCCTCATCCAAAGCTGTGCGCATTTCAAGAATCGGGCTGGCAGAGATCAAATCATTGGTCGTCGCCGAATACTGCCAAGAGAAATTCGACAAGCCTTTGTGCGTCCTTAGCGAGTTGATTGCATCGCGCAACTCGGTGATGTGCCTGGATTGCACAGTAGTTTGGTTTATCACAAGCGGATTATCATGGATGGTTGGCGCAGCACCCCAGCCGCTCGTAACAGTGGCGGTGATCAGCAGCTGCCCATTGCGATAGCCATATTCTTTTTGAGGAGTTGAGGCCGCAACGTTCTGTGCATACTCAGCCACTAACTCTCCGCCAAGCCCATAGATTTGCCAGGTCACAGCCCCATTGACGTTGCGGGCCACACGCCGCCCCTCTCCGTCATACGTGTAGTACTGCCATTGACCATTACCCCATGCCTGAATCATCCGGTTCTCGGCGTCGTAGATTCGATCGCCGGTCCCGGTGTAGGTATCCTTCTTAAGGTTGCCGGCCGCATCGTATTGCATCTGGCGCAGGGTCAAATCTGTTTGCGCCAAATCGCCGTGTGCCAGGAGGCGATTTGTCCCCGGCTCGATTTCGAACTCGAGATTATTGACGCCGCCATAGGTCGCGCTCGTGCTGCTATTAATCGTGCGATTGCCGAAGCGATCGTAGACGTAGGCCTGTTTCCAGTTATCAGCCCCGCCATTTTTATTTTCGCGCACTGACTGCAACCGGTTCAGAGAATCGTACTCATAGAACTGGGTGAAACTATCGCTGCTGGAAATGTACACTTGCTGCTTCTGCAAATTACCGTTGTTATCAGTCATGCTGGTGGTGCTGGTGCTCCCCCCACACATGCCGTCACAACTGGCGCTGTAGTAATTAATAATGGCGCCGCGTGAAGACTCAGTGTTGTTCGGAGTTGTGCCTTCACGAATCTCGGCGAGTTGACCGCGCGAGTTATAGAAGAGCTTGTTGTAGATCGGAGTGCCGGTGCCAAACTGTTCCTGAGTCATCTGTCCGGCCGCGGCATAAGTAACTCCACTGGCATAGGTCCTGGAGTTGCCGCCAAGCTCACCCGTTACGCCGGTCGTCCGGCCCGCACTGTCAAAGGTATTTGCCACGGTGCGGGTTGACGGATAAGACTCGGTGGTAACGGCGCCTGCGACGTTGTAAGTCGGGTCGACTTTATAGTTCACGCCGCCGATTCTTTGAATCTTTGGCTTGATGCGGCCCGCCCCATCATAGCCGTAGTAATCGCCCGAGTTACCTCCACCATAAGTCACAGCGACTAAACGTCCGATTGATTGACCCCGAGAGAATTCCGGGGATGTAGGCGCGCCAGTTGGTAGATCCTGGGCGTCATAAAAGTATCTGACTTCATCGCTGGCCCCAACGCCCGCAGGCAAAGCGGGGACATTGTTAGTCGTATCAGTCAGCAAATCTCGTCCGTTATACCAGCGACGGCTAACTCTACTAAGCGCGTCATATTCGTAATGCGCGGACACGCCGCGGGCATCTTTCTTAATGAGGAGATTGTCGCTGTTATCGTACTGATATTTGATCCTTCCGCTCTCCGGGTTAACAGCCGCCGAAAGACGCTTTAGCGAGTCGTATTCAAACGAACGTGTCTGACCGCCCTGGCTAACATTCGTCAGATCCTCAAGCGCGTCATAAACATAGGCTGTGTGATACCCGGCCGTGACATCTGACCATCCAGGAAATGTGATCGACTCGGTGGCGGAGTCAGCGCCAGTAACTTCCCAGATGTCCGTCAAACGGCCCAGGCCGTCAGTCTTGCTGATTCGCTTCTTGCGGAGCTGATCGGAATTGTTCTGATCGGCAACGAAGACCCGATTGCCGCTATAGGCGGTCGTGACCACAGCACAATCAGGCGTCGTCACTGAGATTACGCGACTTAGATCATCATAAGCGGTAGTAGTCCAAAGGATCACTTCCCCAGAACGGAAAGGATTCGAAGTTGTAGAGGGCCGTCCCAGTGCGTCATAGGTCTGACGGACGGTTATGTAATCGGTCGCGTTTTCATATTGGCGCTTATCCGTCACCCGGCCGAGTCCATCAAATACCGTCTGACTCTTCAAAGGGGAGGCTTCGTCGAACGTGTTGAAGTCCTTGGTTGTAGTTATGATTCGATTGGTGTCGTCGTAACTGAAAATGGTTTGATTCTTCACCGACGCGTCCTGATTCACACCTCGAATGATTTTGGTGGGACGATCCAAAGGGTCGTTATCAGAATAGCCGCTGGAGATGACTCCGTTGGCGTCCATCCCATCCACCGGCCGGCCGGTGTGGAAATCAAACTGTGCATGAGCTGTTTGGCCCAGGGCGTTAGTAATCACACTTGGAAACGCATAGCTCGACTGACTGCCTAGTTCCGTCGCTCCACTGTTGGTGACTACGTTACCGTCTGGCGAGCCAAAGCAATCAGTGAAATCAAAAGTTGTGGCTATGACATTAGTGGCCGTGCTGCGCGGATCGATAACTTTGACGACGTTTCCGGCAATATCATATTGCGAATAGCCCTTGATTGTTCCCGCGTCATCCCCACTCGCATTGAGCAGGTAACGCGTAATCATGGTCGCGTTGCCGCGCGGCAAGTAATTCTGATCGCTGAAATTCGGGCTGCCATTACAGTTCTGGGAAGTACCGTCGCACAATCCCGTGATCGAGGTGCGTGGGACCATGGTGTAATGGAGGTAGCCTTGATCGGAGGTGTAATTGTCATATTCGAACCTTGTTTTGGCGCGAGGAACTCCGCTGCCATCGTAAATCGTTTGCAGCGTTGGCAAATTCCGTAGATGAACTGTGATGCTCGCGTCAGGCGACGTGTTATTAGGCTTGACTGTGTCGTAGGCGACACCGTTCACGTCGTTCGTCGTCAGGTAATCGGTGTGCGTGTGGCGGAGCAAACCGCCACCAAAGTCATATTGGTAGACATCGGTTTGGTTGTTGTATTGGTCGTAGTCAAATGTTTGTCTGGATACCAAGTTCGGACCGCTCGGTTCCAGGGTCGTGTCCGTCTCGATTATCCGCGGATTGAAGGCCGGGCCAAATTGCCAGATGGGCGCCGTAAAGGTCCAGGAATTATCCGTCCTCCTCAAGACCGTTCCATTCGTATCCAGCGATTCGGTGCGATACTCCTTTCCTTCGTCCCAACTTGGATATGAAAGAGGCTCGTTGTTCTGAACGGAAGCGACGGCATGGCCATAGTAATAATGCCGTTCGGACGTTTTTAATATCTGTCCTTCGTATTGGTTAACTTCAATGAAATCCGCACTGGTAACCAAACCGCCGTTCAAAGTGTCAGGTTTACTAAAGGTGATGCGATTATCGACGTCGACGCCGTTTGCCAGGACGCGCCGTTCGATGACGCGGCGATAGATCGAACAGTCGAAACAGACATCGCCGCCGGATGGTCCGTTGATATAGCCGCCATCCCAGTCGTACTCGAAGGCGCCGCCAGTCGGCAACTCCACGCGCGCCAATTCGCTATAAGAGTTGTAGCGGAACTGATAACTACGGTGGTGCACGCCGTCATCTGGCAACCAAACCGCCGAAACCAGATCCCCTCCGCCGCAAGCGCCGGCACTGGACGCATTGTTAATGTGGGGGAACATATCATGACAGGTTCGCAAGGAGGAGCCGGTACGCAGTACCCCGCCCAGACTATCGCGTGAGATCCTGATTATGCGCGGAGCCCCGCCAAAGCCCCGATAAGTAATCCGGTCACACAATCCGTAAGGCGCGCCATCGTCGACAAGATAATCAATAGTTATCTCCCTGTTTAGTGAGTCCTTGATCGAAGTCACGCCATAGACGCTGTTATATTCAAAGCTCAGCTTGTTGCCGTTCCGGTCGGACACCCAGGTTACAGTGCCACCGTCAATGCGATAGCGCGTGCCGTCTTTCAAAAACAGATAGCCGGCGGCGCCAATTATGCCGGAGTAAATAAAAGGCGTATCCACTACCGCGTCATCGGAGATAAATGTGGCGGAAGTTCCATCAGCCGTCCGGAAAACTCGTCCCCGCGAAGTCCCGTTATTCGGACACACGCCTACATAATAAGGGCGGCCATCGGTGAGCACATCGCGCAGTTCGTATTCGGTTCCGTCGGGCATGACGAACGTGAAACGCGTCAGGGTCTGACTCGGAAACGACGTGCCTAGGTAGTCACATAATTGATAGTTGTCGCCAATCTGCCTACCATAGAGCGCACCCGGGCCGTATCCCGCCCGTGTGCCATTTATGAATTGGTTGAATTCAGGATCATAAAAATCATAATGCTGGTTAGGGATACCACCGTCCGCCGTCGAATGGGTCACGGTCCACTTCTGTTCGATCGGCAAACTGATGGTATAGCCGGCACCTCCACGGCCACCTACACTCAAGAGAGGCAGCGTGAAGTTCAAGCCGCCACTATATGGATTCACATTCTCGAAACCACTTAGCGCATACGAGCCGGCCGGTGCGCCCGGCGCGAGTCCAGTCGGCGTATAGCCGTCGAGCGGATTGCGGCTGTCCTGCGCCTGAGCGAGTCCGGCCATCAGTGGCAATAATAAAGCCAGAGCGACGAGATGGTAATGTTTGCTGATCCACAGGTGGGCGCTGGTAAGAGTCCCTTGATCCATGGCTTCCGTCCTCCGCACGGCGAGGTCAAATCACATCAAAGTTTGATTTGTCACTTAGGCGAAATAAGAATTCGGCAATTCCATTCAGGGTGGTTAACCTCTTTCAAAACATATTCACCCGGAGACAGATCGAGTATCTGTTGCTGACGAACCTGGCCCTTACTTCCTCTTAATTCGTGTAGCTTCTGGCCATGGTTGCGATATACACCCACGGAGACCTCGGCGCTCTTGCTGTAGTTAGTGAAGGCGAGAAGGAACGGCCCCGCAGGTCGGCGAATTTCCGCCGGTTCAAAGCCGGAAGGTTTGATCGTTACTCTCTCGACTTCCATTGGGGCGACGATTCGCCCTTTATCTGTGTTTGGCTGAGGGCCAAACGTAGGGGTCGGCTTGGCGAGCAAAGCTTCGCCTAGGCGCGCAGGCGGTTTGGAAGCGTTTGATCTTGAGCCCAACCACTCTCGGGCACTCACCCCCAGAACGCCGAAGCCAAGAACGATGAACACGGCGAGCGTCTTCGCGCGCGCACTGGCTGAAAATAACTTTCGAGTAAATTCGAATCTCATAAGGTCTCCCTTTTATCGACAGCGAGCACTAATCCCTCCGTCGATCCAGTGGAACGGATTTGCCGGTTACTGCAAACTCAACAAAACCAAAATCTTCCCCGAGCCTTTTTCGAGCGGTTCAAGCGCTTTGCCAATCAAGGTGCCGGGACGATGAAGCTGCACGCCGCCGAGGTTGATCGGCTCAGACTTCATAGCAACGCCAGTTATGTCGCTAGTGACCAAAAGATCGCCGATATGAATAGCGCCCCGCGAAGCGTCCACATTCACTCTGACCCGGCCGGTGGCGGCCACCAGAACCTTGCCGGCGCCACCTTCTCCGAGCTCGATGCCCGGCTGTTCCGAAACCACGCCAGCCACGCGTGTGTCATAGGCATGGGTTGACGAAATAACCTGATTGGATTTGGTTGAGTCGAGAACCACGACTGTCCCGGTGGGAAGTTGTGCGGAGGTAGGCACCCATTCGGCGACGTCCTGGTACCTGGCATTGATGTGACCGGTGACGTTTAGATCACCTGTAATGTTCGTGTTCCCCGTGACATCGAGCTTGGAGCCGGGACTTGGAGTGCCGATGCCGACGTTTCCGCTTGCGTAACTAATGTTTCCACTGCCGTTGACCCATTGGCTGCTGGTGATGCCCGATGCATCAATGATCACCTTCTTGGTATTTACATCGAGGCTGACGTTGGCTCCTCCGGTCCCTTCAAACCGGACCGAATCATTATTCAATTGCGCAGAAAACTGCGTCGTGCCAGAAGTAACGTTCTTGAAGATGCTCTGGGAAGATCCTTTATCGGTATTGACGAGAGTGAAGCTTGGGCCTGAGCCGAGCATTACTGCCGCGCCACCCGTCAATCCGCTGCTAGCATCAGTAGTGATCGTAATCTGCTTACTGCCTTCGACGGCCGTGCCGGTCCCTGAGCCGTAGTTCACGGAAATGTTATGGGCCGCTACAGTGACGCCTATTCCCTGACCGATATTGACGGTGGCATTTCCGCTCGTTCCACCGCCCGTTAAACCATCGCCCGCAGTCACGCCGGTGATCGTTCCTCCTAGAGACGCGGTTGACTGTACTGTGCCATCCGGAAACATGAAACCATCTACGCTGGAGCGAATCCGCCCTGCCACGTCGAGCTTGTAACTTGGCGTCCCGACGCCAATGCCAACGTTCCCTCCCTGGTCAGCAATGATGGTCGTCCCTCTAATATAATTATTGCCGTCTGCGTACGGGAGCCAGGTGCGATACACGTTGGGATCGAGACCCCCTCCGGGCGGCAAGGCGACCGTCCCTGTCCGCACGTCGAAATGTGCTATAGGGCTTGCCGTTCCGACACCCACGTTTCCAGCAAAATAGTTCTGTCCGCCGGCTGAATAGATAGAATAGTTGTTGGTCGCAGCCGTTTGGTTGGCGATATAGATTCCGTAGTTATTGGCAATCGTCGCAGAGCTAGCCTTTTGCGGATTGTCAATGAACAAGCTGTAGGCATTGGTCACAGTTCCCGTTCCCATGTTCTGCAGCTCTGCATATTCTCCGTAGAGAGAACCAACCGATCCCGATCCGTAGTTACCCGGAGTATTAACAACACCCATCATCGCGCCAACATTGCCGCTGCCCAGATTAAGCGGCGAGGCGGCATGTCCAAACATGGCGTTTACTGTTCCAGAGCCACTATTAAAGGGGTAGGAGGTGCTGCCATACATTAGATTCAAAGTGCCGGCGGCAGTGTAGTAAGGATTCACGTCAAAGCCGACGTATTCCCCGCTGCTGTTGGCCGTCGTCTGGGAGCCAGTAATCATCGTGTTGATATAAGTGCCAGATGTAAGGTTGTCGTCTCCGTAAACATGCAGTCGGGATGTCGGTGCGGCAGTGCCAATGCCAACATTGCCGGCAGAATCGATCCTCATTCGTTCCAGCAGCGAGCCGGCAGTATTCTTGGTAAGAAACACCAACCTGCCGGGCACCACGCCTGAACTTACGGTGCCATCAATGTCGCCAACTATTTGCGTCCCCGAAACGAACGCCGATCCGTCATAAGCAAAACCATTCAGGGCAAACATTCTGTCAGCATTTAATGCTGCCGTGGGAGATGCAATGGTGCCTCTAGCTTTTCTAAAATTGAACCTCGCATTCCCAACATCGCCATAGAAAGAATGCTGTATGGTCGAAATATTAGTATCCGAAGACACGAGGTCGAACAACACCGATGGCGCATTAGTACCAATGCCAACGGTTCCTGAGTTGTAGTAGATGTTGACGCCGCTATTTGTCCAATTCTGGGCGCAGGTCTTTTGGACCTGAGACACCACAATCATCACGACAAAGCCAACTGTCATAACTAACCAAAGATTTCTCTTTGTTTGCCTAACACTTTTCATGTTGTTACCTCTTTCTCCGAACGTAGAAACACGAGTTGAGAAATCGCGGACGTTTCTTGATGGAACCAAGCCTTCGCCAAGGTGCCACTTAATTGCCCGGGAATGCAGATCAATGTCGCTTCTTATCAAACAAGCTGAGAGCCTCATTGTCCGCACTTGCTTACGCAGTCCTTGAATTGGGTATGACAGGCTTCCTTACGGTCGGCTTCGCGTTGTGGATCCGATTCGGGCGTTTTCGCTAAACAAGTTTCGTGTTCTTTCTTACACGCGGCTATGCACTCCTGTCTTCCTTGCCAGTTGTGCAAATGAGTGAACGCCGGAACCACAACGGACAAGACGAGAATGCAAGCAACGACTAAATACTTTTTCATGGGTTTCATCTCCTTTGGTTAAAGACATGCAACGCACGAATGAGCGCCACCGAAACCCATTGCGCTCGACTCAGAGAGTGCATGTTTCATTGATTAAGGCGTATTTGTTAAAAGGGCACGGGAACTAGACTCAAACGGTCACATCGTGAGAGTTCGTCGGTTCCCCAATGCTGGTAAAGCGAATAATTTGCACACCGTATCAGGCTGGAATGCAAATCAGAGGAACACGTGTGCCGCCCACTCGATTGTTTGAGAAACTTTCGCACTGCCGTCCATGCCTTCACACATTACCAAAGCTGACATCAGGTTTTCCTTTTGTCCCTAACCCCCAGGCTCATGCGGAACTCTTTCGTTTGCGCTTCGGGTGGTAGAGAAGATGATGCCTTCGTGGGCGAACGGGCGCTCGCGCTTCAAGCAGAGCCTTATGCCGACTATCTATCAAAGCAATCAAACTCTGATGGTGCTTGAATCCAAGTAAGCGAGCTGCGGCCGTCACCTTGCCGCCGGTTTCACTTAGTGCCAGCTTAATAAGGTGAGACTCGTACTTACGCACCGCATCCTTAAAAGAGAAGTTAGTCCAATCAGGCGGCGCAGGCACGGCGCGGGCTCGGAAAAGTGACCTGACGGTGGTAGCCAGCCGTCGAAGAGTGGCGATGTCCTGTGTCTTTTCTAATAGCATCCCGGCACGATCGATTGTCTCGCACACTTCTTTGGCAGATAGATGACTATCAAGTTCCTCAACAATAGTCATCGCTGCCAGACCGGCGCATTCAAAGTCGCCAGCTTGCTCGGCTATATTGACTGCCCGGTCCAAAACTGCTCGCGCTTGGTCCGGATGATTCAACCGGGCCAATGTGAGTCCATGTGTCGTCAGAGTTTCTGCCAGCCATGAAAGCTCGTCGCCCTTTTCAAGTACGTGCACGGCGGTGCGAACGGTTTTCTCAGCTTCGACTACACGCCCTTCGGCCAGTAAAACTCGCGCTCTAGTCTCATCCACCCGTGCGAGGTGCAGACTGTCTTTGAGTTTGGTAAGCAGCACCTGAGCGCGATCCAGATGCTTATGCGCTTCTGGAAATTCTCCAAGCGTGAAGAAAAGGAATCCGATATTGATGTCAACGCAAGCTTGAACCCGGATATGACCGGCCTGCTCGAAATGAAAACTTGCTGCTGCGTATTCGATTAAGGCCCGGTCAACATAGTCTTGACGATGTTCAGCGGTGCCGAGCTGATTTAATACGTTCGCGAACCCGTGATGAAAATGCGCTGTGAGCAAGTGATCTTCTATGTGGGCGAACAGAGGAGAAGCTTCGTTGTAAATCCTCAGGGCGTCACTGAGTCTCGTTGAAGACCTTTCGACTATGGCTCTTCGGAGTAAGGTGATGGCTCGTTGCTCGATGTCGCTTTCGTCGAACTCATCCAACGCCTCTTGCAGCATCACGCGGGCTTCGCCGAATGCACCGGCACGCCAGTAGCACAGCGCAAGCTCGCTGCGCGCTTCTCCCACCTTGCTTCGCCTTCCTAGCTTTTCAAAAGCGCTGGTGCTTTCACTGATCAGATCTTTCGCTATTTCCTGCGAGCCTTCGATCTGTCTCGTCCGTCCGATCCATCCCGTTAGCGCGCCAACGCGCAAGAGGACTTCGGCCTGCATTTCGGCATCCAGACCTTCGAGCACGGGACGTCCGCCCACGCCTTGCCACAGTTCACCCATTGCTTCCCGTGCCGCTTCGAAATCGCCCTCCTGCTCTAGTTGTTTGGCGAGCCGACAGCGAAGGCTCGCACGCTCATCCGGGGAGAGACCAGGAGTATCGAGTTCGCGTAGGAGTTCATTCGCTAAGTGCATGGGAGAGCGACCCTTCTCTATGCCAGTAATGATGTTTGCGTTTTTGCCATGAGTGCTAACATGCTGACCTCAAAGTCCCGGATATTCAGGGCAAGTCAATCGCTTTTCAGGAGAAAACTATGACAAAACTTCAGAAAATGAGCATGGCGGTAGTGTTGGCGCTCATGATTGCACCATCCGCGCTCGCGGGCATCACTGACTATCCGCCTGCGCCAGTGCCACCACCGCAGTCAGTTATGGCAACGGGAATTACCGATACGCCGCCGGCCACCTCTCAGCTCGTGGATCCGGCGACCGATCCGGTCGTGGACGTCGCGCTGAATCTGCTCCAAAGCGTGCTATCGCTGTTCTAGCCGACCAGCCAGCTCCGTTCAAACTCTAGTCGCCTGATCTTGCGTTAGTTGGGCGATCTAGCAGAAGTGTGCCCTAACGCGGGAGATTAAACCGCTACTCGCTCCGAACGCAAGAAGTTTTTATCTTTTCGTGGTACTCATCTAAACGGGTTAGCAAGGATTGCAACGTCAGTGGCGGCAATGGGTGCTTAATTTGAAATCAAACACTGATCCTGTATAGTCTTTTCATCCCGACACATCAGCGCAGGGTCAGAATTTGCCGATCCGGCCTCCAGATGATGATGAGTTTCTGAGTCTGGAGCCCCGCAATTGCTAAAACAACAGAACACAGTCCCCCGAATGGCTAACCCCAAAGGGTGCATTCTATCCACAGAAGACGACGCCGACACTCGTGATCTTCTTCGCTTGTTATTAAATCTTGAAGGCATCGAAATCATCTATGCCGAGAGTGCAGAACAAGCTCTCAGCTGGGCAAGTACGAGCAAGTTCGGCCTATACCTCTTAGACAATTGGGTGCCTGGTCTTGCCGGCGAGGATCTGTGCCGAAAACTGCGAGAGTTTGATAAGACTACACCTATCCTCTTTTACTCAGGCGCCGCACATGAATCAGATATAGCCGGCGCTATGGCCGCAGGCGCTCAAGGCTATATAGTCAAGCCTGCAGAGCCAGATGAGTTGACCTCTCAGATACACGCTTTAATTAAATAACTGAATTGCTGACACCCGCTACTTTCGATACTCCTGTTTGGCCGCTCCAAATATATCTTTGATCTGATCCAAAGTCGGTACGCCTTCCCTACCTGAAATGCTACCGGCCGGCCTCCCATACAGATTGAGATCCAGCGCTACGCCATCAAATACGGTTGACTCTTGATCTATCGTGAGACTTGCAATACCAGCCAGATAAATAAGCTTCAGCTCTGTTTGACCTTCTCCCTAAAAACAGTACCGCAATAAAATAGAGAAAGCCGGGCAATTATGAGAAGCTGGGAAGGACATAGTTGCCATGAAGAGATCGAAGTTCACAGAGTCGCAGATCGTGTTCGCTTTGAAGCAGGCGGAGACGGGTATAGCGGTGGCTGAGGTGTGCCGGAAGATGGGCATC
>Ga0137360_10000612_pt1 | contig 20808 bp, 18 predicted proteins | sample Mad1_60_16metaG_FD_104924 | JGI IMG/M metagenome (GOLD analysis project Ga0137360, IMG submission 104924) | Vadose zone soil microbial communities from Angelo Coast Range Reserve, California, USA - Mad1_60_16 metaG | ecosystem: Environmental > Terrestrial > Soil > Vadose zone | place: USA... | reverse complement strand
TCGTTCGGGCTGCCGGCAGGCGCGCGCGAAGTCGTGAATTCGGTTTTTCTGTACTACTGCACGAAGGCGGGGCTGGACCTGGCGATCGTGAATACGGAGCGGCTCGAGCGGTTCGCATCGATTCCACGGCACGAAAGAGAACTTGCTGAGAACCTGCTGTTTTCGCATCCACCGAAGGAAGTGCCCGCCGACCATTCGCAGGCGGCGCTGCTACGCGGCGTGCCGGCGGACTGGCGCGAGCAAAGCAAGGAGCAGCGCGCGGCGGTCAACCGATATCACATTACGGCGATTACGGAGCACTTTCGAACTGCTAAGAAGAAAGAAAAAACGCGCGCCGCAGACTTGCCGCTGGACGAGCGCTTGGCAAACTACATCATCGAAGGCACGCGGGACGGTTTGATTGCGGACCTGGAGCGCAAGCGCGGGGAAGGCGCCGCGCCGCTGGACATTGTCAACGGCCCGCTGATGGCAGGGATGGCCGAGGTGGGGCGGCTCTTCAATGCGAACGAATTGATCGTGGCGGAGGTACTGCAATCGGCGGAAGCGATGAAGGCGGCGGTCAGCCACCTCGAACAGTTCATGGAAAAAGCGGACACGGCCAAGCGTGGAAAGGTCGTGCTGGCGACAGTGAAAGGCGATGTTCACGACATCGGGAAGAATCTCGTCGAGATTATTTTGAAGAACAACGGCTACGAAGTCGTGAACTTGGGAATCAAGGTGCCGCCGGAGGATCTGATTAAGGCGTATCAAGAACACAAGCCGGATGCCATCGGGCTTTCCGGATTGCTGGTGAAGAGCGCGCAGCAGATGGTGATTACGGCGAGTGATTTGAAGGACGCCGGCATTGAGATTCCACTTCTCGTGGGCGGCGCGGCGCTTTCCGGGAAATTCACGCAGACAAAGATTGCACCGAGTTACGGCCATGCGGTCTGCTATGCGAAGGACGCGATGACCGGACTGCGCCTCATGAACGAACTGATGGATCCGGCGCGACGAGAAACCGTCGTGCGCGCGAACACATCTTCAGGAAACGGTTTTGGCATAACAACTACGGTGAGCGTGACATCGATTCCTTTGCTGAAACGCTCTCCCAGGGTGCGTGCGGATCTACTGATTCCGAGCGTTGCGACTCTCGACCGCAAGGTGCGGCTGGTGCCCGACTTGCGCGAGATCTGGAGTTACATCAACCCGTTCATGCTCTATGGACGACACATGGGATATCGGGGAGATTTCGAAAAACACTTTGCTGCGCGCGAACCGAAAGCGGTCGAGTTGTACCAAGGCATGGAGGAAGTGAAACGCGAAGCGGCGGAGTTCATGAAGGTTCGTGCTGTCTGGCAGTTCTTCGAGGCCGAGGCGGAAGTGGATGCCCTGCGCCTGTTCGCTCCGGGCGCGCAAGAACCTCTGCATACTTTCCGCTTCAAGCGGCAGCGGCAGGGTGATTTCCTCTGCCTGAGCGATTACGTGGTGCCGGCGCAGAACGGCAAGCGCGACCATCTGGCGCTTTTCGTGGTGACCGCCGGCGAGGGCGTGCGCGAGCGCTCCGAGAAAGCGAAAAACGAGGGTTACTACTTCAAGTCGCACGGACTGCAGGCGCTGGCGATTGAATCGGCGGAGGCCTGCGCGGAATGGCTGCACCGGCGCATCCGTGAAGATTGGGGATTCCCGGACCCTCCGGAAATGACCATGGCGCAGAGGTTTACTTCGCGCTACCGCGGGAAGCGCTATAGTTTCGGCTATCCGGCCTGCCCCGACCTTGAGGACCAGGCGGGCATCTGGAAGCTCTTGAAGCCGGAAGAGATCGGCGTGCAGCTCACCGAAGGGATGATGATGGATCCCGAAGCCAGCGTCAGTGCCTTGGTGTTCCACCATCCGGATTGCACTTATTTCAGCGTCGGGGAAAGTCCGGACACATAACCTATTTCCTTCAGCCAGGGAACTTCGGTTGCGAACCAGGATGATTGAAGATTGCGTGCTCCACGAGTTCCGAAAGTATGTGGCCGATCAGACCGTGACATTCCTGAATTCGCGGGGTTTCGTCTGATGGCACGCAGACGCAGTGATCGACGCTGCCTCTAAGCTTCCCGCCTGTTTTGCCAGTCAGAGCAATGGTGTGCAGCCCCATTTTCTTTGCCGTGGTGAAGGCGTAGAGAACATTTGAGGAATTACCGCTGGTGGAGATCCCTATGGCAACGTCGCCCGGGCGACCGAGGGCTTCGATTTGTCGAGAGAAGACTTGGTCAAAACCGTAGTCGTTTCCGATGGCGGTTATGCAGGAAGTATTCACAGAAAGGGAGAGTGCTGGCAGGGCAGGGCGATCGAACGCAAACCGGCCCACTAGCTCCGCCGCCAAGTGCTGTGCGTCGGCAGCGCTCCCACCATTGCCGAACAGAAGAATCTTGTTCCCCTGACTGAGTGCGTTGACTAAGAGTTCGCAGACCTTAGCAATGGTCGCCACGATTTGGGCATCGTCCAGCATCGCCTTTTCTGTGGCAATCGAAGCTTCGATTAAATTACTAACTTGAACCTGGAAATCGGCCCTGTTTTTCATTTACCCCACGCGGTTTAGCAGCGTGTGCCAGCAGAGAAATCTCGGCAACCGTGCCAAACGGATGATTCGGTTCCAGTAGTCTAGCATGCGTGTGGAAGTCCGCCCGACGCGACGTCCGTATAGCGACGGGAGTCCACATAAGGAAATCCGCAAGGCTGACCAAGCCAGGCTTTTGGAGGATATGGCCTAGAGAGGACATGGCATTCCTGGATGCGGGGAGTCTCATCTGAGGGCACCATAATTTCAAGCTGGCGGGCGGCCGACGATTGCATTGGGCGGGGAGGCGAAGAAAACTGCGAAGCAGATGAGAGTAACGAGGATTTCCGTGAGCATTACGCACACGGCGAGCCAGATGCTGGCACCGGTCATTTTGGAGGATGAGGAGAGAAAACAGAAAAGAATCATCCTTCTTCTGCCGCATCCCCGCATTTTCCTGCTTAACCCTTATTTGACGAGGAGAAAATCTCCCAAAGCAAGGGCATCGATTCCGGCGCAGTAGAAGCTGCGGAGGGCTTCGCGGGGTTCGGAGACGAGAGGTTCGCCAAACAGATTGAAAGACGTGTTGATGAGCACGGGAGCGGGCGCACTCTCACCAAATTTATGGAGCAGGCGCCAGAAGCGCGGATTGGCCTCACGCTCGACGACGTGCACGCGCACGAGGCGGTCTTCGAAGGCGAAGCGCGAGAGAGCGGGCAGGCTGCTCTTCAAAACGCCGAGAGAGGTCATAAAGCGGCAGTTGGGCGAGCAGTCGAAGAGGCTAGCGGCTGCTTCGGCCGGCACGGACAAACCGAACGGGTGAAAGTCTTCGCGGTGCTTGATGTACTGGTTCACGTTTTCGATCACATACTCGGAAAAAGGCGAGGCGAGGATGCTGCGTTGGCCGAGGGCGCGATGGCCGAATTCGGTGCGTCCCTGGCACCAAGCGACAATTCTGTCGCCGAGGAGGAGCTTTGCGGTTTCAGCGCAGAGCTGTTCTTCACTGGACATGTACTTGTAGATGATCTTCGAATTGTCCAGGACAGCTTTAGATTGAGAGGAGCTAAATCCAGGGCCGAAGGAAAGATGAGAGAGAGGCTGGCGAGCTTTGCCGCCGAAGTGTTTGCGGGCGAGCAAGGCCGCGCCGAGGGCAGTTCCGGAATTGCCGGCGACCGGCTGCACATAGATACGCTCGAAGCCGCTCCGGGACTCCAGGGTATGAATGAGGAAGACATTCAGGAAAACGCCGCCGGCAAGGCAAAGCGCATTGGTGTTCGTTTGTTTGCGGAAGTGCCCGGCGATTTCCAGAACTATTTCCTCAAGGACATCGCGCGCGCTGCGGGCGATGGCTGCGCGAACAACGGGGTCCGACGCCACGGTAGAAGGATCTAGTCCAAGTTCGCGCAACAATTCCGTCGCAAAAGAGGACCGGCCGTCAGCGCCCGGACCGAAGTAGCGGGGGTCCAGAACAGGCATGCCATCGGAATCGCGGCGGAAGACTTTGCGGAACGCGGCGACAAAATCGGGCTTGCCGTCCTTACTGAGCCACTGAACTTTGTGCGCATCGCGGCGCCCGCGGAGCCCCAGAAGCTCCGAGACCTGTGAATGAAACCAACCTAAGGAATTCGGGAAACGCAAAGTGCGAAGGGGGCGAATTTCCTCGTTTTCGCCGACGGAAACCAGGCCGGACCACATGTCGCCGTTTTCATCTAGGGTAAGAATCAGCGCGCGATCGAACTCGGAGGTGTAGAAGGCACTCGCGGCGTGGCAGAGATGATGCTCGAGATGGAGCAGAGGTATGGAATCGCCGAGTAAGCGACGGATCTCGCCGAACTGCGCGAGTTCGCGGAAAGTGCGGCCAAGAGTGCGCGTCCAATCGGAGGCACCGAGGCGGGAGAATTTCAGAAAAAGCTGGAAACGCGATTCGCGGAGCGCCCTTCTGAGCAGGCGAGCTGGAATCGCGGCAACTTGCACATCGGATAGACGAACGCCGGCTTGCTCGAGGCATCGAGTGATGGCGAGCCGGGGGATCCCACCGGCTCCGGTAGCACGGCTGAGTTTTTCCTCCTCGATTGCCGAAACTATGGAACTGTCATCGAGCAGCACAGCGGAGGAATCGGACCCAAAACTCCAAATGCCGAGGGAGAGCATAAAATTAAGAATGGGGCGGAACCGGCCACGTAGTATACGGATTCGAATCCGCGGGTTGCCCTAGGAGATAAGGTCTGTCCATCTGTTTATCTTTGAATTCACGGCTAGTGAATACGCTTGTCACATCCTGATGTGGGACAATGCCCGAAGTCGAGGATTGGCTAGACTGGCTATATTGGGTCCAATGGTCCCGCAGCGGGGGATGAGAAATGTTGCACACACCAGAAGATCCGAGACTGCAGGTGACGCGCATCGCAAAGAGAGGCTGCGCCTTCAAGTACTTACTTTTTGCGCGGGCTGGTGTCCTCATAGCCGCTCATCCGGAATCGCGAAAGCGCTTCTCCGAGACCCTGAATGAACACTTCCGAACTATAAACCTCCGCGTCGATGCGCATGCTTCTCGGAGGTGCAGTTGGTTCGACCTCGTCGAGTTGAAACTCATGAGCGACGTCGTCGACTATTTTCGGCGTGATCGGTCGCTGCTGTTCGACGTAAGAATTAATGAGCGAATGTTCGCAAAGCAGGTTAATCACGCGCGGAATTCCCGATGAATAAAGATGAATCGCTTCAACGGCTTGCGGACTGAATATGGGTTCACCGCGTGTTCCAGCAATCCTCAACCGTTCGGCGATGTAATCGTGGGTCTGTTCCTTCGTAAGAGGGAACGTTTTGCACCGCAGCACGATCCGTTGGCGGAGTTGCCGGAGTTGCGGCAGTTTCAATTTCTCTTCCAACTCAGGCTGTCCAGACAATACAATCTGAAGAAGCTTCTCCGTTGACGTCTCAAGGTTAGTTAACAGCCTAATTTCTTCGAGTACCGGATAAGTAAGATTCTGTGCCTCATCCACGATGAGCACGGCGATTTCACCAGCACGGTGTCGCTCAAGAAGCCATTGATTGAGTTGGATCAATTGCTGGCTCTTTGTCCGAGATTCACAGGCAATGCCAAATTCCGCGAGGATGAAATCGAACAATTGATTCGTATTCATTCGTGAATTGAAGAGAAACGCGGTACTCACCCGCCGCTGATGTAGCCACTCGAGAATGCGGTTTACGAGGGTGGTTTTTCCTGTGCCCACTTCACCGGTGAGCGTGATGAAACCCTTACGATTCTGCACGCCATACATCAACCCGCTCAGCGCTTCGTCGATGTCTTTGGTGAAGAAGAGATAGCGTGGATCTGGATTGACGTTAAACGGGTTTTCTTTCAGCCCGAAAAAGCTCTTGTACATGGTTTTTAAACTCTCGCTATCTCCAGCGATGATGCCCTGCTTCTATTTCGATATTTTCGAACAAACGGGTATCGCGCAGAAATCAGCACATATTCTCCAACGTGGCCTATCGCAGCACGAAAGGCCGCGTATGCCATTGCAACCCGAGCATAATTTGATGCACCGTAAACTCTGTGCTACACGTTCCCGCAGCGCACACCGGCTGATTGGATGTTTGAATTTGGGCGGTGTACCCGATCGTAAAATTAGCATTCCTTCCAAGGGGTCGGCTCAGGTTCCCACCCACGTAGAAAGAATTGTATAATTGTGAGAAAGGTAAACTGTTAACAGCTCCGTTCCGGGCATAGCCGAAGCTCCAATCACTCGTCCATTCGCGTGAGAGTCGGCGGTCAAAGTTGAATTGCAACTGATCCGTGTTCGCTCCCGTAAATACGCCACTCCCACCGCTGAGGCCATGGCTGCAACTCAATGACAGACTGCCATGATTCAACCCGTACGTCACGTTGGCTCCTCCAGACGCTGAGACCCTGTTAGTGGAAGTGCCGACTGAAAGCCGGAGAGTAGTCACTTCGGGGCCTCCGAAAATCCGCAAAGCAAGCCTTCCCGTAATTTTGCGGCCGTACATCAACTGAGCAGTATGATCATCGATCGCTTGAGGATTGCCAATAAAACGATAGCCACCGAAGCGGTATTGTATTCCGAGAGTATCCTCACTTGTCAGTGCGTAATTGTAACCCGCGGTAAAGCTCGCTTGATTCGTGTCAATATTTCCTACTTCGGTAAAACGAAGGATCCCGAACGAACCTGCAACCGTTACGGATCCTCGCGGGCTGAGTCCGTAGACCACTTGAGTTGCAAACGCGTTGCTATAGCGTGGGCCAAAGGTCGTGAAAATCGTTTGGTCGGATGTATAGTTATTCTGCAAGCCAGGCGGAGGAGGGGCGAGTGAGCCGCCCACCCCCGGTACGGCGAGACCTGTTCCGCCACCGAATCCAAACTGCGTTTCGGGAAGATACGAAAACTGGTCGATAAAGGACAGCTGCCATCTTCCCCAATCGAACGTTTGCACAAGCCCGAATTGATGCAAATAAGAATTGCCTTGTGCGGGGTCCGAGGAAAAATTTCCGCCTCCCGAATAATTCACAGCCAACTGAGCCCGGCTCCAAGCTTCTACAAGACTCAAGTTTCCCACAGCATAGCTGGTCGTATTCCAACCCGAGGATGTTGGCTGGTTGAGCGAATTTGACCGAACGATATTTCCGTACTTCAAGCCTGATAACCAATAACTATGTCGGATTCCGGGCATGCCCAACGTAGCATTCTGTACTCCAGTCAGCGGATGAGTGTCTGGATTCAGATTGGCCGTTGATTCCTGTTCGACATTTAAATCTTCTCCGTCGGAACCTCCCATCAGTGGTGGATATTCGCGAGCCGCAGGCTTTGGTCTGGAGGCATCCTCTTGCGCTGAGATTGCAGTAGCGCTAAGGAACAGAGCTGCGAAGGTGGCTGTTCCAGTCAGAAGTCTCCTGAAGAGTAGTTTCATCAGAATCTCTCAAGGCACAACGATTACATCGCCCGGTTGCAGCAAAATATTCTGCTCATTCTTCTTGCCGCTCACTACGTCTTTGTAATTAAAGGGGAGCTTCGCCTCTTGGCCGTCTACCGTCCTTAAGACGTAGATGCTCTTCACCTTGGCGAATTGCGTGAACCCACCGGAACTCGAAAGTGCCTGCAATACGGTCATCTTTGGCAGCAGCGGAAAAACGCCAGCGCGTGTGACTTCTCCCGTCACATAGATCCTTCGACTGTTAATCTCCGATACGGTTACCGTAACTTGCGGATTATTCATATATTTTTTTAGCCCGTCGCCAATGACTTCCGAGAGTTGCATTGGTGTTAGGCCAGCGGCTTGTACATCGTTCAACAACGGCAGCGAAATTTTCCCGTCGGGTCGGACGGGAACCGCCCGCGAAACTTCTGGCTCCTTCCAAACATCGATTCGAAGAACGTCTTGCGGACCAATCCTGTATTCCGCATCATTCACTGAGACCTGGGGGGCAGGTGCCGTCGTGCCCTTCGCGTCACTCTTTTTCGCGGATCTCTCCAGCGCAGCCTGCTTCTGTGTCTCCTGCGTCTGGCCCCCTCCGGCTAGGATCAGCCAAGCCGCGATTAAGGGACCGGTTGGGAAATTCATCGGATCACCCTCTATGATTCTTCGGAATCAGACTCTTGTACGCCAATCTGTTTTATCTTATATAGGAGCGACTTATAACTAATCTGCAATTCGGAAGCGGCGCGCTTTCGGTTCCAGCGAGTTCGCATGAGCGCCTGTAGAATGAGCTCTCTTTCAATCTTCCGCGAGGCGGCGCGTGCCGCAACCTTCAAGGACGAAATCCGATTTTCCTGCGTCGCCTTTTGTGCTCTCAGCGCAGCATTCTGCAGATCACTGAGAGCCACCTCAGTATCTCCGAGTGCGACAATTGTTTTCGCGACGTTTTCGAGTTCACGTATGTTTCCCGGCCAACTGTAAGAGGTTAGAGCTTCCATGATATCGTTGGTTAGGGTTGGTGTTTTTCGCCTTTGCTCCCCAGCGTGCTTGAGAAGAAAGAATTCAAATAGCGCGGGGATGTCTTCTCTTCGCTCCCTTAGGGGCGGCAAACGCAGACACACACCGTTAATTCGAAAATAAAGTTCCCGACGAAAACGCCCTGCTTCAATCTCCTTTTCCAGATTGCGCGAAGTTGAGGTGATTATGCGGTCGCACAGTTCATCCTCGCCACTCTTCACTTCGCCATCCGGAAGCCACGAAAGGAGCGCGCGTTGGCAAGCAAGGTCCAATTCATCTACGCCGTCCAGAAATAGCGTTCCTGTCCCGCATTCCTCATTCGCCAACCTCAGATTCTTCTTAAACTGTCCTAGCAGGCGACTTGGATCTATTGTCCTACAGCTCAACTTCTTAAGAGAAGGATCGCTGAATCCCGACAAGCGGTGGATCAGTCGCGCATAGATCTCTTTGCCAGTTCCGCTCTCTCCCACCAGCAGGACCGGGATGTCCGTCCGAGCGATATCGGCGACCACTGCATTTACCGACCGAATTGCTGTACCCTGCCCGCACACAAAACCGGTCTCAGCAAGTTGCTCCATAACTTGGTTCGATGGTGTGCTCATGAGCCTCGAAATCGCCTGTCCATCGCAGGAGTCAAGACTCCTGATGCCGTCGGGAGGACCGTTTAAGCCGCATAATCAAGGAGCAAGCCCCTTACCAGAAATAACCCCGCTGAGAAAAGTGCCTCATTTAGCTAAGTATTGTATTTGAAACATGATACGACCACATTTGTTGCTCCCCAGCATCCCGGATGGCTCGCATCAGTCCCGATTTACTTCCACGAAGTGGCAAACTTTTTTCCTTCGGTCGGATTGTGATGATGGGGGGAGTGGTAACACGACTGAATATCGACATGAAACTAAGAATAGGAAAGGGTTCCTCGATATTTCTTGATGGATGAGCCCATTCTGACGGGCCCGAGCTTTTCTACCAGTTCCGATGAGGGAGCTTACATCGCAGTCGTGGGCTTTGAAACCGAACTTAGTAGCCCCAAGGGTCTACAGGCCACCGGCGCCGCTACCGATCAAACTTTGCGGCAGATACCAAAGTGTCTTTGTCCTTCAAGGAAAACACATTCTATTCGAAGCCACTTGGACCGTCCAGTTTCTACTCGAGCTTCTCGGCTGAAACTTGCGGCCAGACTAGTACACACCGGGCAGCAGTCGAGCCGTCCGGCGGGTGTACTCCTTGTACTCCATCCCGAAGAGCTCTGTCATGTGAGTCTCCTCGCGGCGGATTCTCCGTACGACGAGAATCAGCCAGATCGGGAGCAATGCCCAGCCGATCACGCTCGCGAGCAGCAGCGGCCAAGCTAGCTTACGTGCTAAGAACGCAGCATAGCGCGGATGGCGGACGAAACGGAAAGGTCCCCCGGTCATCAGCTTGCGGGCCGCGAGATCCCCCGAGAAGTGGCGCCCCAGCCACGCGTCAGCCCAAGTCTGCCAGATCACACCGAGAATACCCAGCAGTAGTCCGATGCCCTGCAAGAACGGCCGCTTGAACGCCGGCACCAAGTGCCAGTGTGCATAGTCGAGCACCACAAACAAGAGAGCGACGTTGAGCACTGATCCCAAGCGGAACAAACCCGGGTCATAGCTAAGGCCCAGCGCTTCCCGCGCCGCCTCCCTGCCGCGGAAGGCCGAGCGACTAAAGGTGATTGCCTCCTCAAACCCCACAACGAGCCCCAGCACCAAGAAGCTGCCGGAATAAAGATCCAGGCGTGACCAAGGATGGTCGGTGCCCCACTGTCGCAGGCAGAGGACGAACAGTACGGGCCCAATGAGAACGGAGGAGATGCTCAGGCCCCAGAATGATCTCTTCATCGAGCTTGCTTGGTTGGTTGCTTCGGTTATGTTATTCGCCCTTTCCGTGTTATTTCCCAAAAATTGTTTCTAACTTTGACGCGGCATTTTAGGTCGGGCCAATAGTCAAGTCAATGCGCCGCCTTATTTCGATTCGTTCAGTTTGATGTTCGAAGCTCAAAACTTGCTGGCTGGTTTCAGCTGGCAGTACCGCGAAAATAAGGACGATCGCAGCGCAGAGGCCAGCCAAATCGCCTTTCTCTTCCACCAGCTTCACGAATGAGTCGGTCGCTCCCCCCAAGATTCTCGGACTTGAGAATTCTCGAGAAAGGCTCGGAGTCGTTGCATCAGAGCACGCACGTCGCGGAGGGCAGAGCGCGCGGTTTCCTCGTAGTCTCAGCGTAGATCCGTGGCACCGACTCGGAGTCTAACGCGGCACCATCCCAGCCCAAATCTCGCCAAGATGAGCATTGACCTCTCAAGATCTTCCGGCCGTAGGTTGCCGACAGCAATCTTCGCTAGTGATCGAGATAAGTCGAGATACGCCAGCAGGACTGGGCAGCCGGAGACGAGTGTTGAGGAGCATCAAGGGGGCAGACTTGCCGAATATCTCTATTCGCAATCCTCTTGTTCCTCAGCAGGCATCGCCAGCTTTAGCGCCGGCCGATCATGTCTGCCGGTCCTGCCACCAGGACGGGGGGTTGGGGCTTCCACTGTATTTCTCTGAGATCTTTTTCCGCAAGCGCAGCCCCAACGTGTGCAAAAGAGTCCACGACGGCTTCGCGGCAGGGGATACTGGTAGATATCCGTACGGAGTGGGCGCCAAAAGGAAAGATTGACTCGACCGACTATGTGTGCCGCATTTGAATGTTCAGGACTTCGGGAACCGCCGACGCCAGCCGAATAAACAGACTAAGCCGGACCCCAGCAAAATCAAGCTTGCTGGTTCGGGCACAACCATAAGACTCTCACTGTTTGGCGACCAAAGAGCGACGTTGCCACTCGAGTTTTCCGTGAAGGCCACGAACTCGGTTCCCTGCGGAAAGCCCCGACTGAAGCTCACGCTGTGGTTAATTGGAGTGTTAGCCGCAACCGAACCGATCAGGATATCGTAGACTGTATATTGCGGGGGAGCCGAACTGCCAAGATGAAATTGCGTGAAAAATGAAGACATCGTTGAGAAGTTGTGATCCGGCCCTCCGGACTCGCCCAGCACTGACCACATGCTGGGACTGAAAGTGTTGAAAGCAACTCCCTTATCGGATATGTTCCCATTCACCAAGATCGTGCTACCAACGGAGAACGTGGAGCCGGTGGGGACTAGAACTGCCAACCAGAGAGTTCCCGCAACTACCGTGCTACCGTTCGTGGAGACGATGTTAAACGTCGGATTTCCGTTTTGAGTCGTCTGGATACCGCCGGACGCGCAGACGCTCGGGGATGTGCATTGGATCTGAAGATTGTCCGCCTTCGCCGGCTGAACCAAACCGAAGCCTATTGCAATCAAACCCAAAGCCAGCGAACTTATCTTGGACATATACTCCTCCCCTGGTCCCTAGAAATACTCTTCCTCTTCTAGCAATTCCATAACCGATCAAGCAAGTTCGCAGCGGCTTTCCGCGTTTTGTTTAAGTCATCTACTTTCAATCACATACGCACAATCCTGAACGCAGGCGCATAGGCTTCTATCTTTTCGATAGGCGAAAGTGTGCAAGCTTTTCGGCGAAATCAGCATTAATTTAGCAATTCTGCCAGACCCGTATGCGATCTGCCCTCTCTCGATGGAAAGGCATCACCGTGCGCCGTGATCGCCTGCGTGCTCATATGCGACGGCAACAGGAGTCGTTTCACGGGTCTTTGGAGACTCCATCGCCCGTACAGGTCCTTATTCGACGTAGCTTTTCGCCGGATGTCAATGAGACTGTCTTGATTACTGGAAATCTATTTCAATCTTTCTGTACGGAGTCCGCCAGCATTTTCCGGATCTCAGCAGCCTTGCTGTAGTCCGGACTGATCTGCAACGTGTGTTCCAGCTCCTTCTTCGCCATCGCAATGTTGTTCGTCTTCTGATAAGCCATGCCTAGGTGATAGTGATACGTGGGATTCTTCGGATCTGCCTTGACCGCTTCCTGCAAGGTATCAATCGCGGAACTGTAGGCTCCTTGATTATAGTAAGCCCAACCGAGCGTGTCGGCCGAATTGGGAAGATTTGGCAAGCCCTTACGCGCCGTCTGCGCGAGCGAAAGCGCAACACTTACATTGCCGCCGTGCTCGAGCATCAAATACGCGAGGTTGTTGGCGGCCACGGGAAAGTCCGATTGAATCTGCAGGGCCTTCTGGTAAGAAACTTCCGCCTGTTGCCACTCGCCCCGTGTCTCCAGCAGGCCTCCAAGAGAGACATAGAGCCGAATATCACGAGGATTATTTTGCAGGGCCTGCTGATAGTCCCGAATTGCCTGATCCACCGAGCCCCGAGCGATTCGAGCGCCCGCGAGGAGCAGGAATGCAGGGACATTCTTCTTATCGAGTTCGACTGCCTTCGCGAATGCCTCCTCCGCTTTCTCTGGGTCCCCTTTCTTAAGTTGGACCTGGCCGAGCAGAACATAGTAAACACTGCTGCTCGGGACCTTTGCGATCTGGTCCTCAACGCGGCGCAAAGCGCGAGCAGGCTGTTCGTGCGTCAAATCGATGTTCACTAGCCCAGTGAGCGCATCACCTACGTGGGGATCGCGGCTGAGCGCCTCGGTATAGAATTTTTCTGCTTCATCGTAATGTTTTTGGATCATGCGCAGGTCGCCCAGCCGCACATACGCGGTCGGATCGTCTGGAGCAACGTCGATCGCCTTCTTGAGATCCGCTTCGGCTTCAGCTTTTTCCCCCGCATTTAACATAGCTTGCGAGTGGTAGACATAACCCTCGGCCGCGCGCGGCTCGATCTTCATCAATTGCTCGGCGCTCTCAGACAGTAGTGAAACATCTCCCTTCCGCAAAGCAATATTGGCGAGCGAGCGTTGCGCCTCGGCCATCTGTGGCTGCAGTCGCGCCGCTTCGCGCCACTCCGCCTCGGCCTGTCCAAAGCTCGACGTGTCGGCGTAGGCCACTCCGAGGTAGTAGTGCGCCATAGCGTCGTTCGGGGCATCCTTTATAGCGCTCTCGAGAAAGTGAATGGCATCTGACGGCTGTCCCTGGTGTGTCAGGATTTGGCCGCGGAGAACCAGCGCATCGATGTCCTTGGGTAAACTCTTCAATATGCTGTCATTGATGCTCGTAGCTTCATCTAGTCGGCTTCGCATGATCAGGAGCTGCACATATGCCTTCGTTACTGGAAGATCTTTGGGGTGCTCGGAGTGAAGCGACGCAAACTCCGCGATGGCTTTGTCGACTTCCCCCTGGCTCAAATAGAAATCGCCTAGCATGCGATAACCGCCAGGATTGTCTTGTAGTGTGGTCCTGGCATCCCTCAGCACCTGCTCGGCCATGTCTTTTCGCCCTTCATTTAGATACAGGCCGGCAAGATTAGAATGCGGCATCGGGTTTTTCGGATCGAGAGTAATGGCGCTTTGGAACTGCGTCTCCGCCTCCGACCAACGCCTCTGCCGTAGGTAAAAGCTGCCGAGCGCCATTATTGCAGACGTGGACTTCGGCTCAAGTGCAAGGGCTTTCTGAAAATTATGCTCGGCCTCGCCGGTATCCTTGTTTTTCTCCTGCAAGACTGCGATGTTCAGATAAGACTGAGAGCGACTTGGATCCAACTGCACGGCTTCTTGCGCCTCTCGCAGGGCCTTCGGGAGGTCACCCTGAACCGCGTCCGTGTTTGCAAGCAGCAGTTGGGCTTGCGCGTTCTGCGGATCACCTTTCAAAATGATTTGAGCGCGCTCGCGAGCTTCCAGATATTTGCCAGCCGCGAGAACCAAGTTGCCCAAGTCCAGCTGCGCCTGCCAGTTGGTCGGCTCGAGCGCGGTCGCGCGCATCAGTTCCTGGTAACCGTGTGTCCAGTCCGATTGTCTCAGATAGGTTTGCGCCAGCTCATAGTGCGCTAGGGCGAATCGCGGGTCGATCTGGATAGCATTCTGATACTCGATCGCGGCCTCTCGGTATTGCCACTTTTGGAAGTAGGCGTCGCCCTTCTCGAGATACTTCTTCTTTGCGACTTGTGTATCACGAATACAACCAGCCAGCAGCCACGCCCCTACGGCCAGCGTGATCCAGATTGGCCATCTCGACCATCTCTTATCAGGTCTCACTTTACACTCCAAAAGATCTCAACACCTATAGGGCGCTCTCAACCCGAGTCGCTCGTGGCCTGCTAATGGAACCCAGCCTCCGGTTTTGAACGCTCACGCATGATATTGTGGTTTCAATCCAATCCATGTAAAAAGACCTGCATTAGCTCACTCGAGAGTTGCCTGTCGCCCGTTGGGCCTACGGAATAGAAACATGAATGCCTTGGTCCCTCGGTCCTAGTCGAGCGAAACGGCCTCTCCTGATGTGTGTCCTTGGCTGTTCTCAAACGCCCCACGCATGGCTCTGTGGGTCAGAATCCACTCATCGGAGACAGCGCTTCCATTCCGCGCTCACAGCAAGTCAGCCAGGGATATAACTGTTTAGCATTGGCAGCACTTGATTGACGAATCTTAGTACCCTTGCTTGTGCCGCTCCTTCGTCGCTTGCGTTTAAAATCGGAGTGAGGACGCGCACCAGTGCGCCGTCCGTGCGGTTCACCCGGATGGCATCCGTGACCAGGAATATCTTTGCCCAGTATTCGCTAGGGGTCACGCGGCCATGCGCTTGATACCAGTAAAACACGAGGTCTCGATCATCCCCCTTCGCGATGATGTAGCGGTTGATTGATATCGTCGACCCGTCGCTCCGCCGTACGGAAATATGCCCGGATTCCGTGGGCGTCCAGCCTGAGCCCGGAAGGCAATTCTTCGGAGAGTGAATGGTGTCGCCGGTACGCTGCGAGGGAAAGAAAGCGATGTACAGATTCACAGGTGGTTCAGAAACAGAAGCCAGATAATCACGCAACAAAAATTCGCCCGGCCCCAACACCTCGAGCTCACCTGGGCTAATCGCGAGATCTCTCGCTTGCCAGTTGCCAATTTGCATCGGGAACGCCGATAGATCTTGATGCGGAGGCAGAACTTCTTTGCGGGCTCGCGCCTCCAAAATAAAGCAGGTCGCCGTGAGGAGTAGCACCACGGGAATGAATCGTTGCCAGGAGCTCAAGCAGCGCATCAGGCGTTCCTCGCGAGTGTCCAACGATCCACCCACGATACGGCCTTGTGAAACGCTGCCAGCAGGCCTAATGAAACCAGGAAAATTAACCAGCCAGAAAACAAGTGAAAGAAACCCTCGGCCATCTCAGTACTCCAGTATTGGCCGAGAATTCCACTCCCCATGATTCGAACTCCATTCGCTAGGACTGCGATTGGTACGGCCGACAGAATCAGCACCATGCGACGGGATATGCGCGGTTCGAACCGATATCCATAAAAGATCGCCAAGGCGACCAGCGAGGCGAGTGAACGTAGGCCGCTGCACGCTTCGACGACGTTCAGCGTCAGCGAAGGCAAGCGAATCACGTTTCCTTCTCGCAGGATTGGAACTCCGACCAACGCGAGCAAGCTGCCCGCGAGCCGAGACGCTTGGAACTGCAGCGAGAGCGCAATCTGGTTGAAGACGATAGTAGGGAGGGGAATCATCAGGAAGAGAACAGCCCAGGGAAAAAGCATGGTGCGAAAAAATCGCCAACCGCGAAAATAAATGATCAAGCCGGCGAGCAGAAACAGCAACGAAGTGCGCGAGAGAAAATTTTCGGCACCCACAACACCCAAGATCAGCTCTCCGAGTGCTCCGGCAACAATAATGAGGCCAGCGCCCTTCGGTCTGGCTGGCTCTTTTGTCAAACGGCTCCTCTGTTTCCAAATTATCAAGCCAGCGAATACCGGGACAAAAAAGGCATAGGAGTAGTTTGCGTCACGCCACCACTGACCAACAAGGCCTGCGAGAACACGGTAATACAGAAGCCCGATGAGAACTGCTAGGAGGGCACTCTGCATGAACCCACCGCCATCTGATGCGGCACCACGCGAAGTTCCGACAGCGGGACGTTCGACAGTTTGATTCATCGGTGTTCGGATGACACGGATCTTCGACTTTGAAAGCGGTCGCATTTCCCCTGCCAAGCCGGAAACCTTGGAAACTACCGCGGCAAAATTGGACGCAGGACGACGTAGACCAGGGGTGTCGCAATTCGTATAAGTCCATTTTCTTGAACAGGTTGGAGTCGATCATCCCGTTCTTCGATCTCGTTGTATCGCGTCAGATTCCAAAGAAGTCAGTTGCGAAGGATCATGCGCTCTTCCCTGCTAGGATTCACAAGAGCTGGGAGCAAAGGGAAAATAATTTTCACATTCGTGGAAAGAACTTGGGACACGCAGATTCCACCGCAGAGGCTAAATGCGGTCGCAGTAAGGCTGTAAGTTGCAGAATTAAAAACACTTAATATACACTTCGAGACTTGTGTAGACCGCACGTTTCCTGGTGACCCCGTTGCAAACATCCACTTGCAAGGAGGGTGAGTCTGCGTAATCTCGGGCCGTAGTAGGGGGCACGGTAGGGTTACTCGGCAAGACTGAATTGAAGGAATAAGAATCAGATCGCTCTCACATCACGGTCGCATACCCGATCGCGTCACCAGAATCGGTAATTGGCGAAAGAGGGTAAATCTCAGTATGATTCAGCGCACTCTAAGTCCCGAAGATTACATGGCCATGCTTCGCCGACGGTTGCTCCTAATCGTCATCTTGGCCGTCGTGGGAGGACCTCTCGGCTACGGGATATCGCGATTCCTCCCGAACCGCTACAAGTCGCAGACCCTGGTACTTGTGGAACAACCGACTGTGCCCGCGGACTTCGTGAAGCCAACGGATACCATGGATATCAGCCAACGCCTTGCGAGCATGCAGCAACAGATCCTAAGTCGCACGCGCCTGGAGCCAATCATCAATCAATTCGGATTGTTTTCGGGCGAGATCAATCGAGCACCAATGGAAGAATTGGTCGCACGACTCCAAAAAGCCATCGAAGTGACTCCCGTTCTCCCAATGGCTGAAACTCGTGCAAGAGATCTGCCAGGTTTCTACGTTAACGTCACGATGGATAACCCGCGAAACGCTCAGGGGGTGTGTGCCGCGGTCACATCGATGTTCATCGAGGAGAATATTCGACTTCGCCAGCAGCATTCAGAAGATACAACGCAATTTCTGGCTCAGCAATTGACGGATGCGAAGACGAGGCTCGACGGGCAGGACGCCAAGCTCGCCGCGTTCAAGTCCCGCTATATTGGGTCGCTCCCGGATGAAGAGAAGACAAATATGGACCTGCTGACGGGCCTGACTTCGCAACTCGATGCGGCCACACAGGCACTCACCCGCGCCCAGCAGGATAAGGGCTTCAGCGAATCAATGCTGACGCAACAAATTGCGGCATGGCAAGAGTCTAAAAGAGGTCGCAACCCGGCTACGCTTGAAGAGCAGCTCTTTGCGCTGGAAACTCAGCTCGCGAATTTACAGGTTAAGTATGCAGACGATTATCCAGATGTGATCAACACAAAGAACAACATCGCGGCATTGCAAAAGAAGATTGCGGAAAGTGATAACGAGAGGAAAGAAGGGGGCTCCGACAAGAACCCAGATGCGCGGGTGGAGACAATGCCGATCACGCAGCTGCGGGCACAGATACATACATACGATCAGGTCATTGCGCAGAAAACCAGAGAGGAAGATGAGATCAAACGGCAGATCAAGGTTTACCAGGAACGTGTGCAGTCGAGCCCAGCGATTGAGCAGCAATACAAACAGCTCACGCGGGATTACCAGACAGCGCTCGACTTCTACAACGATCTCCTGAAGAAGCGTGACCAATCCGCGATGGCGACCGACTTGGAGCGCCGTCAGGAGGGTGAGCAATTCCGCGTCTTAGATCCAGCAAACCTGCCAGATAAGCCCTTTTCCCCCAACCGTCCGCTTTTCGCCCTGGGTGGTTTCGTGGGTGGACTCGCTTTGGGACTCGGCATCGCTTTCTTGTTGGAGTTGCGAGATACGTCTCTGAAGACCGAAAAGGATGTCGACTTCTACCTCCGTTTGCCTGTTCTGGCCATGGTCCCTACCATTAAGTCCGTCTCGGGCAAGAAGCTGAAACAGTCTGCCAATCGAATAGCTACTGATACTGATGTGGGTTTGGACGCGAGAGCCTAAGGAGAGATATGTGTCAGAAACTCTTAGGCATCGTAAAAGCCGGGTCAACGTCAAGCTTTGTCCGTGTTATCCGTTCAGGACGAGGCAAATTCAGGAAACGCTGCGGTTGTTTCAGAACCCGGTCGGGTTCCGGGCGCAGTTGTCCCAAGCGAACGTCGCGCCATCCTTCGAAAGGAAACCATGAGTCGTATCTATGAAGCGCTGAAAAGAGCCGAAGAGGAGCGCTCTGCTGACCAAACGAGCGGCATCAGCGGCCCGCGATTCCCGCAGGCGCCCGTAACGCCCGCGAGCGGAAATACCGAACCGATCTCCACAATCAACACTCTCACACGGGGTAGCGTTATCGTTCCGCCCCAGGGGCAGGGTGGCGTCCTGCGGTTCAATGAACTGTGGAAGCATTGTACGCAACAGGATTGGCATCTCGACCCGGACGTGAACATCTTCCACAAATCAGACATGACGGAACGCGGGGCCGAGCAGTTTCGAACGCTACGTTCGCGGCTCTATCTCCTCCGTGGAAAGAACAAGAAGCAGCTCCGCACGCTCTTGGTCACGAGCGCGATACCTGCCGAGGGAAAGACGCTTGTGGCGAGCAACCTCGCGCAGGCCATCGTCCAACAGCCAGACCGCTGTGCTCTCATCATTGACGCTGATTTGCGACGCTCGCGCCTGCACGTGCCATTAGGTGCGCCAGTCGCCCCTGGGTTGACTGATTATCTGCGCGGCGAGGCCGACGAAATGGCCGTGATCCAGCACGGGCAGGAAGCTAATTTGTGTTTAATTGCCGGCGGGAACGAAGTGGCGAACCCGAGCGAATTGCTCTTGAATGGCCGCCTGAACACTTTGCTTGAACGTGTCGTGCCTGCATTTGATTGGATCATTCTAGATTCACCGCCGTGCCTGTCGGTCTCGGACGCAAGTATGCTGGCTGACTTGTGTGACGGAGTGCTTTTGGTCGTACGTGCGGGGTCAACGCCCTCTGCGACAGCTCAGAGGGCCTGTCAAGAGCTGCAGAGAAAAAATGTCGTCGGCGTAGTGTTGAATGCGGTGGCGGAGGCCCCTGCATACGGAGCCTACGATTCCTCTGACTATGGCATGGGCCGCAGCGAATCCATGCGGTCGCGCAAGTAATGACGCAGGTGCGTTTGAACTCCAGGTTACGACTTGCAAGAGCCAAATGGATTTGGCCTGATTTCTCACCCCTTCGCTGGATCAGTTATCGCAGAGAACCTCAGGGTGCAAGTCTTGGGTAATCCCGCGTGCGTATTCGGGCGGAAGGCCAAGAACGCTGGCGGTGCCTGTCTGATTTCTTTCAACTTTATATTCTGGCGAATCGACTCACCCGTCCAGATTAACTGGCTGGTCGGCTTTAATCCGAAGCGAGTTCTTGCCGAATCCTGGGGTTTTCAGCACGCACGTTGCGGAGATGAACTGTCGGGATATGTTCAATCCGAACACGCACCCTAGTAACAGCCTTGCTCTGGAGATGCGGTCTCGAAAGCGAGACGCGCCGTCCAAGGCCGGCTGCAATTACTAACAGGGCCACGCCGAACAACGCCAAAATGACTGGCTCGGAAACTGGCCCTTCTAAAAGGGCCATATACCTTTGCAGAACCCAAAAAAAAATCGCCACCATCGGACCCACTCAATCTGCCTGCGGACGTGATGCCAATGATATCAGCCTGGAAACGAGAGCAACTATGTCTCCAAATCAAATAGTGTCCTGCAAAAGCAGGGATAGGGGGCCTATATGAAGCTAAATCACTTAACTGGTGTGCGGTGAGACAATCCAAGATTATCAGAGACCCCCCGGAAGGAATAAGTGTAAACATCTGCACTATAGTGCACCTTCGCTTCCAAGCTAGGCAGCAGGTCTCCGGCCGAGAGTTGCCTCCATCACTGGCAGCTTGATTGCGGTGCTCGCTGAAGCCACACTCCCTAAAGTTCAAACTATTGGTGGAGTTCCTGGGTTCAAGAGGAAGGGAGAATTCAATCATCTTACCAAGCCCTTCCTTTTCAAACTGTTACCGCGTTTGAAGGCCGACTGAATATATCAAGTCTAACTGCCATAGCGACAAATTGAAATAATTATGGAAAACACTTGCCAAATAGTGGAAGACAGCCCGTAAGACCTAGCTTACGGCACAGATTCCCTACACTTTTCCTGTTCTCGGCTCTTAGTTAACCTGGGGGAATTCATAAACATAGGGCTCAATTTGAGGTCGTGGAG
>Ga0137360_10000606_pt1 | contig 20851 bp, 19 predicted proteins | sample Mad1_60_16metaG_FD_104924 | JGI IMG/M metagenome (GOLD analysis project Ga0137360, IMG submission 104924) | Vadose zone soil microbial communities from Angelo Coast Range Reserve, California, USA - Mad1_60_16 metaG | ecosystem: Environmental > Terrestrial > Soil > Vadose zone | place: USA... | reverse complement strand
CACCCGCATGAGCACCGATGAGCTCTGCTGATCGATCATATCCCGACTCCTCGTTGCAGGACGTACGTGCCAGTTTGCAAGAGAATTTGCACATGCATATCAATTGTAACATAGCGTTTTTGGCATGTATAGCTTCTTTCATCACCCAGGAATCGCGAGAGCGTCTTCGAGTGCACCTTCGAGAGGTGCTACGTGTGACCTCTGCTATGATTGTTTCCGGCACAAGAAAGCATGTACCACTGTCGACAAGCCAGGCAGCCTGGTACGAGATTGCCCATTGAAGAAACAGAGGAGAACATACCCATGAACACCGTTGCATACAACTACGGATGCTGGTACTTTAGCAATGACACCATGGTCGTGAGAGTCAGCGATGAGATCTATCAGCGCCACCTGAACGCTTACCTGCAAAGCCAGGGCATCGATACAAGAACCTACTTGGAATTGCTTGCGTATGTCGATCAAGTACTGCACCAGCGTATTGAGGCAGCAAAGCATCTTCACACGCCTGAATACTGGCGCACCTGCACTGATCCCACGGTCTACTGCTATCCTGTTGCCAACAGCCAGCAACGTAGCACTTCCGCGACACTCCATGCTTGAGCGAAGCAGCCCCCGGGCGTAAAGGGCGGCTCTGGCTCAGCAACCTCGCTGATCGTCCCTAAGCAGGCATCCCACAAATGTTGTACTAGCGGTTGCAGGAACGGACGCAGAGCTTTGCGGTCGTTGTGTACACGCAAATGGACATCGATATACGCGCCGATCAGCCACGGCCAGACTGTCCCCTGGTGATAGGCATCATCGCGCTGCCTACGATCACCACTGAAATGTCCGCGATAGGCCGGATCGGTGGGACTCAGCGTACGCAAGCCCATTGGCGTGAGCAGGTGGTCCGTCACCTGCTGCAACACACTCCGTCGTTGGGCATCGGAGAGCAGACGGCCGGTCAGCGCAGCCGCGAACAACTGATTGGGCCGCAGCGAGGCATCGTTCTGACCTGCTATCCCCTCAACATCCACCAGGTCGTACAGATAGCCGCCAGCCTCGTACCAGAAACGGGCAGCGAAGTTTTGCTGTACCAGGGAGCGGAGTTGACTGTATTGGGTCGCATCGGTCGAGAGACGGACCGCCCAGGCTTCCATGTAGGTGAGCACACAGTACCAGAGAGCGTTTATTTCTACCGGCTTGCCATGGCGAGGCGTGACGACCCAATCATCGACCTTGGCATCCATCCAGGTTAACTGCACGCCGGGAACCCCTGCGCGTAGCAGGCCGTCGTTTGAGTCGACACCGATGCCATAGGCGGTCCCGCGTATGTGCCACTCAATAATCTCACGGAGTGTGGGAAAGAGGTCTTTCAGCAGCGTCTGATCGCCTGTCGTTGCCAGGTAGCGAGCAATGGAGTGGAACATCCATAGCGTGGCATCGGCGGTGTTGTATTCAGGGGCTTCACCGCTATCAGGGAAACGATTTGGGATGAGCCCCTGGTGGGTAAAAGATGCGAAGGCTTTGAGTAAGCCACGGGCCTCGCTGTACCTGCCGGTAGCAAGGAGCAAGCCGGGTAGCGCAATCATGCTATCACGTCCCCAGTCTGTGAACCAGGGATAACCTGCAATAATCGTTTTGCGGTCGGGTGTGAGGTGCAGATGTTTGCTGCCAGTCGTATCCTCGATGTAGTCTGGACGGGCAACAATGAACTGATCGGCGGCGATAACCAGGCGAGCGCGTATGGGGTCAGACCCCGCGATAAATCGGGGGTCTGTAGCTCCCCGATTTATCGTGGGAGCCCGATTTATCGTGGGAGCCTCATTCCTGGTAGGACCTGGCAAATTGTTAGTGTTGGGGTCTGCTGCAATCAACAATTGCTTGATACGTCGATGGTGGCGGGTGAGTGCCTGCGTCACCACGTCTTCGTGTTGAGGACCACCTAGTTCGCCTGGTGGCTCGGCTTCGGCGCTCAGCACGAGAGTGACGTGCTCGCCAGGAGTGATTTGCAAGCGAAAGGTTCCTGGCTGGAATACATCCTCCAGGTCTGGTAGACCGCGCTCCGTATCACGACGATGCCGCACGTGCCAGTACCAGAAACCCGTGGGCGTGAAGTGTGCAGACGGCCCGGCAATAAGATGGTAAGCGGGCGCACCATCAAAAGCACGCACGCGACAACGATTGCCCTGGTTGTCTACTAGAAAATGCCAATCGAGTGCTCCCCGTGTCGTGCTGTGGTGGTCACGTGAGAGACAGAAAGGCAACAAGGTGAGCCAGATTGGGGCATCACTGGCCTCATCATCGGGTGTGCTGTGCAGTATATACTGGACATAGGTTGTGTTTTGTCCATATTCCATCCAGATGCGTTTACCCAGCGTGATGTGGTTGCCCAGGCAGTAGGTAAAGTAGGGGATATCGCTTTCAAGCGAGACCGAGTCAAGATACTTGAACCCCTGGGGGTCGATAGTGCCGTCCTGGTACTCGTTGACACCCAGTTTGAGCCGTTGCCCACCGGGAAGCTCAACTTCCTCGTCTATCTTCGTGACCAGCACCAGCCGTTCAACAGGGGGATGTAATGCAGCTACCAGCAATCCATGATAACTACGGGTCGTGGCCCCCAGGATAGTCCCTGCGGCGTAGCCCCCCAATCCATTCGTCACCAGCCACTCGTGGTTGAGTCCGCTCTGTATGTCACCACAAATATCTCGGCCTACATAAAGATTCCATGCGTTCGTGGGGGCGCGCTGCAGTGCATCGGTGTCATCGTCGACAATCATAGCCTTATGCCTCCATCGCTGATTTCATGCGTGCCAGCGCCGTTTCAATGCGTTCATCGGGGGCTGTGATTGAGATACGCACATAGCCTTCACCACAATCACCAAAGTTGCTGCCAGGAGTGATGAACACACCCGTTTTGTCAAAGAGCCAGGTAGCGAAGTCGCGTGACGTGGTGTACAAGAAGCTATTGGGAATGGATGCCCAGATGTAGAGTCCCGCATTGGGCTTCTCAGTGTGCATGCCAATGGCGTTGCAGCCGGCCACGAGCAGGTCGCGGCGGCGGCGATAGATGGCGTTGCGTTGCTGTAACCAGGAGACGGGCAGGTGGAGCGCTTCGATGGCGGCGTACTGGATGGGGCGGAAAATGCCGCTATCGATATTGCTCTTCAAGCGACCGACGGCATTGACCAGTTCGGAGTTGCCTACCAGCATGCCGATGCGGAAGCCTGCCATATTATAGGTCTTGCTGAGTGAATGCAACTCAACAGCGACCTCGCTGGCTCCCGGAATCTGGAGGATGCTCATAGGACGGAAATCGTCGAAATAGACCTCGGCGTAGGCCATATCGTGAACAATAACGATGTTATGACGGTGAGCGAACTCCACGGCGTGCTCAAAAAAGCTGCGCTCGGCGCACGCGGCAGTCGGATTATTCGGGTAGTTGAGCCAGAGCAGGCGAGCTTTCAGCAGCACATCCTGTGGAATGCTGTCCAGGTCGGGCAGATAGTTGTTCTGCGCTAGCAGGGGCAACATATACGGGTGTGCGCCGACGGTCGTGCTTCCCGTGATATAGACGGGATAATACGGATCGGGGATGAGTGACACATCCCCGGCATTAAGCACGGAGGCACCCACGTAGGCCAGGCCTTCTTTTGACCCCAGCAGGGGCAGGATGTCGCGCTCAGGCGTGAGGCGAACGTCAAAACGCTGCTCAAACCAGGCCGCGATCGCTTCGTGAAGTGCGTGCATGCCGGCGTACTCTGGGTAGCGGTGATTTTCCGGCTCCTGCATGGCGCTACACAGGCGGTCAACCACGGCTTGTGGCGCTGGTAGATCGGGATCACCCATGGAAAGGCTGATGACATCTACTCCAGCGGCTTTACGCTCGGCTATTTTCTGCTTTGCATCGGCAAAGTGATACGGTGGCAAGTTGTTAATTAAGTTGGACAGTTGCACGTGTTTGCTCCTTACAATTTCCATATTTACTCCAGTGGTTCCGCCTCATACCAATTCTTCCCCACCTTCAGTTCGACCTTGATTGGCACATCCAGGTTTGCTACGCCCTCCATGATCCTCTTCACCAGGCGTTTGGCTCGTTCGAGCTCTTCAACAGGCACCTCGAAGACGAGTTCATCATGCACTTGCAGGATCATGCGTGTCTTCAAACGCTGCTCTTCGATGGCATGGTGCAGGCGGATCATGGCTATCTTAATCAGGTCAGCGTTCGCTCCCTGAATGGGCATGTTGATGGCTTCGCGCTCGGCTGCCTGGCGTTCGTTGGGAGGCAGAGCGAGTAGGTCGGGAAGGAAGCGCTTGCGCCCATAGAGAGTGTTGACATACCCCGGGGTGCGGGCCTGGTGAAGTGTGCGATCGACATCCCCCGTGATACTGGGAAACGTCTCGTGGTAGCGCTTGATGAAAGTGACTGCCTCGGCATTGCTCATGCCCGTGATATTGGCCAGGCCAAAGGCCGATTGGCCGTAGAGTGTGGCGTACACGACAGTCTTTGCCAGCCGACGCTGATCCTTCGTCACCTCAGAAGCGGGTACGTTAAAGAGGGTGGCAGCGATGATGGTGTGAATGTCCTCATCCTTGCTGAATGCCTCGACCAGGCGTGGCTCGTGGGTGATATGGGCCAGGATGCGCAACTCGAACTGCGAGTAGTCGGCGGTGAGCAGAATATAGCTGGGATCGGCGATGAAGGCGCGGCGGATTTGCCGTCCCAGTTCTGTACGTATGGGAATGTTCTGCAGATTCGGGTTGCTTGACGAAAGACGCCCGCTGGAAGCCACTGCTTGATTGAACGAGGTGTGCACTCGTCCGCTTACCGGGTCCACCAGTGCCAGCAAACCGTCCGCGTAGGTTGATTTCAGCTTGGTGAGTTGGCGATATTCCAACAGATGATCGATCAGTGGGTGTTTCCCGCGTAGACTCTCGATCACATCAGCACTGACAGAGTAACCGGTCTTTGTCTTCTTCCCTCTTGGAAGTTTAAGCTCTTCAAAAAGGATGTCGCCAAGCTGCCTGTTGGAGTTGATGTTAAAGCGATGGCCGACGGAGTCGTAGATGGCTTCTTCCAGCGCACGGATCTGTTCGCTCAGTTGCTCGTCGAAGCCGCGCAGGAAGTCCATATCAAGCGCAACGCCGTACTGTTCCATCTGCATCAACACGGGGACCAGTGGTAGTTCGATGTGGTTGTACAGGTCGAGTAAGTTGTGGCGGCGCAGTTCGGCTATGAGCGGCTCGACCAGGCGCAGGGTCATGTCTGCATCGGCTCCGGCATAGTCGGCGGCCTGGCGTATAGGCACCTGCGCCATGCTGATCATCTTACTGCCGGTACCAATGAGTTGTGTAATGGGCGTCATGATATGGCCCAGACGCTGGAAGACCTGGTCCTTGAGTCCCAGTCCACGTCTACCAGGGTCTACGAGATAGGCTGCCAGCATCGTATCAAAGGCCAGGCCGTGTAGCTTGATGCCATAGTGTGCCAGGATCTGCATATCGTACTTGGCATTGTGCATATACTTGTGCACGGTCGGGTCTTCGAGGACGGGGCGCAACTGCTCCAGGACAAGGGCCAGTGGCAACTGTCGCCCCGCATCCTGACCGTCAAGCGTGCGGATATGACCGACAGGGATGTAGTATGCCTCGCCCGCCGCCATGGAACAAGATATGCCAACCAGTTCCGCGTGCCACACGTCATCTGAGGTGGTCTCTGTGTCAAGTGCAAACGTACCCACGTCGCGCAGGCTCTTGACCAGCACGCGCAGGGCTTGTTCGCTATCGACGACCATGGTGTTGCTCGTCCTGGCGGATTCGTCCGGCAGGAAGAGCGGCTCACTAGAGATGCTGGGCATGTGGAGTTTGCGCACCTCTTCGATCGCAGGCTCTGCCATATCGAAGAGGTTGAGTTGCAGTGGCTCCACAGTTGGATGTTCTGTCGGTTTGCTCTGCTCTATCACCTGAGCAGCGGGTGCGCTCAGGGTGGTGGCAGGAGGAGGCGGAGGAGGCATAATGGGTACGACGCCGACAGGGGGGGCTAAGAGTAGGTTTTCTGGCTGTGTGTCCTCTTTGAGAGAAACTATACCAGGGGCGGTTTCGTCCTTGCTGTTGAAGGCGCGATTTAGCGCGCCCCTACGAGTCTCATCAACGGGCTGTACGGGAGTGGCAGTGGGCTCCTGTTCGTGCACAAGGACCAGCACTTTTTCGATCAGTGAGCGGAATTCCAGTTCGCGGAAAAGAGTCAGCACCCTGTCACGGTTGATCTGGCCGACGCGACAGGCTTGCAGATCGAGCTGTACAGGGGCATCCAGAATGATGGTCGCCAGGTACTTGCTCTGACGGGCTTGCTCAACAGTATTGCGGAGCAGCTTCTGCTCCTTTGGTTTTAACTCGTCAATGTGGGCAAGCACGCCTTCTATGTCGCCGTAGTCGGCGATGAGTTTGCTGGCGGTCTTCTCGCCGATACCGGGAACGCCGGGGATATTATCGGATTTGTCGCCCACCAGGCCTTTGAAGTCGGGTAGCTTTTGGGGAGGAAGCCCATAGCGTTCTTTGACTTTTTCCTCGTCATAGATGGTGACCTCGGTGATGCCGCGTTTGGCGGCCATGACCTTCACATGCTCGTTGACGAGTTGTAGGGTGTCCATGTCGCCTGTGAGGATGATGGTGTCAACGCCCAGCTGTGTTGCCTGTACCGAGAGTGTGCCCAGTATATCATCGGCCTCGAAACCGTCTTTTTCGTAAATGGGGATGCCGAAAGCCTCGACCACCTCGCGGATGCGCCCGAACTGCGGCCTCATGTTGTCGGGCAATGCTGGCCGATGCGCCTTATAGGAGGCAAATTGCTCATGCCGGAAGGTGGGTGCAGGCCGGTCGAAGGTCACGGCGATGTAATCGGGTTTCACATCACCTAGTGCTTTGAGCAGGAGGTTAGTAAAGCCGAAGGTGGCATTGACCACCTCGCCGCTCTTGGTCGTGAGGGTTTCTGGCACAGCATGGAAGGCGCGATGGATCATGGCATGCCCATCGATTAAGACCAGCGTTTTTCGTGCTAGTGACTTATCGTGTGTGTCTTGTGCCGGTTCGGCGTGTTGCGTTGTCATAAGTAGTTCCTCAATAATTATGCCAGCACCCGGTAGCTGCCCTTTCCTCAGGGGCATCCTTTGGGAGTGCCTGATCTGCTGATTGTGTGATGCTGGGCTGGAAACCAGAAGTAGTTCCCTAAATTTCAACTGCCAACTGGTTTAGCGGTTGCCACCGCCCTATCCTAACCTACTTCATTTTAGCCTGTTTCTGACGAGATGTATAGTATAGTGAGCTAGCAGGCAGTATTATAGCGTTTTTCGTTTTCGCGCTGTGTCCATTTTTCGCGTGAAATGTGCTGTAGTGCGCCTATTCAAGGTGTGATGACTATTGTGGTCGTCATATTCAGGAAGGATGCATGCATCTTGCCGTGCTAGTGTTACTATGTGCTGATTGTGTATTCTGTTTTACTCATGTAAAGGTGGAACATATGCCTGGTTGTAACGACGCTATACTGAGTGGACATGAAGTTCGTCCTTACTACATTATGGGAGGTGCTCCTATGGCAGAGGAAGCAGACCGGTTGTTAACGGTACGAGAAGTTGCCCGCCGTCTACGGGTGGATGACACGACGGTACGACGTTGGATCAAAAGCGGCTCGCTGGAGGCGATCACACTACCACACAAGGGGCGCCGACAGGCTTACCGTATTAAGCAGTCGACGCTAGATAAGTTGCTGAGCGGCCCGCGTCTGCCGGAGTAGTAATCCTTCAATCAAAGAGAGCGCATATGACAAATACACGTTTGTCCATGCGCTCTCTTTGATTGATTTTTGGCAGAGCCGAGTCGAAGTTAGTCATTCATCTCCAATTAGCTCGGTAATCAATGATTGTTGTGCCCTTACTTGTGTTACAGCTTATGCAAAGAGGTTGTATGTTATCGATAGAATTGGTCCCGCCCTTCGACAACGGAATAACATGGTCAACAGTAAGGGCGATTTCTGGCTCTTTCCTGCCACAGCGAAGGCATGCCCAACCATAGTGGGCACAAAGCTTCCTCCACTCCTTCACTGTGAAAGAGCCACCTGTTTGCTGCTTACGAGCACGACGGTTGTGGAAATATTGGGCATTCTGTTCTGGATGAAGTCGCCTGTACTCACGGTCATGTTCTTGTCTCTTCTCTTTATAAGCCTGATTAGTCCTTTTATAATTCCTGATGTAAGCGTTAAGCTCTTCAATATGCTCACTACGATATTTATGATCCCTGGCTTTCTTCGGCTCAGGGTTCTTACGGTGATACTCCCTATTATAGGCGTTGTAATGATCCGCCTTCTCCCGCCTATTCTCCCTGCGTCGTTCATTTATTCGATCAAGATTAGCTTGCTGATGGCTTTTTACGCACTCTTTGCACCAGGAGCTTAATCCAAACTTTCCTTTGCGGTCTTTGCTGAATGCCCTGTGACACTTTACCTGGCTACACTTGTTGCAATACCTACCCTCGCAGCTACAGAACAGGCCAACATGCTCAATCATAGCCACCTCTCTTCTCGCCACCTGCGATGACGCGCCTGTTCTTGTATTGGGTGTAGGCTTTGCCGCCGCAGGCGGCAAAGCCTACACCCAATACAAACTCTTGCGAACTGCCGAAGGCAGTGAGGCGTCAAGAAGAGAGGCGACCTGAAGAGTTACAAACCGTATTGCTGATTCTATTGATCGTGGGCACGATTCTCGGCCTTGCGTAGTCGGCGACTGAGCACGCCGAGAAGCTGTAGCGCGATGTCAGGATTGTTGCGCAGAACTCCGCGGAACTCCCATATGGGTAGCAGCAAAGCGGTCACATCATCTATCGCAGTAGCAGTGGCCGAACGAGGCAAATCATCCAGCAGTGCCATTTCACCCAGGACATCGCCTGGGCCAGCAGTGCCAATTTCTTCCTCTGCCCGGTCGGGGTTATTCGCTTGAGTGATGCGGACGTGGCCGCTGGTCAGAACATAGAGTCCCGCTCCGGTATTACCTTGTTCGATTAGCACGGAACCGGGGCTATAGGTGCGTTCCTTGCAGCTTTGCGCGAGTGAATATAACTCCTTTTTGTCTAAGCCAGCAAAGAGTTCTACGTGTGCCAGGGTGTCTTCATACGCCATTTGAAAGCTCCTTTGTACCGAATATTAGCTGTTATGTGTACTAGGACCTATTTTATCACAACCGCTGCGCTAAGCCTACTAGGCGTCTGCATCCTGCTTTCACTTCACCTTGACACGCAACAAGTTGGGGACACACGCGGCAATGGCAAGCGTGGCGAGGATGCAGGCCAGGCCCCAAACGGTCAAGATAAATTGTATACTTGTTGGTATACCCTTGTCTACTAGATTGGAACACTGCATGAAGGCCGAGCTACAAAAAGATGCATCTGTGGAGAACGCAAATTCATCTAATGCCGTTGTCTCTCACGGAGTACAAAAGGTTCCTGGTCACTGGAGCGTACTAGGCAATCGTAACTATGCGCTCCTCTTTTGGGGGTATTTCGTTTCGTCCGCCGGAACTCAAATGCAGATCGTAGCTGTTGCCTGGCAAGTCTACGAGTTAACACATTCTGCTATTGCACTTGGTATCATTGGGCTTATACAAGCGATACCACGTTTACTGTTATCTTTAGTCGGTGGCGTCTTTGCTGACAGGTTTGACCGGCGCAAGCTGTTGTTAGTAATAGAGGCCACGATGGCCACTTCATCAGCCGTCTTAGCTGTATGCACGCACTTCCGAGTAATTAATATATTCATCATTTATGTTATTATGTTTATTTCAGCAAGCTTTTCCGCGTTCGAGTTTCCTACACGACAAGCAATTATTCCTACGCTGGTACCACGCACACAATTGGCGAGTGCTGTTACTTTAAGTTCCGTCATGATGCAATTAACATTCGTGATAGGTGCTGCTTTTGGTGGTTACACTGTTGCCTGGCTTGGTCTCGTCAACACCTACTGGCTTGATGTCCTCTCCTACTTTGTTGCTATTGGCGGTATCTTGCTTATGGTAGTACCGCGTATTCCAGTAGAGAAGCGTGCGAAGTCGAACATTGGTGCGCTCATTGATGGGATACACTTTCTGCGTTCACATCCCATTATCTTAGCGGTGCTCTCGCTCGACTTTTTCGCCACGTTCTTTGGCTCGCCTCGCGCAGTCCTACCGATTTATGCCAGTGATATTTTGCATGTTGGGCCGCAGGGACTCGGTATCCTGCTAGCAGCGACCTCCATTGGGGCAGTAACTCTTACACCATTTACCGGGTGGATTAGCCGCATTGTCCGGCAAGGATTGGGAGTCGCGCTTGCCATCATTGTCTGGGGGATATGTATTGTTGCCTTTGGTTTCACTCCTGGCCCACTCTGGCTCTCAGTACTCCTTCTCGCCGGTGCTGGTGCTGCCGATATGGTGAGCATGATCCTGCGTGGCCTGATAATTCAGCTTACGACACCAGACGAGTTCCGTGGACGCATCAGCGCGGTGAATGCGATGTTTGTGATTGGCGGTCCCATGCTTGGTCAATTTGAGTCCGGTTTAGTGGCAGGCTTTACCACTCCGCAATTCTCAGTGATTAGCGGTGGTGTAGCCTGCATCTTAGCCACCCTGGTAATCACCGCATGTAGACCAGAGTTACTACGTACACAAATCAAGTAGAAATATCTTCTTATTTTCATATCAGGACGGCATCGACAGGAAAACATCATAATGGATAAGCTGTTTTATTGTTGGCGTTAATCCTTTGTGTGTGGATCAAAAGCATCACGCAACCCATCACCGATGAACGAGATAGAGAGTACAATGACGGTGAGTACGATGGTGGGCAAGAGGGTGTTCCAGGGATGAATCTCCAGCAGGTCAGCTCCATCTGCAATCATCAAACCAAGACTTGATCCTGGCGGTCTCACACCTAAGCCAAGCAAGCTGAGGCCCGACTCGCCAATGATCGTACCGGCAATATCCAATGTTGAGGTAATAAACACGATACTGAAGATATTCGGAATGATGTGGTGCAAGATAATACGTACATCACTTGTACCGGCTGAGCGGGCCGCCTCGATAAATTGCTGTTGTTTGAGTTGGAGTGTCTGACCACGTACATAACGCGCCATCAATGGCCACGATACTAGAGCCAGCGCAAGTGAGACAATCACGAGGGGACCATTGCCGTTGGCTAAAAATGGGCCTACCACTGGTAAACTACCGAGGTAGTCACTTGCGCTCTGCCCGAAGATACCTGTGAGCAGGATAGCGAAGAGCAGGCCCGGAAAGGCGAAGATGAGATCTGTAAAACGGGCCAGGAGGGTGTCAGTCCATCCCCCATGGTAACCTGCCAACACACCAATAATCACACCAAGTACGACATCTACAATCTCAACGACGAGTGCGACGATGATTGAAATCAGTACCCCTTGCATCAAGCGGGCCAGCAGATCACGCCCAAGGTTGTCTGTCCCCAGCCAGTATCGTGCTGATGGTCCCTCGTTTTGATTGCTCAATTCCTGATGGTCATAACTGTGGTAAATAGCTGGACCGATGGGAGCGCCAAAATCACTGAGATAGGTACCACCAATATGTTTATAGATTGGTGGACCTGCAATAGCCAGGAGTACCAGGAATATGAGCGCTCCCACGCTTATCATAGCGCGAGTATCGCGCCGAAAACGCCTCATGGACTCTTGAAATGGGCTGAGCGGCTTCTTTGCTTTCCTATCCATTTGTGTTTCCAGGGTGCTTTCTTTCCTTCTTCATGCTCTAGTGAAATCTAGCGCTATTCAGTTTTAATGCGTGGATCAACGAGGTGGTAGAGCACATCCGCTATCAAATTTCCCAGGACCACACCTATTGCAATTAAAATTGTCGTTGCCTGGATGACTGGGTAGTTGCGCTGAAATACAGAATCCACCGTTATACGTGCGACACCTGGAATGCCGAAAAGTGTCTCAATGAAAAACGATCCGGTTACCAGGAGTCCAAGCAACAACCCAATAACGGTAATAAGAGGTATGACCGCATTTCGCAATGCATGGCGATAAATAACAGCCCGTTCTCGCAATCCTTTTGCTCTTGCTGTACGTATATAATCCTGGCGCAACACTTCTAACATAGTCGTGCGAGTAAGGCGTGCGTAATAGGCATAGCCTGCCGCTCCATAGGTGAGAATCGGTGCAAGTTTATATTGAATATCACTCCAACTATATTGCCAGGGGGTGCCCCATCCTATGACCGGCCAACTTATGCCGGCATTGTTCACCCATAAAATCATGATCTGCACGAAGACTGCCAAAATGAAGACAGGCAGTGCATAGAGGGTGAGAGCTACAGTCATATTGAAGGTATCAACCCATGTATTCGCCTTTAACGCGGACCAGATTCCGACCGGTACGCCCAGGAGCAAGGTCACTACCGTTCCCCAAAACGCCAGTTCGACTGAAATAGGCACCCCATCTTTGATGATATCCCACACGGCTCGCTGTTGAGGATGAAATGATGTTCCGAGGTCAAATCTCGCCAGGCGCATGAGAAAATTGAAGTACTGGTGATACCACGGCAGATCAAACCCATAGGCATGCCGTAATTGTTGCCAGGTTTGATAGTCGAAATGCGCACCCATCATTTCTTTTATAGGGTCACTGGGTGCAAAGTAACCTAGCATAAAGGTGATGAAGGTAACACCAAGAACAATGAAGAGTAATCCTATCAAGCGTTTGATCAGAAATTGAATCACGGGATGTTCCTCTCACTACTTCGTTAGTTTCGACTTCTCACCGTACGTGCTCGATAAATCGGCACTCTACGCGGTTCGCTGTGTTTCTGTGATGGCTGGCAGGGCGGGCGCAGCCCGCCCTGCCAGCCATCACAGAAACCTCTGAGAAGCTGCCGTTGTAGAGTGCCGATTTATCGAGCACGTGCAGCGAGTGAGCTTGAGAAACAAAACTAACAAAGTAGTACTATTGAGCGAAGTAGATATTGGCCCAGTCTTCTGTTGCTAGAGTCCCCAACGAGTTAGGATTCCAGTTTTGCAGTTTGGGGTTGGTCCGGAACACGTAAGCTGTCTGGTACGTAGTGATCCAGCCGACATCATTGACGATTTGCTGCTCGGCATCATTGTAGAGTTTTATGCGTGTCGCGTTATCTCTCTCTCCATCGGCCTGGGCCATTTCAGCTTGTACAGCCTGCTGTTGGGCAGCATCGGACGAATTGTTCTGACCATAGTTAAACGTGTTGTGGTCAGTGCCTTTGCCGAAGAAGAGGGTCAGCCAGTCCTGTGGATCGGGATAGTCTGCTCCCCAGTCTCCATACCACATCTGTAATGGACCACTATGTCCAACCGTGTCACCTTCCTGCTTGATCAACTCCGTGCCATGAACACCGATCAGTTTGACGGAGATGCCAAGCACTTGCTGCCATTCATTCGCGATCGCTGAGATGGTATCGGCACCGGCCTTGTAGTCGATAGAATAGGTCAGACTGATGGAAGGCAACTGACTCACGCTGCTATAGCCGCCCTCCTGCAAACCTTCCTGCAAGAGCTGCCTGGCCTTTGTCTGGTCACCTGCTGTACCCTTCACTCCAGCCGGCCCTGTCAGATTCGGGTTGTAGCCGGGTATGCCCTTGGGCACGATATGATTGCTCGGGGTGACGAATTTTCCTATGATGTGATTGATGATCAGGTCTTTATTGATCGCAAGGGCGAAGGCCTGGCGAATTTTGATGTTGTCCAGTGGCTTTGAGAGGTAATTCATGCCAATAAATCGGCTCGCCAGAGCTGGAACCAGGTGGTAGCCAGGTTTTGTTGCGGCAATCTCGTCCTGGCTTGGTGGCACGCCGGCAATATCGAACTGACCAGCCTCGAATGCCTTGTAGTTGCTATCTCTATCACCGGCGATGATGTACTGAATTTGCTGGATTTTGGGTTGGAAGCCGAAGTAATTAGGATTGGGCACAAGCACAAGACCCGTGGTATGGCTATAGCTCTTCACCTTAAATGGTCCACAGCCGCCGCCTTCATCCAGATGATCCGTCCATTTGTTGCCATATTTATCGATCAGCTTTTTCTCGACAACAAAGGAAGTGGAATAGGATAACGCTCCCAGGAAATACGCTGCTGGTTTGCTGAGAATAATAGAGATGGTCCTGTCATCTTTGACGAGCAGGCTGTCTCCTGTGAGAGTGGGGATTTGACCTGACGTAATCTTAGCAAAATCCTTGATCAGCGAGAGATACACTCTGACATTAGATTGTGTGGCCGGCAAAAGGGTGCGGTTGATGCTATAGGCCACATCTGAAGCGGTAAGAGGTGTGCCATCACTGAATTTGAGATTCGGCCTGAGTGTAAAGGTGTAAGTCAGGCCATCTGATGAGACCGTGTGGGAAGCTGCGAGTTGATCAGTGATAGAGCCATCATCCTGGGTAGTGACCAGGCCATTAAAAATAATATTGTAAGGGGCCCCTAAACCACTAGAGGTAAGAGCCGGATCGAGCGAGTCAAAGTCACCACCTTCTACTGGTAGGCGCAAGATTTGTTGACTAGCCGGTGCGGGCGCTGGATTTTTTTGCGTTGGTGCAGTACTACCGCCACCACAGGCGACGATAAGTAGAGAGAGTGCGCATAGGATACTGAGCGGGCTTGCTAATCTCAACTTATTCTTGGGTTGCATATGTTGGCCTCCTTATTATAATAATTAGGGCAATCACGTATAAATGTGACGTTTAGCTAATTGAGGTCCAGTCATAAATCCTCAGGCCTTGCCTTACTATTATAACGAGAAGAATAAGAGCTTTTAGGATACGGATTTCTTTCCTGAATCCCTACCCACTCACGCGCTCGACCTCTCAATGTCTACATACGTGGACTTACCTCAAATGCTCCCTGCTTTATGTTGTGGGTCCGTCTTTATCAGCCACAATACTCGGTTTCTACGGTCCCGTAGTGACAGCAAGGACAATGATTTCTTGCCCAGGTTTAAGCGGTGTCCCTAGTCCATCAGGGCCAGTAATCAGTTCGTTATTGACGAAAAGCTTAACGTGCTCGCGCACGTGGCCTTGCTCAGTACAGAGGCGCTGCCAAACTAGTGGGTGTTGGTGTTGCAAGGCTGCCAGAAGTTGCTCTACAGTGTCGGCCTGCAACGGGAGCTGGCTCTTGCCGCCACTGTAAGCACTTAATGTTGAGGGCAGGCGCAACACTACTGCCGCCTTCTCTGCGTCACTCATTTCTATAGTCTTCCCTACGATGTGATTATTGGCATGACTTTTTTATGGTTGCTGCATTATAGCACATTTCTATGTGGTATACTCTTCCCAAACTAAGTGTTCTGTAACTCTTGGGGACTCCTCGTCGCACGTGCAGTGAGGAGTCCCCAAGAGAAGAAACCTGCTCATCTGCTGAGGCACCGCATGAACCCGTTTAATCAACAGCGCTTTCCCAACACTGCTAATCGTATGCGACGCGTGCTCTCCTCTATAGGTCATGAGGCATTGAGCCAACTCACAGAGTTGGTTGCCGCCATACGCTTTCTGACGGTAGTACCGATCCCTGATCCTGGGAGACTCTTTCGTAGGCAGGAAGATCAAATTACCCGGCCTGCCACACCGTCCTTCGGCCTGGGCAGCGGTTATTTTCCGCTTGTGGGTTTGCTGCTTGCATTGCTCTTGTCCCTCCTCGTCGTTGTGCTTGGGAGGTTCCTACCGTCCCTGGCTTTGTCGGCATTGCTGGTTGTGGTTTTGGTGCTACTCACTGGCGGGCTGCATCTGGATGGACTCATGGACACTTGTGATGGATTGTTCGGTGGCGGTACACGCGAACGTCGGCTTGAGATCATGCAGGATAGTCGGCTGGGAAGTTTCGCGGTGCTAGGGGGCGTATGCGCGCTCCTGCTCAAGTTTGCCTTCTTTGCCAGTTTGCAGGGAAGTGTGCTCATTCCGGCGTTACTGATTGCCCTGCCTACCTCTCGCTGGACCATGGTGTTAACGCTGAGCGTGTTCCCCAGCGCACGCTCTACCGGCCTGGGGGCCACATTTCGCCAGGTCATTACCCATGGTCGGTTGGTGCTGGCTGGCCTGATTGCGCTCATCATAGCGTTGGTCTTCGGTCACCTGGTGGGTCTCGTCGTATGGGTGGTAGCAACGCTTATCGCCGTCGCCGTGGCGTTCTGGATAATGAGACGCCTGGGTGGCTTGACGGGCGATACCTATGGTGCTATCGAGGAAGTAGCGGAGGTGGTGGCGCTGCTGATGCTGGTGCTGCTGCAGTCTCGGCTTTGAAGCTTCCAGATGTAGGTTTTTGATAAGAAGGAGCCAGAAGCCATGAGCATCGACCAGGAACAGCAGGGCTTACCTGTCCCCCAGACAGGGTTCCGCAAGGGCTACACACAGTCCCCCAGACTGCGTCCCCGCTCCACACCGTCACCCTTGCCCCTACCATACTACGGGGCAGCCAGGCAACGCGGGCCAGTTCCACGCTTCGTCCTGGTGCTAGGCGGCGCGCGCAGCGGCAAGAGCACCTTTGCGGAGCGACTGGCAACCACGAGCGGTCGCAGCGTCGCTTTCATCGCGACCGCCACTGCCAGCGACGATGAAATGCGCCAGCGCATCGCCCAGCACCGGGCGTCCCGCCCCGTTGGATGGCAAACGATTGAAGAACCACTCGATCTTGCGCTGGCCGTGCGACGCGCAGGAACACTGGCGGATGTGCTGCTGCTGGATTGCATCACGATCTGGTTGTCCAATTGGATGGCGCGAGAGGCCCACATCCAACACCATGCTCTCCTGCCCGCGGGTAAATTGCAAGAAGACGATGCGCTATCTGCTGTAGATGCACTCCTGGAGGCGGTGGCCTCACTGCCTGCGAACAAAACCCTGATAGTCGTCACGAATGAAGTCGGTCTCGGCGTTGTGCCAATGCACCCCCTCGGACGCGCCTATCGGGATACGCTCGGTTACGTCAATCAGCGCTTAGCAGGCGCTGCTGACCGCGTCTACCTTATGGTGGCGGGGATGGCTGTCGATATCAAGCGTTTGCATGAAGAGGCGACTATTTGCAGCGGGTCGTCATGCATTGCCGAAAATCCAGGCAGCTGCGAAGACCAGTGCTCCTCCACCGACGACTTGGAGCATCGAGAGCCACCAGCTGGTGCCGAAGAAGCGGTGGCGGATGGCCCCAATGGCGACCAGCTCGACCGCGACGACGATATAGGCGATGAGCAGTGCCAGGTGGAGATCGGGGACAAGGAAGGGAAGGGTATGTAATGCTCCTCCCAAAAAGGTCATCGCCCCGGTAATGCTGCCGCGCACGAGAGGACTGCCACGTCCGGTGAGCTCGCCATCATCGGAGAGCGCTTCCGAAAAGGCCATACTGATCCCGGCTCCTGTCGCAGCTGCTATCCCAACGAGAAAGGCTGTGAAAGGCTGATGTGTGGCAAAAGCGGTCGCGAAAATCGGGGCCAGGGTCGAGACGGAACCGTCCATGAGCCCAGCCAGGCCAGGCTGCACTACCCGTAAAAGAAAGCGACGCGATGCCTCGTCTTCTGCTGCTTCAGTGACCGATGCAACGACCTGCTGGCCAGACTCGGCGATGTGCCCTGCCGTATGTGCTAGAGGTCTTCGCTGCGCCTGTGGTGTGTCGAGCGGTTGGGTCTCTTTCCTCAAATTGCTTGCCATGAGAACTGCTCCTTTTCCAGTGTTCTTAGTTGTTCTTGTTCTTCCTGTTGTTTATAACAGAACCTAACTTAGAAATATTCCTCAACGAAATAAAAAGATAGACTTGACATGTTACAATATTAGGGTAACCTAAATTACAGAACCGGGAATGAAGGGGGAAGCAGCAACATGCGTACACGACTTTCTGCTACAGAACAACAGTACGTGAAGACGATCTATCTACTCCAACAGGAGGCCGAGCCAGTCACGACGCGCCGACTGGCGGAGCGGCTCGGCGTGACACCTGCTTCTGTCTCAGGGATGATCAAGCACCTGGGGCAGGCAGAGGAAGGGCCATACGTCGTCCACACGCGCTATGCACAGATTGAGTTAACGGCGCAGGGCAGGACCGTGGCAGTCGAGCTGGTGCGTCATCAGCGCCTGCTTGAGCTGTTTTTCGTTGAGGTCCTGGATATGCCTTGGGATCAGGTACACGCTGAAGCAGAACGCTTAGCTCCTCTCATTTCAGAGGAGTTGGAGGAACGCATTGCCGCCAAACTGGGGCAGCCCACCCGCGATCCGCATGGAGACCCGATTCCGACGCGCGAAGGTCTGGTGGAACAGGCCGAGGAGATCCCGCTGGACAGCCTCGAAGCGGGATCTCGTGCCTGCATTGTCCGAGTTCCTGACGAGGAGCCAGCCCTCTTGCGCTACTTAAGCACGCTGGGCATCGTTCCTGGGGCCTGGATCACGCTAGAGAGCCGGATTCCCTACGGTGATGTCCTCACGGTACGACTTGGAGAAGCCACCCATCCGCTTGCTGGGCAGATCGCGCATCGCATCGCCGTGAAGGCAAGCAGTGATTGCCAAGAGTAGACGCGCTGGCGCATGCCGCCGGAGAGTCCCTTGGGATAGGCTGGAAATTGTAAGATCCTGATGGTGGAACCTGCACAAGGATGTTGTTGAGACTGTTTCACAGAACAGTGACGAGTCCGTCCACTGAGGTGGCATTTTGCAATACACAGGTATGGGAGCTCTAGCAACAATGTTACCAGGTCTTCATAGTGCGGAGCTTGACACCTATTGGCCACGCAGATGAGCAGTATCATTCATACGCACAAGAATCGCATACTTGCGACCAAAATCAAACTCGGTAATCGAGGCCGTATCGCAGCGAAATTTCCACCGATTATTCAGGTCTATGCCCAGGAGATGGCAGATAAGCACTCCAATCGCACCTGCGTGGGTTACCCATAAGACGTTGGCTGCTGGATACTGAGATTGCCAACGCTCCAGCGCATCCGCAAGGCGATCACGCAGTTGTGCGGTCGTCTCCCCACCAGGAGGAGCATGGTTGGTCGGATCAGCTCGCCAGCGCTTCACGAGCGCCTCATCGCGAGCCAGGATTTCGGCATAAGTGAACCCTTCCCACTGCCCCATTGCGATCTCGCGCAGTGCGGCGTCTTCATATATAGGCAGCGCATGATGACGTGCGATGATCTGCGCGGTGACACGCGCTCGCTGCAAATCAGAAGTGACAATCACGTCAAGAGGTTCTCCGGCCAGCCGTTCAGCCAGCATGAGAGCTTCCTGTTCACCCAGGTCATTGAGCGCGATATCAGATTGGCCCATGTAGCGCCCTTGCTGATTATTGAGCGTCACCCCGTGACGTACCAGAAGAAGTCGCATAGCATTATTCCTTGTTACTGACACCGGCTTCTGCGAATGTAGCCATCTCAGTGTGGGTACGCAACGCGCCCTCGATCACCCCCATGGCAAGCACTGCCCCGGTACCCTCGCCTAATCGTAATCCAAGATCAAGCAAAGGGATAAGTCCCAGGTGGTCGAGGATCAGCCGGTGCCCACGTTCGGCGGACGCATGACCGGCAATCAAATAATCGCGCACACCTGGACAGAGCTTGCATGCTACTAGTGCTGCAGCCCCCGAAATGAAGCCGTCGATGACAACAGGTACACGCTGAGCTGCTGCTGCCAGGATGACGCCGACCAGCCCGGCAATCTCCAACCCGCCCACCCTGGTAAGTACGTCGAGTGGGTCGGCGGGGTCAGGGCTGTTGTAGGCGAGTGCACGCTCAATCACATATATTTTATGAGCGCGTTGCTCATCAGTGATGCCTGTGCCATACCCGGTCACCGTTGCCACCGGTGCGCCTGTCAGGACAGCAGTGATTGCACTCGAAGCCGTCGTGTTGCCGATGCCCATATCGCCGGTTGCCACTAGATCTACTCCTTGAGCGAACTGTTCCTCGAAGACATCGATACCAACATGGATGGCTGCTCTTGCCTGAGGAGGTGTCATGGCTGGCCCAAGCGCCATGTTGGCTGTGCCCGCGGCAACTTTGCGTGCAACCAGGTTGGGATGCTCTACTGCCGCCGCTACCCCAACATCAACAACGACGACCCGCGCACCTGCCTGCCTTGCCAGCACATTAATGGCTGCACCTCCTTGCAGGAAATTGTGTACCATCTGGGCTGTGACAACGGAAGGATAGGCGCTCACTCCCTCGGCGGTGACGCCGTGGTCAGCGGCCATGACGATCACGGCCTTGCGTTGGACCGTCGGCAAGAGTTGCCCGCTGATGCCAGCTATCTGGACTGCAAGGTCTTCAAGCCGCCCCAGGCTCCCTGGTGGCTTTGTTAACTGTTGCTGGCGTGCCCGCGCTTGTTCCATTGCCTCGCTATTGAGTGGTTTGATGGCAGCGATCGTTTCATGTATGCGCTTCATGATGAAATATATCTCCTCGTCATTTCTATTGCCTCCGGCAGTGATCCAACCACAACGGCACCCGCTAGCAGTAACTCGCGCATGAGCCTCAGTCCTTTGCCACCCGTGTAGTCGCGTGCCTCCATGAGGGAATTCTCGGCACCAGGAACGAATAATAGCACCGGCAGTCCGCGTTGTGCTGCTGCGAGTACCTCTTGTACTGAAGACTCCCCCGGCTAAAGCGCGGGGGGTTCTGAGCGGTGCTTCCACGCTTCCAGTCTCCCCTGCGTGAGCAGGAAGGCTGGCTCTTGTGTGGCTTCGCTCAGACTTTGAGGCCGACGCGCTCCGGCTCTGGCACAGCCCAAGCTTCGGGGCAAGGATCGCCTTTCATTCGCACGTTGTTGCACCTGCTCGTATGCGGCCCGCAGGCGCGCTTCCGCACCTTCCCAGGGAATGACATACT
>Ga0137360_10000600_pt1 | contig 20914 bp, 19 predicted proteins | sample Mad1_60_16metaG_FD_104924 | JGI IMG/M metagenome (GOLD analysis project Ga0137360, IMG submission 104924) | Vadose zone soil microbial communities from Angelo Coast Range Reserve, California, USA - Mad1_60_16 metaG | ecosystem: Environmental > Terrestrial > Soil > Vadose zone | place: USA... | reverse complement strand
GAATCCGTCGACAACGACCCGCCGGTCTCCTGAATTTCGCCGCGCTCCGAGTGCCACTCGGGCTTCCAGGCCTCGATGGGCTTGAATGACATCCACGTCGCAAATCCTTCGTTGAGCCAGATGTCGTCCCACCACTTCATGGTCACCAGATCGCCGAACCACATGTGCGCCATCTCGTGCGCCAGCACGCCCACAACGGCTTGGTGAGCATCGACTGAGGCATTCTTGTCGTCGATGGTTAGCAAAGTTTCGCGGTAGGTGATCGCCGCGGTATTCTCCATCGCTCCCGCTGAAAAATCCGGAAATGCAATGATATCCAGTTTCTGGTACGGATACTTTATCTGGAAGTAGGTGTCATAAAACTTCAGAATATTTTCCGCAGAGAGCAGCGCGTAAGACAGCAAGTCCTTTTTTTCCGGAACCGCGCAAACGCGGATCGGAATCCCATCCGCTCCGCCTTGCATGCACGCAAAATCGCCGACCATCATCGCTACAAGATACGAAGACATTTTTGGCGAATCGGAGAATTGCAGCGTGTGCTTGCCGCTACCAGGCCCCGGCGCGTCCGAAACGATTTTCCCGTTCGAGATCGCCGTGTCTCCCTTGTCCACGACAAGCGCAACACGAAACACCGCTTTGTATGCGGGCTCATCGAACGACGGGAATGCGCGTCGCGCATCGGTGGCCTCAAACTGCGTAACTGCATAGCGCCGCCGCTCAGTCTGGCTCAGATAGAATCCGCGAAGCTTGTCGTTCAGTATTCCCGTAAACTTAATGTGAATCTCGGCAGATCCCGCCGGAACGGTGCTGGGCACCGTCAGAGTCGCCATTTCGTTTTTCTCGTCCTTGGTTACCGCCGCGGCTTGTTTGAAATCAGCAGATCCAATCCACACTTCCTTAAACTCAATCTCCGCTGAATTCAACACGATGGAAGTCGTGGCCTTCTGCAAATGCACGTGAATCGTCTCGTCGCCCGTGAAGGAAGCGCTCGCCAGATCAGGCACAAATTTTAAGTCGTAGGAGTCCGGCACGACATTCTCCGGCAGCCGTTGCGCCAAGACTCCCGAACTCAGGAATAGACCGCAGACCGCCAACACGACAAGGCGCTTCATAAGGCGTTTCCTTCCAATTTGTTTTGAAAAAGGCGACATCACTTCTTCGCTGCGTAAGCACTCGCGCGATGGACTATTATCGGCCATCGCCGAATCCGCTGACGCGTTCCTGCTCCGTTAGACTGAAACGTGTTGTAGAGGATAGCAGGCAATCAGTCCGATTGGCATGGATGATTCGGGCCGGTGCGGACCCTCCCTGTGAGTCTCAGGAGCTTGGTAACGGAACGGTTTGGGCTGCGGTCCGCTGAGTGCTCCAGTTGTTTGTCCGCACGGTGAGCTGTTCGATGCGATCGCGCCTTACCGTGTAACCTATACCGGGCGTTTTCGGTACATGAATGGTGCCCTTCGACGTGACCTCAACTTCAGGCTCGATGATATCTTCATTCCAATAGCGTTTGCTCGCCGAAACATCTCCCGGAAGCGTGAAACCCGCGAGCGTGGACATCGCAATGTTGTGCGCTCTTCCAATACCTGTCTCCAGCATTCCTCCGCACCAAACAGGAATGGAATGCGTGCGGCAGACCTGCTCGACGCGCCGCGCCTCACTATGGCCGCCGACGCGGCCAAGCTTGATATTAATGATCCGGCAAGCTTTCAATTCGATCGCGGTTAGGGCGTGCCTCGCATTGTTAATGCACTCATCCAGGCAAATCGCGGTCTGAATTTGCGCTTGCAGCTTCGAATGCGCGTAAATATCGTCCCAGTTCAGCGGCTGCTCCATCATCAACAGCTTAAACTGGTCCAACTGCCGCAAATGCGCGGCGTCTTCGAGCCGGTAAGCCGAATTGGCATCTACGGAAAGCAGAATCTCGGGAAATTCTTTGCGCACCGCCGCGACGTAGTCGATATCTTTTCCGCGCTTGATTTTCAGCTTGATCCGCTGATAGCCGCTCCGCAACTCTTCTTCCACTTTCCTGGCCAGCGCCTGCGGGCTCTCGCGAATGCCGAGAGACACTCCGCTGGCAATTTCATCCAAAGTGCCGCCCAGCAACTTCGAGAGTGGAACTCCTTTAAGATGGGCCTCCGCATCCCAAAGCGCATTCTCCACGCCGCTCTTCGCCATCTCATGACCACGGATTGTGGCCAGCGGCGCGGGGCACTCCGAAGCGGACGCAATCGTCTTTCCAATCAGCGCGGGCGCAACAAAATCTGAAATTACGTGCCAGGCTGTATCCGTCGTCTCCGAGTTGTACGCCGGAGTCTCACTAGCCGTGACCTCTCCCCAGCCGCTCGCTCCGTCTGCGACAACCTCGACAAGAATAATCCTGCGATGATGCGAAATTCCAAAGCTGGTCTCAAACGGCGCTTTGAGCCTCATTTGAACTTCACGTAAAGTGATGGATTCAATCTTCATAAGGCTCCAGAAGGAATCTCCCTTGCTCTTCGTTGAACTCAAAGCGACCGACTGTGCGGCCTTTCCCAATGCTCTCCATGCGATCCCTCGTCCTTGGTTTGCGCGGACTATCCGTATCGCAACATACGTTGCATCGCTTAGCCACCGTGCCTCTCTGCTGATACACAGAACCGCAAGACCACGATCACGCGCCCATGCTCGCAGAACTTTGGCGGATTATAGCTTATTGTAACATTCGTTGCATTATCCAGAAGTGTTGAGCGCGCTAACGCCCCGACTCTATCCCCATTGCGCCTTTATTTCCTAGCGCAAATCGATTTACTGGTGCGCATTTCTTTTCCTGGCGATAGAATCGCTGTGACGAGGAGGGACGGAAATGATTCGTCGTGGAACGCCGGCGGTTGCGTGTGTCTTGTTTGGATTGCTCGGCTTATTCAATGCGGACGGCACCCGAGCGCAGGTGAAGCTCTCGCCGAGGTGGGAAGAATTGACGGCGGCCGATTTTCGCCAGGGCATCCAGCATTCGAAGGGGACGTGCCTGCTACCCTTTGGCATTTTGGAGAAGCATGGCCCGCATTTGCCGCTGGGAACGGATTTGCTGAACGTGCGTTACGCTTCGCTACAAGCGGTGGCGCAGGAGTATGCCGTCGTTTTCCCCGAGTATTATTTCGGACAGATATTTGAAGCGAAACACGAAGCCGGAACCGTAGCGTACAGCCTCGAACTGCAGTTAAAGCTGCTGCAAGAAACAGCGGATGAGATGGCGCGGAACGGGTGCAAAAAAATTTTGATCGTGAATGGCCACGGAGGAAATGAACACCTGCTTCCTCTGTTTGGGCAGGCGCAAATGGATAAGCCGCACGACTATGTGGTGTACGTTTTGGACGGGGAACGAAGCAAGCCGGGCGGACCAGGGAAGAAATCCACGGGAATTGACTATCACGCCGGGGAAAACGAGACGTCGAACACGATGGTGTCGCGCCCGGATTTGGTGCACCTTGACCGCGCGGCGAGCGAATCTGGCGCGGACCAAAGGCGCGTGAATTTGCCGGAAGACGTGTACACCGGAATCTGGTGGTACGCGCGATTCCCGAATCACTACTCCGGTGATGGCTCCGTCGCCACAAAAGAGCTTGGAGAATGGAACATGAAGAATTGGATCGACGCGATTGTCGAAGCCATTCGTGCGGCAAAGGCCGATGACCAGAGCCTGAAAATTCAGAATGAATTTTATGAGAAGAGCAAACACCCTCTCGACACCAGGCCTTAATCCCGGCCAAGGCACCTCATGACGGAGACAAACAAGATGGCAAGCTAGCGCCGCTGGATGTGTTGCGCGGCGCGCCATTTGGGCGAATCGCTTTCGCAAACACGGCTCTGGCTTGAGCGGATGGACCTTCGGTACTCGATCCTGGAGGCGCATCGGGCGTAAAGTACGGGCTGCTAGCGCGGGCGGTCGACGACTTCCAGGTTGGTTACAGGGTGGATTTCCCACGCGGTGGCGCGCCAGTCGCGGGAACGGCCTGGGGCGGTGTTTGCGGACTGATCGCGATGTTCGGTGTCGAAGAGGAGCCAGCCACGGACACGGACCCAGCGGCCGTGAAAATGATCGCGGAGAGCGGGTGTAGACCAGTCTTCGCCGCGTTGCCCGGCTAGGGTCCGGGAGCGCGGGGTGACTTCTACAATGACACGGCGGTCTTCCTGGCCGTTCATGGGGTCGAGGACGAGTTCGATGTGAGTGTCGCGGTCCGGCGGATCGGCGGCGTGGCAGTTGACGGTTTCTACGCCGCCGACTTTTACCTCCCAGACATAGCCGGTGATTTCGGCGGCGTGGTGATCGTTCCAGCGAACTCGGTCATCGCCTGGTTCCAGCATGGCGGCTAGCGTTGCCCGCGGGTCGATTTGTTGCGGTTCCGGCGAGGTGTAACGATTTTTCAGAAGATTCAGCTCGCGGACGGCGAGACTGGAGGCGTCGCCTTCCATGCCGCAGCCGTTGAAGGTCTCGAGCGCTGGCTGAATGGCAACCCGCGTTGACGGTGGCCGGTGCTGCAAATACCAGACGGCCACCACTGTCAGCACAACAAGCAATCCCCAAACCCCCGATTTGCGACGCGCCATATTTTCCCAGGCCGACCTTTCTCTTCTAATTGAATCGATAATTCTCGCAATGTCTTTTTGACTTAACTGAATAAGTAACCTAAATAGAGCGCAGAAACAGGCCTTAAACCCGCCTAAGGCGGAAAGGGAGAAACCCCTATGCAGAAAAATTCTCTGGTGAAGCCGGGAGACCATCTGATCATCACGGTGACCAACAATACTACGAAGCAACCGGTGGAGGTGACCATCAATCCGCCGAACTGCGGGCCAGGCGGATCGCAAATGACGACCTCCTCGTTAAACATTCACTACCACGGGACGAACACGTCTCCGACGTTCCATTCCGACGAGGTAATCAAGGCGCAGACGCGTTTCACCGAGCTGCAGTTTCAGCTTCAAAATGCGATGGAATGGCTAGTCAATTTGCTGAAGCAAAACCCGGCGGATGAGACGCAGGTGATGGCGCAACTTGATAAGGTGTTGAACGCAGAAGACGAAGTGAAACGGACACAAATTGCGCTGATGGTCCGCATCAAAACCAAGCTGACACGCGAGCAGCAGGCGCGTTTGCGTCACTTGCGCGGCAAATCCACGGGTGAGTGAACTAACTCGGCGCAGCCAATCAGAATAGAGTCTCTCCTTTCATAACCGATGATCCCGATCTCGGGAGCTCGATTTCGACGAGCCCGATTTCAGTGAATTCGATTGACAGCCAATCTCCTATTAAGGGTATCTGAGACGCGAAAGCGCGGATGCGCAGCCGCAAAGTACGAGTTATTTAGGCGCGATTGTATGTCAGCGTTCGCGGCGGAGTTGTTCGAGCCAGCGGGAGAGGATTGAGTTGGAAGTGGATTCGACGTCCAAGAATTCAAGGCCCATGCCGATTCTGGGTTTGACGATGCGGACCATGGCGAGAGCTTCAACGGATTCGCCTTTGCGCGTCAGGGTAACCCGGATACGGGATTTGACGGGAATCGGTTTGCTGGTGCAGACGAAGCAACCGCCGAGGGAGATATCCGAAGTGATTCCATCGGAGCGGACGCCGGATTCAAGATCGAGGACTTCCGCGTCGGCGGCGAAGGGAAAACGGATAGCATACCGGCGATCGCGCAGACTTACTTTGTGCGACGCGCCATCGGCAGTTCGGTCGTTCATGGTGATAACGTTGCCCACTGTCTATGAAGCAGGGGAATGGTGAATCAGGATGAACCGGAGGAGCGCTCCCCGCTGCTAATAAGGGTGACAGAATTGGCGAAAAATAGCGGAATTGTGACGGGCGTAAGGGCGAAAAAGGCAACAGGCGAAGAACCTTTAGGGGGCGAGGAGTCTCGCAGCGAAAGCTATTAGTTTGTACGACAAAATGATGCGATGAGAGGGAAGGCGTAGCGGATGAGGATGGTAATCTGGAATGGCAAATTCACCCTATGCTACACGATACGATGCGAAGTGAGGGACTGCGGCAAAGCGACCGAGTGAGTTTCCGGATGCCCGTCGAGACGTCCTGGACAACGAGCGAGGGAAGGTCCGCGAGGCATGTTGCGGAGACGCTACTGGTCAGCCGCAACGGCGGAGTGGTGCGCCTCAACGAAAAACTAGTGGCGGGACAAGAGATTACGCTGCGGCGGATGGAAGGCGATGTCGTGAAGACGACACGGGCGCGCGTGATGGCGGAAATCGATCAGGAGCCCGACGGATTCTTGTACGCGATTCAAATCACGGAGCCAAAGGCGGACTTCTGGGACATCGAGTTCCCCGCCCCCTACAAGGCGGATGAGGCGCTGGCGAGGCTGTTGATGGAATGCGGATTTTGCCAGAGGCGCGAAGTCGTGTATCTGAATGAGTTGGAGCTGAAGTCATTTGAAGTGCGGAAATGCGTGGCGAGACTTTGCAAGCATTGCGACACGCCTTCGATCTGGATCGAGGCCCAGGCGGAAATCAAGACGCAGGTAAAAGGGGCGGCGCATCCTTTGACAGTGGAAGAGCGCGTGATTCCGCGACGGAACCGCACGCGAGTGAAGGCGCGCGTTTTGGCGTGCATACGCAGGCGCGGGTTTCAGGAAGAAGTGGCGGTTTGCGAGGACTTGTCAAAGGGCGGGCTTAGTTTTCGGAGCAGGAACGAGTATCCGGAGGGATCCCGCGTCGAGGTGGCAGTGCCGTTTACGCCGGGCAGCGGGGCGATTTTTGTTCCAATACGGATTGTGTTTTCGCAGGCGATTCCGGCAGTGGGTTTGTATAGGCATGGGGCGGCTTATATTCGGCCGGCTAGCGATTCTGCGGATTGAAGCAGTTCCTCACTAATAAAGAAAAAGGTTAAGAAAATTCCCGACAGTCAGTCCATCACGGAGGCGATGTCGCGCTCATGCCGGCGACGGTGCAAGTAATGCATGGAAATGTTGAGATACGCATGGCCGCAGGGCGTTTCAATGGCGATGACCATGGCTTCGGTGTCCTCGCTGCCTGACAACCCTTCTTCGTTCATGTGAATGTCAGGCGGAAACACTTTGAAGCGAAAGCCTTGGTCGTTGAGAAGAGTGACCGAATTTCCGATGACCATGTTGGCCAGCTCGCAGACGGTCTCGCGAACCACTTGATCGCTGCTGGGAACATCCTCGCCAGCTAGATGGCTGGCAACTTTCATGGCGACTTCCGGCGAGAGATCGAGAATGACGCGGCCTTCGATGTCGCCTTTGATGGCGATTAGCGCGGCTACGCCTTTACGCCGATAGGTGTTTTCGTCCATCGATAGGTCGAGGATTTTCGTCGGCGCCTGAAGAGATTCGGCGAAGACAGCATCGGCGGCGTTGATGAACGGCTGGATGAGTTCCATTCTCATGCGCGGCTCTCTCCCGCCAGGGCGACGGGCGCGCCAGCGGCGTTGGGATCGTCACTGAGAACATAACGGAGGATTTCGTAAAGGACTTCGGGCTTGACAGGTTTTTGCACGAAGTGTTTCGCGCCCTTCTGGAGCGCGGCCAGGATGTTTTCCTGGTAGCCCACCGAAGAGACCATGACGATACGCGCGTCGCCATGCTGGCGAACGATGCGCTCGACGGCCTCGATGCCTTCCATCTGCGGCATGGTGATGTCCATGAGCACGATGTCCGGCTTGGTGCGATTGAACTCCGCGATGGCGGTTAGGCCATCTCCAGCTTCTCCGGCGACTTCGCCGCCGAACATCTCAATCATCTTGATGATGTTCTTGCGCGCGAAGACAGAGTCGTCCACCACCAGGTAGCGAACGGGTTGATTGTCTTTCCGTAACAGCGCGGCAAATTGTTGCATGGCCTTCTCCTTCTCCCGGCACGGTATTAAGTGCGATGGGAAGAAACGGGTGTCCTTTCCGGTTTCTCGTTTTTGTCGTTCTTGTCGAATTTTTCTGAGCCGGAGCGATCTCCGCCGTAATTTTGAACCAGGAACGCAGCGATACCTTCCAGCGGAATCACCTTGTCGGTGTAGCCCTTCGAGATGGCGGCGCGGGGCATGCCGCTCACTACGCAGGTGTCTTCGCTTTGCGCGATGGTCACGCCGCCGGCAGCCTTGAGAGCACCGAGGCCTTCGGCGCCATCTTCGCCCATGCCCGTCATCAAAAGGCCGACCGCGGTGAGGCCAAATTGCTGCGCCACGGAATGAAAGAGAACATCGGCCGACGGGCGGTGGCCGTTGACAGGAGGGCCGTCGGACAGCACGGCCATGTCTCCGCGCGGCATGCGGCGAACCATAATGTGACGGTTGCCCGGGCAGATGAGTACGCGCCCGGCAACAAGCAGATCGCCGGAGCGCGCTTCCTGAACTTCGATAGCGCAGCATTCGTCGAGACGCTTTGCGAACATTTCCGTAAAACCTTCCGGCATGTGTTGCACGATCAGGATGCTTGCTGGAAAATCCGCGGGAATCTGGGACAGCACGTATTGAAGAGCGTTCGGGCCGCCGGTGGAAATGCCGATGGCAACGATACGGTTTGGCGGAATGGCAGAGCGCTCTTTCTTTTTGCCTCTGGGTGGATCATCGGAAACTATCACGGCAGGGAGTTTGCGTCCGGCTGCGCGTTTGGCAACTTTGATTTTTTCAATGAGCTGATCAGCGATGGAATCGAGATGTCCGGCGGCGGCGTCCTGAGGCTTCTGCACGAAGTCGATGGCGCCGAGAGCGAGGGCCTTGAGAGTTGCGTAGCCGCCTTCTTTGGAATGCGTGCTGAAAAGTACGACGGGCATGGGAGCGCGGCGCATGATCAGACGAAGAGTTTCCATGCCGTCCATCCGAGGCATTTGGAGGTCGAGGGTAACGACGTCGGGATGTAACTCTTCGATTTTCTTCAGAGCGAAAGCGCCGTCCATGGCGGTGCCGACAACTTCAATGGAAGGGTCGCGGGCGAGGACAGATGGAATGAGCTTCCGCATGAGGGCGGAATCGTCGACGACGAGAACCCGGATGCGCGCGCTCATGCGATTGCTCCGAGAGGCACAGCGCGAGATAGGCGCGAGAGGACGGCAGGCACGTTCAGAATCAGGACGACCGTGCCATCACCAAGAATGGAAGCGCCGCTGACGAGATCGCTGGAGACGATGTCGCTCGGCAGAGCTTTGATGACCAATTCTTCTTCGCCGACCATGCTGTCTACAACGAGGCCGAAGCGTTTTTCAGCTGCGCCGATCACGATGACAAAATGCTTCTTTTTCGCCGGTTCGGTATCTATCGAGCGAAGGCGGCTGAGATGTTCGAGGCGAACGAGTGTGAGGATTTGGTCGCGGAGGCGAAGCACTTCGCGCTGATCGATGCGATGAATTTCCTGCTCCTGGATTCGCGAAATCTCGACGACGGACGAGAGTGGGACGGCAAAGAGGCGGCCACCGACACGGAAAAGCAAGGTTTGAATGCTGGCGAGGGTAAGCGGGGCGCGGAGTTGAAAGGTCGTGCCGCGCGTTTTTTGCGTGGACATGTGAACTGTGCCTTTTAGCTTGTCCAAAACGCTGCGCACAACGTCCATGCCTACGCCGCGGCCGGAAACTTCGGTGACTTCAGCTGCGGTGCTGAAGCCTGATTCGAAAATGAGGTTTAGAGCTTCCTGGTCGGTGAGGCGAGCGGCTTCCTCGGCCTTGATAACTCCCTGCTTGACGGCTTGTTGGCGGACGTGAGCGGCGTCGATGCCGCGCCCATCATCACGCACTTCAATGACAACCTGAGTGCCTTGATGATAGGCCTTCAGATAGACAGTGCCCCGCGCCGCCTTGTTGGCGGTTAGCCGTTCATCGGCAGGCTCGATGCCGTGATCGACGGCGTTGCGGACAAGATGCATCAGTGGCTCGCCCAGTGCGTCGAGAATGCTTTTGTCGAGATCGGTGTGCTGTCCGGAGATGTCCAACGCCACGTCTTTGCCGCATTGCTTCGCCACGTCGCGGACGACGCGCGGGAAGCGGCGGAAGAGCTGCTCGACGGGAACCATGCGAATTTTGAGGACGCACTTGTGAAGTTCGTCCAGGACGCGGGATTGAAATCCAAGGGCTTCGGCCAGCTTTGCGCGAAGGGGGTCGCGGGCATGGCGCTCGTCGAACTCTGTCAGTGCGCGATGGAGCATGGACTTGCCAATGATTAATTCGCCGACAAGATTCATGACTGCATCGATGCGGCTGGCGTCGACGCGGAGAGTGCTCTCCGCAACGGCCGCAACTGCGGAAGCTGCCTGGCTGGATTTCGCGGCTTCGGTGGTATCGCTCTGCTCGCCAGTATTGCCGACTTGGGCAGCCTGGGCGTCGAGGAGGTCGCCGAGGAGTTCATGCTCTGGCGTCACGGCGGTTGCGGCGCGCTCGACGCGAACGTCGGAGACGATGCTCGGAATGCGGCAGCGCTTTTTGATAGCGTCCTCGGCTTGGACGCTCGCGATAGCCGCTTCGACAATTTCTACGGTTGCGGCGGCGAGATTGTCTTCTGGACGCAGGGCGATCAGGGTGCCGCAGCCGTGCAGCACATTTCGAATAAGTTGAAATGCAGCGGCGCGCATGAGGCTGTCCGGATCAATGCGCAAGGCGACGTTGTAAGCCTTTTCGCCGCGGTGAACGGCCTCGGAGATCATGAGCTGTTCGTATTCGGTCCAAGCGAAATTCGCGGGAATGGTCGCGGGGGCTCGCGGAGTTTCGACAGCCGGAGCTGGTGCCATATCCACGAGTAAGCCGCGAATCAGGCCGTGGAGCTTTTCAAGAGATGGAAGCTTCTTGCTGCGCTGATAGGCGGCGAGCATGGCTTCGAATGCATCGGCAGCGGCGAGGACGACTTCGGCGAAGCGGGAGCCATGTTTCTGTGCTACTTGGGGCGTGAGGATGTCTTCGAGTTCGTGAGCAACCTCGCTCAACTTGTGAAAGCCACAAGCAGCGGAATCACCCTTGAGCGTGTGCACGGCGCGGCGAACGCGACGAATGACGTCCTCGTCAGCTGGATGCGCCTCGAGTTCGAGCCCTGCTTCGTTGAGCGATTGCAGCAGCTCATTCGCGCTCTCGAAAAAGATAGCGCGAAGCTCCGGGTTGCGATCCTCGGGAGACTTGCTCAAGAGTTCGCCTCCACACGTTGATAGGCGGTGCCGTTGTTTTCATGAACCATGCGGAATTTTTGCGTCAGACCGAAAAGGCTCTCCGCGTGGCCCACAAAAAGATAGCCGCCGGGATTCAAACAGTGCCAAAACTTTTCGATCAGGCGCTTTTGTTCTGCTTCGTCGAAATAAATCATGACGTTGCGGCAAAGAATGATGTCGTTGCGGCGAGGGAGAAATTCGGTTTTGAGATTGTGAAAGTCGAACTGGACCAGCTGCTTTAGCTGGGGTTTGATGGCGTATTTGTCGCCGGACTTTTCAAAGTAGCGCAATCGGCAGGTGTAATCGACCGGCTCCATTTGTTGCTCACTGAAAACTCCTTCCTGGCCGACGCGCAGGCTGGCGTAACTGATGTCCGAAGCGACGATTTCCAGCTTCCACGGCGGAGGAATCAGCGGCTTGGGAGACGGCATATCGAAAGGAAGAGGATTGCGCAAATAGTAGTAGGCCAAGGCGTCGCAGATCAAAATGGCGACGGAATAGGGTTCCTGGCCGCTGGAGCAACCGGCGCTCCACACACGGAGATTCCAATCGCGGCGTTCCTGCTTCTTGCGCAGCAAGTCTTCCAGGACAGTCTTCTGCAGAAGATCGAGCTGCGGCTTATTGCGGAAGAAGCTGGTTTCGTTGACCGTGAGATTCTCGAGGAGCAGAGCAAGCTCGGCTCGGCCTTCGCGGCTGGTAAGCAAACGGTAGTAGCTATAAAAAGAATCGAGTTGGCAGACTTTGAGCCGACGCTGCAGACGGTCTTTCAAAAAATGCGAGCGGCGCTCATCGAAGAACATGCCGCATTCCTGATAGACGAGCGTCTGCAGAAGCTTGAGTTCAGCTTCCGTGAGTTGGATCTGAGCAGTTAGCGTTCCCATGAAATGAGCGGTTATCCGGCAGTTCAGCTGGTCCCGATGCAATCGGGCCAGCGCTACTTTGCAGTGGCGACGGTTTCCGCGGCCTCCTCGAGTCGTTTGAGCTCCGGCCGATGCAAGAGCTTGGAAATATCCAGCAAGATGATTAGGCGGCCTTTAAGTTTGCCAACTCCGGTGACATATCCGGACTCTCCGTCGGCGAAGACAGAGCCGGGGGCTTCAATCTCCGATGGGGGAATCTTCAGGACTTCGGAAGCCGAGTTGACGATGAGGCCGAGCAATTTGTTGTCGAGCTCCACGACTAGAATGCGGTTTTTCTTGTCCGACGTAATCTGCGTATGACCGAAGCGCTTGCGCAGGTCCATTACGGGGATAATCTTTCCGCGCAAGTTGATAACACCTTCGACGGTATCAGGCGCGCTCGGGACCGCGGTGATTTCCGGGACGCGGACAATCTCACGGACGGCCCCGATACGCACGCCGTAGGTCTCATTTCCGATGCGGAAACCGACTATTTGTAATTCCTTCTCCATTAAGCGATCTCCGCCTCCCTACGAACGCACGAGTTCGGCGTACTCCGACTCGCGTTCACGGCTTGAAGCTTGATGCCCGCGGCGCGAAGCGGAGGGCTGCTCAGAGTGGCGGCCACGGTTTTGTGCGGAACGATCCAGGACAAAACGGTCCATGCTGTCGAGCAAGTTGCGGGACAGTTTGAGCATTTGCTCGGCGGCAGCGGAAAGCTCGGTAGAGCTGGAGGCTGACTGCTGAACGAGTTCGCGCATTTTGTCCATGGCGCGGACGACGGCCTGAGCTCCCGATGCTTGCTCTTCGACCGCCGAATTGATTTCCTGCGTGATTTCCGTGAGGCGGCTGGTGGCTTTAGCGATTTGCGAGGAGCCGACAGACTGCTCGTTGGTCGCCGCGCCGATTTCCTGGGAGAACTTGTAAACTTCGGTGACCACGTTTGAAATTTTGTGGAGAGCGGTGCCGAGTTCGTTGCCGAGGCTCAGCCCTTCTTCCACGATGCGCGTGCTGCGCTCCATGTTTTCGACGGCTTGGCGCGCTTCGCGCTGGATGCTTTGAATGAGGTCGGCGATTTCCTTGGTGGATTGCGTTGATTTTTCGGCGAGTTTGCGAACTTCGTCGGCGACGACGGCAAAACCCAGGCCGTGTTCGCCAGCGCGGGCCGCTTCGATGGCGGCGTTCAGCGCGAGAAGATTGGTTTGCTCCGCAAGGTCGTCAATGACTTCAATGATTTTGCCGATGTCATCGGCGCGATGGCCGAGAATGTTGATGATTTCCGCGGAAGATTGAATGGCTTTGTTGGTGCGGTTCAGGCCGTCGGTGGCTTTTTCCATGGTCTGGATGCCCGTGACGACTTCTTCGCGGGAACGATTGGCGATATCGAGGAGGACCTTCGCCGTGTCCGCGACGCGTTGAATGGAAGTGACCATCTGATCGATGGAAGCGGAAGTTTCCGCGACGCTGGAAGCCTGAACTTGCGTGTTCTTCACGACGTTTTGCACGTTGATGCTCATCTCGTGCATTGTGCTGGTGACTTCTTCAATGGCAGAGGAAGCTTGAACGCTGACCTTCGCGGATTCGTCGGCCGCGCCAGCAACCTGATTGGAGCCTGCGGAAACTTGTCCGGCAGAGTCGCGCGTCGTGCGGACTAACTCTTGGAGACCATGGGACATACGAAGGAAAGCGTTGCCGAGAGTGTCGCGCTTAGAGCGAGGTACGACTTCCACACTGAGGTCACCTTCGGCTACAGACATGGAGACGCTAGCCATTTCTTTGAGGTAGGCGACCATATTATTGAACGTGGTGGCCAAGGCACCTATTTCGTCGTTGCGATGAATGTCGATGTTCTGATCGAGGTCGCCGGAATCGCCAATTTCGCGCGCCACGGTGATGAGGTGGGTGAGGGGTTCGCTGATGGACTTGGCGGTCTTGTATGCAGCCCCGATGCCGAAGAGCAGAGCAACGAAGGTACCGAAGGTGGTCACACCAGTGCTTATGGAGCTGGCGCGCGCCGCGGACGTGGCAGTAGCATCCAGAGATCTGGTGATGTCGGCACTAGTTTGGTCCAGAACCACGGATGATTTTGTTAGCCACGAAGCCGGATCCTTCTGAAGATAGAAAATTTGAAGGTCGGAAACGGTGGCGTCACCGGAATCCACCTGATGGCGTTTGGCCAGAAGCGGTTTGGCGAAATTGTCTGCCCAGCTGGCTTCGGTGCTTTCCACTTGAATGAGAGCGGTCTTCACGCTGTCGCTGGACGTTTGCGCCTCGCCGCGCTTGATGAGGTCATTGATGTCGCCAAATCCCTTGTTAACTTTTTCTTCGTCGCGAGGGTCGCCGCTCAAAAGAAAATTATCCATGTTGTGGCGGTTCAGCATGATTTGGTAGCGCACCGACTCAATGGTGCGAACGTTATCAAGCGCGGCCGTTGCGTCTTTGCGGGCGGACTGCTCCCGAAAGCCAGCAACGATGTTAACGATGAACAACACGCCCAAAATGCCTAGAATCACGCCAAAACCTAAGTAAAGCCTTTTCCCGATCGTCATTGCAAAATGCCCTCCACTACCCCCGGCGACGCGGTTTGGTCCAAACCGCTCCTACCGTTCTTTGCGAATCCCCTAGTTTCCCGAAGCGCTGAACTCAAACTCAACGATTTGGGTGCTCTCTTCTGGTGCAGGCGCAAATTTCCATTCCTTCACCGCGTCCTGGCAAGCCTGAACAAGCAGCGGATGACCGCCAATCACGCGAGTGCTCTTCACGCGGCCGTCAGGAGTAATCACGACCTCGATCTTCACCTTGCCGGAAACATTCATGCGCTTGGCAAGTTCGGGATAAGCTGGAGCGACCCTGGACTTGACCTTGCGCTTTCCCTCGTCCGTGGAGCCCGATTGTCCGAAGCAGCTGGCACCCAAGCAAAGACCGACAACAGCCGTGGCGGCTCCGCGCACGAATTTTCTCCATCGCCATACGGATCTCATTGACACCACCCCTCTCAAGAATGGGGAAACCCCGTGGTAGAGAAGGCACGTCGGGTGCCACGGCGGAGGCCGCTAGTTGAGCGGAGAGTCAGCGAATGGAAAGAACGCCAAGTTGCTTAGAATGAGGGGTTAGTGCGATTTTTCGCGGCGGGGAGCGTTAGTGCGAGGAAGGAGTGCGTGTCTCAGCGAGCAGGATTCGTTCCTGGTGAGGTCTCATGCTGAGACGATGCTCATGAGGATCGTCGAGCGAGAGTAGACGATTCGGCAACGCCGTTGAGAACGTGCATTGACTCAGAATGAGATGAGCCGCTAGGGTTGTAGTGAACGGCAGAGCTCAACTTGAGACACGCGTCCACCCCCAATCCGTGATGCGAGAAACAAAATCCATTCGGGCTACGCATTCAACCACTCGGTTAAATAAGGCTGCTTCTGTGCTTCCTTCTTCAAAACGAGCCGAAGATTCAAAACAAGCCGAAGAGTTGATGGAACTGGCTGTCGATGCAGCACAGTCGCGGCAACTTCCGGAATTCCTTGTCCGGTTTGCGGGGCGAGCGGCGCGGATGTTGAACGCGGGGTGGGGTGGAGTAGCTGTATTTCGCGGGCGAGAAACTGACCTATATTCCGCATCTGAGAGCGAAAAGGGTGTGAGCAGCGCGCTTAAGAGCTGGATTATCGCATCCGCTCGTGAGAGCCGAGTCGCCGCAGTCGTCCGGGCGCTGCCGGCTGGGGAGGCTGTGCAGGCGGAAGGCAGGGCAGCGGAGATGAGCGCGGTCTTCGTGCCTGTGAGCGCCAGCGATGGAGAGCGGCTGGGCATGTTCTGCCTCTTGAGGCGGCGAAAGAGTCTGGACGCCAAGGAGAAGAAGCTACTGCACGCTTTGGCGAGCCACGCAGCGTTGTCACTTGAGAATTTTAGACGGTTTTCGCAGCTGGAGAAGTCGAAGCGGCAGTGGGTCGAAGATATAGACGCAATCAGCGACTACATCGTGGTGCACGACCGCGCCTGGAAAATCGTGCGTACGAACCGTTCGCTGGCATCGCATCTTGGCGTGCCGCCGGTTGCGCTGGTGGGTGAGGCCATGAGCGGGCTGCGGCAGATCGCGGAAACGGGAAGCGACCTTCCCTGCCCTTTCTGCCGCGATACGCTGCGGCCGCGCGAGGAATACGTGGCAGCCTCGGCGGAGCGCATCTTTCTTGTGTCTACTTCGAGAGCGCCCGGGGTGGTGGAAGACGACACGCGGACGATTCACGTTCTGAAGGACATTACGGACCGAAGAGAAGCCGAAAGGAAGTACCGGGAGCTGTTTGACAGCATTCAGGAAGGACTTTTTTTTGCTACGCCTGATGGACGTTTTCTGGATGTGAACGACGCAATGGTGCGTATGCTGGGCTATGCTTCGCGCGAGGAAATGTTGCGCTCGGATGTGAGCCCGCACCTTTATCCTGCGCCGGCGGCTCGCGAACGATTCTTGCAGGCCCTGGCCGAGCGGGGTGTGTTGCGAAATTATGAGGAGACGCTTAGGCGCAAGGATGGGGCGCTGTTGCATACACTGCAAAACATCACGGCGGTGCGCGACGCTCAAGGACGCATCGCGCAGATTCGCGGGCTGATGCTCGATGTGACGGAGCAGAAGTCGTTTCAATCGCAATTGCAGCGCGAGCGCGACTTCAACCAGAAGATTCTGAATACCACGCAGAGCATGATTCTCGTTTTAGATACGGCTGGCCTGATTAGCTACGCCAACCGGCGGTGTTACGAGGCGGGATACAGGGAAGACGAATTGATCGGGCACCGGCTTGTTGATTGGGTGGAACCCTCTCACCGGAAGGATTTCGAGGCGGCTCTAGAGACCACCGCGAACGGGCAACAAGTGGAGAACCTCGAATTGCAGGTCAGGCGGAGCGATGGAACGATGGGGCACTTTTCCATCAGCCTAAGCCCGATGCGCGATGAGCAGAGCGCTGTGAACAATCTGGTGGTGGTGATGACGGACATTACGGATGCGGTCCTGCTACAGGCGAAGCTGGCGCATTCTGAGCGCATGGCGACAATTGGGCGATTGGTTTCCGGCGTGGCACATGAGGTGAACAATCCACTTGCCGCGATTCTAGGGTTCACGGACTTGTTGCTGGAAAACCCGGATGTACCGGCGTCGGCGCGTGAAGATTTGCAGATCATTTTGCAAGAGACGCAAAGGACCAAGGATATCGTTCAGGACTTGCTGAGTTTCGCGAGGCAGCGGCCGGTACAGCGCGAACTCGTCCAAGTGAATACGGTACTGAAGCAAACGATCAAGCTGCGCAGCTATGATTTTGCGAGCCATGGCGTCGAGGTGGCCGAGGAGTTCGACGAAACGCTTGAGCCGGCGCTGGGGGACGCGCAGCAACTTCAGCAGGTGTTCCTTAATATTCTGAATAATGCGTACGATGCAGTGCAAGAAACGGGGCACCGCGGGCACATTACGATTCGGACTGAACGGGCCGGCAACAGTGTACAAGTCGTGGTGACCGATAACGGGACCGGAATCGCTGATCCGCAGCATATATTTGACCCGTTCTACACGACCAAACAGCCGGGTAAGGGTACGGGGCTTGGACTGAGCATTTGCTACGGGATCGTGCGGGCGCACGGTGGCGAGATTCAATGCTGGAACAACACGGAAAGCGGCGGGAGCACGTTTGCCGTGCGGATTCCGCTGGCAGCTGAACAGCCGGCAATGGTCGCAAAAGAGGCAGGACGATGACTTTGGGGGCAGCGGTTGGGCAGACTGCGCCGATTCTCTTGATTGAGGACGAGCCATCCGTGATTGCATTTCTTAAAGCAGCGCTGGAAAGGAAAGGATACTCGGTCGTGAACGCGTCGTCCGGAGCAGAGGGACTGCAGCAACTCGCTGGGGGACGTTATAGCGGTGTGATTTCCGATATCCGAATGCCCGGCGCTGTAAACGGCGCGGAGGTTCACGACTGGATCCAGAAAAACCGCCCAGAGCTTGGGTCGAAAATTATTCTCATTAGCGGTGACACCGCAAACAGTGAGACACAGGCGCTTCTGGCTCGCAGCGGGACGCCTTGCATCGAGAAGCCGTTCCGTGTACATCAATTAATATCTCTTGTGGAGAAAACCTTCGGGAAGCCATGAATGACGATTTGAAAATACGTTTGCTCGTGGTGGATGACGAGCAGAGCATCCGCAAACTGTGCATGACGATCGGCAATACGCTGGGGTATGCCTGCACGGAGGCGGAAAGCGCCGAAGCAGCGCTGGCAAAGTTGGACGCCGATGTGCCGGATCTCGTCTTGACCGATCTGAAGCTTCCGACGCTGTCCGGCGTGGAACTCTTGAAGCAAGCCAAAATGATTCTGCCGCGAGCGGAAATCGCGATTATGACGGGGCATGGGTCGATCGAATCCGCTGTCGATGCCATGAAATTGGGCGCCTACGACTACATTGAGAAGCCCTTTCGCGTCGAAAAGATGCGGCTGTTGCTGCAGCGCATGGCCGAGAAGGTCCGGCTGGTCACCGATAACGAGTTTCTGCGCGAGCGGGTCAGCACGGAAGAGAATCTAGATGGAATCATCGGTACTTCGGCGAACATTCAAGATGTGTTGCGGATGGTGTCGCGGCTGAAGGACACGCGCACGCCCGTTCTGGTTTCCGGCGAGAGCGGCACGGGCAAGGAGCTTGTGGCGAGGGCGATTCACTTCCGGGGGGCGCTGGCGCAGACTCCGTTTGTTGCCGTGGATTGCGGCTCGCTGGTACCGACGTTGATGGAGAGTGAACTCTTCGGATACGAAAAGGGCGCATTCACAGGGGCGATAAAAACCAAGGCGGGACTCTTCCAGGCGGCCAACGGCGGAACAATCTTTTTGGATGAGATCGGTGAGTTACCTCTGGAGATGCAAGCCAAGCTTCTGCGAGTGCTGCAAGAGAAGGAGGTTCGGCCTGTCGGAAGCAATGAAAAGGTGAATGTGGACGTGCGCGTGATTGCAGCGACCAACCGCGACCTGGAAGCCGCGTATCGAGAGGGGACGTTCCGCAAGGACCTCTATTTCCGCCTTAACGTGGTGACCGTGCACATCCCGCCGCTGCGGGACCGGCGCTCCGATATCCCCATGCTCGTCCATCACTTTCTGGACCGCTATGCTCCGGAGTCGCACATGCAGGTTACGCCTGCGGCGATGAAAAGCCTATTGCACTATGAGTGGCCGGGAAATGTCCGGGAGCTGGAGAATTGCATCGCGCGCGCGGTAACGCTGGGAGACCGTCAAGTCATAGATGTGAGCGACCTTCCTCCCGCGATCCGCAGCGAGCAGGCCGATGCGGGGACGGCGACGACGCAGGACACAGGCGCTGTCTCCACGACAGCGCTCGCCGAAATGGAGCGCATGACTATTCTCCGAGTATTCGAGCAAGCGCACGGCGACAAGGCGCTTGCCGGCAAGATGCTGGGAATAAGCCGGGCCACGCTTTACCGCAAGCTCAAGCGGTACAACATTCCCGCCAAGCCTGGCATCGGAGGAACGCAGACCGATCCCCAGGCAACTCACCAATAAGAAGCAGCGGCGTCTCACCGCGGCCGAAAATGCAGCTGGATAGCGATAGGAGGCTGAGACGGAGGCGTTTCAGGCTGAGACGTGTGAGCAAAACAGGGCCCAGTGGAAAATGCTAAGCCTCGCTGTTTCAAGACCTTCTACTCTCTTTTCTTTTTTTCCCCTTTGGCGTCCAGCGTGCAACTCTCGCGCAGGGACGTTGTGTCTTTTTGGGGCGCCTAGCGTGTCTGGCCTCAACAGGATTCGCGAATCTTGCAAGAAGCATATCGAGGGACAAGGTGAGAAGGTCCAGCGAGGTGACAATTACCGCCAGCGGGTCAAGATGCGCGGAGCAGCTCGCCCGTTTTTTCCCGCACACCAAGCCCGTTTGTATTCCGGTGCAAGTGACCGTCGTTCGAACCGGCAACGCCCTACCGCCTGAAGAGACACTCGTGGAATTTGGCGGTTTGGAACACGCCATCTTTGTCTCCGGTTTGCCGCTTGAGTTTGATGATCGCGTACGGATCGGGCGCGACCGGAATGGGTCTCCAGCAGAAGCAGCGGTGATCGCCGTGCAATATCACGATGGGTGCAAAGCAGTGGCCGTGCGCTTCCTCGACGGACCTTGCGACTGGGTGGCTTAGCCGTGAACAAGACGACTACACTAAAAATACCGGCGCCCGCAAAACCTGAAAACCCGCGGCAGATGAAGTGGGCCGAAGACCGTTCCGTATTTCCGATCTACCTGGCTCTCGCCAAGCAACTCGAGGCCGAAATTCCTTTCCCACAGGACAAGCGCAGTCTGCCGGAGAAGCCCGACGAGGAACTCTACGCGCAAGTGCAAACGTGGCTGGACAGCATGGACCGGCGGGTCATGGTGCACCAACTGCGGCACCTGCTGCAAAAGACGACGCTGAACGCCAACGAAATCAGTTTGCGCGCGCTCATCCACCGGCACCTACGCAAGCCTTCCAAGTCCACAGTCGACCGGGACAAGATTGACTTCCTACTGGTGCAGTATTTCGCGCTGTGCGCGCCGCCGAAGATCTACCACAAGCAGATCGAGCCCACCGAGGTCGCGCAGGTGATGAAACCGGTGTTGGGCGAAGTGGACACCGCGCCCCTGGCTTGGTGCGAGCCGCTGGAAAAAATGATCGAAACATTACGGGGCTTCCGGAGCCTGCGGGAAATCTTGAAAACCAATTTCATCGAACAGGGACGCAAGGTAAAGGAAACGGCGGGCGGAATGTTTTACGACGCCGCCGCGCTCGTTGCTTTCGTTCGATTCAATTTCTTAATGCGGCGGGCCTTTATTGAGTTGATGCATGCGGACCTCATCGCCATACGCGCGGGACTTGGCCAGCTCGAAATGTCCGGAGCGCGCG
>Ga0137360_10000597_pt1 | contig 20937 bp, 31 predicted proteins | sample Mad1_60_16metaG_FD_104924 | JGI IMG/M metagenome (GOLD analysis project Ga0137360, IMG submission 104924) | Vadose zone soil microbial communities from Angelo Coast Range Reserve, California, USA - Mad1_60_16 metaG | ecosystem: Environmental > Terrestrial > Soil > Vadose zone | place: USA... | reverse complement strand
TTGAGCATCTTCACGACCAACTCGGCCTCATCGGCAGGTCCGGTCATTTGGTTTCGCTGGTCGGCGCACCACGTGGGAAGCTCTATGCGCCACGAGTTTGTGGTGGCGACGGACGGCGGCAAATAATTCGGCAATTTGCCGGAATGCGCATCGGCGAGTGCACGCTCGCGCCGCGCAACCAGAGCGCGCTGCCGCAGCGTAAGCGCCGCATGCAGCGGCGCCAGAAAATCGAGAAATCCTGTTGGCAGGCCGCTCGCCAAGTCGAACTCCGCTGGCGCAGCGTTAACGGACACGATCCGGTTCGAGAAGGGCAAGGGTGCAGTCGCCGGGTTCGGTTTTGCGGTTGCTGTCGCCATGTTTTTCTCAAGCCTCCCGAGAGTGCAGTCGAGCGCGATTGGGCCGCTCGTAGAGAAGGGCAATTCGAAGGCCAATACTTATTTTTGAGGGCTTTGTAACTGCCCTGCGATCAATCACATACAGGGCACGCCAGGAGTCGCATGAACGCTGCGAACCTGCAGTGGTAGAAAATGACAGGAAATTGCACACCAAGGATGTGGAATTTCCCACGAGAGTCTCGCTGTTCAATAGGCTGAACCTCTGTTCACATTCGAGTCTTTTTCTAACTAGCCTCCCCAAAGCCGTGCAAGTCCCTGTTCAACATTCTGAACATATATTCTATACTTGGGACGGTACCGGCCTGCGCGACCCTGGGAGATACGCTATGGCAGCAACCGATTCGAGCCCCGCAACCGCCGTCGAACGCGCCCTCAACATTCTCGAAAACGTCGCTCACCGCCGCGATGGCCTCACCAACTCTGAAATCAGTCGCAAGCTCGCTATTCCCAAAAGCTCGGCGAGCTACATTTTGCGCACACTGGAGCGCCGCGGATACCTCCGCCGGGACGCCGACACTGGGCGCTACAAACTGGGCCTAAAAATTCTGAGCCTTGGGGGAGACGCGCAGGCGAATCTGGATATCGCGGACGTGGCCCTGCCATTCATGCGATCGCTCGTCGAACGCGTGCACTTGACGGCGCACCTCGCCGTCCTCGATCAAGGCGAAGCGGTGTACATCGAAAAAGTCGAAGCCCCCGGCTTTTTCAAAGTGAATACGTGGGTGGGGCGCAGAATGTATTTGCATTCCACCAGCGTGGGGAAGGCGCTATTGGCCTGGCTCCCGAAGCAAGAGATGGAAGCCATCGTGCGCCAGCACGGACTGAGAAAACGCACGCCGAAAACCATCACCACCTTGTCTCGCCTGCTCGCCGATCTCGAGCATGTGCGAGAACAAGGCTATGCGGTCGACGACGAAGAAAACAGTCTTGGGGCTCGGTGCCTAGGAGCGCCGATTTTTGACACCACTGAAAATGTGTCGGCCGCGCTCGGCGTCAGCGGAACGCTGACGCAGGTCGATGAAGAAAATCTTCCGAAGATTCTCGAAGCCTTAAAGGAAACTGCGCGGCGCATTTCCCGGCAGTTGGCGAGAAGCGGAGCGGCAGGGGCGGCCTAGCGCGCCCCGCCGCCCTCCGGGATCTTACTTGCCGTCCTCAACCTGCAAATTGTTCTTCACTGAAAAAACATTCGGCACGGAGTTGGCTCGAAGTCCAGCCAGATTCTTATCCGTTTCGTTGTCAACCACGCCTTCCAGCGTGACGTTGCCATTCTTCACGATAATGTGGATTGACGGCACGGCGGAATAGCTATACCGGGAAAGAGCCGGCTCGCCATAAATGACGCGATATAGAGTGCGGCGAAGCTGGTCATCCATCGGAGAGGGCGGAAGGACTTCGATATTGTTGACGACCGTAGCGACGCCTGGGATGCTTTTGACTACGGCTTCAGCGTCGGATTTGAGCGTAGGACGCACGACCTGTCCTTCCAGCATGACTTTGTCCCCTTCCACTCTGTATGCCAGATTGTCGAAGACGGAGTAGTAAGGCAGCATCACCAGCACGTGGCGCACTTCCTTCACAAGTGCTTTCGGCGACTTGGGCTCGTTTTGGCTCTTGGGTTGGTAGCGCGAAGCCTCTGAATTTTCCGGTGCGATTAGCAGCGGGATCAACATTAACAGCATGGGGATGAGTAGGGCCCGAAATTCGTTTTTCATATTTTCCTCCTCAGACGACCTGACATGTGGTTGTTTATTGTTAGAATCTAGACGCAAGCGATACGGGTGCGCTCTTATTGAGGGTTCGCAGATGTTAGCATACAAAAAGCGGGTTGCCCTACAAGTGCCAGATAGCACAAAGCGACAGCGATTAGAGCCCTTTCGCAGTATTAAACGATTAGCAGAAGCGTAGCTCTTCAAAGGAGCGCATCGGAGTGTTCATCATCGGACATCGCGGGGCCTCCGGACATGCGCCCGAGAATACGCTGGCCGCCTTCAAGAAGGCGGTCGCGTTGGGTGCAACGTTTATCGAAACGGATTTGCAGCTCTCCCGCGATGCGCGATTTGTGGCCATCCATGATGACACCCTGGACCGCACGACCAATGGCCAAGGCAAAGTGCACGATCAAACGCTCGGCACGCTTCGGAAGCTCGACGCGGGTTCGTGGTTCGGAAGCGAATACACCGGTGAGCGCATTCCGACTCTCGAAGAAATCCTCGAATTCTCGAAGAAGAACGACGTCGTATTTTATTTGGAGCTTAAACCAAGCGGCTCCTGGGGCGGAGAGCACGCGTTGATCGGCGCGCTGCGGGAATCTGGAGAAGTGGCGCGTGTGATGGTGATTTCCTTCGATCCCGGAATTCTGGCCGGCTTGCGCAAGATCGAACCCACGCTGATGACCGGCGTGTTATATGACGGGCAGATTGCCGATCCTCAAAAATCAGCACTGGATGTGGGCGCGCGGCAGTTGGTGGTGCGCGGCGATTTGGTGACGCCGGCGATGATTGAGCAAGCGCGCAAGCGCGATTTGCAAGTCGTGTGCTGGACAGTAAATCACCCGGCGCACATCCGGTTGCTCATGGCGGCGGGTGTGGACGGAATCATGAGCGATTATCCGGACAGGTTGATCGCAGCCCAGAAGAAGGACGGCGATAAGGCCTAGGACACTGAAGTCAAGGAAGCGTAAAGCGCGGCGAACTGAGCGACGGTGAGTTGCTCGGCCCGTGCATCGGGGCGGAGATTTTGCGTGGTGAGGATTTCTCGAACGGCGTCGGGACTCGCCAAAGACCTCAGGTTGTTCACCAGAGTTTTTCGCTTCTGCGAGAAACACGATTTCACAAATTTCAGAAAAGCAGCCTCATCGCGTAGCGCGAGCTTTGCCCGATCGCCGGGTAGGCGAAGCGTTACCAATGCCGAGCCAACTTCCGGCGGCGGGCTGAAGGCGTTGCGCGGAATACGAAGGACAAACTCTGGGCGGCTGTAGAGTTGCGTGACAACGGAAAGATATCCGTACTGCTTCGTTTGTGGTTTTGCAGAGAGACGAAGAGCGACTTCTTCTTGAATCACGATGTGAATCTCATCGATCTGATCCGCGAACGAAAAAAAATGATGAAGAATCGGCGAAGTGATGTAGTAAGGCAAATTGCCGTAGAAGCGGATGCGCCTGCCCGCGGCTAGGGCGGAGAGATCGGTTTCGAGAACGTCGCCGGGAACGACCGTGAGACTTGGGAGTCTTTTCGCGAGCCGCTGGAGGCGCGCGATCAGCAGTCGATCCAACTCGATCGCATAAACGGCCGCGCCAGTGGAGACGAGGTACTCGGTCATTTCACCGTGTCCGCTGCCGACTTCTATCCAGCAATACGATGGATCCAACGCCGCTGTTGAACCTGCGGATGATGAAGTCGCGCGGTGCGCCGGCGCAGACGCTGAGCGCAGAGTCGAGTGCGGCGAAACGCCAATGGCGCGGGCGATTTGTTCGCGCCAGCCCTCGTCCGCAAGAAAATGTTGGCCAAGCCGTTGACGAGCCATCGGCCGAAAGTGTAGCAGGAAGCGCGCCGGGCGGTTCCAGTCGCATCGTTCTGTCTTGACGGCAGGAATTGAGTCCAGTAGCGTAAAATGAATGTGCACCGCGCGATCAATCCGGTGAACGCGCCGAAGAAGCGAAGGACGCGAAGGTCGTCCAAGGAATCGAGTAAAGAGCCGAAGGTGAGAATTCTTTTTGTAGCATCGGAAGGGCTGCCGTTCTCGAAGACCGGCGGCCTTGCGGACGTGATCGAAGCGCTGCCGAAGGCGTTGGTCGCGCAGGGTCACGAAGTGGCTGTCGTGCTGCCGCGTTACCGCGGAACCAAAGCGAACGCCGTGGTGATGCCGAGCCTCACCATTCCTCTCGCGAATCGGCTGCGATTTCCCGCTGTGGTGGATGGCTCGCAGATTTCCGGAGTTCGATATTTTTTTGTCGATGACCCGGCGTTCTTCGACCGCGACGGTTTGTACGGCGGCGCCGCGGGGGACTATCCGGACAACCCGGAGCGGTACAGTGAGTTCTGCCGTGCGGCCATCGAAATCGTGAAGCACCTTTGGCCCGCGGACGTGATCCATTGCCACGATTGGCAGACCGGGCTGGTGCCGGTGTTGCTGCGCAGTTCGTACGGTGACGATCCGGTGGTGAAAGACATTCCCGTGATTTTCACGATTCACAACATGGGCTACCACGGACTTTTTCCGAAAGACGTTCTCGAACGCGTGGGCATTCCGCTGCCTTTGTACACCCCGGGCGGCTTGGAGTTTTATGGCAGCGTGAATTTCCTGAAGGGCGGGCTGGTTTATTCGGATTATCTGACGACGGTCAGCAAGAGATACGCCCAGGAGATTCAGACGCCCGAATTCGGCTACGGACTGGACGGAGTGGTACGAAGCCGTGCCGACCGGCTCGTCGGCATCCTGAATGGCGTGGATTATTCCGCGTGGAGTCCGGACAAAGACAGATTCATCCCCATGAAATATTCCCCGAAGGATATGAGCGGAAAGCAGGTGTGCAAGCAAGCGCTGCTGGAATTGTTCGGCATCTCTCAGGAGCATGCATCTCGCCCGGTCATTGGAATTGTGTCCCGCTTCGCCGATCAGAAGGGTTTCGATCTGATCGCGGAGAAGGCCTTCGAGTTGATGAAAGAAGAGCTCTCGCTGGTCGTGCTGGGCTCCGGCGATCGCAAGTACGAGGAACTCTTTCAGGCGATGGCGAATACCTTTCCTGGACGAGTGGGCGTGAAAATCGCCTACGACAACGAAATTGCGCATAAGATTGAAGCCGGCGCCGACATGTTCCTGATGCCGTCGCGCTACGAGCCTTGCGGCTTGAATCAGATCTACAGCTTGAAGTATGGTACGGTGCCGATTGTGCGAGCGACGGGAGGACTGGACGACACCGTCGAGCCGTTCGATTTGGAGCACGGCACGGGGACGGGCTTCAAGTTCGCCGAATATTCCGGAGCGGCCATGATGTTTGCGATTCGGCAAGCTTTGCACCATTGCACCGACGAGCGCATCTGGAGACGCATCCAATTGAATGGTATGGCAAAGGATTTTTCCTGGAAGGGGCCGGCCGCAGAGTACGCGAAAGTGTACCAAGCGGCACTGACCCTTCGGGGAGCAGGGCAAGCGGGACGAAACCAAATGTCTGTTACAACATCTAATTAGGTTGATGCAGGAGACCAAACAGCGGCCTAACGGCAAGCTGTTGAGGACAAACAACATGGCTGACAATATCCAAGCAGTGACTGATGGAAATTTTGAGGTGGAGGTGCTGACGGCTAGTAACAGTCAGCCCGTAATGGTGGATTTCTGGGCGGAGTGGTGCCGCCCCTGTCACATGCTGGCACCGACCGTTGCCGAGATTGCACATGATTACGCCGGCAAGCTGAAGGTGATGAAGCTGAACGTCGATGAAGCGATGAACTCAGCGGGGCGGTACAACATTCGAGGAATCCCCACGCTGCTGGTGTTCAAGAACGGGCAGATGGTGGAGCAGATTGTGGGTGCCGTGCCCAAGGATCAAATTACCAAAGCGCTGGACCGACATTTGGCATAATTCGCCGGCTGGTTCGACCGACAAAAAAGGCAGCAAAAAGATAGGAAGATTGGCGGGGCATGTCGTACAGTTAACTACGGCATGCTCCTTCGTTTTTGCTGCAGCTTGCGCGGGTATGCGATTTAGGAGCCTAGACTGGCGACAGCAGAGACAGCGGCAACTACTACACGGACAGTGAAGCCCGCGGATCATCCGCCGCTGCTTGCGGGAGACCGCGGACCGATCGCGATGTCGCGGCCTGGGCTGCACGAAACGGTGCTAAAGGTTTTGAAGCCGCTGCCGCGCGGAGTGATTCTTGATTGTCCCGCAGGAGAAGGCGCGCTTGCGCAGGATTTGCTTGCCGAGGGCTTTGATGTTCGCTGCTGCGACTTATACTCGGAGTTGTTCCGGCTGGATGGTGTGGAGATCAAGCGCGGCGATTTAGCGGGAACGCTACCTTACGCGTCGGGCTCGTTTGACTACATTACCTCTTTGGATGGACTGGAGCATATCGATTCGCCGCCCCAAGCCTTTAGGGAATACCGGCGGCTGCTGAAACCAGGCGGACACCTGATTATCAGCGTGCCAAACATCATGAATATCGAGGAGCGGTTGAAGTGGCTGCTCTTTGGGTACACGTCACATTTCAAGCCGCTTTCGGACCAATCCAAAGCCAAGATTCATTACGATTGCGCCGGGATGGACGAAATTGCTGTGCACGCTAACCCGATTGGTTACAACGAATTGCGGTATTACCTCGAGAAGAATGGATTTGCGATTCAGGGCGTTTACCGCGACCGGAAAAAGCCGAATCAGTGGCTGTACCGCCCGCTGGTGGCGTTTATCCGGCTGCTGGCGAAGCTTACCCCGGAAAAGCGGCGTAAGGATCGCTGGACGGACGAGTTGGCCTCGGATCCGGTGCTACTCGGCGGGAATACGATCATCATTCACTCTATCATTCCGTCATAGAATGACAGAGTGATATGGCCACGCTTGAAGAGGCGCGGACTCAAGACTACCTGCCGCTCGGAAGTGCCCTCCCCCTAGGTTTTGCATAAGTGTTCATTCTAAGTAAAACAACACAATACAGACATAAGTGCGTACTTCTTGACAGTGTTACCAGAGATGTGTTACCATTGGAGAATCAGGTCAAGGAAGGCCAGCGGGTCAGCACATGGAAGCCAAGGTTTCAATTCTAGCGAGAATCCCAGACGGCAACGGATATGCCCTAAAGACCCTTCACTCGTTTATCCCGCCGAAGGATGCCGTGAGTTTCTATATCCGATACACAGACGGCGCTACCAAGAAACGTGTCGTCGTCCCCGCAGGGAAGGACTTCGATAATGCACGAGTCCGGGCACTGAACATCGAGACGACGCAAAACGCGGCTCGCAATGGCGAAGAACCTGTAATCGTACCGGACATCGCAAAATCAGAGCGCAAGACGGTAGCCGATGCCGTCCGCGAATATCTCACGCACATCGACGACCGGATCATAGCATGGCAGCGCGGCGCGAAAAAAGATGGCCTTTCTCTGAATTCAAAGACCACCTACACCAAGACCGTGAACGATTTCCTCGCATACTGCAATCAGACAGGCATCCGATACCTGCCCAAAACAGATGAATCCAGCACACAGGCAACCGATGAAATCTCCCGCAAAGTCTTGCTCGATTACAAACTATATCTATACAAGACACTAGAACGTCGCAACGGAGGCCAGCAATCCGAGACGATTGCAACCCGCTTCCGCAACCTGTCCGCGTTCCTGAGTTTCCACAAGATTCGCATAGTCCAGAGCCGTCGTGCATGTGATAGCCGGGGGCTGCTCGCGCCAAATGAAATGCCGGTTGCAAATGCGCCGGGCAGCAACGGAGCAGCGGAGGTGAAGACCTATTCCGACGAGGAACTGCACGCGCTGCTGGCTGTGGCCGATGAAGACGGGGAAGATTTCCTCCAGTTCTTCTTGAAGACTGGCGTGCGGGACAAAGAAGCTGCGCATGCGGAATGGTCCGATATCGACTTCAAAGCAGCCACGCTTCGGTTGCAGGACAAACCACACTATGACTGGCGTTTGAAGGACAAGGAAGCACGCACGATCCCCCTAGAGCCAAAACTTCTCAATCGTTTGAAGGTCCGCAAGGCGCGGCAAGAGAAGCAGGCAAAGCAGGATGGGCAAGATGCACCCCGCCTGATCTTCCCCAACACGCTGGGAGGCGTTGACTCCGGTCTGATCGTTCGGCTGAGAAAGATTGTTGCGAAGGTGAAGGATTGGAAGGCTGGGTCGGAAGTCGAATTACACAAGTTTCGCAAGAACTACGCCACGCTGCTCCATCGCAGTGGCTACGATCTTCGGTCCCTGCAAAGACTTTTGGGGCACGCCAACATCAAAACCACCATGCGCTATGTCGCTGCGGATTTGACCAAGGCGGCGGACATCAGCGCGAAGGCTTTTGGTGATTTCGGCGACTAGTTACGAATGTGACAACCGTTAGCCGGGTTGACAACTAAGATCAACTGTGATACCATGTTTTGCAGGAACGGTAGACAAGCAAGTGTTGGTTCTTGACCGGATGCGAGTAGGGTGGAACGGTTCGACCGCACCTGTGGCGCAAAAAGTCAGCACCAATTGCTTGGAAACCGGGCTTGAAGTCGCGGGTAATCTCCCAAGTTTCAATAGAAACGGTCCACGGGACTCCTCGAAACTTCCACGCTACTAAGTCCTACCACGGTCACTGGTTTGGGCATTCCGCTTCAAGTCGGAGTGTCTTCTGCCAGTGTCGAAGAGCAAAAACCCCATTGAGATCGTTCCAGCGATTATTATTGATGATCCGCTGCTCACTTCCGTCCAAGTCTGCGAATACCTCATCATCTCCCCCCGAACCCTAAAACGTCTCACGAAGAAAAAGGCACTCAGCTTCATCCGGCTGTCAGGCGGAGCCTTTCGCTTTCGTAAATCTGATGTCGAAGCGTTCCTTCGACGGCGGACGGTCTATGCGAGAGGAGTCGCTGCCTGACATCTGGAATGGAATTCACGCCGGTAGTGAAGAAAAGAAAGCGAGGACGAATGCAAGACATCAGCGCAGTAAATATCGTCACAAATCCCCAGCTCTATCGAATGCTGTGCAAATTCTATTCTGCCGGGTACGAGCATCGGCGCTATCCGCGTCCGCTGAACAAGGTGCGGCATTCGATGCGCGACCCGCTACGGCAGGCTTACGCAGAAGGATTGGAGCAGTACAAATCGGAAGGCCAGCTCGCACAAGTGCTGTATGGCGTAGGAGCATAATTGGAACGCATCAATATCAACAAAATATCCGGCCTGTCGGCCTACAAACTCAGTCACATAGTCCCCCACTTGAAATTTCTCAAGCCTAGCCTTCGTTATCCAAACCGAGTGGATCACACAAAAAGCAACGTGCTTCGAGCTTTATGTGACCGTTATCCAAACGTGTGGCCAGGCTTGCCCGAGATCGCAGACAAAGCAAAGTGTAGCACCGCGCAAACCCGTCGCGCCCTGCGAGAACTTGAGTTCAAGGATAGGCTGATTGTCGATGTGAACTCGCGGCTCACATGGCGTAGAGATGAAAACGGGCACTGGATTCTAGAAGGCCCTGATGGGCACACAGAAGGTAAGAGAGGCGGGCGGGGCAAAAAGGCAACGGTTCAATACTTCATTTGCGACCGGAGGATTTTGGACATTTACCATCAGCAAAAAGCTCACGAAGACAAGAAAGCATACTCAAAACTCAATCATGGGAGCACGTAAGCTCAATCACGGGAGCACCAAAACAGCCGCAAGCACCCCCTCCCATGATTGAGGAACCTATAAGGGGTTTAACCAATCAAGAAGAACCGATCAGGAAGGAACCCACCACCCCTGTGGCGGTGGAGGCCGCCGTCCTTCCTTTGCCCAAAGAACAGAATCACAGCTCGCTGGAAAAGATGCTGAAAAGGATGGCCAAAGCGTATAGAGCCATCCACCCTGATAAGAGCTTTTTACCTCTCGGCGGCAAGCAGAGGCTTTTTGATTTGGGTAAGACATACGGCGAAGAAACCGTGGAACGATGCTGGAATCGCTGGCTTGATTATAGAAACCTCGAAGAGCTGAACTGTCCACTGATTTTGTTCGCCGACGAGTTTGATCTAGTCGGAGACGCAACGGAGGAGGAAGAAGCCTATGCCCAAATGCGTCGCTTGAACGCAGAGGCGCAGCAAGCCGACGCAGATGAAGCAAAACGCGAAGAGGAAGTGATTGCATGGGCAGAGCAATTGCGGGCCGTCGCGGAGAAGTCAACCCTAAACGATCACGAGCGCGGCACCGATGGCTGGGAACAGGAACTTTACGAACGGGCCAAAAAGAATCCCCCTCCAGTGCCGTACCTCAACTCTCTGGACTGGCGAGCGGACGAAACCCTGGTGATGGAAATCGAAGCCGGGAAAGAGCATTACAAGCGTGCTCATAACCCCGAGTACCGCGCAGCCGTCTCATCTTTCAATTTATTGTCCGTCCTTGGATCGGACCCCAGCCCCGCATTGAGCGCCGCGCCGGATGGCCGCCAAAAATAGTTGAAAAAAGTTGAGCTAAGACAATGGTTCGATCTCATTGATTCTCCGCCATTTCATGTCCTTTGTTTTGTGTAAACGCTTGAAGTCGGATGTGCAAACAAAGGACTTATTTTGAGCATGTCTGTGATCGTCCTAAAGGTAGAAAGCTCGGAGTGATGACCGAGTGCAAGGGTTAGTGGGGCTGTACGAGAATTTCCATTCTTATCGCAAAGTGATATTCCTGCCAGCTTTCCTGCGGCTCATCCCCGCAGGCCGTCCAGTCAGTCCACTCAGGGTGAGCTGTTGAGTAATTCCACGGCTCACCCAACCCTTGCCATTTCATGGAAGGGTAGGACTGGATGCAAGAAAATGAACCCCAAACGGATTTGGAAGGATTGCGCGTTAGGCTGCTGCCGGACCGGGACCGGGAACGAGCAGCAGACATCGCCAAGGTCGTGAAAGCGTTTCGGAAAAAGCTATCGCCCGAGCAAAACGCACGATGGTCGGACGACAACATCACGGAGGCGTTTCTTCGAATCGACGATAATCCCACATTTCTTGATGGCTTGGGCGCGAAGCAAAGGATGTTAGATGCCAGTACGAAGGAGCTATCGCAGCAGGAGCACTTCTTCCAGGCAATGGCGGAATCAGCCAAACTCTGCGCTGCCTTATACAGTCACTCGGTAAAGTTTTGGGACGTGATTTTGAAACACGAAAAACTCGCAGTTGGTCAGGGAAAGTATATGCAAAACGCCGACAAAGGATGCGGGCTGCTCGAATCCGGTGGATACGATGAAGAAAAATTGGAGGAGATAGCGGCGCACGAGAATGCAAACGAGGATGGCCATAAGCAACGTGGGGAATTTGTTCCCGGCACCGGAGGATTGCGCATGGGTGTGCTTGGCAAGGAAGAATCAATCGCCCCCATATTCAACATCGGCAGCGGGCCGGACTTAGACGAAGAACCCCATGCTGCCGACGCGGAAGCTGAACGCATCCGTCAACAATGGATGGGCGAGGAGAATGGGGCCGCGAGCGACGATTGATTTTCTCGGCGGCAAGCCCGAGACGGCGGGCCGCTCCGGTTTCCAGTCCCTACAAGTTTTTACCGGAGTGGCCAGCTTGTTTGCCCGGCCACAAATGATTGACCGGGGTGCGGCCCGTAGTTCGCATTCCCGTGCGCGGGAGACATCGGAGGAGGGCGCAGACAAAGAGCACATGGACGGTAACGGCGTTAATCAGAGTTGTGGTCTATCTACCCAAATTGGCTCTCTCAATTCGGAAAATTTCGTTGTACACCTTCACCTTGCCATTGTCGGCCTTTGTTCTCTTTTGCTCATAGAAAACAATGATTTTAGTGCCCTTGGGAATATCCGAGGGCTGTAGTTGCTTTATGGAACCGTCCTTTGCCTTCGTTGAAACGCGGTCTTTCAAAACGCCGGTAAATGTCTCGGATTCCCCTCCACCGGACGCAAGTGTGATTTCACGTGTCGCATCGTTCGTAGATACAACAATGCCAAGCCAGGTGTCGTGGAGCGAGCCGTTTTGAAGATTGCGAGCAGTTCCATGTTGTCCAAGGGCGACAGGAAGTACGACTAGGATTGCTGCCGCGCTTAGTAAAGACTTTATTCTCATTTTTGTTTTTCTTTTCGAGCTGTTGCTCTCGATGGGTTTTCTCGAAAGACCGGGAATCGTCGCGAACTGTAACACGAGTACGGGTGCCAATCGACTGCCTCGGTCCTGGTAAGTCGAGTTATTCGGAAACTTGACCCGCTACCCGTAGTCCAGCCAGACAGATTTTTCCTCGGCATACCCGAGGTCGGGCCATTCATTTTCCAGTCCCTTCTTGATGGCCCCAAAAACGTTCTAGAGGATGTGAAATGGTCAAGCAGATGACGAAGAGAAAGCGCGACAAAGACATCTACGATGCGCTCATGTTCCGTGAGCAGGTGTATGAGATGGAGGATGAAGTTGCAAAATTTCGTGAGACTGGTGCGGACAAGGAAATGGCTGCGGACTTGACGAGGGTCGCTGATTCACTGCATTTCGAATTGCGCGAACACATTCTGGACCTCGTCCGGCACAATCTTGGGCCGCGACAGCAAGCTAGGCTAATGCTCGTCTTGCGCACTGCCGGGGAATTGGTAGATGCCGAGCGAGCGGAATTACAACGTGCGCCGGAACAGTTTCTAGGATTGCGCATCGCGCCGAACGATGAAGCCGCTCGAAAGCTAAAAGACGTGGAGCACTTCGACAAATTCCTTCGAGACTTGGCCAGAGATATTTTGCGCATGATGGCGGACCATAACTTCGAGAAAAACAGGACGAGTTACGAATGACAGACGATTTTTTCAAGGAAATTCTAGCGGACCACGAGATCGAACCATTGGCTGAGATTGAACCCGCGCCGGAGGTAGATTACAAGCCAGCGCCACGCATTCAAACGCCACACAAACCAAACAGCGACCACGCTACATTCACAGTCGGCACGTGGGAATGGCAGCCGCCAAGAAGCTGGATACGCATTGCGTTGCCACATCCGCGATACCCGCCGCCGGGAGCAATTGCCACGGATGAAATTGCGCGTGCTTATGATGCGGACTGCTCGCTGGCCCTAGAAGCGGAAATTGTCCTTCGCCAGTACTTGTGGTTTGTCGCGCTCAAGCACAAGCAACCTAGTTTTTTCGAGGTCGGCATTGATAGCCACGAGAGCCTTGCGAACGAACGAATTGCATGGCTAAAGGGCGTGTGGACCAGCCGGAACATCCGATGCCCCGAGCCACATGAATTTATAGCGATGGCGATTGAGCCGCACCCGAAGTTGGAGACATAAGGATGCCAAGGATAGCAGGCGTATTGGGTGAGCGCGTCATTCGCAAAGTCATCAAACAGCTTTCGGATTCCATAAAGAAGAACACGCAGCCCGACAAACAACGAGAAATCTTGAAGCAAATCATGTCCTTGCGGGAGGAGTTGCATGCCGGGGCGCTGATACACAAGCAGCGGCGGGAACGACGTAAAGCCAGATTGAATGCCGAACCACCGATAGCGCCGCCATCATGCGAGATCGATAACGCGCCACATTGCAAAGTCTAGAAAGGAATCGCTTATGCCGGGCGCAATGCTATAAGCGATCATCCGCTACGCCTAGACAGTCTAGGTGTGTGGAAAAAGTGGCGATGAAAAGAATAGATGCTCACCAGCGCCAATACGGGCCGCGTGCGCTAGAATTTGCGCAGATGATTGAGCGGAGATGGCTGCGAGTTCCCGAGGCCGCCGTATACGCAGGGATGGGCATTGCGTACGTGCGCACGCTGATAAAGCGCGGCGATCTCCGGGCGATTGATGTTGGGCGTTATTACGTCATTGAGCTTGCAGACCTCGACACCTGTCTTGAGAAACTCAAGTCCAAGACCGCCAAGCGCCGTTGCTCCGCAGAGTCCACTGTGAAGTCCCGACCCCCGAAATGCATCAATACTTAATAGCTGACCTTTTTCGCCACGGGTAAACAAAGGAGTTGCAGGCGGAAATTTCGAGATTACGCATCAAAGCCTTCATTTTGATGCGTTTTCTAGTGGACACAAAAAACAACCCCCGCCGTGTAGCCGGGGGTCGGTGACTAGCTTTGACTAGGATTGTGACTAGAACGCGGATGCTAGAGCACCTAGAACGGCCTTGCCTGCCGTCTCATCAGTGGGCACGGCATAGACCGCTGTGGACGCGATAGACTTGTGCCCCAAAGCTATCCTCACCGTCGCCAGATTGACGTTCGCTTCCACCAAAGTTACGGCCAGCGAGTGCTTTAGGCAGTGGGGATGCCGTTTGTCCTTCGGCAGTCCGGCCTGCTCTGCGGCATTCGAGAAGATTCGATAAAACTGAGAACGGTGTACCCGGCCAGACTTCTGCGACGTAAACACGAACTTGCTAGGATGGCTCCCACGTTCGGCCAGCCACGCACGCAACACGCGCTTCTCAGACAGTAGCGGCTGCCCTTGCAGATCGGCCAGCGGTTGCGTTGTCTTGAGGCTGCCCTTCAGTCTGCGGATCGTGATTTCACCGTTTCGCAAGTCTAGGTCTTTCAGCTCAAGCCCGCACACCTCACTGGCCCGCATCCCGTGACGAAAAGCGAGCAGGATCATTGCTAGGTCGCGGGGACTATCGGCTGCCTTTAAGACTTTGTGGATTTCGTCTTGCGTAAGGGCTTTCATGCGTGCCTCTTTCGTGGCCTGCGGCCCTTCTCGAAAGCGGCGGCTGCGGCCTTGGCCTTTGATGCAAGCTTTTCCGCCGCGCCCCACTCTTCCAGCGCGGCGATCATCTTCGAAACCTGCCTCTTGTTAAATCGAAGTATGGCCAGAATTTGCTTCTTGTTCAGGACCGCCTCCGGGCGGGTCGTTAACGGTTGCATTCTGCTCATTTGTTCACCTCGAATAGCTAATTTTTGGCGGATGTAGTCGCTAATGTCGGCTATGCCTGCAGCGCGTTTGAGCTTGCCATATTCGGCGGCTGTGACGCGTATCGCAATCTGCTTGCTCTGCCGTTCGTTTGTTGCTTTTTTTGGCCGACCCAATTTCGCCATATGTTTATTGTCAACCAGTCATTAGATATTGTCAACCATAAACAGATGGCCCGGCAAAAATAAGTTCGGCAAATGTGACGCGCCCCATCGGTTTTCCTGACAGCGGATTCACTCGCTCATTTTCTCCAGCTCGACTTTTTCTTGTGTATCACGCGGTCTGCCGGTCTTCGCCGATCCGCTTCGGAGGAACCTTTTGGCGAAGGGCCAGCCGGGGGTGGGGAACCCCAACGTACCCCATCGCTGGCGGCTACAGGTGCTAGGTGCAAGCGGCTGATTTTTTTCTTGAGGAGTTTATGAATGCCAAACGGCGATCAACAAACGCAGCAAACTGCGCCAGTACCTCCGCCCCCCGATCATCTCGCGGACCTGCGAATTCGTCCCGCCGAAGATAGTACGTGGCAAACCATAAAACGAAATTTGACGCCGCAGATGGACGTAAGCCGTTCATCGCTGGGACCAGGACACGAGTTCGACACCGATTCACCGCAAATGGGAGGTGAGCAGACCTACCGCGAAAACTTTGGGTCGCCATTAGAACGAGCATACGGTCACGCAAAAACTTTCCTCGCACAGCACGAGCAGCATTTGTCTGACCGCGTACTGAAACCGTTCCGTGCCGGGTTAGACCAGATGGCCACGGACTTGGAGCGTGCCGGGGAAACAGGCCACACCCACTCAGGCGGAGCACTAACAAACGCGACACGCGCCCTTGCTGTGGGGACAGGGGCGATGTTGCGCATGGTTCCCGTGGGCCGCGATGTAAAAGAAACGGTCGGGATGGCGATTGCCCCGCCAGAGTTTGGTCCCGAGGGTAAAGCACTCTCCAAAGAAATTAAAGTCGCCAGAGCCGCCGAGAAAGTCCATGAGCCGGTTGGAATTCACGAAGACGATGTACCACGCGGGGCCAAGACGCCTGATGTTGATTGGGCACAGCAGGACTTACAAGACCGCGCAAGGAAGGTCACAGAAGAAACGGTAGCGCAAGACTACGGGCCGAAGCGCAGGCGCGCAAAGTTCTCTGTCTACAAATCGCACATTCCGATGGAAGACCTCCCGACCGCGAAGATCGTGGAGGAAGAGGAGACAGACCCAGAGCTGAGAAACGACAATTGGCGCGAGGATTATCAAGGCATCCTCCGCCGCACAACTCCCCCGATAAAAGTTCGCGTAACGCCAAAAAACGAAATCCAGATTCTTGACGGCAACCACAGGGCAAAGATTTGGGAAGACGCCAACATGACCCATGTTCCTGCGTGGGTCGTTGATGAGCGCGGCAAAAACATTGAGCAGTTATCCGAAGAGGAAAAAGCAGAACGGACGGAGGCAGAGGAAGAGCGACAGGCGCAATCAAAAAATTGGGAGCCGCACAAGCTAGAGAGTAATTCACAAATTCCACATCAACCGGGATACGTCTACCACGCGACCAACTTAGAGCGTGCCCACGATATTGCAAATAGCGGGAAACTCGACGTTCACAAACCCTCTTACGGAACGGATCAAGACGTTTGGCCGGACGGAACCACAGAGAAGCGAAGCTATTTCAGCAAGAACGCTGCGGGCGTATGGCACTTCGCACCGGAAGAGGGCAAGCCCGTCATTTTGCGCACGGCGCATGATCCTGCAATCCACAAAACCGAATCCACCGGGGACATCTACTCGACAAAGAAAGTCCCCGCCGAAAAGTTAGAAGTTTTTGGGAATGATAAACAGTGGCACCCCATTTCGGAGTTGGCCACTCCCAAAGCGGCGACCAAGAAGGAACTCCCCCCGCAGCCGCGCTTGCCCGACACGGGAACACACGCCGCCATTAAGACGGACGAGGGTTCGATCTATTTCGATGACGCGCCACAAAAGCAGCGCACGCACATCATGCTCGCCCAAGATTTGGGCATTCCGCCCGAGCGCATAGTTAGCGGCGGTTGGTTGAAAGATGGCGAGTATCAGGCCAGCGAACGTTCCGACGCGGGTCGATGGGGTGAGCAGGCGCGGGCGCAAACGGCGGTTGCAGAGAAAAGAGCTAAATCGACTCCGAAGACTGCCCGAGATGAGATCACAGCCAAGGCCGCCGCGAAGCTGGGAAAGAAATAACAGGTCCATCCGGCCAACTTTTCACGTTTTGACGGTTTCAAGCCCGCTGACAATTCACGGGAAAGGCTGTGTAGAAGGCCGGTCTCGCGTCTAGGACGCACGATCCGCCCGTGGATGGGCCAAACGCAGCGTGGCCGACCTGCCAGGCCCATGTTTTGCCCGCTAAATCCCATCTGTCCTTTTAGGGCCTTCGGCCCGCGAAACCCTATGAAAGTAGTGTCTGTAACTGCTTTGTTTTCAGCACGGGAACCTCTCTTTTCGACTCTGATAAGCCATTTGGGGCACATTTTTGGAGAACAGATGACGATTGAGCAATTCGCAGAGAAATACCACATCCGAACCCACGAAGATGAATGCGGCGATACGGCCATATTTGGCGAGCTATGGGAGCAACAGCCCGGACACAGCCGGATGTATGGGAATCAGATTTATGAGCACGGTGGGCAATTTGCCCTACTGCTAATGTTTCCCGTAGATGGCGGCTCCGGTAAATCAGCGAAGTGGGTTCACGCCAGAAAGAAACTCATCAACGCGGGCTTCACGGTAAAGCAAGACGGCGATGCCGAGGGTGTTGCGTTGTTCGATCCCCACGAAAAGGCCCAAGCGAGACTCGCATTGAAGCTGGCCGGGATGCGCACCAGACAAATAAGTGCTGAACGCAAAGCGGCATTGACGGCACAACTCACGGCGGCGCGAATGCAAAAGGCACGGATCGGGAATGCCGTAAGGCCGTAATGAAACTACGATTTTACTTCAGCCATCCGCCAAGCTCAGACAACTTCAATCCATCATTCATCCATGTGGATGATTTCGGACCTGAGAGGTGGAACGCTATCGATCCTTCCGGCAAGACTCGCGGTAAACGACTCCAGATGTGGATTCGTCCGTTACGATTTCTTTTCACGCTTACGTTTGCGCGTGGGGTCATGCCATCGTAGAGGTATCAGCGGGCCATGATTGCGGTTCATTCGATGATCCTCTTCAAGTCTCAGTTGCAGTTGGTCACTCAGAGCCTCGAACGTCCTTTGAGTCCGGTAGATTCGTGAAAAGGCTATGGCGTATTCCGCGCCGCACAGCTCACACGTTTCTTTTTGCACTTTCTTATCTTCACCGATGAACGCTTCGTGCCCAGGTGCCTCACCAATGTCATCCGGTGATTGCTCGACTTTGACGGCTACTGGGTCGGTGCCCGTAAATACTCTAGGCTTTTTTGGTTTTTCGCTGGGTGTGGTCAAGAATCTTACCTCGCTGCCTTGTGTTCGAGTCCCAGCCCGTCGAGCACCAAACGACGAACGACATAGGCGAGAGTGCGATCATCCGACTTGGCCTTCGCCTTGAGCATTGCATAAATCTCTGGCGATACCTTCGCGGAGACTTGAACAGTTTTCGCATTAGCTTCATCGTCGGGCTTCTTGCGGTTCGCCATGCGACCTCCTATGCGATTCCAAGACGCACAGTAAACCAAAAGACTCCCGTGCGGGTCAAGTGGTGCCGGGAGCCTAATCCGGTGCCATCCCGAGCCGTGCATCTGGCCCATCACTTTGAAATGAACCGTTTCGATTACGGGAATTTCGGGCATACTCTGCCTGATGAAACTCACGCACCACGGATTGCAAATTGAACTGCCTGACGATTGGTGGACGGAGGCCGGAATGCGGGGCTTTGTCCCCACATTCACGGCCTATCGAGTTAATCAGCGGTTGTTTCGCAATGTCCTCGAAGTTCCCATTACAGACGTGGGGCCAGTAGTTCGCGCTCCAGGCGTAGGCATCTTTAACGACAGCGAAGAAGAGGGTTCAGCCCGCGAGCGTGTCTTGCGAATTTTGCGCGGCTTTCGGTTTGACGACGCAATCCCGCCAGTTGAGATCGTCGCGGGCCAAGCCGGATATCCGTATCGCTATAAGTTGGTTCACGGTGCGCACCGTTTCTACTGTTCGCTGGCCGCGAAATTCAAGTGTGTGCCGTGCATAGAAGTTCTTGATCGAAAGCGATGATGTCCTAGAAGCATTCGACGGTATAAAGCCCACCAAACATTTGTTGGATAATCCGATGGCCGCCCATTTGGCCATGTTTTGCCCGCCGATCTTATAATGGAGAAACAATTTGGGACCAAGCAATAAACACTTACCGCTCATCAGCGGCGATCCTGAACCAAAACCGGACACAGCTTCCATCGTGAATACAGCTACATGGCTCCCCAAGCCTTCGCAGAAGTTCAAACGTCGGAGGAGTCGCAAGCCGAATAAAGGACAATGCGGCTGTGGCTGCGGACTGCGAAAAAATCCAAGGAGACAATTTGTGAGCGGCCATTCATTCGGCGCTCCATGTCGTCCCGAACCTATACCAAGAAGTACGCGCTACGAGCCAAAGGTGGAAGCATGACAGCGGAAATAGAAGAGAAAGTGCCGTGCCACTGGCTTCACATTGAGTACGCGCAGCGCTTCACGGCCTGCCCCGATTGTCGGCGACCCTTGTTCCGCCGCCCGAAGGAAAAGTGTGCGAAGCATTGTGTTTGGTTTTGCCCCGAGTGCTTCGCTGAAAGAGATTTGCAAACCTTGAAAGGAATCGAATCACATGAAAGCGAAAACGATGAAAGTGTCGAGGATTAGAAACGCAGTGAAGAATTTGCCGCGTGGCAGCTATCGGGTTGCGGATGGCGCAAGTGTATTAGGCGAGGGGTGCTCCGAACAAGATCACGCTCTTGTTTTGCGCACAACTCCATTGCAGACGAAGATCAAGGAATTTGAAGCGGACAAGGAACGCTTGGGAACCGAGCTTGCCCCCGATATCAATAAGGAGCGCGAGGGACGGACCACTCGCCTGCGCCGAGCGAAAGACGTTCGCCCGCTGTAAACAGTCTCAATCGTGCCCGCTCATTTTGTCGGCCACGCCAATTTCGCATTTCTAGGAGGAATCATGTCAGTAGACGTAAATATCACATCGGATAAATCCGGCAGCCAAATTGTCTTCCACAATCCCGGAGTGCATCCCCTCCCGCCCGGCGCGGGCCAGACGATTGTGCAGGTGACAGATGCGAACGGCAAAGTCATCAAGACGAGCGGTCAGGTGCCAAACACAACCGTTGTGCATGTGAATCCTGCGTAAAAGGACCGACCGTGGAAAAGGGCGAGAACTACACAGAAAGTGAGTGGGCTGCGTTGTCTGCCGAGCAGCAGGACGAAGCCCTACGGATTGAGAAGGCGGTGCGTGATTTCTTGGGAGATTCCAAAGCTATCCGATATTTGGAAACGGAAGCGAACCAGGCTGCGCTGCTGAATTTTCTAGAGAAGCACAACCTAGAGGTTAGCCACGCCAATTTGCTTTTTGCGTACACCAGCCTGTGTGCCGATGGCGCGTTGGAATTGATTCCACTCGCGCCCGTCATCGAAAGGCCGCGCACGCCAGTCCCAACAAAATCGCCAGCGCTAGCTCCGCGAGCACCGCAGGCATTCAGAAATGGCCGACCAATCACTATCGAACCCGCGAGGAGATTGCAGTGAGCGAGCCAAAGAAGATGCGTGCGGTTTACCGCGACAAAAATGGAGCTTCGTATTCCTGTCCCGTCGAAATGCGCGACGGAGAGTGGGCAATCGTAACGTCAGACGGACCCACAACGCCCATCCCTCTCCATTTCGAAGACGACGTGGCTGGGTGCTTGACGTTTGTTGAGTACCGAGAAGTTGAGGATTCGCGTTTGCACATCGAACCAAAACAGCCGGGACAGAGTTCACTTGGGCAATTGCAGGCCGCTGCAGCGAAGGTCGAAGCGCAAG
>Ga0137360_10000595_pt1 | contig 20958 bp, 22 predicted proteins | sample Mad1_60_16metaG_FD_104924 | JGI IMG/M metagenome (GOLD analysis project Ga0137360, IMG submission 104924) | Vadose zone soil microbial communities from Angelo Coast Range Reserve, California, USA - Mad1_60_16 metaG | ecosystem: Environmental > Terrestrial > Soil > Vadose zone | place: USA... | reverse complement strand
TTGACCTTCAAGACCGATCCGAGCGGCGCATTGTTCAAGCTCGACGTCGACAAGGCCTGTGCGGTGCAGATGCCGGAATTGAAGGAGGTCATCGGCTGGACGATCGGTGGCCTCGATCTCGTCAAGCTGATGGACGGCAAAGGCAAGCCGGTGTTGGAATTCTCCGAAGTCGAGAGCGGCATTTTCGAAGCCCAGCGGCCCGGCGAAGGCATCTTCTTCATGCAGAATGCGGCGTCCGCCGCCGCCGTGAACGTCCCGCTTGACCAGATGGCGGGCGATTGGAGCGTGGTGCGCGGCTCCGGCAAGACCGTGTGCACCATTACGCTGACCAACGCGGCCGCCGGCGACGACGCCTTTGCGCTGAGGCTCAAGCCGGGCTGCGAATCGTTCGTGACGGGCTTCGGGCCCGCGGCCTGGTATCTCGATCGCGGCGAACTGGTGCTGCGATCGAAAGCCGGGCGCTTCTGGCGCTTCGAGGCCAACGATCCGACCAACTGGCAGCGGGTCCCCGAAGGCCGCGAACCGATCAATCTGGTGCGGCAATAGCGGGACCGGTGTCTCCAATTGCAGGGACTTTGCGCAGGATCGTTACGCCGATCGAGGCATTTCTGGCAGTGGCCGCCGCCGCTTGCCATCTTGGTGCGGCCGCGCAGGACTTGGACCTTGCCCCATCGGGATTCGCTGTCGCTCCCCCGGCGGGGTATGTTGCAAGACCAAGCGCGCCAGCATCGCCATCGCGGCTGGCCCTGCACCTGACCAAGCCCGCCGAGCCCGGCGTTGGGTGTGAGGTCTCCTTCGAGGTCCTACCCGGCTTCGCGCATTTCAGCCAAGAGGCGCTCAACCGCCAGACCGACAATCCCGACTGGGAGGTGTTCTACCGCGACGGCTTAAGCGATTTTTACCAGATAGCGAGCGTCGCGCGCTTCGATCACGCCGGCGTGCGCGGGGCGGTGGTGAGCGGCATTTCGAAGTCGAGGCCGGCGATCCAGAATTGGGCCGCCGACCAACCGACGCTCATCTTTATATTTTACACCCCCAAGGGCTTGAGCAAGATCGTCTGCGTGGCGCCTCAACCAATCTTCGAGGCGCGCCGTCCAGAATTCGAGGCAGTGGCCCGCGGCACCACGTTGGCGCAGTGAGGCCAGATCAACCTTGGCCCTTCAGGCTCGCCATGCCCGTCCCGGCCGACGCTGACGTGCACTGCGATCCCGAGCGGCTTTGCCACCTCGATGATCGCCGAACCGCTTAGCCGTATACTTCCTCGGCCAACTTAAATCCCTGGAATGTTCTACCGCCCTGCGTAAGAATAATTGCGGGAGGTGCCTCGGACGTGGACACAACTCGAACCTTTATCTGGGGTGTTTGTGCAGAGAGAACTCCGTGCGAGGAAGACGTCAATCGGACTGGATCTTGATCGCCGACCCACAGCAGAAGCTTTTCGCCAGTTCTCTCAATTCGGAACACCCGACCGGCACCATCGCGATAGGTACCGTCGAAAGCGTCGAGACCAGGTGCGGTTGAGGCATTGCCCGTGGCTTGCGGCGCCGTAGGCCAGCCATATTCTCTCTCGATCGAGTGAAACAGCTCTTCGAGGAGAGGCCACCCTTGATTCGAATTGATCATGACCGCGGCGCCTTGGCCGGTGGCCGGATAAAGGCGCAGACCAGCCAGGAATCCGTGGTTGCTACCGCCGTGTCCGAATGAGAACGCGTCACCTTCTCCCGTACAAAACCAGCCTAGTCCGACGAATTCGCCGCCTTTGGTTTCGTCGGGTAGCTGCGGGCGCAACATAGCGGCAAGACTCTCTCGAGATAAACCCAGGCCCAAAGGCTCTCCGCGGAGGCCACGCATCAGCGCGCGTCCCAAACGGGCAAGATCGCCGGCCGTGGTCCAGAGTCCGGCCGCTCCCATTTCTGGAAAGACGTGCCAACCGTCCGGTATTGGAACGCCGCTTACGGGGTGGCCTACCGCGGCGCGATCAGCGAGTATCGGCGGGGGCGGCTGTTCGAAACCGCTATTCTCCATCCCGAGCGGAGCGAGTACGAGCTCGCGCATGAGGTCCGGAAACGGCAATCCGACAACGTCGGTCACTGCCAACTGTGCAATAGTGGTGCCGCCGCCGGAATAACGGAATTGCATGCCCGGAATGAGATCAACGAAAATAGGCGATGTATTGGCTGGAGGGGCACCATCCAAAATCTGTACAATCGACGGCAAACTGCCGCCAGCCGGATAGCCGGGAAAGCCGTGCACCGTCGTCCCTGCGGTATGGCTCAACAGTTGGCGGAGATTGATCCTTGGTACCCATCCGTCATCGCTTTCGGGCACTTGCCACGATTTGAGATAGGTTCTGATGTCGGCGTCCAGGTCAATTCGCTTGTCCTGGCATAACCGCATCACCGCGAGTGCAAAGACAGGCTTGCTGACCGAAGCCGCTTGGAATGGTGTATCCGGCTGGACTGCCGCTCGGTCTCCTATCTTCCGGACGCCGAAGCTCTCGGCCCAGGCAACCTCGAAGTTGTCGATGACGGCGACGCTAATGCCGGGAGTACAGAGTTCGGTCATCCGCTCGTCGAGCGAGCGCACGCTCCGCTGCGGAGGACGACAAGGAGCTTGCGGTCTTAGATCGGCAATGACGCGCTCGGTCCTGTCTTGCAAACGCATTGGCCACCTATTTCGTCCGGTATCCGGCCGTTGATCATGACGGTTGAATTGGCTCGACGCCATTCAAATTCGCTGCATGTTGACGAACCGCCGACGCAGAAATTTCCGCTGTAGGTTAATCGCGTCGGTCTTGCCGCGTACCTGGTACGGCAGCCTCGCCTCAGCTCGCCGACGCGGTCCAACCCGCCCTCCGTCAGGGCATCACGGGCTAACGGGACACCTCGCCCGTGCGCCAGCCTGCGCGTGCAGCCATCATTTGCGGCAGAACGAAAGGCATCCCGTCAGCCGGCACGTCGCCAGGTGCAGCGCACACCTCGAAAACGCGACCGAGCATGTCCGTGGTGATCGTGGTTCTTGGCGAACCGTCAGCGACGACCGAACCGCCGTGCAATACGATGATCCGGTCCGCAAAGGCTGCCGCCAAGTTGAGGTCATGCAGCACGGCGACGACCGCCGTCCCACATCTCGCCCGTAACCGCGTCAAACCAATGAAGTCGAGCTGATGGCGCAGATCAAGGTTCGCGGTCGGCTCGTCGAGCAGGAGCAGCCCGGGACCATGCTCTCGCTCACCACAGCTAAGCTGAACGAGCACCCGGGCGAGGTGGGCGCGATGCTGTTCGCCGCCGGAGAGCGTGGTGATGACGCGATCTCGGAATGCGGCGAGGCCAACCTCGGCGAGCGCGGATTCGACGAACGCTTGCATCGATCGGTTGCGGGTTTCGCCGGCGCCCATGCGCACAATCTCGGCGACCGTGAATGGAAATCCGACCGCGACGCTTTGCGACAATACCGCTCTGTGCCGGGCGAGCTCCTGCGGCCGATATGCGGTCACGTCGCGTCCTTTGAGATGCACGGCACCCGCACGGGGCCGCAGCTCGCCGGACAGAATACGCAACAAGGTCGATTTTCCGGCGCCGTTCGGGCCCACAACGGCAACGGTCTCGCCTGCCGGAACGGCGAGATTGACATGGCGGAGCAGCGTTGCGCGTCCAGCACCGGCATCGACTGCTCTTGCCTCGATCAAAGCCGTCATAGGCCGACCAATGCCCGCTGACGCAGCAGGAGGAATAAGAAGAACGGCGCGCCCAGGATCGCCGTGACGATGCCGACCGGCAATTCGGCGGGCGCCGCCAACGTGCGCGCCAACGTATCGGCCACCAGCAGGACAAGCGCGCCGAAACGGGCCGTGGCCGGCAGCAGAAGGCGGTGGCCGGGCCCGATCAGCAGGCGCAACAGATGCGGCACCACGATGCCGACAAAACCGATGACGCCGGATACCGAAACCGCGGCACCTGCCGCCAGCGCGACCAACACGATGGCAGTCTGCTTGAGCCGCTCAACCGCGATGCCCATGTGGAAGGCTTCGGCTTCGCCTAGCACCAACAGGTCGAGGCCGCGTGCCATAAAAGCCATGGAAAGCAAAAGCGCCGTGACGAAGGGAGCGATCGCCCAGACCTTCGGCCAGGTCGCGCCTGCAAGCGAACCCAACGTCCAAAATGTAATGTCGCGCAATTGCCGGTCGTCGGCGAGAAAAACCAGAAGCCCGGTGCCTGCTCCCGCAAGCGCGCCCAATGCGAGTCCCGCGAGCAGTAACGTCGCGATCGACGTTCGCCCCTCGCGAGTCGACAGGCGGCAAAGAACCGCGGTGGTTACAAGCCCCCCTCCGAAAGCCGCAACCGGCAACGCTGCGAACGGAATGCTGCCTGCGATCCTGTCACCCACAACAATGGTGGCAGCGGCGGCAAGAGCGGCGCCGGCGGATACCCCCACCAATCCCGGATCGGCGAGGGGATTGCGGAACAAGCCCTGCATGATGGCGCCGCCTGTCGCGAGCAGTGCGCCGACGCTAACGGCGAGCACGATCCGCGGCAACCGGATCGACCAAAGAATGAGGCTGTCCTTTGCGATCATCGCGCGGTCGCCATCGGCCAACCCGATGGCGGCAATGATGCGGCTGAACGGAATGCCTGCCGCGCCGATCATCGCCGACACCGTGACCATGATAAATAGCAGAACAACAAGACCTCCCACGGCGAGCACAGGCGGCACGGCACGCCCGCTGCCGGTACCGCCGCGCTGGCCCTCGGCGCTGTTATTTGCACGGGCGTCGCTCAGCGAAGACATGGACCATCCGTTTCCTGCTCGGACGGCAGGCGATCCCGAACCTGGTCCGGATAGAGATAGGCGCCCAGATCGCGCACCGCGCGCGCCGCACGCGGCCCGAAACTGAGCAGATATTCGCCGTCCATCGACAGGAAACCTCTGCGGTTCCCGGCTGGCGTCATGGCGAAGGCCGGACGCGCAAATACTGCTTCGGCAGAATAGACTTGCCGCGGCCGCTGCATGGCGACGACAACGTCGGGCTGGGCCGCAACAATGGCTTCGCCATTGACGAGTTTGTAGCCCCGGATATCTGCCATCGCGTTGCTGGCGCCCGCGAGCCGGATGGCGCTGTCGGCGGCCGTGCCGGTGCCCGCCACCATCGGACGATCGGTGACGAAAGAAAGAACAAACAGCACCTTGAGCGGCCGCGTAATCCGTGCCCGTTGGACGGCGAGCGCATCAAAATCGGCGCGCACCACGTGAGCGAGACATTCTCCCTGGTGCGACTTGCCGGTGGCGCGCGCCACCATCCGGATTTTTTCGACCACCCCTTCCGTTGTGTTGTCGTCGGGCATTTGCACAAACGGGATATCCGCCGCTTCGAGCACCGCGACGGTATTTGCCGGTCCAGCACCCTCCGAAGCGAGGATCAACGTCGGCGAAAGCCCCAGCACACCTTCCGGTGAAAGCTGGCGCATGTATCCGACGTTGGGCTTCTCGGCGAGCGCGCGTTCGGGATAAACACTCGTTGTGTCGACGGCGACGATCCGGTCCTCCAAGCCAAGAGCGTAGAGAATTTCGGTGACGGCGCCGCCGATTGAGACGATACGGCTTGAGTTGTTGATCGTGATCGTGCGCCCCGCCGAATCGCGAACAGTGATGACGTCGGCACCCGCGGCGCCCGTGACGCAAAAGACGCGCGCGCTTACGAAAACCGCGACGAGCGCGGCGCGCGACAGCGGGCGGATCGACCTGGGCGTTGATTTTACGTCAAACACAGAAGTGATCCTGTCTTTTGATCCCGCCTACAGCATCTCGGCCGTTACTCTGATTTAGATTGAATCTAAATCGAGTATTGAGCGCTGGCGACATTCAGTTTAGATTCAGTTTAGAGCGATTTTAATCGTTGTTTTCAGGCACTTGACAGCCGTCAATACATGACGTTTCTTTGGCGCGCAACATGCGCGCTGCATCGGGACAAATCCGACGGTGCGAAGCCAGCCAGCCAGCTTCCGCGCCTGACGCGATCGCCCGCTCGCCCGCAACGATCACAGCAAATCGATCTTTGCGTTGGGGGGCCGTATGACTTGTTGGACTCGGAGCGCTCGCGCGCTCCTTCTCATGAGCGTTTCGTCGATGGCATTGTCCGCAGGTGCAGCGCTTTCATCCGCACGGGCGCAGAGCGCCGTCAATCTCGATCCGATCACGGTGCTCGCTACCAAGACGCCGGAAAAGACCAGCGAATCGCTCGCCGCCGTCAGCTCGGTGAGTACGAGCGAATTGGACCGATCGTTTTCGAGCCGTCCGTCCGATGTTCTTGCCGGGATGCCGGGCGTGTGGTTTCAGGAGCGCCTCGATGATCCCGGCACGGCGGTCAGCATTCGCGGCTTGCAGGATTTCGGTCGCGTCGCCGTCGTGGTCGATGGCGCAAGGCAAAACTTCCAACGCACCGGCCACAATGCCGATGGCGTCTTCTATGTCGAACCGGAGCTGCTGGCCGGCGCCGATGTCGTCCGTGGTCCGGTCGCCAACATTTACGGATCGGGGGCGATCGGGGGCGTGGTGTCGTTTCGCACCAAGGACGTCGATGACATTCTCAAGGCAGGACAACGGTGGGGCGTACTGACGAGGGGCGAACTCGGATCGAATCAGCTACAAGGCATAGGTTCGTCGTTCGCCGCTGCGCGCGTCAACGAGAACGCCGAGTTCATGGTCGGCGCCACTTACCGGTCAGTGACGAACTACAAGGACGCAAACGGCACCGTAATCCCCAACGCCGGCTACAATGTCGGCACTGGCATCGCCAAGTTGACGATCCGCCCCGCCGACGGCCATCAACTCAAGTTCGGCTATATCGACTACGACTCCGCCTTCAAGAGTGGGCAGCCGTTCACACCGGCCAGCGGTTTCTTCAGTGGCCTGCAAGTGTCGTCGATTTACGACACCGCGGTTCGCAATCAAATCGCCAGTGCGCGCTGGACCTATGCGAAGCCGGAGGATCGCATTTTCGACTTTGACGGCAACGTCTACTGGACCAAGACCGGCACCGATCAAACCAAGCGCGATGGGCTTCCACCTGGTTTCGGGGGCATCGGCAATATCGGCGACACCCGCAACTTCACCATCGACACCAAAGGCTTCGATGTCCACAACACGTCGCGGTTCGACACCGGGCCATGGCGTCATGCGGTGACCGTCGGCGCCGATGGCTTCAATGACAAGGTCGATACCAGCGGTTTCGGCGTTGTGTTCACGCCATCGGGCGAGCGCAGCGTTTCCGGCGGCTTCGCTCAGTTGAAGTCGAACTATGCCACATGGCTCGAAGTCATCGGCGCGCTTCGCTATGATCGCTACGGCCTCGACGGCGGCACCGTGACGACCAGCGGCGACCGCGTTTCGCCGAAGATCACGGTCGGGGTCACGCCCGTCAGGGGCATCACCCCCCATGTCACCTATGCCGAGGGCTATCGAGCCCCAGCGATCACTGAGGCGCTCATCGCCGGCATTCACCCGGTCATTTTCGCGCCCTTCCAGTTTCTGCCGAATCCGGCGTTGCGGCCTGAAGTTGGCAAGACCGAGGAAGCAGGCCTCAACCTCAGCTTCGACAATGTGTTCCACAAGGGCGATGCGTTTCGCGGCAAGTTCAATGTGTTTCGCAACGATGTCGCGGACTTTATCGAGCTGACCGCGCTCACCAATGGACATAGCAATGGCGGCTTCACCTGCACCGTCGCGTTCTTCGGGTGCCAGCAATATCAGAACATCCGAGGCGCCCAACTCGAAGGTGCCGAGTTTGAAACCACCTATGACACGGGCCTTTGGTTTGCGGGCCTGGTGGGCAGCCATGTTCGGGGCCATGACATCACGACTGGCGCGCCGCTCGCCAAGGTCTCGCCTGACCAGCTCACGACGACGGTCGGCGCGCGGTTCCTGGATCGCAAGCTGACCGTCGCGGTCCGGTGGCAAGCCGTTGCGGCGAAGCCGTTGAGCGAAATCCCGATCAGCAATGGCCAGCCGGTGTTTCCGCTGACCTCCGCCTACAATCTGGTGAACCTCTATGCCGGATACGCATTTAACCCGGATGTCATGGCGGGCTTCTCGATCGAGAACCTGCTGAACCAGGAGTATGCGCGGTATCTTTCTGCCATTCCCAATCCGACCGGCAGCAGCTCCCCGATCGCGTTGCCTTCGCCTGGCATCACCTTCAAGGGGTCGCTCACGGTCCGCTTCGGCGATGACTTTTATGGCAAGGGTGGATGAAACGTCGCGAGCAGTTGAAGCACGCATTGCCTGACGGTCTTGCGTCCGACCACATTGAACCGGTCGCTGCTGCGACCGGAACGATGTGTCTTGCGGCTGACATAAATCGCCCGCAGCCTGATTTGTGGACCGCGATCTCCGCTCTTGATCTTCCAAGAACCATTCCATTCATCTGGCGCGAGCAGGCAGACGAGCCGGAGGCTCCGGCGATCGTTGCCAATCGATCGTGGATTCCGCCGCCGCCCGCCTCGGATCACGGCCTGTGGATGGGCGCGGCGGTTGTCTCCGTCCTGTTGCATACGTCGGTTGTTCTGTTTTTTGTGGAAAAATTAACGCCACGGGCGAGCGTCGGCGTCGAAGTAATCTCGGTTGACCTTGTCCTCGGCGCCGCTGTGGAGGCGGGGCTCGCGCCGACGCCCAGTCGATCTGAAGTCAGCCCCCTCCCTACCCTCCCCGGCATGCGGGCGAGGGTAGGGAGGGGGCTGAAAGAGGAACCCCCCGAAGACCAAGTTTCGGAACGTGCGCCGGATGACGCACAATTTCGCGAAGCGTCGACGGTGGTCCGGGAAGTCGCAAAACAACGAGTCAAGGATGACGGATCTGAGCCGCACCCGGTCGCGATTGCTGACGAAGCCCCAACCGTGATCCCTGACGTTGCGATCACGCGCGGCCTCGTTGAGCCACCGCCCGAGCGGATTGCGCGCAGCCCAGGCACGGAAGCGCCGGCGCGGCCCAGGCGGGAGGCCAGGACGACGCCCGCAAAGCAGAACAGCAAGAATGGGCGTGACGACCGCACGCCAAGCTCGGCCGCCACGAGTGCTTCAAACGGCATTGGTCGCGGGCGGTCCGACGACGACACGAATTACCGGGGAATCATCGCGGCGCACCTCGCGCGCCACAAGCAGTTTCCCGCGGACGCGCGCGGACGCGGCGACGAGGGCAATCCCGCCGTGACTTTTACGATTGATGGAGGCGGACGGGTGGTCTCGGTTCGGCTCGCCCACGGCGCCGGAATAGCAAGCCTCGATCAGGAAGTGGAGGCGATGGTCCGCAGAGCCTCGCCGTTTCCGGCGCCTCCGGCGGGCCACGCCATGACCTTCACGGTGCCGGTCAATTTTCAGTTGCGATGAGGAATCACCGGCGTTCACCAGCTCAGCAGAGGAGAACAATATGTTCATCGCCATGAATCGCTTCAAGGTAAAAAGCGGCTCTGAGGAAGCCTTCGAGCAGGTTTGGCTCAGCCGCGAAACCTATCTCGACGGCATGCCCGGCTTTGTGGAATTTCACCTGCTCAAGGGGCCAGCGGCAGAGAACTACACGCTTTATTCGTCGCACACCGTGTGGGAGAGCAAAGCGGCGTTCCAGGCGTGGACGACGTCCGAGGAGTTCCGAAAGGCGCATGCTCGCGCCGGAAACGATGCAACCGGCTCGCTCTATCTGGAGCATCCGAAGTTTGAGGGCTTTGAAGTTCGACAAACCGTACGTCGGCGCGAAGCCGCGGTAGCCTTAAGTTGAGCATCGACCGATTAACAAAACGGCCACAGTTTCTAGAACCAGCAGCGCCACGTAGCAGGATCAGCGTTCGCAACATGATCGCGTAAGCGGAGCTGCGTCACGCGCGGCGCAGGCGCGGGAATACGGAACGGTTTGCCAGAGAGTAGCCCATACGAGACGAAGGTGGCGCCGGGGGACACGGTCAGCAACCGGGCAGCCGGTTCTCCTCCGACGCAGTCGAACACGATGTCGGCAGACGCAGCTGCGGCTCCGAGATCGGTTTCATCCCGCACGAGACGCTGGACCGGATCGGTACTCGCTGTCGCACGTTGCCGCGTGCGGAACACGCTGCCGATCATTGTAGCACGTGTCGCGAAGCCCAATGGGCAAGCAGGTTGGCGCACGTCGAGCCACCCCCGGTGAGCAAAATCCGCCGTCCCGCTCTCCGCAGAAGGGGTCGGCCGAGACACGAGGCTCGGCCGCAGGGGAAGGCTTTCCCCCGGCGCGAAAAGAGACTTGCATGACGTTACACCATATGGTGTAACGTCTGGATGGATCACTTGAGCGATGTCCTAACCGCAATTTCGCACCCAACGCGGCGAGCGATTATTGGGCAGCTAGCGAATGGGCCAGCCCGATTCCTAGATGTCGCGAAGCCGTTCGACACCGCTTTAAACGCGGTGACGAAACACCTGAAGCTGCTCGAGAGAGCTGGACTGATTGAACGCAGGAAACAGGGTCGAGAGGTCTTCATTTCGTTTCGAGGTGAACCACTTCGCGCGGTGGCGGGATGGGTGAATGAATATGAGCGCTTCTGGAACGAGCGCCTCGATCAGTTCGAACGCTATTTCGAGGACAAGAAAGAGAAGAAGGTGAAGGAGAAATGACGACATCGACTAAGACCGTGGAAATCAAGGTTGAACGGACAATCCCTGCGCCTCCGAGTGAGGTTTTCGATGCGTGGCTTGATCCAAAGATCCCGGGCACTCCTTGGCATGAGAATGACAAGCTGATCGTCAATCCGAAGGTAGACGGTCTCTGGTACTGGCTCTCTTTAGCGGGCACCCCCCACTATGGGCGGTTTATGGAAATAGATCGACCAGGTCGAATTCAGTATTCCTGGATGTCACGGAATACCTTGGGAGAGGAGTCAACGGTTACAGTGACATTCCAGAAAAAGGGAGAAGGCACTCTCATGACTCTCCTGCATTCCGGCCTTCCGAAGGAAGCCATGGCAAAAGCGCACGAGAAGGGTTGGAATTCTATTTTTGATAAATTCAGCAACATCTTTGTCAGTGGATCACACCGCCGAAAGTAACGCCCGAACGTTGGAAATCACGCAGCCGTTTTTGTGCCGCCCGAACTGTGCATGGCCCGCACTGAGTCAGATGATGGGGACAGGTAAAATGACTATGGCGTACACGCTGGGCATTGCCCTCGCAGCTGTGGTGGTCGCTGCCAGCCCAGCTGTTGAAGCTGGGTCTGCGGCGATTGGCACGGTGAAGAACATCGTACTCGTGCATGGCGCTAACACCGACGGTTCGGGATGGCGCGGCGTTTACGACATCCTGACAAAGGACGGATACCACGTGAGCGTCGTCCAGCAGCGTCTCACGGGCCTCGTCGATGATGTCGCGGCAACGAAGCGCGTCATCGACCAGCAAGATGGACCGGTCATACTCGTCGGTCACAGCTATGGCGGCACCATAATCACGGTTGCCGGCGCTGATCCGAAGGTGCGAGCGCTGGTCTACGTTGCGGCGCTGCAGCCCGACGTCGGCGAAACCACCGGCCAGCTCGCCGCGTCGATGCCGGGGGCGGTGCCGAGCAGCGACCTGAAGCCGACCAGGGACGGCTTCATCTTCGTCGACTCGACCAAATTTGCGGCCGACGTCGCGGCCGATCTGCCTCCGGCGCAAGCAAAATACATGGCGAACGCGCAGATGCCGGCGGCGGCAGCCGCATTCGACGCGCCCGTGACGGTCGCCGCGTGGCGCGACAAACCCAGCTACGGGATCGTCGCCACCGCAGATCGCGCGCTCAATCCCAAGCTTGCGCACTGGATGTACAAGCGCTCAGGAGCAAAGATGACCGAGATCAAGGCCAGCCATTTAGTCTACATCTCTCGCCCCGGCGCGGTCGCCAGCGTCATCGAAAGAGCGGCCCGCTCCATCAGAGAGAATACAACGAATCCTCGATGAAGGGCCCTCGCATCGCACCGCCTTCTCGACGCCGCTGCTTCCTCGATCAGATCCGCTACGCGCACCCTTCGGAGGAGATGACCTATGATGAGACTCTACCTCTTCCCGCCCTCGTCGCGCGTGCTCGCCATCGTCGCACTCAAGAACCATCTTGCTCTCGATTGCGAGCTCAAACCGATCGATCTCGGTCGTGGTGACCAGCTCGCTCCCGAGTATCTCGCCCTCAATCCCAACAGGAAGATGCCGACCCTCAAGGATGGCGAATTCGTGCTCTGGGAGTCGAACGCCATCCTGTTCTACATGGCGGCGAAGCGCCCCGAGAGCGGGCTCTGGCCTTCGGATCTGCGCGGCCAGGCCGATGTGCTGCGTTGGCTCGCTTGGGAGAGCGCGCATTGGGATGCCGAATCTTGTGGCATGGTCGCATTCGAGAAGGCGTCGAAGGCGGTGCTCGGCCTTGGCGCACCGGATCCGGCCTTCGTCGCCCGAGGCGAGGAGAACTTCGTCCGCTTCGCCACGGTGCTCAACGATCACTTGAAAGGCAGGGTCTGGTTGATCGGCGAGCGACTCACCATCGCCGATTTCTCTATCGGGGCCTTCGTGCCGAGTGCTGTGCGCTTGGGCCTACCCCTCGCGCGCTTCTCCGAAATCGGTCGCTGGTACGAAGGCTTGGCAGCGCTGCCCGCATGGCAGGATGCAGTCGCCGCCAAGAACGCGGCCACGGCTGCCTGGCTCGCGAAAGGAAGTGGCTAACGCCCAATTGCTGCTGCACCGGTAATCACCGCGCGTGTTGCCACTGCTAGCGAGCGGTCTCTGAGCATATCGAACCGAGAACAACTAAGACAAAAGAGTTGAAGCTTTAGGCGACCAGGTCGCGATGCACACCGGCTGGCAGCCCTACGGTGAGCTTGGTCGGCTTGTCGTCTTCAATCGCGCCGAGCTTGAGTTTGCGAGCTGCCCCATTCAAATCAACCCTAACCCCGCGGGAGGTGCGCCATCCCGTCGGGTCGGGCCTCACAAATTGCGGCGGATTGGCAATGAACGTATTCCAGCGTTTCGCCAAGGCCGTGTCCCTGTCATCCGCGACCAATGCTTCGAAGAAGTCGTCGACCTTGAGATCGTCGATCGATAGCGGGGGAGAACCCGGTTTGCGCCACGGGAGATCCGGGATCGGTGGGACGTAACCCCCCGAGGCGTTTCGACTGCTTAGCCAGTCGGCGAGTGGAAATATTGTCCGCGTTAAATCTTGAAATATTGATCGGATCGCTGGATCAGACAGCGCGCCCATTTTTTCCTCCTCCGATGATGCTTCGGTGACCGAGTTAGATTCGCCGTCTTCGACACGCCGCCCCCCTCCGCGACCTTCATTTCGGCGGCAACGGAAGTCCGTGCGCCTTGTACTGCTTGAACAGCGCGTCAAAATATCGCGTGTATGCCGCCGCGATCACCGGCGACTCGATGATGACCATGTTTTCGTCGTTGCGTTCGGCGTTTTCGGAGAAATTATAGCTGCCGGTCACGACCGTCTTGTTGTTGATGACCATCACCTTGTTGTGCATGAAGTCGTTCTGATCGTTTTTCGAGAAGGCGTGCGACAGCGCGGCGACGAAGCGCGGATCGCCGTTGGCAAACCAGAAAAGCTTGGGATCGACGTGGCTCTGGCCGTGCGGGGGCTTCATCACCTGCTTCATTTCGTGCGGGTCGAGAACGCCCTTTATGTCTTGCTTCCTGAGGTCGAACAGCGCCTGTAGAATTCCGGGATCGCTGATGAGCATCGCCATGATGCGGACCGTCTTGGCGCCCTTCAGGGCCTTGACCACGTCGGTTTCGATACCCTCGACCTCCTTTGCCTGCGTCGATGAGAAGATCGTGAGCTTGACGTCGCCGAGAGTGAGACTCGACGGCGTGATTGCCGGCCCGTGGCTGATCTGCTTCAGCCCGTCAAATATCTGCTGATAGGCAGCCGCGGCCTTAGGGGACTCGATCACGAAATAGTTGTTGTCCTGCAGATGCAGGCCGCCGATAGTGAAGTTGCCCGATCCGCTCCAGACGGTCTTGCCGTCCCGAATGATGAATTTGTTGTGCATCAGATGCCGGCCCTTGTCGCTGATGGGCTCGGCGATGCCGCTTAGGCCGGCGCCCTTGACGACGGGCGTGGTCGGCGGTTTCGGGTCGACCGTCTTGCTGCCGCCGGAGATCTTCGAGCCGGTCGTCGCGTCGTAACGGATGCGGACCTTCACCTTCCCGGCATTCGCTACGTCGAGCAGCGCCTGCAGCACGGACGGTTCCTTGAGATCGTAGATCGCCACATCGAGCGATTTTCTTGCCGCGTGAATGAAATCGACAAGTTGCTTGGACGACAGCTCATCCACGCCGGCTCGCTTCGACTGGAAATAGAACGTCGTGGCGCCGTGCGTGAGCGACGCAATGTTTTGAGCCATTTTTGCCTCCCCTTCGAAGGGCGCGGCACCTCGGTGTCACGCCTTCTAAATGACAGCCCACGCGCACGGGCGTCCAAATCCGTCCACTACATGCTGCTTGACTGTAGAGTAGTGATACAATTATAAATCAACATAGCTAGTCAATGACCTCAAAGGGTTGTCGGCCGCTCTTCGTCGGTTCCCAACTACCGTTGACTGCGCGCTAGGGGGGCTAATAAGACGGCATCTGAAAGATGGCCGAAGAGGCGCCGTTTTTTGGTCGCCGCCGCATTGGGAACGGCAGCCGGTATCATGCCATTTGTTGCTGACCACCCTGATGCGCTCGGCGCGCCAGCAGGCTCGCCTGCACCCACGGAAAAGGAGGTCAATGATTTCCTCGTCCTGTCGCGCCCGTTAACCGGTTTTGATAACATCGAAACCTGGCTCGCACGGGAATATCTGCAGCGCTTTCGAGCCGAGTCAGCCTACATCAACCCCAACCCCTTCAGGCTCGTGTGCCCGTTCCGGCCGACGATGATGTGATCGTGCACCGCGACCCCGAGCGCCTTCGCGACCTCCGCGATTTGCCGCGTCGTCTCGACGTCGGCACGCGACGGAGTCGGATCGCCGGAGGGATGATTGTGCACCAGAATGACGGCGGTCGCCGACAGTTCCAATGCGCGTTTGACGACTTCGCGCGGATAGACCGGGGCATGATCGACTGTGCCGACCTGCTGGACCTCGTCGGCGATGAGCTGGTTGCGTTTGTCGAGAAACAGGATGCGAAATTGCTCCCGTTCTGCAAACGCCATCGCGGTGCGGCAATAGTCGAGCACCGCCGTCCACGACGATAGCACGTGACGGCGTTTCACCTCGCCTCGGGCGAGCCTGAGGGCGGCGGCCTCGACCACTTTAAGTTCGGTGATGGCCGCATCGCCAAGCCCGTCCACCTCGGCAAGACGCGGCCATGGCGCCGCGATCACCTCGCCGAACGAGCCGAATCTCGCGATCAGCGACTTCGCCAGCGGCTTGACGTCCCGCCGGGGCAGCGCGCGAAACAACACAAGCTCGAGAAGCTCGTAGTCGGCGACCGCATCGCTGCCGGCCTCGCGGAAACGCTCGCGCAGCCGCTCCCGATGGCCGTGATAATGCGGCGGCGCTTCGGCGACACCGGGCTCGCGACCGCTACGATTTTCCACCATGAACGCCCCGCCGCACGTCCTCGCCCGCCCACAGCATAGGGGCATTTCCGCCCGCATGCAGCCGCTACCTTCACCCCGCCCACACGAGTGAAAGGAATCAGGAGATTCTGTACGGCGGCCGGTCGAACCCCTGCGGCGACAATGTGAAGATTTCGACGCCCGAATCGATGACCCCGACTGTGTGTTCGAACTGCGCCGAGAGCGACCGGTCGCGGGTCACCGCCGTCCAGCCGTCGGACAACACCTTCACGTGGGGACGGCCGAGATTGATCATGGGCTCGACCGTGAACAGCATGCCGGGCCGAAATACCGTGCCCTCGCCGCGGCGTCCGACATGGACGATATTGGGCTCGTCGTGGAACAGGCGGCCGAGCCCATGGCCGCAGAAATCGCGGACCACGCTCATGTGCTGGGCCTCGACGAAGGTCTGGATGGCGGCGCCGATGTCGCCGGTGGCGCCGCCGGGCCGGATCGTCGCAATGCCGCGCATCATGGCCTCGTAGGTGACGTCGATCAGCCGTTCTGCCCGGCGCGGGATTTCGCCGATCGGGTACATGCGGCTCGAATCGCCGTGCCATCCGTCCACGATCAGGGTCACGTCCACGTTGACGATATCACCGTCCCGCAACGGCTTGTCGTTCGGAATGCCGTGACAGACCACGTGATTGATCGACGTGCAGGTGGATTTGGCATAGCCCCGATACATCAACGTCGCCGGGATGGCCCCGTGATCCATGGCGAATTCGAACACCAGCTGGTCGATATGCTCGGTCGTGATCCCGGATCTGATCGCCGGCACCAGCATGTCCAGGCATTCGGCCACGAGCCGCCCCGCCTTGCGCATGCTGGCGAACGCCTCCGGCCCATGAAGCTTAATATGACCGGTCTTGCGCAACGGCGCGGTCGCGGCATCAACGTAATTCATCGTCATTCCTAGTCGAGCGGAGGCTCTGAGCACCGTCGAATGTAAGCGGTCGCGGCAGTGACGCAAGTCCGAAAACCTCTCGCCTGGATTGTCCTGTATGACTGTGGATGGAGCGGCAAAATACCCCCTCCCGGGCAGGGCAATCGCATGTGGCCGCAGCCCTCACCTCTCCCCGCTTGCGGGGAGAGGGAGCGTATCGGCTCCCTCAACCCAACACCGGGACCGCACCGGCCACGGCGATCTCGGTCGGCGATATCACGCAGCGATAGGCGATCGCTTCGACGCCCCCCGAGCGGGCCCGGTCGAAAGCAACCCCGTAATTCGGGTCGATATCGCGCGCCAGCGCGAGCCGGTCAGCCGAACCGATCTGTACGAGAAACATCATCACCGCCCGGTGGCCCTGCGCGGCAACAGCGAAAAGTTCTTCGAGATGCTTGGCGCCGCGCGCCGTCACCGAGTCGGGGAACTCCGCCAGACCCCTCCCGCGCATCAGGTGGACGTTTTTTACCTCCACGAAGCAGCGCGGCTTGCCCTCTTGTTCCAGCAGAAAGTCGATCCGCGAATTGCGGCCGTATTTCACCTCCCGCCGCAAGGAGCCATAGCCCGACAGTTCCCGGATCGCGCCGGCCGCGATCGCCGCCGCCACCAGCGCATTCGGATGGCCGGTATTGACCCCGACAAGCTCCCTGCCGGAGCCAAAATCGACTTCCGCCAGCTCCCACGAATAGGTGAGCTTGCGCGCCGGGTTGTCGGATTTGGAGAGCCACACCTTTGTGCCGGGGGCGGCAAGCCCCGTCATCGCCCCCGGATTGGCGACATGGACTGTGGTCTCTTCGCCGTTCGCCAGCACGACGTCGGCGAGGAAACGTTTGTAACGGCGCAGCAGGGTCGCGGGAATGAGCGGCGAGGGAAAGCGCATGGCCTATCGGATCGCGCCGCCGAGCTCGTCCTCGATATGAATGCGGATGATCTCTTCGAACGACTCCTCTGCCGCGAATCCAAGCGCGCGCGCACGCGCCGCATCGAACCGATTGGGCCAGCCGTCGACGATGCGAATCACCAGCGGATCGGGCTCGCGGCGAATGCGGGCCGCGGCCTCGTCGCCGGCGATCCGCCGTAATGCCGCGATCTGCTCGGCGACCGTGCACGACACGCCCGGCATGGTGAGGTTGATGCGCGCGCCAAGCCGTTCCGGCGCAAGCCCGGCGGCGTGGATGAGAAACCCCACCGCGGCGCGGGGCGACGCATGGGTGTGCAGGATTTTTTCGTCCACCGGCAGCACCGCTTCGTGGCCGGCCAGAGGCTCCCGGATGATGCTGGAAAAAAAGCCGGAGGCGGCCTTGTTGGGCTTGCCGGGGCGCACGCAGATAGCCGGCAGCCGCAGCCCGACGCCGTGGAGAAAGCCACGGCGGGCATAGTCGGCAAGCAGCAGCTCACAGATCGCTTTCTGGGTGCCGTAGGAGGTGTGCGGTGTGAGATGGAATTCATCGCCGATGATGTCCGCAAACGGACCGCCGAACGCCGCGCATGAAGACGTGAAGATCAGCTTCGGGCGATAGTTGTCGCCGGCGCGGCGGATCGCCTCAAGCAGCGCCCGCATGCCGTCGAGATTGCCGTGATAGCCTTTGTCAAAATCGAGCTCGGCCTCCGCCGACACGATGCCGGCGGTGTGAAAGATCACATCCGGCCTGCCGGCGACAAGCTCTTCAGCGACACCGCCCGACGCCAGGTCCTGCGTGACGATCTCGACGTCGGCAGGGATTCCGGGCAGCGGGTCGGCGGTGAAGACATCCGCCAACGTGAGCTTCGCAATCGCGCGGCCGTGCAGGGCGCCGTCTTTCGCCAGTCGCTCGGTCAATTTGCGGCCGATCATCCCGGCCGCGCCGGTGACGAGGATATGCATGGCGCCTCACACCTTCGACAGCTCGTAGGTCGACGGTGCGAACATCTCGTCCACCTCAAGCTTGCGCACTGAGAGCCCCTGCGCGAAGGAATAGCGCGTCAGCGTTTCCAGCACATGGCGATTCGCCGCGACGCCGTAGCTCCAATAATCCTCGCCCATCGTGGTGCGCAGGCGGTCATATTCAGCGACGCTCCATGGCAGGGATGTGGCGAGATGGCCGATCTGGCCGAGTTCCTTCATGCAAAGCGCTTTGGCTTTGAGAAAGGCCTTATAGACGCTGACGGCGAGCCAGGGGTGGCGCTCCACCAGGGAGCGGCGAATGCCCACCGCATGCATGATCGGGAAGATGCGGGTCTTGCGAAAATAGGCCTCCTCGACCGCCGGATAAGCCGCAAACATGCGGCCCACATGGGGCGCTCGATCGCGAAAACATGACGGCGCCCGCGCGCTCAGGAGGGCGTCAATCTCCCCCTTGGCCAGCATGTCGGACAGGGTGCGGTGCTCCGGAATCGCTGCATAGTCCACATCGGCCGGAAGTTTCATCTTCGTGCGCTCCTCGCGGCCTGGCTCCTCGAGGCCGCCGCGCCGCCAGGAGATGTCGCTCGGCTTGACGCCGTATTCGTCCTCGAAAATGCCCCTGATCCAGACATTCGCCGTCATCTGGTATTCGGGCAATCCGACCGTCCGGCCCTTGAGATCCTCCGGACCCTTGATGCCGCGATCGGTGCGGATATAGATGCCGCTGTGGCGGAACAGCCGCGACACGAAGGCCGGAATAGCAACATAATGCGCTTCCCCGCGCGCTGTCGTCATCAAGTAGCTGCTCATCGAAATTTCGCTGATGTCGAATTCGTTGAACTTGAACGCACGATGGAACGACTCCTCGGGTGCGAGCGCCACGGCGGTCACGTCGCAACCCTCGATCTTGGCGCGGCCATCGAAGATCGCGCGCGTGCGATCGTAGTCGCACACCGCAAGGCTCAATTGCACCGTCATGACGTCCTCCCGCCCCCACCCTAGCCTCCCCTCGGCTTGCAGGGTGGGGGCATGTTGTGTCGCGCTCTCACGCAAGTGTCAAACCTGCGTCCACGATCGCATGGACGCGGTTGCATTGACCGTCCGATCTGCATGGTGATAGGAAACTTGAAGACGTCCCAAGCTGCATCTCGCGATCCGAGTTCTTAAATGAAGCTGCCCGCGTTCGACTATGCGTGCCCGGCGACCCTTGCGGAGGCCGTGGCGCTGTTGGGGTCGCGGGACGAAGCCAAGGCGCTCGCCGGCGGCCAGAGCCTCGTGCCCATGATGGCGTTTCGCATCGCCTCGCCGTCGCTGCTGGTCGATCTGCGCAAGCTTGCCGATCTGCAGCAAATCGCGATCGACGCGAGCGGCGTGCGGCTCGGCGCCATGGTGCGCTGGCGCGATATCGAGGATGAGGCGCGGCTCAACGCCGCCCATCCGCTGCTCAAGGCCGCGGTCTCCCATGTGGCGCATTATCAGATCCGCAATCGCGGCACCGTCGGTGGCAGCGTCGCGCACGCTGATCCGGCGGCCGAAATGCCTGGCATCGCGGTGACGTGCGAAGCCGAGATCGCCGTCACAGGCACGGCCGGGCCGCGGGTGATCCGCGCCGACGACTTCTTCATCGCGCCGCTCACCACAGCGCTCGCGGCGGACGAGATCATCACGGAAATCCGCCTGCCGGCGTGGCCGCCCCAACGGCGCTGGGGTTTTCGCGAATTCTCGCGACGGCGCGGCGACTTCGCCATGGCGGCGGCGGCGGTGTTCTTCGATGTGGACGACGCCGGCAACGCCCACAATACCCACATCGGCGCGATCGGGATCGGCGACCGCCCGGTGCGGCTCGCAGACGCCGAGGCGGAGGTTAACGGCAAGGTCGTCGATGTCGCCGTGAGCGAGCGTGCCGGACGAGCCGCTTCGGCCAGCGTCAACCCGCAGAGCGATATTCACGCGAGCGGCACCTATCGCAAGTCGCTGGTCGGCACCATGGTCGAGCGTGCGTTGCAAAGCGCGGCGGGAGTGCCATGCCGGTAAGTTTCGAAGTCAACGGAAAACGCGTGACCGTCGAGGTCGAGCCGCGCATGACGCTGGTCGATTGCCTGCGCCACCAATTGCGGCTCACCGGGACCCATGTGGGTTGCGAGCACGGCGTGTGCGGCGCCTGCACGATCCTGCTTGACGGAGAAGCGGTGCGGGCCTGCCTGATCCTCGCCGTGCAGGCTGAAGGCTGCAAGGTCGTCACCATCGAGGGCCTCTCCAACGACGACGCTTTGACGCCCTTGCAGGCCGCGTTCCGGCGGCATCATGCGGTGCAATGCGGCTTCTGCACGCCCGGCATGATCACCACCGCGCACGCGCTGTTGACCGCGGAGCCCGACTGCGACGCTGATCGCGTCCGCGAAGTGCTGTCGGGCAACATCTGCCGGTGCACGGGCTATATCTCGATCGTCGAAGCCGTGCTCGACGCCCGCAGCGCCTACCGGGCGCCCGAATCGCAATCATGAAGAATTCCTATGTCGGCAGCGCAGTCGAACGGCGGGAGGATTTGCGG
>Ga0137360_10000592_pt1 | contig 20981 bp, 13 predicted proteins | sample Mad1_60_16metaG_FD_104924 | JGI IMG/M metagenome (GOLD analysis project Ga0137360, IMG submission 104924) | Vadose zone soil microbial communities from Angelo Coast Range Reserve, California, USA - Mad1_60_16 metaG | ecosystem: Environmental > Terrestrial > Soil > Vadose zone | place: USA... | reverse complement strand
TGTGCCAGTGCGACACTCACCACGCTGTTCGCCACGCGCGAAATGTTCAACACTTCAAGTATTTGATAAACGCCCGAGTCAGCGGAGCCAAGCAGATAGCCCTCACTGTCTCTCAACTCTACTTCTCCGGTAGGAACGGAACGGGTTGCAATCTTGTCTTTCAGCCGCCGAATAAAATAGTTAAGCTCGCCATTCTTGCGGTATCGCGGCACCAGGAACAAGGCCAGCCCGCGCACAGCCGCCGCGGCTCCTTCCGCGCGCGCAGCGACTACGGCTAACTCCGCGCCGGCATTGCTCGTAAAATATTTGTCGCCTGTCAAGCGCCAGCCGTCACCCGCCGGGCGTGCCATCGTCTCGACAGCGCCTCCCAAATCCGAGCCGCCTTTGATCTCTGTCATCCACGTCGCGCCCTGCCACACGGAATCATCCTTCCGCAAAAGCTGTGACAGAAAGCGAGCCTGCAATTCGGCGCTGCCATATTTCGCAAGAGGCACCGCCGTTCCGAGAGACACCGTGTAAGGGCAGCAAATCCCGGGATCATGGAACGAAATGTTGTAGATCAGCAGATATGTTGGGATCAGCGATTTTTCTTCCAGGGCGCGCCAAACGACTCCGGATCGGTAACCCCTCCTCAAAATCGTTTGATGTTCGCCAGGGTAGAAAATCTCGTCGACGCGTTTTCCGAGGCGATCGAACATCCGCAACCACGGCGTTCCGGCACGGTCGATTGCGTTCGAGATGGCCACGCCTTCGCTCTTCCACCAAGCTTCGTCGGCGTCGAGCACATCGCGATGCGGGATATCTTCAAGCCTGCTCCGCAGAAAACTCAGTGGTGAACGGAGCGCGTCGAGAGCTGTCATTTCAACGCATGTTAGGTCTGCAGGGTGGACTCGTCAAGCCGACATGATTGGCCGCAAGACGAAAGCCTGATTCGCCCGTGCTCTCAGTTCAGAAAGGGAGGGTGGAGAGGTCGACGTTGCCGCCGGAGAAGATGATTCCTAGTTTGGGCGGGGCACCGTCGGGACGTGCTGGCAGATCGAGCTCAGCAACGGCTCCTGGCCTAAGAAGTGGAGCAATGGCTACGGCGCTGCTCGGCTCGATGATGATTTTCATGCGTTCCCAGACCAGCCGCATCGCACCGATGATCTCTTCCTCGCTCACAAGAAGGACGCGGTCAAGATGCCGTCGCAGGATCGCAAACGTCCGCGGCGCGAGCGAGGCGCGAAGCCCATCAGCGATGGTGTCGCTCGAATCGAGCGATTGTAGAATTCCGGTGGCCAGCGATCGGTAAGTGTCATCGGCACGCGCCGGTTCGCAACCAATGATACGGATTTCCGCGCGCATGGCCTTTGCGGCCAGGCAGGTGCCGCTGAGCAGCCCGCCGCCGCTGACCGGGGTAAAAACAGCGTCGAGATCAGGGACCTCTTCGAGAAATTCCTTAGCCGCAGTTGCCTGGCCGGTGATGATGCGGTCGTTGTCGTAAGGATGAATCAGCATGGCGCCGGTTTCAGCCTGAACGCGCGCGGCAGTCTCTTGTCTCGAAGTGATCGTTGGTTCGGAAAAAGTGATGTGCCCACCGTAGCTTTCGACGGCGCGGCGCTTCGCGGCCGGGGCGTTCTTGGGCATGACGATGTACGCAGGCGCGCCACGCCAGGCGGCAGCGCATGCGACAGCGGCCCCGTGATTTCCGCTCGAGGGCGTCACGATGCCATGCGCGGCTTCGGCATCTGTGAGTGAGAGGATTGCGTTCGCCGCACCGCGAATTTTGAACGAACCCGTTTTCTGAAAGTTGTCGCACTTGAAGAAAAATTGCGCTCCTGCAATGGCGTCAAGCGAATGCGATGTGAGAACAGAAGTGCGGTGGATGCGCGAGGCGATACGCGCATGCGCTTCTCGAATGGCGTCCCAAGTGGGCGGCTGAAAATTGGTTGATTCGACTTGTGGCGCTGTGCTCATGTGCTTGCTTTGGTGTCGTTGAGAATTCCACACGGCCGCGATGCCGCGTTGCTGTGAAGATTATTGCACAGGGAAAGGATGTTTCGGATTCGACGCGCAAAGATTTGGGAACGCGCGAGCAGGCCAATGTGGCCGCGAATGAAAATCGAGCGTTTGTGCGCCAGTGCGTTCGACGAGGCGTGCGACTACCGTTAGAAGCAAATCTGAGAAGAATGAGAATTGTTCCGCATGGCAATTGGGAGGTACTATCTTCGCGGTTTTCAATCAGCGGAAAAGCAGAGAACTGAGGAGAGCCGATGAGTATTCATGCTAAGAACATGAAGCGCGTAACCAAAGCGTTCGTTTTATTGCTGTCGCTGGCCGTAACGAGTATTGCTACGGCGGGGCAGGTGCAAACAGATGCCGGAACTGTTGTGGGTTCGGCCAGCACGGATGGAAAGGTGCAAATCTTCAAAGGGATTCCATACGCTGCGCCGCCGGTTGGCGCATTGCGTTGGAAAGAGCCGCAGCCGGTGCCAAGTTGGCAAGGTGTGCGCAAAACGACGGAATTCGGCGCGCGCTGCATGCAGGGCAATGTATTTGGCGACATGGTGTTCCGCGATGCAGGTCCGAGCGAGGATTGCCTGTACCTGAATGTCTGGACGCCGAAGGCTTCGCCAGACGCAAAGCTGCCCGTGATGGTATGGATTTACGGCGGCGGCTTCCAGGCGGGAGCGACCTCCGAGCCGCGTCAAGATGGTGAGCATCTGGCGCACAAAGGCGTAGTGCTTGTGAGCATGAACTACCGGCTGGGAATTTTTGGATTTTTCTCGCACTCCGAGTTAACCAAGGAATCTCCGCATCATGCCTCGGGAAATTACGGTTTGCAGGACCAAGCTGCCGCACTGCAATGGGTGCGCAAAAACATCGCGGCGTTTGGCGGAGATCCAGAAAACGTGACGATCTTCGGAGAGTCAGCAGGATCGTTCTCCGTGAGCGCGCTGATGGCTTCTCCGCTGTCCAAAGGGCTGCTCCATCGTGCGATTGGCGAGAGCGGTGCCTTCTTTGGGAGGACGCTGACCGCAAAACCGCTTGCGGATAGCGAGCAAGACGGCGCCAAGTTTGCTCAATCCATCGGGGCAGGCACTCTGGAAGAACTGCGCGCGATGACCTCGCAACAGACGCTCGATGCAGCCACGAAGGGCAAGAATACGTTCCGCTTCGGTCCGATTATTGACGGCTACTTTTTTCCAGACAGTCCGGCGGACATTTATGCGAAAGGCAACCAGGCGCACATTGCGCTACTCGCAGGCTGGAACCGCGACGAAGGAAACTATCACGGGTTTTTTGGAGCCGACCCGCCTACGAAGGAAAACTATGCGAAGAAGGCCAATCAAATGTTTGGTGAAAAGGCAGCGGATGTCTTGAAGTTGTTTCCAGGAGAAACGGACGAGCAAGCGAAGAGTTCCGCCGATCTCCTGGCCACCGCGAACTTCATAGGCTATGGCACATGGAAGTGGATCGAGATACAGACGAAGCTTGGCGCTCCTGTCGTGTACCGTTATGAATTCGACGAAGCCCCGCCATTGACGACGCCCGCAGCTGGTGCACCAGCCAGGACGGAAAGTCCGCGAGCGTATCACTCTGCGGAAATCGAATTTGTTTTTGGAATGCTCGACTCCAAGAAACTTCCTTGGCGTCCCGAGGACTACGAGGTATCCGAGCAAATGGGCTCCTATTGGACGAATTTTGCGAAGACCGGCAATCCGAACGGCGCAGGGTTGCCGCAATGGCCGCAGTACGGCGCAAAGGACGGATACGAAGTTATGCACCTCGCGGCCAGGTCGCACGCGGCCACGGACCAGCAGCGCGCGCAGTACGAAGTGCTGGACAAAACCTCCGCAAAGCCGTAGCAAGAACCGAGCTTTCGGCTACGCAGGAATATCCGCGTCTAAGCAAAGAATGACTATGCGCGGAGCGGTTCCGGACGGAACTTGATCGCGGCGGCTATGGCCAGCACGATGAAAACAGCCATCACGACAACCTGGCTAATCAAGAAGGGCGGCTCGGATCCATGGGGAGCCAGAGCATGCAGCGCCGGCACCTTCATGAAGAGCTGCGCTATCAAGACGAAAACGTTCAGGTAGAGCGCAATCGATGCCGTTACAGCGTAAACCTTGCGCCAAGCCCCGGCGAGATGAAACAGGTAGCGCGCAGGAACGGCAAAGGCCAGGATGACCAGCGAAATAATGCCCAGAATGATCCCTGGTGTCACTTTATGGAATGGAAAGAAAAAGCCAGTAATGCTGGTTAGCGCGGTGGTCACCAAGAACAACCCCGTCAAGCCGTCGAGGTGTTTCCCGGCAATCATCCCGAAGACAGCAATGAACCCCGAGAAGATGCCGATCAGACTCAATAGCACATGAAAGAAAGTGAAAGGCGTCATGCCGAAGATCATGGATTGCCCCTTTTGGCCAAAGACGACCTTTGATGATCCAGGTCGCTGGAAGGGATGCAGTTTTCTTTATCTACTGCTGAATTTCAAGCCCTTTTCTAAGCCGGCGATACGGGGCATTGGAGTACCCCTAGTACTAAGGATTGATGCTTGACCCGGAAACCAAGTCTGCTACGCTGAGATAGCCCTTCTCGACCGGCGCGAGGGCGGCTCATCACCTCCCTCGCCTAGAGGAGGATCTTATGCAAGCCGCAGAACGCAGACAACTTACGCGCCACAATCATCGCACCCCCTTGCGATTTCGTTCAACCGGGGTTGCTGCGGACAAGAGCGACCACTTCACGGAAGCGCTAAATATCTCACGGGGCGGGTTTTATTTCGCCTCTTCGGCGCCGCTGCAGGTCGGGATGCCCATCGAGGTTACCCTCCGTATACCTGCAGAAGTGACCGGCGGCCAGACCGAGGAGATGCGCTGCACGGCGCGTGTCGTCCACGTGAAGAATGAGGCGTACGCGGATGGGCGAATCGGATTTGGCGCAGAAATCGTAAAATTCAGCTCGGCCCCCGCAGCCGAACGCTGGACTTCGTAGTCCTTCCAACGTAGATCACTCCCCCAGATGCAAGGCCGTGGGATGCTTTGGTTGGTAGAGGCCGATCTCGCCACCACCGGGAAGCTGGATGTGGGTCATGGAACCCCATCTTTCTTCATGAACCGCGGAGCAAGTGACGCCCCTTTTTGCGAGCGCAGCCATTTCGGATGTCAAGTTGTCGCACATGAAATAGAGTTCGTGTGGGCCATTTTTATCGGAGGGGTGGAACGCGGCCTCTCCGGGCGGGAGTGCGAAAATGAGCCAGCCGTGGCCGGCATCGACGGACATGAATCCGAGAACGTCGCGGAAGAAGGCGCGGTCTGCGTCAGCGTTCTTTGTGTGGATGATTACGTGAGCACCAGAGATCATTAGTGCCTCCAGAGAAGGCCCCGGAACTCGTGGCAGGCTGCAATCTTAGGGCAGCCTGCAAACTTCGTTCAATCTAAAAGTCCATGGGTGTCCGAAGATTCTCGGTTTAGGGTTTGGTCGCGGGAACGTTTACTGTGGTTTTGGCGCTGCCGACGTTTTCGAATCGGTCGTAGGCGCGGACGGCGACGGTGTGCTCGCCGGGCGCAAGGTTGGCGAGCGTGAATTCGTAATGCTCTTCGGGGGCATCGCTCACCTTGTTGATCGGTGCTAGGAGTGTCCACTCGCCGCCGTCAAGGCTGTACTGAGCGCGATCGATGCTGCTTGAGGAATCGCGGCCGGTGAATGAGACAACATTTGAGATGGCCACGACGTTAGGGCCGCTCTGAAATGTACCCTGTCCAACTTTAAGGCTTTCGATAACGGGAGGAGTGTTATCGACTTCGAAGCGTTCGCTTTCGCGCTCGGTTTTTAGAGCGACGGCGGGGGGATTCGAAGGAGCGTCAGACGCCACGATTTTCAAATAGTAGGCGCCATCGGGAAGAGTCGTGGTGTCCCAGGAATAGAATTTTTGGTCGAGCTTGTCCTTCAATAATTTCCACTCGCGTTCATTTTCGCCGCGATAGTAGACGCCGTAGTGCAATTCGTCGTCGTTGTCGTCGTGGGCGCTCCACAAAACGGATTGATAGCCTTTTTCGTGAAAGCCTTGCGGAGGCTGTTCGAACTTTGTGGGCGTGGTGGTTTGCGCAATGAAAATGTTGGGAGTGTTTGGTGTCGGCGGCATTTTTAAAGCGACGCTCGGCGCTTGACCCGTCGAGATGATTGTGTTGCTTTGTGCGCGGACGCCGGGATCCTGTAGGACGATGGCATCGATGACGGGAGCGACGTTGCGCGGAAGATAGGCGAGGCTCACCCAATTGATGCCGTCGCCAGGACGTCCATCATGAATGACGGCTTTCCACTGAAAGAATCTCGCGCTCGGGGCTGCGACGGCGCTGCCGGGCTTCGAATACGGACCGAACCAGCGGGACCATTCTTTGCCGGGATCTTCGGTGTTGCCGGAGCGAACGAAAAATTCCAGCCGCGGTTCGCCGCCGGATGCAGAAGCGGATCTAGTTGAGGCCGCGGCCGCGGGCGGCGGTCCCCACCAATCGAGGCGCCCCCATTGCGAAAAGAGTTGTGCGTCAAAAGAGCGCGATGAGAATGTGCCTTCGGGTTCGTACTCGGGGCCGACGGAGAGAACTTTTCCGGGATTCGCGGTACACAAAAAGACTTTGCCAGCTGAGTTGCGGGCGATGCCGGTGATTTGTGCCGACCCGGCCTTGGCGAGTTGCGCGAAAACGCCGTGGCCATCGATGGCGAGGAGAGCGCCATTGTTGCCAGTGCCGGCCAGGACGCGGCCGTCGGATGAGAAGCCGAGAGAATAGACGACGTCGTCACGAGAAGTCCAGACTTCATCGGGCGCGCCATCGGGCGAGAGGCGGTAGATGCTACTGGAAAGGGTAGGAGGGAACGCGACAAACGGTGTTTGCTGCGGGAGCTGGCCAGAGATCGTGCCTGCAACCCCGCCGCTGGTGATAGTGGTAGTCGTCTGAGGCGAGGTGATGATTGTGGTGGAAGGGGTCGAGACGGTGCGTTGTTTTTCGCCGATGGCGGAGACGTAGATGGAGCCATCGGGGGCGACAGCTAAAGAAGTGACTTCGCGCTTGGAAGTTTCGTAGAGGACGAAGCCGTCGGCAGTCGATGCCGTTGCCGCCGAGTCTTTCTCCTTGCGCGGAGATTTTGCATCAGGTCGAGTAATGCGGAGAACGCGGCCATTAGGTTCGGTGCCTGCGAGAAGATTTTTATTTGCGTCGAAAGCGAGCACGCGGATGTGAGCTTCGTCGCTGGCGTAGAAGACTTCGCTCTTGCCGTCGGGCGAGACGGCGAAGACCTGGCCCTTGTCGCCAGTGGCGACGTAGAGAATGCCGTCGGGCCCGAAGGCGATGTCCCAGATGTACTTCGTCTTGGGCTCGAAGAAAACGGATTTGTCGCCCGATGAGGAGACGCGATAGACCTTGCCGTCAGGGGAAGTAGCTACGTAGAGAGTGCCTTTGGAATCGAAGGCGATCGATTGGGCGACTAAATCGCTGGATTCGAACACGGTGTTTGGCTTGCCGCCGTTATCGAATCGAAAGACTTTTGCAGGCGAGCCGCCAGCGGCGAAGAGAGCGCCTTTGGGGTCGAGGCGAAGCGACCAGAGGTAGGAGGCGTCGGCATCGGCGAGAAGCGTGAATTTTGGAGCGAGTTCGAGGCGGCCGTCACTTCGAACGGCGACGCCGTGAGCGGTCCCTTTGAGGAATTCTTCGTACGTGGTTTGCAGCCAGCGTCGGGTGTGTTCGGCGTGAAGAAGGGAAAAGGACGAAGTAATGAAGCAAAGAAGCACAGACAGAAAGACGATTCGGGCTGGCGTGCGGAAGTGGCGAGTGGCGAGAGACGAGTGGCGAGCCGAGGAAACAGTGGCGCGATGGCGGCTTGGCATTTGCATGGTCACCGGATTTGAAGATTCAAGGAGATCACCCCAGTTACAGGGCCGCCGAGCGGGATGGAAGATTCGCTGGCTAGTGACTCGCGCAGAATTTGGACAGTGCCGGGCGCCGGGCGGCCGTCGATGACATTAATTTGCGAAAGCGGAATGTTGGGGAGCTCTTTGTCGTCCCAAAGGATCGTGGGCATAGGCGCGAAAAGGCCAACGTAGAGGCGGTCGTTACGGCGCTCGCGGTTGAGAACTGCGATGAGTTGATCGAGGCCTGCGTTGCTGCCGCCGGCGCCGGCAAACGAGAAGCCGCGGGAGGCGCGGTTGAGCATGTCGCCGTCGGTCACGAGGACGCGGAGAGTGGTTCCGCGCGTGGCTTGATCGGGCACGCGAACGGTAGTCTGTTCAACACGCCCTGGGCCACGATAAGGGCGCAGCAAAACGCGAACGCGGAGAGTTTCGCCAGGCGCGGCTTCGCCTTTTTCCAGCCAGGCGCTTTCGATGCTATAGGATTGGCGGCCGGGGACGCTCTCGACGCGCAAAGCGATGCGGTCGAAGACGGGAGCTTCGCGCGTGTTGGTGAAGAGGCGGTTGAAGACGCTCTGAATGTTCAAGGCGACGGGTATGCCGTCCGGCGAGAAAGAGTCGCCAGGGGCAAAGGTGTTCTCGATTTGAACGGAGGCGTGGCCGTGGACGACTACCTCACCTGAGAGATGAAGCGTGGTGCCTTCCCCATACAGAGAGTTTTGCGTGAGGCCGTTGAAGACGGTAAGGGCAATGAGCAGAGGAGTGAGCTTGGGATGATTGACCATCTCGAAGTGGAGTTTCTTTTCTGCGCCGCCGACGGCGAGAGTCAGGTCGATCGGGATCATGGGCGGCGGAGCGCCTAGCTTGCCGGTGACAGCGGTGAGATGGTCGCCGGTGATCGTGCCGATGGGGCCGCCTACATTGATGATCTTGGTGGAAGCGAGTTCGGAGGAGAGAGTTGTGACGACCTCAGTGCGGGCCATCGGAAATTGCACGTCGCCGAGACTAAGGAAAGGGTGGCCGCAGAGGTAAACCTGGTTGGAGCGGATCGCGGTGACGGTGCACGCGGAGCTGATCGATGCGTCGCCCTGCACGAGAACCATGCCGGCCATGTCGCCGGGGACGATGTGTGAATCGTCGGGTTTGGGCGCAGCGGTGCCGCCTTGCGCCGCTACGAAACTGAAACTTTGAAGCTGGCTGGCGAACTGGCGGAGGGCTTCGGGTTGGTAGCCGGAGAAGACTAGGGGAGTTTCGATCGGCTCGAGGGCCGAGCCGGTGGGCAGACCAGTTCGAGAAGCGGCATCTTGGGGCAACGATAGTTGCTGACCGCCTGCCGCAGAAGCTTGGGGCTGGGACTGCGAGGGGATATTTTCCGCGGACATTCGCGGCTGAGGATGAATGATGTCTTCGATGGGAGTTACACCGCCGATGGGTTCTTTCGTGAAGACTCCGAGCTTGAGGGAAAGAGCGCCGGCGAGTTTTCCTTCGAAATAGACAGGGCTGCCGCTCATGCCCGCGACGACGCCGGTGTGCTCGACTTTTGGCCCTTTGAGCTGAACGAGAATGATGGTTTGGCGCGGCCCGAGAAAATTGGGCATGATGCCGATGACTTCGAGGTCGAATTTTTCGACTTGGTCGCCAGCGAAGATGGTGTAAGCGTAACCCTGCATGCCCGCGTGGACTTGGCCGAGGGGAAGGATCTCGGCGGAGGTCGGGGCTTGAGCATGCGCCGTGTAGGACGACAGTGCGATTGCAGGTGCGGAGACAATCGCCAAGGCTGACAGAATGAGAAAGCGGGAGATCTTCCGAGTCATGGACAGATTAGGCCGAGCCGAGAGCATGAACTGCCAATCATACGCGGCGAGGTACGGGGAAGCAATTGGACCGGCGGAGCGTCGGGTGGTAGGACAGAGAGGCTAGGCGTTCTAGGACTGCCTGAGGGTGCAGTGGCGGATCAGGACCCGGACACTGCATTCATCACGTAATGTTCGCACTAGCAGGTGGTTATTTCTGTTCCACTTCTCCGCCCTCGCATTAGAGATTTAGGCTGACAAACTCGCGGACTGCGGGGCCACGGGTTCCGTATAGCCCAACACGGTCTGCTTCAATTGCGAATCCACTTCGTCTGCGATCACCATAACATCCAGCAGGACAGTGCTGAAATCCACGGTCTCTAGATTGGACTGAAGCTTGTGGAAAATGCTGATCTGCAAGATCCGCGATTCTTCCACCAACATGGACATGGTGTAGCCTTGTGTGCGTCGCAATATGCCGTGAAGGCGCGCTGCCCCGGAAATGGGAATTTTGACATTCGGAACAAGGCGCAGGCGGTAGGCGATGTCGCTCAGAAGCAGTGAGAGATGGCCAGTGCGCTCTTCGCCACTCAGTCGCGTGGTTATGAGTTCCTTGTTTTGCTCCACGCGGGACAACCACTCGCGGATAACCGTATCTTTCTCGCGTTCCAGAATGGAAGCAACCGTCTCTTTGACTATTGCCATACGGGTCGCAGGATTTGAGAGCTTCCTCTCGATAAGGTCCGCAGTTGCGGCTATGCCAACCGGTTTCACAAGCACCTCCTCAGCCTGCAGGAGGATTGCAGAAATGGCCTCTTGAAGCGCGGGATAGCCGCTCATGACGAGCGTTACTGCATTTGGCTGGGTATGACGCATTGCGCTGACTACCGTGAATCCATCGCCAGCATCCGGCAAGTGCAGGTCGGAGAGCAGCACGTCGAATTTCTCCCCAGCAATGAGGCTCAGTGCCTGATTCACCGTGGCGGTGGGTACAACTTCAACCAACCCTTCCTTAAACACGGCGCGGATCTCGTCGTTGTCTTCCACCAGGAGAACGCGATTCGTTTTGAGCATCAGCTACCCCATTCCACTGCAGGATGACAGGAAGGAAATGAGACAGCCTGTACGATTTTGAACATGGGTACTCTTTTTGAGTCGGGATTAATTCGCAGCCAGCTCCCCGTTTGTTGCCTAATCGTAAACTTATTTGCCAACACCGAATGTGTGGGCAGGCCGCCGGCCTAGGTTTGGGAAGCATGTGGGGAAGCATCGACGTTTTGCGAGAGTGAATGTAGAATTGCGGCGGCGAGGTGCGAAATGGAAGAGTTGAAACGATTGAATATCACGCCGAAGAGCGGTGTTTCGCGGCGCGAGTTTTTGGGGAGGACGGCAACAGCGGCTGCGGGATTTTCGATTGTGCCGCGGCATGTTTTGGGCGGGGCTGGGTTTGTGCCGCCGAGCGACAAGGTGAACATCGCGTTTATTGGCGTGGGGGCCCAGGGATTGCGCGTGATGCTGCACTTTTTGAAGGAGCAGGACGTGCAGGGCGTGGCGGTGTGCGATGTGAATAAGAGCGGCGTGAATTATCCGCAGTGGGATACGCATGAGTTTTGCAAATCGGTGCAGGCCTTGCTGGGAGTGGACAGCGGGTGGGATTGGCTGAGTCCGGACCTGCCGATTCAGTTGTCGCATACATTGCGGGTGACGAGCGGCGTGGCGGGACGCGAGCCCTGCCAGAAAATTGTGAATGGATATTACGGATCGCAACGGCGGTCGGGGGATTATAACGGCTGCGCGGCGTACACGGATTTTCGCGAGTTGCTCGAGAAACAGAAAGATGTGGATGCGGTCGTCGTGTGCACAACGGACAACTTGCACGCGGCGGTTTCGATTGCCGCGATGAAGAAGGGCAAACATGTTTTTTGTCAGAAGCCGCTCACTCACACAATTTACGAGGCGCGGAGAATGTCCGAAGTCGCGCGCGAAACTGGAGTTGCAACGCAGATCGCCGTGGGAAATCAGGCATCGGAGGCGACGCGTCTTCTGTGCGAGTGGATTTGGGATGGAGCGATTGGTGCGGTGCGAGAAGTTCACAACTGGTCGAACCGGCCGTTCTGGCCGCAGGGAATCGAGCGGCCTAAGGAAACGCAGCCCGTGCCAGACGGATTGGATTGGGACTTGTGGCTGGGCCCAGCGGAGGCGCGGCCGTACAACGAGGCGTATTTGCCGTTTGTGTGGCGCGGCTTTGCAGATTTTGGCTGCGGCGCGCTCGGCGATATGGGTTCGTACAGTTACGACACGATTTTTCGCGCGCTAAAGCTGGAAGCTCCGGAAGGCGTTGAGGCCAGTTCGAGCGACCGTTATGCAGAGACGTATCCGCTGGCCTCCATCGTGCGGTACAGCTTCGGAGCGCGCGGGAATATGCCGCCGGTGAAATTTAATTGGTACGACGGCGGGCTGAAGCCTCCGCGGCCAGAGGAGTTGGAGGAAGGCCGCACGCTCACGCATGAAGACGAAGAAGGCGAAGGGCTCCTCTTTGTGGGAGACCGCGGCAAGATTCTGTGCGGATTCAATGGCTCGAATCCCAAGCTCATTCCGCAAAGCAAAATGGATAACTACAAGCAGCCGCCGAAAACACTTCCGCGGTCGCCGGGAAACGAGCGCGAATGGCTGAACGCATGTAAGGGCGACAAGACAAAGCCCGGCGCAAATTTTGAATTTACCGGGATGGTGACGGAAACGCTGCTGCTCGGAAATGTCGCGACAATGACCGGGGAGCGGTTGCATTGGGACCGCGCCGCGATGAAGGCGAGTTCCGACGCTGCGCAGAAATTCGTGAAGCCAGACAGGCGCAAAGGCTGGGAGTTGTAAGAAGTCACACCTGCCAGGCCGCGCGCGATCGAATACGTCAAGCTTCGTGAAGGTTGCGAACCGCGTCCGTATGTGTAGCGCGCCAAAGCGGGACGCTAGCCGCTAGCGCAGCGATGGCGATCACCGCTGCCCCTGCGGCCAGCATCATCAATGGGCTACGCTCTGTTACACCGAAGACCAAACTCTTCAGCCAGCGAGATGCGCTCCAGGCACCGATCGCACCGAGAACAATTCCAATCACCGCGAGGCGAGTGGCGTGCAATCCGGCCCAGCGCAAAATTGTGGAGCGCTGCGCTCCCACCGCCAGCCGAATGGCAATTTCCCGCTGCCGCGCGCTAACCCAATAATTCAGCACACCATAAATCCCCACCGCAGCCAGGAGCATCGCGAGCCCGCCGAAGAGCCCAAGCAGCAGCGTCGCAAAGCGCCGGCGCTGCAGCGTGGCGCCCAACCAATCTTCAGCAGTTCGCAGCGATTGAATGGGAACATTTCGGTCCAGACGCGAAACCTGCCGGCGGGCGGCGTTCATCCATTGCGCCGGGTCGCCACTGGTGCGAACGGTCACCACCATCGCTGGCGAGGGCTTCTGCGAAAACGCATAGTAAAACGTCGGCGATCGTTCTGTGTCGAGTCCCTCCTGGCTGACATTCGCTACGACTCCGATGATTTCAAGCGTTGGCCCTTCCCTGTATGGGCCGCCAACCTTGAGATGCTGCCCTAACGCCAGGCGCGGATCCGACCACTCTTGACGTGCGAGCCGCTCGTTGATCATCGCCACCCGCGAGCCGCCGGCGCGATCCGAATCGTTGAAGTTGCGTCCTGCGAGGACGCGCATCCGTGCGGCGCGAAAATACTTGGCATCCGCGACGTCGAATAGCGAGAGAGGGACATCGTCGCGCGTCGGGGTCGGTTTTTCGAGGATCGAATACCAATAGTCACCGCAATCGCCCCCGCCGGGAGGGCAATTCACGAGGCCGACATCCTCAATGCCCGGCTCGGCGCGCAGGTTCTGCGAAAGCTGCCCGTAATATTCCCGAACGCTGTCGTCGCTTCTATAGCGCGATTCCGGCAACTGCAGTTCAATCGCCAGCAGATTTTGAGGATCGAAGCCGGGGTCGGCACGTTGCGCAGCGATCAAGCTGCGAACGAGAAGCCCCGAAGCAAACGCCAGCATTAGCGTGATAGCGATTTCCGCGATCACCAGCGTGCTGCGAAATGCTTGGCCCCGTCTCCCCGCTCCGGCTGTCGGCGAACCTTCCTTCAGCGCGGTGGTTAGGTCAACTTTTCCGGCATTCAAAACAGGAGCAAGTCCCGCCAGTAATCCGACGGCGACGGAAATCACCGCCGCAAAAAGCAAAACGGGAATATCAAGCGTGGCTTCTGTGAGGCGCGGAATATCGCGGGGGCCAATCAGGATCAGGGTGCGCAAGCACCACCCTGCCAAAAGCAACCCCAATGCGCCACCGATTATCGCGATAACAATATTTTCGGTGAGCAATTGGCGGACAAGGCGCGCACGCCCAGCGCCGATCGCCACGCGAATCGCGATCTCCCGAGCGCGCGCCGTGCTCCGGACCAGCAGCAAGCTTGCGACATTGGCACACGCAATGATGAGCACAAGGCCGACGGCGCCCATCAGGACAAGCAGCGTCGCGCGGAGGTCTCCTCCGGTCATTTCGTCTCCGAGGTAAGCCACGTAGGAGCGATGATCATCTTCGGGACCGGGGTCGCTCAACGCGAGGCGCTGCATGATGGCATCAAGATTAGCCCGCGCCTGCGTCGCGGTTGTTCCCCTCTTGAGGAGGCCTAGCCCACCGATTGAGCGGTGGTCGCTGCGTTTCGCAGACGGGCTTTCCGTGCGACCAAGCGGCAGATACACTTCCCCGGACCGGAAGAGATACGTCCGCCTCGGACTTAGCACGCCGATGATTTGATATGAGATGCCGTCCAATTCGAGCGATTCGCCGACGACATTGGAATCGCCGCCGAGCCGGGTCTTCCAAAAATCCGCAGTTACGACTACGGTTGGCGCGGCGCCGGGTTTATCGTCGGCATCAGTAAAAAGGCGCCCCAAGGCGGGGCTCATGCTAGTCAGTCCAAAAAAATTACTGGTCACCAGCCGCGCGTGCGTCAGTACGGCATCGCCTCTGCCTGTGAGCGTAAAATCAGCGCCTGTCGCGGCCGCCATGTCCTCAAACGCGGTGCTCTCCGCGTGCCAGTGCTGAAAATTAATCCAGGTGACCGCGATCCCGGATGCTTGTGCCGTGGACTCACCGAGCCTAACCAGACGCTCGCCGTGAGGGTACGGCAGCGGTCGCAAGAGCACCGAATACACCACGCTAAAGATCGCAGTGTCTGCGCCTATGCCGAGGGCAAGCGTCAAAATAACGACCAGCGAAAAGCTTGGCGACTTGCGAATGCCGCGCAGTCCATAGCGGATGTCCTGAAGAATGGTTTCGAACCGTGGAAACTGCCAAGCTTGGCGGGCGTTCTCTTGCGTCCTCGTAAGATTGCCAAACGCGCGCCGAGCGGCGGGACGAGCTTCGTCGGGAGGCATGCCACGCTCGATGTTTTCGGAGGTCATCAAGTCGAGATGCGCTTGCATCTCATCGGAAAGATCGCCGTCCAGCCCACGGCGAAGATGCAAGGCGCTGCAAATCTTCGACCACCATTCGCGCATAGGGTTCACCTTTGTGGAGCCAGCACACGCGCCATGGCTTCGACGAAACGCATCCACTTCGATTTGGCCGCGACCAACTGGGTACGACCGAGAGACGTCAGCCGGTAATATTTCGCGCGCCTGCCGTTAGGGGATTTCTTCCACTGCGAACTAATCCAGCGCCGTTGCAGCAGACGCTGCAGGGCCGGGTACAGCGAGCCGTTGTCCACAAGGAATTCGTATTCCGATTGTTGCTCGAGGAATTGCGATATGCCGTAGGCGTGGTTCGGAGCACCTTGCAAGCTGCGAAGGATCAGGACTTCGAGCGTGCCCTGCAAGAATTCGAGTGCTTTCCGTGGATCGTCTACCGTAGACACTCTACCTGTTTACGCCTGAGCGGGATTCCTGTCAAGCGGGTTCGGTTGCCCAGCAAGGGGACGGCATGTTTACACCTGAGCCTCGAAGGGGCCGTGCCCGTCCGCATGGCTTAGAAGCGGTGGATTGGGCCAATCAAGTTCCAGTGAATGGAATACCAGGTCAGGAACATGCAAGCCACGGCTACCAGTGAGAATTTTACGCGGGAGACGGTGCGCACGTCTGCACGCGCCCAGATGCGAAGTCCCGCGACGAGCGCCGAGATGCTGAAAAGGGCCGCCAGCGCCGAGAACCACGTTATCAGCGAAAAATAGCGTTGGATAACGGGGAACACGGGTAAAGTTTCGTTCTGCAGAGTCATAGCAAGAGCGGCGAGCCAGATAGCCACGACGATCCACAAAAAAGCAGCCAGGCGCGGTCCGATGCTGATCCACAGAGTGCCTGGTTGAGCTTTGAGCGGCGGACGATTGCGGAGGAATAGTCTTCGGCCCAGACGGATTAAGCTGGCAATGACGACCGGAAGCAGGATCAGCAGGCTCAGAGCCGCCGAAATTCCGACAAAAGATTTGTTCTCGTACCACGGGACGCGCTGGAGTTGCACGCCGGGAAAGTTGATGGCCAGCCGGACGATTTTTCCTGACGAATCGCGAATGGCGAACAGTCGAGCTTGATCGTCCTCGACTTGCCAGAGATCTTTGCCAATGGGTTTCCATTTGCGCGTGTGGCCGCGCATGTCTTTCGCGGTGTCGATCGTCAGCACGCCGTCTTTGTCGACGCTGAAGACGGATTGACCACCGGGATTGCCAATGGCCAGCTTGGTGCTATCGGCGCGCCGCGTGGATTGAAAGTTGCCGGCGATGTCTTTGAGTTGAGCGGCGGAGACAGTTTGAAACGCGGGTGGCGTGTAAGCGGGAAAGTAGCGGTCCGCAAAGCCGTCGAGGAGTTCGGCGCGATTGCGGCCCGCGGAGCCGGCGGAATTGTACGAAACGAAGACAGCGAGTTTTTGTGTGGGCTCGAGCAAGAACATGCTGTGGAACGCTAGGAGGTCGCCGTCGTGGCCAATGAAGTGGAGATTATTTCGCCAGGTTTGGTAGAAGCCCATGCACTGAGGGGGAAGGGAATCGGAGGTGCCGAATTGGCGGGTCCACATCGCGTCGCGGGTTTCGGTTTTTAGGATGTGGTGGCCGTCGAGCTCGCCGCCGTTGAGAAGGGCTAGCGCGAATTTCTCCATGTCACCCGCGGCGGAGGAGATGCCGCCAGCAGGAGCGGGATTGAATATTTCGAAACCGATGGCGGGTTTTTCCGTCGTGGCGCGGTAGCCGTCCGAGACGAACGGAGCGAGTTCGGCGGTCATGGGTTCGTTGAAACTGGAGTGCTTCATTCCAAGGGGCAGGAAGATGTGCTCCGAGACGTATTGTTCGAACGGCTCGAGGCTGACCCGCTGGACGATATAGCCGGCGAGACCGACGCCGTAATTCGAATAGGCCGGGATTTCGCCGGGAGGATACATGCGACGCGGCTGATTCGCGATCAGGAACTCGCGGAGAGAGGTGGTTTTTTTCAGGTCCACGTAAATAATGTCGTGAACCACTTCCTCGAATCCCCCGGTGTGAGTCATCAAGTTGCGCAGAGTGATGGGCTTGTTGAAAGCTGGCGCGATTTGAAAATCGAGATATTTGTTGACGTCGGCGTCTATGTCCAGCTTCCCCTGCTCTGCGAGCTGCATGACGGAAACCCAGGTGAAGAGTTTGGAGATCGAGGCCAGGCGGAACATGCTTGTGTCTGGATCGACGGGCGTCTTTTTTTTGATGTCCGAGTAGCCGTAGCCTTTTTTCAGAAGTTCCTTACCATCTTTCATCACAAGCACGGTGGCGCCGGCCACATCGCTGCGCTCCATTTGGAGCGGAACGAGGCCATCGAAGAAAGACTCGAGATCGGCTTTTTCAAGAGGATGCGCAGTCGGCGGCGGAGTTGCGGGAGCTGGCTTTGTTTCGGTGATTGACGAAGGCGCAGTGGCTTTCGCAGGAGCTGGTGTTTGCGGAGAAAGTGCGGGCGCGGGAAGCAGAATGCACAGCGCCAAAAAAGGGAAAAGCGTGCGAAGCCGGGTCATGTCGCCTCCGAACAATAAGAAACAAAGGACAGAGTGTCTTGGAAACGGGGAGCGCACGCAACAAAAATCTGTGATTTCAGCGGAGCAAAGAAGCTACCGAGCCGAGAGCGACTGCCTGCAACGGAATTATTCGTACCGCAAAGCGATGAGGGGGTCGACGCGCGCGGCACGGCGCGCGGGAATGTAGCACGCCAACAGTCCTGCCCCGACGAGCAGCAACGTCACACCGCCGAAAGTCAACGGATCGGTGGCAGTGATGCCAAAGAGCAGCGACTCCACTGTACGCGTCAGTGCCAGCGAACCGGCAATCCCTATCGCGACGCCAATGAAAATAGTGCGCAATCCCTGGCCGAGGATCATCCTCAGAACGTCGCCGGAGCCCGCCCCCAGGGCGACACGCACGCCAATCTCGCGCGTGCGGCGGCTAACAGAATAGGCCATCACGCCAAACACGCCTGCTGTAGCGAGAAGCAGCGCGAACATTCCAAAGAATCCGATGAGAATGACATTGAATCTCCGCGAACCCAACGAAGCGGAATAGACTTGCGAAAACGTCCGGAACCTCGTCGGAATCTCCGGGTTCAGGTCTTGCAGGATTCCGCGCGCAGGCGAAGTGACGGAACCCGTGTCGGCATCGCTCAGCATGGTCACGGTGATCGCCGAGCGTGGGCGCTGAAACAAATTCACGTAAACGGTCGCACGCGGAGGCGCGTCGAGACCGTATTCGTGAATGTCGCCAACGATCCCGACAATCGTCAGCAACCGTAAGTCGCCATCCATGTTTCCAAACTCAATCGTATGGCCGATGGGGTCCTGATTGGGCCACCGGTCGCTCGCAAGTGATTCGCTGATCACCGCGGCGTGCGGAGAATTCGCGCCGTCGCGCTCGTCGAAGATTCGCCCTCGCATCAGCGGAATTCCGAGAACTTGGAAGTAGCCGTCCGTGGCGACGCAGAAATCCGCGTCGCCGATGCGTTCTTTTTGCTGGAGCAGCGGACCAAAGCCTTCAAAGGTCTTAGGAACCTCATTCTGCGTCATCAGTAGAAACCTCCCGTTGGGAAGGCCGCCACCCTCCAGAGGCAGGGCGCTAGCCGCGCCAACCTTGCGCACGCCCGGGATTTGCTTGAGCCGGTCAATCAGGTTTGAAAAGAAAATCGCCTGACCTGCCTTTGCTTTGGGATCTTCCACCCAGGGAAGCGAGACATCCATGGTGACAATTTTGTCCACGCGGAAGCCAGGATTCACTTCGAGCACTTTTACTAGGCTTCGCCCGAGCAATCCCGCTCCAATCACAAGAACCAATGTGATCGCGATCTGCGCCGCCACGATTACTTGGCCAACGCGCTGGCTGCCTTGCGTACCCGCCTGTCCACGCCCGCCTTCCGCAAGACCCTCGCGCGGGTCACCGGAAGTCGCGCGTACGGCGGTGAACGCTCCGAGGCCGGCGGCGACCGCTGTGGAAAGCAGGAACGCGAACCCAAGTACTGGAATATTGATCGAGACGCTGTCCAGCCGCGGCAGATCTTCTGGCGCCAGCGCAACCAGTCCCGCAACGCCCCCGAGCGCTCCTAATACGCCAAGGCCACCGCCAGCCAGTGAAAGCAGAAATGCTTCGGTAAGGAATTGGCGGATGAGCCGCACGCGCGCCGCACCGAGCGCGCTGCGAATGGCGAGCTCGCGCTCTCTCACCGACGCTTGCGCCAGCAGTAAATTCGCCACGTTCGCGCACGCCACCAGCAGCAGAAATCCCACGGCACTGAGCAGGACCAGCAGCGCCGGGCGAGCCTTGCCGGTAATCGAGTCATGTAGCGGGACGACAATTCCATCTTTGAGGAGATAGTCACCTTGCTCGCTCGATGTTTCGTGAATGTGCCGGGCTATCGCGCTGATATCACTATTCGCTTGCTCGACGGTCACACCATCGCGGAGGCGCCCGACCGCCTGGTAGTTATGCGACGTCCTGCTTTGGTTTTCGCCGTCCAAATCCGCCGGCAACCAAAGATCCGCGTCTGTTGGGAAACGAAATTCGGCCGGGAGCACGCCGATAACGGAGTAGACAGCGCCATCTATCTTCAGATGCGCTTGCGAGAGGTCCTGCGACGATCCGAGATGTTGCCTCCAGTACCCATAGCTAACGAGAACGGTCGGCGCGGCCCCTTTTTTCGCGTCACTGGCGCTGAAGTCCCGCCCGAAGATCGGCTGGACTCCGAAGACCTTGAGAAAGTCGGGAGAGACTCCCGCGACCGTCGTGCGCTTCGGCTGCGAGGTACCAGAAACGGACACGACGTTGTCATTGTACTTTGCAATGGCCTGAAAGCTGCGGTTTTGATCGCGAAAATCATCGAAATTCGGGTCCGCCAGGCGGTTCGGCCTGCCCTTCGACGTGACCTCGAAGACGGCCATGATACGGCTCGCATCGGTGTACGGCAGGGGTCGCAGCAACACGCCGTACACAACACTGAAAATTGCCGTGGTCGCGCCGATGGCCAGTGCGAGCGTAAAGACCATGATCGCGGTGACGCCGGGGTTCTTGCGGAGTTGTCGAAGACCGTAAATGAAGTCCTGCCAGAGTGAGTCCATCGGAGTACCCCCCACAGGTGCGGCGTTAACGGCTTGTGCCCAGAGAATATGCCATGAAGGCAAGCCGTTCAACTATAAGGACGAAGGAGAAGCAGGCTAAGTTTGTTCCCTGCTTAGGTTATTTTGCGCCCTTTCGTGTCGAGGGGCATTTCCGTATCGAAGCCCGCCGTTTGAGCCGACTGACGCGATCCCGGGCATCCGCTGATAGCGGGGATTGATGTAACCGAGGTAGAGCAGATATGATGCATTCGCTTGGAGGCTTTGCTGACGAATTGGCTGAGGCGCCGGACGCCGTGGCCAAGGGTAGGAGAGAAATGAAGCATATATTCTTTGCTTTGCTGATTTTGGCGGTAGCCGAGACGGTATCTGCGCAGGACTGGGCGAAAGAGAAGCTGGCGAAGTCGCCGCGGCACAGCGAGTGGGTGAGCGTGAAGCACGATGGGCGCGCGGTCGAGACGTTTGTCGTTTACCCGGAATCGAAGGACAAGCGGCCGGTGGTCCTGATCATCCACGAAATTTTTGGGATGACGGATTGGGTGCAGGATTTGGCGGACCAAGTCGCCGCAGCTGGTTACATCGCCGTCGCACCCGATCTGCTCTCCGGCGTGGGTCCAAATGGCGGGCGAAGTTCGTCGTTCCCCGAGGGGAAGGCGAACGAGGCGGTGAGCAAACTCAATCCTGACCAAGTGACCGCGGATTTGAACG